>BNJU01005091.1_pt1 | contig 161480 bp, 217 predicted proteins | sample 8539281 | NCBI WGS metagenome assembly BNJU01 (sample SAMD00202456, study PRJDB9452) | human saliva metagenome | isolation source: human saliva | place: Japan | reverse complement strand
AAATGAAATATCAAATTTTTCAAAAACCACTGATTCAGTTCTTCCTATAAGGACTTTTAAAGCTTATCTTTATTTTTCCGTATTGGGAAGAAGCAGGTAGGCATGCCCTCCCCCTGATACAGTAAAGATGCTCTGGATAAGCTAAGCCGTTCCAAAAGCTCATCCATTACATGCTCCATCGTGATTTCCAGATAAAAAGCTTCTAGCTCTTAATCGCTTAAAAGCTCCCTTTTACTGCTAATGGTATAAATAAAGGACTGAATTCGGATACATCCATGGAATACAAAAAGAAAGGAAGGGTATCCTCAAGCCTTCTCTACCTGTTCAAACACATAAGATTTATAATCAGAATATTTCTTTCTCTTCTAAATATTGGAATAAACACTCAGAAAAATGCCGCTGTCAGCTTTAAATGGTCATAAAAGTATCCTCCTGCTCCTGCACTGCCGTAGAAGAAGGAATAAAGGATAAATTTGCTTTCCAAGTGAGGACAAAAGGAAATGTATTCTTCCCTTTATTTCCATTCCTTAAATTCTCCCGAAGATTTCTTTTTAACCTCTGTATAGAAAATTTCATCATTTTCTCTTTGGCAAAGCTGCTCTGTTTTTCCAGATAGGAATAGGATTCTCCGGATTTAAAATCCGACGAACAAAATGCCATTTTCCATCTTCCTCACTATCTTTTACTCACGCCATTAAAGACTTTAAATACTGAAGCCAAAGGAACGGAACTGTCGAAACCGAATTTTTGCTCATCCCTTCGTTTCTTCTCTCTTCTGTCTGCTGCAGAGGCCATATTATCTGCTATATAGCTTAGATACGCTAAAGAGTTCGGGAGCTAAATCTTTTAGCTCTTCCCAGAGATGTACCATGATGATAACGAATACAATTCAGGATTTCTGTTTCTTCTGCCCAGTGAGATGCATCGTCCTTAGTTCTTCCATCTCCTTCTGCGTTAGAATTGCCGTCAAGAGAGGCGATAAAATCTCCTCCGATTTTTACTATGTGTTCCTCCTTCTCCTCCGGCTCGTTGCACTGCTTTTTCCGATGTCATGCAAGAGACTTCCGTAAATTAGTTGGACTTGTCGCTTTTCCATACTCATTCTCTCTATTGGTTTTATTTTTTTGATATAGCTGTTTTCCTCTGGTTCAGCTAAAATTTTCCTCTAGATAGCCAACGCTTTCCTCTGCATTCAGCTATTTCCTCTGTATTTCAAATCCATATTTCAGCTGATGTTTTGTTTTAATATTCACCTTATCATTTCTGCTTTATATTTCCTTTGAAATTTTACTTTAGGATTTTCTTTAGGATTTTTCTCTTTTATAGTCATTTTCCTCCACAAGCTTTAAGGCTCCCCATTCCTAAAAGCAGTCTAATACCTCCGGAATATTCTCCCGAAGCGAAATAAAAATCTGGCAAAAGTACATAAAGCCCTGTGTCCCTTCATTTTTCAAAGTCAGTGTTCCGGTAAAATGCAGGAAGCTTATGCCCTTCAAATAAAAGACCGTACTGCGTAAATGATGCTGACTTACTACAGCGTCCTCTACCAAAGGCATTCAAAGTTTCCTCATCCTCGCCCTCTTCCCCAAGCCCTGCCTCATCATACTTATGCATGAGATTTTTGAATAAAAGACGTAAATCAGGATAATGAATATAGTTTCCATTTTGCTTAAAACAGGTCGGGCTTAAAAATTGCAGGGAAATATAAGGATTCGCCTTTTCTGTATAAAAAGGCGGAGGTCAACTGCTGAAAGGAAATTCATAATGTTTTTCCACGATTCTCCATGAATTCCCTGCTTTTTCAGGTGAATTCCTGTAAAAAGCAAAGATTTCTTGATAATGCCCTCAGGATTTTCTTCTGTGAGGCGGTGACCACCAATAATTTCCCTCTTTAGAAAGTTCCAAATGTTGAGTATAGAGACTGTAACCCTCCGCTATGCAGTCTTCCCGCCAAATCCTCGTCGATAAGCTCCATTAAAAGTCCATGAAAAAGAGAGGACATCCCCATAGATAGCCTTTCTTCTGTCTCCAACTTCATCCGTAATCGTGCCAGTACCATCTTCTGATCCTCTCTTCTTACTGATCTTATAAAATTATTCAAGCTTTCAGTTTTTCTTGTAACTTTGATTTTTCTATTTTTGTATTTTCTTGTATCTTTTCTATCTTAGTTCTTCTTATCTCTTAGTCCCTAAATTCTCAAAAGCCTCTACCCATTCTTTCTCTTTAAAAGCCCACAAGACCTTCTCCCCATAAAGGAATATGAGGCCTCTTTACCAGCATGCCGTCTGTAGCCAATAGTCTTCCTGTTCTTCCTCAGAGCATATTGGGCGCTTATCCTTTAATTCCATGGACTATGCAGCTGTCCGCTGGTGTTAAAGAAACGCTTTAGGGGAAGGCCGGATCGCTCCTTCATATCATGGTTTCCTTGGTGCTGGGGTTTTGCTCCTTAATCGGACGCTTTTCAAAAAGAAATATTGTGAGCCTTTAAAAAATCCTCCGCCTTTTGCAGGTACTGCAACGGTCATAACAAATAAATGTATTCATGGGTTTTTCCTTTCTGTTTTTGGAGCTTCTACTAAAGCTACTTCTTTCTTTAATAAGATATCTATATCTTCAAAGGCATTTTCAAACGCTCCACTGATAAATTTCCGTATAAATCATAAATCAGCTTGGTCAAGTCACCTCATCCCATAACTTTAAAAATATCACTTGCTTTTTTGCTTTTTGAAATCTGCATATCTTTCCAAAAGATAAATAAAAACTCCCCTTCTTTCTCATTTTCTTCACCTCTGATATATTGCGAGTTACGAGGGATTTCCGGTAATCATTTCACTTTCCCACATTTCAAAATACAGATTTTGCGGACTAAAAGTGTATACACTCTGTCAATGGATCCAGTAGCATTTGATAGGTTTCCGAGAACAAAAAGGAACGAATGAGCTTTGCATCTCCTCCATTCCGTACTTCATTTTGTATCAAAGAAATACCTGACGATCGAAGAAATCCTTTTGTCTGGCACTCGATCTCTGTCCAACTGCTCACTCGCTTCAAAACGTAGAGACCCGCTTTCCTATCTCTATTCCTTTTTATTTATAGCAAAAAGGAAGAATGAACATCCCTTCCTTCACTTTATAAAGCTGCTTATATTCTCTTTTACCAAAACTTTCCAATCCGTATTCTTTATTTCCGGAAAATCTTTTACCCTGCTCTTTTAAAAAGCTTTCCCCAGGTACTCAGCCAAATGCTCATGGGCGTAGATATTGGCATTCTTCTCCGCAGTAGGGGTTATGGTTTGATGTTGGTTACGTCGTACATCTATAAATCTCTCACGTTCCGACTGTACCCACTCAATCGCTGCAACATCAATGCCGCTGTGCTGCATTTGTGTGAGCCTGCTCTCTTCCTTCTCCCAAAGGTTCTGTGATTTGGGAACTTTTCGGAGCTTTCAGCTCTTCCTTCTTCTTTCGATTCGCTAACACGTCTGCCGGGCAGAGCTGGAAGCCGTCGGAGGAGTCAATGGATACGGTGTATAAGAACTTCTGTCCGATAAGACTCGGAACGGCGAATTCTGCCGTCTGCGGGCAATATACTCCTGCAAAAAGGGTGATGCCGTCTACGGAAGGTTCAAAAGGCCAGGCTGTTGACGCGAGCCTCAGCTCCCTTCATTTTGGAAAAGCTGTACCCTCAAGCCCTTTTCCTGCACGGTTATGCTTGGTAATCAAAGGGGTAAATGTTTAGCTGTCTTGCACCTTCCAGAATCTGATCCTGTCCTAAAACCGCCACGGTTTTGGGGTGAGAATGCCATTTTCCTCTAAGGCAAGGTACTGCTTTACCTTGACTGATTTCCAGATTGATGGCCCTACACCGTTTACCTGCAGCCGTGTCTTGTAGACCAGGAAAGCACCTGCTCCGTATACTCCGGCGCATGCCTAGCGGTGGCCTCTGATGCGAGAGAGCAGACACTACGGTTGTGAGAACACTCCTCAGGAGGTGCCTCCTGCAAATTCAGGATCTCCTTGGATAAGTCCCATAGCTCATAGGGAATCTTCTTTCTTCCAGCCACTTTTTACCAAATGCTGGGTCCATTCAGATTTTCATGGATTACATATACCTTTTTCTCTGCCATATTGCTCTTTCCAAAATTTTCTATTCATAAATAATTTTCATCAGATGATTCATGCATAATCGGCCGGTATTTCCTTCTATAAGTTCCTTAGCCTGCAGTAGCCATACAGTTCCGTCCTGCTGCATTCTCACGCCTTTTGCTATCTTTTTCTCTTTCGCATTTTCTTTTTACTGTCCAGTACAGCCACTGCCAAAAGCCTGTCCTACCACATTCAGAGCGGTTCTTCCGCATTTGCAAAAGTCTACGGACAATATCAAGGCTCACCTTCCACAGGAAGTCCCAGCTGAGGGAGCTGCCGCCAGTAAAACCACAATGGCTCCGGAGGGGATGGTTGCCGCGGTTTTTCCGATCGAGCTTAAAGGAGAACAGTAAACAGTAAGGCCTGGGTCGTGAAAGTAATGCCGTAAGCATTTTGCCAAAGAAAACACTCGCCAAGGCAAAAATACACTGCTGCCTTCAGATTAAAGGTAGACCGAGAGGACCACGAAATCCGTTACCGCCTCGTCATAGCCTTCCTTCTTTAAACGCTTCCAAAAGTGGGGTAAAAACCACGCTGGAGCCGCCGGACACAAGGCCGAGTCACCAAAATCTCCGATAACTCTTGATAAAGCTTTTACATGGTTTACCTTATATAGAATAGCAATAACAGGAAGATTACAAGTGCTAAAACGCCGTAGCCAAAGGTACATTCCCAGGACAAACTGTCCGAGTCCCACCAGCTTGTCCACTCCGGTTGTTGCCACGTCATGTCACAGCCGAATACGCCCACAGGGGAGGTAAAAATCACCGCATCTAAAATCTTGTAAATAGCGGCAATCCAAATCTTTGTGCCGGAAAGGAAGACTCCTTCTTCTCCATGCTCCAGCTGTCCTACGCCATAGCCTAAGAAAAATGGCAAAATCAGAATCAGGCAATGCTCCGTCTGTAAGTGCCTTGAAAGATTGGAAGAATGAAGTTTTAAGAAAAAGCTCATCAATCTTCACTCCGGTGGCACCTCAAACTGGCACCTGCCTGGCCGATATTTGACCCTGTCCAAAGCCTAAATAATAGGAGCCAAAGACAAAGAGGCGGTAATTTCCTGTAGTCACTGCAGAAGAAATACAGAAGGTCTTTTCCAGGAGCTTCGAAAAATGATTTTTGCCAGTGCCTCTGCCACAGCCACCACCACAGAGGAAGCACCAGAGGAATAATCAACATGCTGATAAGCCGGATAAAGGCCTGTCCCAGAAAACTGGTAAAAGCTTTGCAAAGTGGGGAAGGAAATATCCTGCTGCCCTCCTAAAAACAATGCTATCAATAATTGTAAGCCTAAGGCTATCTTTTTCTTCTTTACGTTACCCATAGTTCTCTTCTCCTTCTTCTCCCATACATTCCGCTTACTACTTTTCGGATTTTACTACTTCCCTTTTTCTCGTGCATTTCATCCTGTTGTAACTCCATTTCCTATAAACCTACTAATCAACTAGGACTTCTGTACTATAGCATGAGCCTTCCTATGCTAATTCTTATTCAAATGTTTTAGTTATAAATTTCATCTATATCAGGCTTTTTCAATTTTTACAATTTCTGCAAAAATTTTGTATCAATCATGCCATTTTCGTTAATTTTGCTATAATCTAGAGTAGATTATGCCAAACACATTATTCTTTGGAGCAGGAGGCAAGAGCTCCCTTCTCCCTCTATAGAGAAAACAACATGGATCAAGGCAAGTTAGAGCGGATTTTAAAGAAGATGGAGGGCGGAATCTTTCTCAGATGATTAGTACCGACCCACCCGCCATTTTTCTGTTTAACCGGAAAGATGGATTCATCCGCGAAAGAATATTGGCATTGTATATCAACACAAAAGGGTGACAAGCATCTGTTCGTAAACCATGATCTTCCTCAGGAGAGACACTTGGCGTTGAGTTACACCTATTTTGATGATACGGGAAGATGGTGTAGAGATTCTCTCCGGGTAATTGATAAGGATAAGCCCATGGGTATCGACAAGACCTGACAGCCGCTGCTCCTTCTTCGTTTGCAGGAGGTGAAAGGCAGGCTCCTCCTTCGTCAGCGGTTCCGTAATCGTAGACAGGTTCGTCAGATTAAGGACAAGCACGAGCAGGAGCTGATGATTCAGTCCTCCTGGTAAATGATAAGGTTATGGAGGATTGAGTTCCTTACGTAGTCAAAGGGATTAACCGAGAAGTTATACTGCCGTAACCAGAGACCTGTACAGAAGCACAGCTGTTCCGGCGTTTCGCTGATCCAGTACCGCTTACGGACACGGTGCCGAGATCACTCACCACGTTACCGACGACGACCAGGGAAAGAAGGGGTGCGTTATCCTGGATATCGGCGGTGTCTGCATGACTATCATCTCCGACGACCGAACCGTCTTCATTGGAGAAGTCAGTGAAAGACATGAGAAATCTGAGATTGTCCGTGATACGAACGCTTCGGGGCATAATGCCGTAAAGCCAGGCAACAGAATGTGCGATGTGGATTTGGCACCGAAACTATATCGAGGAGAAAGGGCTATGGTAAGTGCTTCACCCATAGAACAGGACATTCCGCAGGTATCGAGGATCGTGAGGTGGGGAGACGTTTCCTCCGTTAATGAAGAGATTATCGAGGTTGGACAGTGCTTCTCTGTTGAGCCAGTATCTATATTCGAGGAAAATATCGAGTGTGCGTGTAGAAGATACGGTAATCATCACCGAGGACGGATGCCATGTATTGAACCACTACACAAGGATGCTTCTACAGTTGTAAAAGAAGAAGACGGGAAGCATCGTTGAGGAGAATATATAGTTTTTCCTTTATCGAATTCATGGACTTTTCGGAGAACTGTCGTCGCTTTTCCTTTATCAATTCTAGACTTTCTCGCTCAGAAGATTGATCCCCAAAGGACTATCGTTCTCACCTTGGGGGATTTTAGTGATCAAACGACTTCACGCTTCATGGTATTTCCCGTTAAAATAATTAACATCTCTTTTGGAATATATGCATATAGAAATATAATTTACAGAAAACCAGCGGTTCAGCCGGTGAAAACGGAGGGATGATGGCGAAAGATTCAAAGAAGGACGCATGCACCTTATTTGAGCTATGAAACGTATTATCGTATTGTTGGAAGAATAAGGGCAATAAAAAGCCTCTTCTTCTGCTCCATGGTGGACCAGTTCCACCACAACTATTTCGAGGTTTTGGACGACTCTTGCTGAAAAGGATGGACGTCAGCTGATTATGTATGACCAGCTGGGCTGCAAATTCCTACCTGGACGGACATCCGGAGCTTTGGACCGGAGACCTGGTTAAAACGAGTAATCGCCCTGAAAGCATTTGGGATTGGATGAGAGTACATATCTTAGGACAGTCCTGGGGTGGAATGCTGGCTATCATCTACGAATGCGGAATGTAAGCCGGAGGAGTTGCCAGCTATATTCTTTCCAGTACCCTTCCCAATGCCATTTGGGAAAGTGAGCAGAAAAAGAAGAGTCGGCTATCTTCCCAAGGAGATGCAGGAGGCTATCGCCAAGGCGGAAAAGACCAGACTACAGTGATCCGGACTACGACGTAACCATTACAGAGTTTATGACGTCACTGTGCCAGCCCCTTCGGTCTGATGCAGCGAGGTGCCTAACCAGAAAGAAGAAGGCGGGAACCTGAAGCCTATGTGGCAGGCGGGATGGGGTCCAAATGATTTACTCCCACCGGTTCTCTTCGGGATTATAATTACATGGATCAGACTGAGAAAGGATTTTTCAAGCCAACCTTAATCTGTAGCGGTGGTGAAGTGCTTTGCTCTCCTATATCGCAGAAATTAATGTTTGATGCTATCCCCAATGCCAAGTGGGAGCTTTTCCGTTATTCTCGGCTATGTGCTTTGTCGATGAAGAGGAGCTTTACAAGAAGGTGTTGATGGGTGGTTGAATCAAAACGACTAAGACTTTAAGAGAAGATAGGACTGTGAAAAATCAAAAAGATTTTTCTACGCCTAATATAGGTCTGAAACAGGGCACGCTCTCGCTAGCTTCGCCTCGTAGGGGATACTAAGCGAAAAGCTGCGTTTCTCTTGTTTTTCATAGTACCCACAGGCTCAGCACCCACATTCAGACCTATATTGCGAAAATTCTTTCTCATCTTGATTTTTCTACGGTCCCTTCTTTTTGCAGACCTTTTTATAAAGAAATGGGGCCAAAAGCCCTCCCATTCGTCATCACCTTCTTATATCTTCTTATGCCGTTTCTTCTACCTGATCATTTGGTAATCAGCTGTTCCAGCTTCTTATCCATAATCCACAAGAACTGCTGCAGAACAATCAAGAAGAATCTGCAATACCAAGCTTGCCGCCGCAAATAGCATCTTGGAAATAATGTTATACAAGGTTCCGTAGGAAAGTCCTGCGATAAAGATGGCAAAGGTCCATACCGCTCATCATTTGCGGAAGGAGCTTTCCGGGGAGCAAACTTGAAATAAAGGAATTTCTAATGGAGAGAAGGTCATCTCACCAAGAGACAGCAGAATCGAATACTACAACCCCAAAAGTAAGCTTGCAGGTCTTCCGGCTCTGGTAATCTCTGCAAATGCGGAAACTACGAAAAGCAAGTCTAAAATTCCCATACCCTAAAAGCGGTATGCTTAAAAGATACTAAGACCACCATCAGGGACGCTTTGCGTCTCTAGCCCAAAGGAGTCCTAAAGCAGGTCCCTAACAGAATACAAAGTCCATTCTCAGAGTCAAAGAAGGATGTGGGAATCCGTGAATCCGAAAAAGCTTCCAGTTCATGTTGATAAATTCCTTAGCATCATTCATTGCTCCCGAGTGATCATAAACAGGAGGTATGCCCAAATACCAGAAAATCCAGAAAGATGGAGAGAAGAGGAAACGGCGATAATAGCCAGAACTCTTTGCTTCTCGATCTGTAAGAGGTCTGCTTGGCTCAGCTGTCTTAATGGTCTCTTTGGATGCAGCTGCTTCTGCACTATCCTTAAAAGAGCTTTGCTCCTGCTTCTCCCTAAGGGTCCCCAACCTAAGAAGAACATAACAGCATTTACCAACATAACGATGGAGCAAACCAGAAACAGATTCTATAGCCTCTTGCTCCTACAATCAGTCCACGCTGGTGGTTCCAATGAAAGAACCTAGTTTACCATGGAATACTGAGTGGAAAGGCCATATCCAAATCCTTAGGATCGGGAGAATAACTTTCCGGTGATGGAGTTGGTCTGGGAAGCTAAGAGTCAGTTCCGATAGAAGCTAACGCAATCATGATAGCCACATCAGTGAAGACTGGAATCTAAAGCCGAAAGAGTATCCTACGCTGATCGAAGCCATACCGATAGGAACAGATACTTAGCACCCACAAAATGATCGGATAGTAGGAGACCGAACAAAGGTGCTAAATGAGGTGAAGAGCTACGAAGAAAGATTGGTAAAGTAGCCATTTTCCTTCCTTCTCCTAAACCGCCGTTGGCCACTGGCGATTAAAAACTGTACGATGAGCCACTTTACAGGTAAAAGCTAAAAGCGCTCAGGGTGAAGGCAAAGTTACAAATCCAGAACCCTAGCCCTCCCTTTCTTTTTACTGTGCTGTCCATAAAAACTCCTCTCATAAGGTTTTTAACCCTATCCTCGCCTCTTCTCCTTATGCTACTCTTTCTTCAGGGAAAAAGAAAAAGAATTTTTAGAGGAAAAATGTGGCAAGCAAAAATAAATTCTTGAGAGTGTAAAGCACTTGTACGCTTTTCTTCAATATTCTGTAAATATTTACTACATTTTGTCTTTAAGTGAAATGATCTATTTTTAAGAAACTTTTTAAAGCTATTCGTCAAGCTATCTTTGCATCTTGTCGAACGCTCTATTCATCAACTTATCATAATCTTCCTTCAGCTGAAAGTTTTCCATCAGCTCATTTAAAGTATGAACACTATCCGGTAAGCTCTTCGGAGCCGCAGCACTTTCTTCCGCTGTTGCGGAGTTATTCTATGCCACAGGAAATCTGGTCGATTCCCACCTTACCTGCTTTACGCCCTTGGCCTGTTCATCCGATGCCAGAAATGTTTGTAATCACTGTTGATTTTCTTACTCTGTTCAGAAACCACCACCAGAGACTGGGCGGTTTCTCGGAAAGCTTTCGCTCCTTACCGATGGCATCAATAGCCTCTTCGATTAAACTGCTGGTATTCTGGGCTGCGCAGCGGACTTTTTGACCAGGTTTCCTACCTCATCACCACAACCGCAAAGCCCTTTCCTGCCGCTCCGGCACAGGCTGCTTCGATGGCGGCATTTAGGGACAGGATATTGGTTTTGGAAAGCAATATCGTCAATGGTCTTGATAATCTTATTGATTTCTGAGATTTCTCCGTAATATCCTGCATAGCTCTGGACATCTCATCCATCTTATTGGTGCTGACATTTACAGCCTTCTCCGCATCATTGCTTAACTTTTGCCACTTCCTCAGTAATCTTTTACCGTGCTGTCAATCTTGTGGAAAATATCATCCATGGTAGCGGAGAGTTCTTCGATGGAAGAAGCCTGCTCCGTAGACCCCTTCAGAAAGAGACTGGGCGGCATTGCTGACTGATCGCTCCTTCCTGTACCTGCTCTGCAGATTTCTGAGTTTCCTTCCTTAGTATTGGACAGGTCTCCCCGAATATCTCTAAGAGACTGTGGGAGGGTGCATAGGCACCGGCATAATCTCCTGATCCTCCACTATCACCCGGAAATTTCCTTGGACAGCTCGCTGAGCTTATTTTGCAAAGTCGGAAATAATGGTCGGATTCTCTGCATGATTTTCTCTCATGCTTTCTGCCAGCTCTCAATTTCGTCTTTCTTATTGTACTAGATATCTACATCGAAATTTCCTTAGCCACTTCCTCCGGAAGAAGAAATTTTTCTTTAAAGGAGCTAAATGAGGTACAGATCAGGAAATGGGTGAGGCAGAACAAAATCAATACCCCCAATAAAGTGGTCAGCACTGGCAGTCTTTACCAAAGTCATCAGAGTATTGCATATTCTGCTTCAGAAGGCTGACACTTACCACCAGTCTGCATCTCCTACTTCTACCGGAGCAGAAAAGCGCTTTACCTTACCATTATCAAGCTATCAGTAACACATTAAATGATTTTTCCCTCTGCCTTCATGCTTTCCAGGTATTGTATGCCTCCTCCGGTAATGTATCCTTTACGGGTTTTGCAACGGCGTCCGCATCCATAGAATAAACAACTATTGCCATCATGGTCAGTCAACTCAACTGCCAAGATGGAAAACGTTCGTCCGATTGCTGCAGAGTTCAAAGCATCCATTTTCATATCCACAAGAACATAGCCCTAAGATTCCTCTTTAATAACAGTAGAACCATAATGGAAAAAAAGACCCAGTCCTTGGTATGAGCATCTGATAAATGCTGCTAACGCTAAGCTTTTTGTGTTTCTTTTTAAATGCTTAAAACTCCTCTTCTTCCTGATAGCCTGCGGAATAGGTCTGCACAGTACGAGGTCTTGGCATTTTCCTTGCTAAGATAGAGGAATAGTCATCCACCAGGGAATGAACGCCCTTGTCAAAATAAACTCCTACGCCAAATACACTGTCATCACTGTTTGACCGCCGCGTAAAGAGGTCCAACATGGCAGACTCGCATTATAAAGATTTGCCGGAATGGCACATTTTCTTACCGAGACTGGAAAGTGGTTGGTCCCATCACCTTGGTGGCAGCGGCATTTCCATTCCCATCCACAATATTCCAGATATTGGCGGGCACTGCCCCACCTCTTCCTGAGTCTCATAAGCCGACATAATGCCCTTCTCTGATGGTTTCCGCAACCACCTGATTTTTGATAGAGGATATTTTCAATATCATTGATAGCCATGTGGGTTTTATCCACCATATTGCTGTCAACGGTCTTTTCCATACTGCTCTTACTAATATTAATTAGAATAGAGCCTGTCCCGATAAAGCTGCAATCGCTGAGCAAAGTCCGATTAGAAATCGACATTTTGCTGCTTAAACGCAAAGCTTTGGAACAAAGCCTCCCTTCTTCGCTTTCGGCTCTTTTTCTTTTTGTTCCTCCTTTTTCATTTTCTCTTCTCCTTAAGTGCTAAAAACACAGCTGTTCATCTGCTGACTCCTAAGTTTTTCGTCCCAAGCAAAAGAAAAAGAATAAAGTATAGAAAAATTCTTATGCATTTGACTTGATATATAAATACATTTTATAGCGATATCTAATAGAACTATATTCCTGTTTTTCACTCTTCCAGTACTAGCGAGTGAAAAGAAGTCTCGGTTTTCTGTACCGTTTTCTTTCTGCGCTTCTTTCTTAGCTATTTTCTACAAACGTATCTCTTTTCGCTTAACAGGCTACTTAGAATAGAGGAATGGTAGCTACTTTTAGCTATCCTTCCGCTTCAATGCGAATCTCCTACTCTTTTATTCGCATTGTCTGTAGATGGAGATAAAGTAAAGTCTGCTAATTCTTTCTCTCCTTTTGAGTCTCGAAGCTGAAAACTTCTCTCCCATCTTCAACAAATCCAGCACTGAAAGGTGTCATTTGTCCGTATGTTCTTCCTGCAACGGTCAAAGTCTTGATGCTCTTTAAGTAATTCTGAACAGACTTTTCAGTCTCCCTGGAGGAGAAAGCTCATAGTGTCCTGAGCCTCATTTCTTCTCAAGCTTAGTTCACTACAGGTGCGGACTTTGCACGCAGCCTGTGTGTACTGATCTCATGTGCCATTCCTTCAGCGATGCTTCATGTTCTCCTACTTCACTGGATAATAGCTAAGGTTCAAAGCCATCCTTTTCTTCCTTTAGAGTAGAAAAGAAAAACAGTTTTCCTTTCATACTAAAATCTTCAAAATATGCTCAGGTCAACCTTTTTATAACGGATATTGTCATCTTCACACTTCGCTAGATTAAGCTGAAATATTCTCTTTGGTTATCACTAAGGTTTCTAAAAGAACAGCTTTACATTATATTTTCCGGGTTTACTTTTATCAAAACTTCGCTGTTTAGCTCATCAGGCTTCTTAGCGCTAGCTTTTCATCTGAAAGCTCTTCCTTTGTCGACATTAATATGAAGGGTTACCAGGATTATAACCATCATGCCTGAATTTCAATAGTGTTCTCTCCCTCATGGAAGGAGTTTTTGTTAAGAGTTAGAGCATTTAGATATCCTCTCACCTGCTCTTTCCTCTAAAGGTCATGGCAAGCTATGTATTTGCTTCTTTACGTACATCGTTTCTATCGTCTCCACTGCATAGTCAGTCTGATTTACCGTAACCGTTAATGCTAAGCAGCAACTCTTGAGCTCTTGAATCTGCTTTCCCTCATCAAAAGGATAAAACAAAAGCAGTCTTTTATGCATCATAAGATAAGGTATGTGTTCCAGGCCAGTTCTTTCATTGTTCTCAGGCTGTTTGCAGGGTTTCAGGCTGTGCCGGGGTCTCAGGCTGTGTCAGGTCTCAGGCTGTGCCGAGTCTCAGGCTGTGCTGGTGTCACCCGAGGTTTTCTGGCTGAGCTGGGTTCTCAGACTGTGCCGGATTCTCAGGCTGGGCCAGGAGTTACCCAGATTTTCTGGCTGGGGTCGGATTCTCTAGCGCTGGGCAGTCTCGGGAGTTTCTGGCTGTCAGGTCTCACCTGTGCTGTGGGTTTCCGGGCTGTGCCGGAGTCTCAGGCAATGCCGGAGTTTCAGGCTGTGCCAGGTTCAGGCTGTGCCGGGTTTCTGGCTGTACCAGGGCCTCAGGCTGAGTCGGATTCTCAGGCTGTGCCGGTGTCACTCGAGTTTCAGGCTGGGTCGGGTTCTCGGGTTGAGCCAGGTTGCACGGGTCTCGAGGCTGAGTCGCATTCTCCGAAGCTGGGCCACGGGTTTACCGGATTTTCTGGCTGAGTCGAGTTCTCTGGCTGGGCCAGGGCTTACCAGCGTCTCTGTACCCTCTATAGAGTTGTGATTCCTGTGGCAGTTCCTGCGGCTGCTTGAGTTCCAGCTGTAGCAGTTCGGCTCTATGCTGCTCCGGCTGATTGCCAGTTCCTGCTGTAGCGTTCCGGCTGTTGCGAGTTCCTGCTCCTCCTGTAGTAGATGCAGTTGCTCCGCCTCCGGTGGATCCGCCACCTCCACCACCTCCAGGCTTCCGCCTCCGGGTGCTGCAATGGCTCTACTTGCTCCAGAGACCTGTCCAGGAAGAGCACGGCTTGCTCCCGCTACCTGCTGGGAAGAAGCTGCGGAGGAAGTCCCTTGCCTGCCTCATGAACAGCATCTCCATTTTTCCCCGTGAAGCCACTGTCGCTCTGATTTACATAGTAGCCATCCAGGTTCTTCCATTTACTACGAGAACACCGTAATTGCTGTCATCGGTAGGCATCAGATAGTAGCAATAGCCGTCAATCCACTGCCATCCGGTTAATAATCTACCCTGCTGTGCCCCGGATTCTGTGCTGAGAAATACCATTTTCCCATCAGCTGTAACCAACCGGTCTTTTAACTGTCCGTTTTCCGGATTCAGATAGTACCATTCCTGGTTATATACTACCCAGCCCTTTACAGACTGTCCTTCTGCATTCCGGAATACCCATGCATTGTTTTCTACCTGCCAGCTTCCCGAGTATTGCTCTTACCTGTCTGGGCAAATGCAGAAAAAGCTCGGTGCAAAGCATCATTGCCATTACTGTGCAATGACTGTCGATCTTCAAACCACGTCTAACCATTTCTTCTTTAGTTCCTTTCAAAAGTCAACTTGCTGTCCCTCTGTCTAAAATTCATTCTCTCCCTCAAATGAATATTGTGCGATTTTAATAATATATCATAAAAAAACTAAGCTAATTTTCTCTTAAGTCTATTGTAGTTTTTAATAATGCTATTTATAAATTAAATAGTATACTGCTTTTCTTTTCAAGTTCGAAGTTTCTCAGCATCAGTTTAGGGCTGAAGACAGATTGTTGCCCTATATCACCCCGGATATTTTCTCAAAAAAGCTCACAAAAAAGGACTGTAAAAGAAATCAATAAATTTTTCTAAGCAATATAGGTCTGAAATCGGGCACGCTCGTCTGCTCCCACGTATCGGATACTAGGCGAAAAACTGCGTTACACTTGTTTTTCGCAGTACCGACGAACTCGAACCTCCCCATTTCAGACCTATATTGCCGAAAATTCTTTTTTGATTTTTACAGTCCTTTTCAGATTTTACCCATAAATTATGAAGCACTTTCCTCGGCGGTTTTCGTCATCTCCTTCATATTCTTCTTTCTGCCTCGCAGTAGGCTTCCATTTTCCTCCGCCACAATCTTCGCCTGATGACCACTTCCACTACAGTTTTGGCACCGGTTACCACGTCTCCGGAAGCAAGGTTCCTTCCTTCGTCGTATGCCTTTCTCATCCGTAAGCAGTAAGCCTAAAGTTGTTGGTATCCAAATCTGTAGTGTTGGAAACAATATTGGCTCTGGGGTTCTGGCTGATGGCTACGATAATACTGTCCGCCTTAAAGAATGCTTCTTCCTCCGGCTGTCCCTCTTCCTGCTTCTTCAGAATAATGCCCTCGTCCGTAATTTCCACCGGAGTGATGAAGCAGAAATTCTACGCTATCCTCCTCCGCCTCAGCGATTTCCTTCTTGCTGGCGGTCATATTTTCCATGCCCTACGGTAAATGATGGTGGCTCTGGAGCCGCTTCTTTTGCGGTTCTGGCAGCATCCATAGCCACATTTCCCGCACCGATGATGCAACATTTTCTCCTAAATGATATGTCTCCGGAGACTTTTAAGTAATCAATGGCAAAATGCACATTTCAAAAGCTTTCTCCCTTGATGCCCAGGGTTCTCAGGTTTCCATACGCCGGTACCGATAAAGGCCGCAGCATAACCGTCCTCAAAAAGCTTATCCAGAAAAGCACCGGTCCAATCAGGATGTTGGGACGAATCTTTACCCAGATCCAGCAAATGCTTTTTCCAAAGAGATCAATGATATATTTCGGAAGACGATACTCCGGAATACCGTAACGAAGTACACCGCCGATTCTGTTTCGGGACTCGAAAATCGTTACCTATATCCTCTTCTTTGCATCAAAAGGGCAAACTAAAGTAATTCCGGCAGGGACCACCACCGATTACCGCGATACGGTCCTTGTCCTCTGCGCCCTTTTCAAAATGCAGTTCTTCCAGATATTTTAAAAGAATTTCCTCCTCCATCTTATAGAAGAATAGGGAATCCCTTCACTCCCGCGAATACAATTACCCTCGCATGCTTCTCATGCTCGCAAACCAAAGCGCAGATGGCGGAAAGCAGGGTTATTCTCAAAAAGAATTTCTCCCGCCTTTTTCAGTTCACCCTGTATACAGCTCAATAACCTCCGGAATAGAAGTATTTACAGGACAATGCTTGGAGCATCGTGGATTTTTACACTAACAAACAACGGTTGGCTTCTTCCATTAAAAATGCATTCTGACTCATCTTCTCTCCCTTAACCCTTACTCTAAAACCTTAGTCTAACTCTCTTTTCAGAGAAAAATTCTACCACAGATTATTATCGACCATTGTTTATTTCTACATTCATAGTTCTAAAAATTTTTATAACTAAAAAGGGCTGTAAAAAAATCAATTAAATAAACATTTTTTCGGCAATATAGGTCTGAATGCGGGGTAGTCTGGGCCCGTCAGTACTTTGCGAAAAGCAGTAAAGCGAAAGCTGAAGTTAAAATGCTGCTACGTGGCAAGCTAGCGAGCGTGCCCGTTTCAGACCTATATTACTAGAAAATTATTGATTCTTTACAGTTCCTAACTATCAGTAAATGTAGACTTTCGAAGAAAAAGCTACTTCTTACTTCTTGGTAATCTTGGTTTCCTGTCTTACCCTGTAATGCTTCTCTTGCCTTCTCCAAAAGGGTAATCATAGCTTCATTTCCTTCTTAGCGGAAGCGAACTGGATAGCAGCCTGTACCTTTGGAAGCATGGATCAGGGAGCGAACTCGCCCTGGTCTGCATACTTCTGAGCCTCTTCTACGGAAAGGTCTGTTAACCACTCCTGATCAGGCTTACCGTAACGGATAGCAACCTTCTCTACAGCAGTCAAGATAATCAGCATATCTGCTTTCCAAACTCTCTGCCAAAAGGGCTGCAGCAGTCACTTATCGATAACCACTAGCGGCTCCGGCAAGGTGCTTTCCTTCAGAAACCACAGGAACTCCGCCACCACCGCAGCAGATTACCAGCTCTCCCGCATCGGACATAGCCTTAATAGCGGAAAGCTCTACAATCTCCTTTGGCTTTTGGAGAAGCAACTACGACAGTATCCACGTCCTGCATCTTCCTTAATGTTCCAGCCTCTCTTCTGTGCCTCAGCCTCAGCCTCTTCCTTAGTCATGAAACGACCGATTGGCTTGGTAGGGATTCTGGAAAGCAGGGTCATCCTTATCTACACGAACCTGAGTTACTACGGTTACTACTGGGGTACCTTTCCTCCTCTGTTCAGAAATTCCTCTCTCAAGGCATTCTGGATATCATAACCGATGTACGCCTGGCTCATGAGCTACACATACGGAAAGAGTCGGATCTTCCCTTATGCTCAGAAGCAAACTCTCCCATAGCATTGTTGATAACACCAACCTGAGGACCGTTTCCGTGAACAACTACTACTTCATTTCCGTCTTCTACAAAGATCAACGATAGCCTTTGCGGTGGTCTTTACGGCTACCATCTGCTCCAGCAAATTATTTCCCAGGGCATTTCCCCTAAGGCGATAACAATTTTCTTTCCCATAATTATTCTCCAATAAAAATTTTTACTCCTGAAACAGGAAAAATAGGCTTTTCAAATCCTTTTTAAGGGAAGAATAGCGCCCCGAATAAATCGGGACGCTATATCATTCTCCCTCTAAGCGTTTATTCTTAACGAGTATCGCACGCGTAGTGTGCGATATCTCGTTACAACTAAAGGTTCTATCTGTCTGCATGAATTATGCTTCAGATTTTATCCTGTCACTGAAGATTATGTCCAGATTCTATCCTGTCCGCTTCTGTAACTCCTCTAATACCTTTGCAGGATCGTCGAACTTCTCAAGAAGGATCATAGCTGCGATAACGTATGGCTTGTAGGAAGCCTCCTTGTAAAGTGGGTCTCTGTAACGATCGAATACAGTTGCGTCAACCTCACCTTCCTTGCAGGATACGCCGGTGATATCAGCAGGTAAGCAGTGCATGTAGAGAGCCTTTCCGTCCTTGGTCAGCTTCATCATCTCTTCTGTACAAGCCCAATCCTTGTGCTGAGCGTTCTGTGCAAAAGCTCCTTCTCAAAAACCTTGATGCCCTCTGTGTCACCCTCACCGTAAAGGTTGGTTCTCTTCTCCATAGCTGCGAATGGAGCCCAAGACTTTGGATATACGATATCAGCATCCTTGAATGCTTCCTTCATATCGTTGGTAACGTGAAAGATCGCCGGACTCCTTAGCATTCTTCTCAGCTACGTCTACAACGTCCTTCATTACATCATATCCTTCCGGATGAGCAAGAACTACTTCCATACCAAGTCTTGTGAAAAAGACCGATTACACCCTGAGGTACGGAAAGTGGCTTTCCGTAGAAGAGAAGTATGCCCAAGTCATAGCCAGCTTCTTACCCTTTAAGTTCTCGATTCCGCCCATCTCGTGGATTACGTGTAAAGCGTCAGCCATACACTGTGTCAGGTGGTCGATATCACACTGTAAGTTAACCAGTGTAGGTCTCTGCTCTAAAACGCCGTCCTTGTGTCCTGCCTCAACAGAATCAGCAACTTCGTGCATGTAAGCATTTCCCTTACCGATGTACATATCATCACGGATACCGATAACATCAGCCATGAAAGAAATCATGTTAGCGGTCTCACGAACGAGTCTCACCGTGAGCAACCTGAACTTTCCTTCATCCAAAGTCCTGAACCTCTAATCCAAAGAAGGTTACAAGCGGAAGCGAAGGAGAAACGAGTTCTGGTGGAATTATCACGGAATAAAGAAATTCCTAAAGCCGGAATCAAAAAAACCTTTAGTGGAGATGTTTCTCTCTCTTAAGTTTCTGAGTGCATCTGCTACATCCCATACTGCCTTTCAACTCATCATCAGACTTTTCCCATGTAAGGAAGAAATCGTTTAAGTACATCTTGTCAGTCTTAAGTCCCTTAATTTCCTTTACTAACTCTTCAAACTGCTGCTTCTTATCCATTTTAATCTCCTTTAAAAATGTGTTTATCCGATAAAGCCCCATGGCTTAATCTTTATTCTTATTTTGTACCATCTACTCGGACATGACCGAAAAGTATAGTACCTGATTTACACTTTAGACTCTAAAACTTAGTCACAGTAGTACTGTGGAAGAGCTGCGTAGAATGCTGCACAGGTTACCAAGTCCTTCTTCCATGTGATCTCGTTAGGTGCGTGAGCCTGAGCCTCAGCTCCGGGTCCGAATCCGATTACAGGGATACCGTTTCTTCCCATGATGGAAACACCGTTTGTAGAAGGTCCACTTGTCAGAAGAGGTCTTGGCTCTCTCTCAGCCACTGTATCTACTTCACCGATTCTCTTCTCACCGAAAAGATCCTTGTAGCAGCAACGGAAGCCTTACATAACTTGTGATCCTCAGGAAGTACCCATGTTGGGAAGTAGCACTCGATTGGGTATACACATCCTGTGAAGGAAGGACGATCATAGTTGTACATAGAAACTACTACATCCTCGCCGTACTTCTTTACTGCAGGGAAGCTGTCTGATTTCCTCAAGGCAAGACTCCCAAGTCTCTCCGGCAGTCATTCTTCTATCCAAAGATACAGCGCAGCTATCAGCTACTGCACAACGAGAAGGAGATGTGAAGAAGATCTCGGGAAGCAGTAACAGTTCCTCTTCCTAAGAAACGAGGCCTCTTTCCACTGATCATTGTACTTCGGATTTAACATCTTAACCAATCCGCGGATGAAAGTAGACTCTGCATCTCCGTTGTTGTTTAATGCACGAACATCGGAAAGGATGTCAGCCATCTTGTGAGTGCATTGTCTCCTCTTTCAGGAGCGGAACCGTGGCAGGAAACACCCTTCACGTCAATGCGGATCTCCATACGTCCTCTCTGTCCTCTGTATAATCCACCGTCAGTAGGCTCGGAAGATACAACGAACTCAGGACAGATCTTATCTTCGTTGATGATGTACTGCCAGCAAAGACCGTCACAGTCCTCTTCCTGTACAGTTCCTACTACCATAACGCGGTACTTATCGTTTCAGAAGTCCCATGTCCTTCATGATCTTGCAGCGTATACTGCAGAAACGGTTCCGCCAAGCTGGTCGAAAGCACCTCTTCCACCGATCTTGGTGTCATCCTCGTATCCGTCATATGGATCGAAATGTCCAGTTTGATCTGTTTTCCGATTCCTACGGTATCGATGTGTCCGTCGAAGCAGATCAGAGTCTTTCCGGATCCCATAGATCCCATTACGTTACCCTGTGGGTCAACCTTAACCTCATCAAAAGCCAACCTTTCTCCATCTCGTTCTTGATGGATCTCAACGTGCTTTGCCTCGTCAGCGGACTCTCCGGGGTTCTTTACGATTGCTCTTAAGCACTCATGTCAGCCTTATAGCCTTCCGCTCTCTTCTTAATCTCTTCCAAAAACTTCCTTATTTAACTGTCCCATACTAATATCCTCCTTAGTTATATATAAGCCTGTTATCCAGGGTGTTGCACAATTTGTTTCTTTGAAAATGAAGTTCTATCTTACTTCTCTTTTGCTTCCCAGATGATGTTCTTCCAACGCTCAGGGTCTGTATCTCCCTCAGTATTGAAGCAAAGCACCTTACTGTTCTCGTTAAGCTGTAACTTCTCTCTTAAATCCTTGAAGTCATCCTGCAACATGATGGCAGCCAATGCACCGAAGCCTGCTGCACCGGACTCTCCGGAAAATACCTGATCGTCTCCCTTTAACGGAGCGTTCAACATTCTCATTCCTCTTGCAGCAACGATATCCTCAGCAGAGATAAATGCCTTTGCATGGTTCTTCAAGATATCCCAAGAAGTAATGTTTGGCTCTCCGCAAGCAAGTCCTGCCATGATGGTAATCATGTCGCCGTCTACAATGCGGATGTTTCCGTCATTTGCCACAGCGCCCTTGTAAAGACAATCTGCAACGGAAGCCTCAACCACAACCATAATAGGAGGGTTCTCCTTGTAACGATTAGCGAAGTATCCTACTACTGCACCTGCCAAGGAACCTACGCCAGCCTGTACGAATACGTGGGTGGGTCTTTCTCCCAGCTGGTCGGCAGCCTCATCCGCCATGGTTCCATAACCTTCCATGATCCATGCAGGAATCTTCTCATAGCCTTCCCAAGCGGTATCCTGTACTACGATTCCGTGTTCTTCCTTCTCGGCAAGAGCTGCAGCCTGTCTTACACACTCGTCATAGTTTACATCGAAAATCCATGCCTTGGCATTCTCAGCCTTGATGTGGTTCAAACGGGTCTCTAGTAGAGCCCTTCGGCATGATGATTACACAGTTCTGTCTTAACTTATTAGCCGCCCAGGCTACTCCTCTTCCGTGGTTTCCGTCGGTAGCGGAGAAGAAGGTTGCTGTTCCGAACTCTTCCTTTAACTTCTCGGAAGTTAAAACATTGTAGGGAAGCTCGGAAATATCCTTTCCGGTTTCCTCGGCAATGTAACGAGCGATAGCGTAGGAACCGCCTAATACCTTGAAGGCATTTTAAGCCGAAACGATAGGGACTCATCCTTCACGTAGATGTTTGCCCAGGCCAAGATATTTTTGCCATATTGGGAAGCTTGCAAAGAGGGGTCTCAGAGTACTGAGGAAGCTCTCGTGGAGGTTCTTGCCTTCTTTACTTCTTCCATAGACATAGAGGAAGATTCTTGTCCTCTGTCTTTGGCATTTCGTTAATTTTCCATTTTAAATCCTGCATGGCTATTCCTCCTTTTTTTCGCCACTATACTGTTACTTTTTGCTTTGGTCAATATAGCTGTATAAAGTAAATTTGCTGATGCCGTAGAAATTGAAACCTTGTCTCCCTGACTTGGTAATCAGGAAGGCTCCCGCATCCCGTAAGAACTGGATGGCTTGGATTTTTTCTTCCTTATTCATCAGAGCCGGCGGCTTTCCAATCCGCTTCACACTTTGATTAATCAGGTTGTCCAAAAGGTCATTCACGTTCAAAGGAATCTGTCCGTCCCCGTTACTGTCATGGCTCTCCACCGTGGTAATGGACTGCAATGCCGCATCCACATTCATCAGTGCGGTTACATCATAGTTGATGCCCAGAACCCAGCGGTATTTTCCGGTGCTGTCCTTCAGGAAAACTGTAGAGGACTTTAGGATTCTGCCGTCCTGGGTAGTGGTGCGATAGCCCAGATGATCCACAATGATGTCTCCCTTTTCTATCGCTTCCAGGGTTTTCCAGTACCACCTTTGAGGCGCCGTCTCCTATCTTTCTTCCGCTCACATGTCCGTTGATGATGAAAAATGATGGTATGTTCCAAATCCTTTACGGAAAGATCGTGGATACAAACCTCGCAATCCTTTTCCGAACTGTCTGGCAATACCGTGAGCCGTACTCACCAGCATTTCCAAAGCTGCTATCCTCTGTCATTTTCCCTCCTTTCTACCGGAATTTATGCTTTCAAAATCTATCGAAAATGCACTACCTAAAAATTTTTATGTACCCCTATCTTAGCACGGTTTTTTTACTTTGCAATGGTTTTTTCAAAAAAATTTTTAGCTTCCAAAAATTTTTTTATGTTCTCCATTGCATTTACTTTCAGGGAATGATAAAATCCTATCAAATCTGTTTTTCCCTAGAATTTTCAAGGCTTTACAGCGATTTTTTTAGGAAAAACTGTATACAATTTTTCGCACTGAGCCAAGGGCTCTTAGAAAGAAAAGGAGGATTGAGCTATGTTTTTAATCGGAAATGGACGTCTTTTCACCAGAGACGAAAAGAACAGCTTTTTCGAGAATGGCGCAGTAGTTTGGGAAGACAACACTATTGTAGAAGTAGGAGATTTTGAGACATTAAAGAAAAATACGCAGACGCGGAATTTATTGATGCAAAGGGCGGTGTGATTCACCCGGCTTTTATCAATACCCATGAGCACATCTACTCTGCTTTGGCAAGAAAGCTTATCCATCAAGGGTTATGCTCCTAACAGATTCTTAGAGATTCTGGACGGACTTTGGTGGACTATTGACCGGAATCTGGACAACGACTAACCAAACTTTCCGCAGAAGCTACCTATTTAGAATGTATCAAGAACGGAGTAACTACCATCTTCGATCACCACGCTTCCTTCGGAGAGATTTCCGGTTCCCTTTTCGCCATCGAAGAGGCTGCCAGAACTTCGGCGTGCGTTCCGTTCTTTGCTATGAGATTTCCCGATCGTGACGGTAAGGAAAAAGGCACATGCCGCTATTAAGGAAAATGTTGACTTGCATAAGCACGCTCTTTCCCTGAAGGACGACTTCATTAAGGGAATGATGGGTATGCATGCAAAGCTTTACCATCTCCGATGAGACCATGGAGCTTTGCCGTAAGGAGAAGCCGAAGGAGATCGGATACCACATCCACGTGGCGGAGGACATCTTAGACCTTCACCGTTGCTTAAGGGCACGGCAAGAGAATCGTAGACAGACTCTATGACTGGGACGTATTGGGGAGAAGACTCTCCTTGCCCACTGCATCTATGTAAATCCTCACGAGATGGATTTGATTCGCGATACCAACACTATGGTAGTACATAACCCGGGAATCCAACATGGGTAATGCCTGCGGATGTCCTCCTACCATGGAGATTGTACATAAAGGGATTCTTACAGGATTAGGTACAGACGGATACACCCATGATATGATAGAATCTTGGAAGGTGGCTAATATTCTCCACAAGCATCATTTGGTAGACCCGGGTGCCGCTTGGGCAGAGGTTCCGGAAATGCTTTTTCAGGGGCAATGCTCGTATCGCTAACCGTTATTTTGAAAAGAAGCTGGGCGTATTAGAGAAGGGTGCGGCTGCGGATATCATCATCACCGACTATATCCCGCCAACACCGATGAATGCCGGCAACAAACAGCCACATGCTCTTCGGTATGAACGGTCGTTCCGTAGTTACTACCGTGGAAACGGTAAGGTTCTGATGAAGAACAGAGAGCTTCAGGGGAATCGACGAAGAGATGCCTTGCCAAGATTCGCGAGGTGCAGCTCGTTTAGAAGAAAAATTAACGGTTAAAACGGAATTTCACAAAAAGCAAAATATTTCTATAGAAGAAAAGGGTAGCTGAGAACCCTTTTTCTTCTGGAAACTGTTCGCAACATTAATGGGCCATTCTTGGTCAGGCAAGAATACCCCATCAGGGAAAAGCCCTTCTGTCTATCAGGAGAAGACGCAGGATCTTAAGCAGGAGGGCTGATTTCCCGAAAAGGAGATTTCCATGAGTGATATTATGACCCCGATTCCCTTTGACAGATTGATGAACCGTATTTTGGTAGAGCATCAACAGGGAGCTGTTTTTTTGGTATGCAGAAATGCTACCAGGCAAAAAACCTTCAGCCAAACACTCTTTTGGCAGAAAATTAGAAGGACAGATTGGACCCTGCTGCAGGGACCTAACACCCAGCTTGCTCAGAACATCGTAGCTTCTTACTACAGCGGAGCTCGTTTCTTCGAGTTAAAGACCGTACAGAAGATGGACAGTGAGAGCTGGCAGCTTATATAGCAAAGCCCTGTATCACAGCAGAGGACGAGTGTTACAACTGTGAGTGGTCCACAGAGTTGGAAGTACCACAGGCTTTTGCAGAGTATGTAAGGGCTGGTTCGCTTGTAAGGTTATGGCGAAGGGTACGATTTAGGGTGATCCGGACGCTTTCCAGTTCAACATTTCCGTAGGGATATGATCTGGAAGAATCAAAGCTTCCCAAGGTAGACCGTTTCATCAATGAGATGAAGGACGCTAAGGACACCGAAATCTTTAAGGAGTGTAAGGCATGGCTTTTGGCTAACCTTGACCGTTTTCCAGAAGGTGACCAAGGAAGATGTAGAGGCTATTCGGTCCGAAATCATCAACAGCGTTACCGTTTCCCACCCTTCACGGCTGTCCTCCTTCCGAGATTGAGGCGATTGCTTCTTACCTGATTCAGGAAAAGCATTTGCACACCTTCGTAAAGTGTAACCCTACTCTTTTAGGATATGAAACCGCTCGTGCAATCTTAGATGAGATGGGCTACGACTACATCGCCTTTCACAGACTTCCACTTCAAGGATGACTTACAGTACAGCGATGCAGTACCTATGTTAAAAGCGTTTGCAGGGAATTGGCTAAGAGCTTTGAACTTAGCTTTCGGTGTAAAGATTACCAACACCTTCCCTGTAGATGTGAAGAACAACGAGCTTCCTTCTCAGGAAATGTATATGTCCGGAAAGTCCCTCTTCGCTCTTTCCATGTCCGTAGCGAAGATGCTGACCAGAGACTTTAACGGAAGTCTTCGTATCTCCTTCTCCGGCGGTGCGGATTACTTCAACATTGAGCGTATCGTGGAAGCCGGCATTTGGCCTGTAACCATGGCAGACCACCCTCTTAAAGACCGGCGGATACCTTCGTTTTTCATCCAGATGGCTGAGCTTTTAGAGAAGAACCTTGCAAAGCCTTGGGAAAAGGTTGAGCTTTCCTTAGTGGAGAAGATGATTGCAGACGCTAAGAGCGATAAGCACTTGGTAAAAGCCTGTTAAAGCCACTTCCCAACAGAAAGTCCGACAAGAAGGTTCCTTTGGTAGATTGCTACACCATGCCTTGTCGTGACCGTTGCCCGATCCACCAGGATATCACCAGCTACGGCCGCCTGGTAAATGAAGGCAAGTTCAGGAAGCTTTAGAGGTTATCTTAGACAGAACCCGCTTCCCTTCATGACCGGAAACTATCTGTACTCATACCTGTCAGTCTGCTTGTACCAGAAATCACTATGAGACAGACGTACAGATTCGTACCAACAAGTTAATCGCCGCAAGAGGCGGATATGATGCCGTTCTTCCCGGATTAAAGCAGGAAGGCGCTGTTCAGAAGAAGGTTGGTGTTATCGGAGCAGGTCCTGCAGGTATCTCTGCCGCTTTCTTCTTGGCAAGAGCAGGCGTAGAGTTCATGTTTACGATAAGGACGCTGTAGCCGGCGGTGTAGTAGCGAACGTTATCCCCGGATTCCGTATCCCTGCTGAAGAAATTCAGAAGGACGTAAACCTGGCTAAAGCGGTACGGCGCTCAGTTCCACCTTGGACGGGAAGTTAGTGATATTGACGCTTTCCGTAAGGAAAATAACTTTGATGCTGTAATCGTTGCTATCGGTGCCCACAAGAGCTCCCTTGTTCTGGAAAGGGAGAGCTTACAATGCCCTTCACTTCCTGGCAGACTTCAAGGCACAGGACGGCAAGTTAAACTTAGGAAAGAACGTTGTTGTAGTCGGTGCGGGAAACACCGCTATGGACGTTGCAAGAGCCGCTAAGAGAAATGCAGGAGTAGAAAATGTTTATCTGGTTTACAGAAGAACAAAGCGCTACATGCCTGCGGATCGAGGAAGAATTGGAAGAGGCTATCGAAGAGGCGTAAACTTCCAGGAACTTCTTGCTCCATTTACCCATGAGAACGGCAAGTTACTTTGCCATCGTATGGTACTCTCCGATGTGGATGCTTCCGGAAGACGTTCCGTTAAGGAAAGCGACGAAGTGGTTGAGATTCCCTGCGATACCGTAATCGCTTCCATCGGTGAGAAGGTAGACGGTTCTTTACTATGAGAAGAACGGCATTGCCGTTACCGACAAAGGGACTGCCTGTATTAAAGAAGGAAAGCAACGAGACTTCCGTAGCCGGCGTTTACGCTGCAGGAGACGAGTGCCTTTCGGCGCTTCCGTAATCGTAAAGGCTATTGCCGATGCTAAGCTTGCTTGCGAAGCAATCTTAAACAAGACCATCGGAACCGACCGTCCTTCTCAGACAACAGATGAGAAGATTTACGGAAAGAAGGGCAATCTTGTAGAGCCGGAGAAGGGATTAAATCCTGACAAGCGTTGTCTTGCCTGCGACCACATCTGTGAGAACTGCTGCGACGTATGTCCTAACCGTGCAAACTTCGCCATTAAGGTTCCCGGCGTAGAGATGCCAGATTATCCACGTGGATTATATGTGTAACGAGTGTGGTAACTGTGAGACCTTCTGCCCATACGATTCCGCTCCTTACAAGGAGAAGTTCACTCTCTTCCACAGAGCCGAGAAATGGAAGACTCACCAACGACGGATTTGCATTCGTTGACAATGATGGAAATGCCATTGTTCGCGTAGGCGGCGAGAAGATGAACTACAAAGGTGAGCGATAAGAATACAAAGCTCTTCTATCGTCTGGCTGAACTGGTGAGATACCGTTTACAACGATTATTCCTACCTCTTAATCTAATAGAAAAGAAATATGACGCAGTGTTTATGTTTTCATGCAGTGCGGGTCTAAAAGCAAAGCGGGCTCCCTGATCGCCTTTTGCTGCAGCGAAAAATTTCTTTTCATGTGCTCAATCATTTCTTTCCATTCTTTATTTTTGTAACCAAATCTTCCCTTTTTCTGTCTTTCCTAATGTGTTATCATTTTAAGGTGTTGCAAAGTCCTTAATTATTCTAATATTTTTAGAGTTTGCAATCTCTTGAGAACAAGTTGAGTAATAAGAACTAAGCTTTGAAAGCCTTTTCGTAGTTCTAAGGTTCTAGGAGACCAAAGAAAGGGATAGGAGCCTGTAATTCTATAAGGAGTGGTAAGATGAAACATACTGAATCGAAACAATACGAATCAAAAAACCTTCTTTTATGAAAGAGCTCTTCTTTCTTTCCTCTTTCTTTTGCTTTTTTGCCCTTCTCCCTTTATTCGGAGTAGAAAAAAAGCTTTTGCGGAGGACATCGTTTGAAGTCCTACTATAGTTTATACGGAGCGGATACCGGCTTCAAAGCTACAGTAACGATAGCCAAAGGCAGATGAAGTCGGGAAATTATCCACCGCAGTAAAATCCTTTTTAAAGCATCAGCCGGAGGGAAGTACCGGTACCATTCAGTATCAGGTCAGCATTTCCGGTAGCGGCTGAGTAAAACCTATGAGAATGGACGGGTCGCCGGAGAAGGGCAGAGCATGCCTTTAGAGGGTATCCGCGTTTTCCCTAAACGGCAGTTTAAAGGATCGATATGATGTGTACTACAAAACCGCTGTACTGGGCACCTGGCAGGATTGGGCGAAAAACGGAAGACAGCGGAAAAAAATCGGTGTAGGAATGCACATTGACGGTATTTTTAGTCACTGTGGTATGGGCAAAGCCCCAGAAAGGAGGAACAGCCGGAGCAGAGCCATAAGGTCTCCAAGAGCAATGTGGACGCTTCCAAGCCCATGGTTGCCCTGACCTTTCGATGACGGTCCCGGAAAATATGAAGACCGTATTCTGGCAGCCTTCCAAAAAGTATGGCGGAAAAGGACCTTCTTCTTCGTAGGGAACCCAGGCGGAAAAAAATATCCTTCCGTAGTGAAAGCGTGTGGCAGAGGCAGGGACATGAAGTTGGTAACCACAGCTATAAGCATGAGAATCTTCAAAAGCTTTCTCAGGCAGGAACAAGCCAGTCTCTGGCAAGACCAGCGAAATTTTAAAAAACTTTCCGGGTCAATCCGTTTTCTCTGGTTCGTCCTCCCTACGGAGCTACCTCCGCCAGCGTTAAAGGCCGCTTTACAAAACCAGGGACAGCCTTCCATTCTTTGGAGCATTGATACCCTGGACTGGAAAAGCCAGAAACTCAAAAGTACCATTAACACCGTATTACAGCACGTAAAGGACGGAGATGTCATCCTGATGCATTCCATCTATTCTCAAAGTGCCGATGCGGCAGAGGTACTGATTCCCGCCTTACGGGAAAGAGCTTCCAGCTGGTAACCGTATCCGAGCTGGCGAAGGCAAGGGCGTGAGACCTGCAGGCAGGGACTCAACTACGGCTCCTTCCGGAAGAAGGGCTAATGTTCAAAGAAAAAGGAAATAAAAAGAGCTGAATCAGTAAAAGACATCAGAAGGCTTTTCAGAAAAATAACTTCGGAATAAGGGGCAATCTGAGCCCGCGGGTTCTTGAGCTTTTTGTCTTTATAAAAGCAGAACCCCTACGAAAACGAGTTGTGAGACGTGCCCCTGTTTCGAAGTTATTTTTATGATGAAAACAAAATAATAGTCTTCTATTCAGCTCTTTTATTTCCCCTTTTTCATTTACTCATCTTCCCATAAGAAGGTTCTTCCGTACTGCCTCCAGGAAGTCTCTGCAGGACTCGCTACAGCTGTCCTTATCTACGGGAATCAGCGCATTGCCGCCGATATCCAAAAGATACAACGTCTCCATATCTACGATGTTTTTCAGCTCTTCGTAGTACACAATCATACTGCTGCGTTCCGTCTTCATCAAAAAGTAGTTTCTTATAGAAGGCGATGCTTACCGGTAAATTCAGCTTTTTATTGGAAGACCGATACAGATTCTGAAGTTGTCCCTTATAAAAGATAAAAACAGCAAAAATGGAACAAGAACCATAAAATTACCATGCAAATGGCAAAAAAGCTATTTCCCATCCAATACTGAGTAAATGCCAAAAGGCCTAGAAACAAACCAAAAGATAAAAAAACCAATCTCCAGATTTTCTTCTTATAATAGGCCATCATGAAAACGGATAAACTTCTCTTCACTGGGCAGATATCCTGCGGTATATTCCGGAATCTTTATCCCCTGCACGGCGATAACGATGAAACTCTTCCGTAGTCCATCTTCCGTTTTTCAGACCATCCCGTCCTGCTCTGAAAGAAGTATTCTTCTGTCCGTCTCAGTGATTCCTTTCCTTGTTCTGTCCTCTTCTATCCTCAGAAAAATTCTTCTTGATTTTTTAGCCTAAAGCTTCTCAGATTCTTCTTCTATAAGATGGTACTGCTCCTCCTTGGATCTTCCTGGCATTCCATCTGGCTAGAGTCTTCGAAAGCCCTACCAGCTCTTCTTCCATGTCTTTATTTTCTTCTGCTGCCATAGCTTTTTCCTTTCTGTTCCTGCTGTCTTTTTCTTTGCTCCTTTTCACTTTGGAAAAATCCGAAGCTTCCCAAAGACTTTTCCCCAGACCGAAAATATTGTCCCGTGAGGAATAAGCCAAAAGCTTTGCCTTTTCAGTTGCAAAGCGTTTCTTTTCATCCAATAAGGGAAGAGTCTACATGAACCGCTCAGGATTTCCGCAAAAAACAGGTCGTGACTTTCCAGCTCAATACCTGCTTTACTTTACATTCCATATTTACCGGGCACTCTGAAATCATGGGAACGGAAAGCATTTTCCCCTCTTCCTGATGCAAATGCAGTTTTCTCCCCTTATTGATATCTCTTCCGGAACGTACACCGGCCTCATCCGTTTCCTGTACCAAATCTTCCGTAGGGAAGATTTACCTAAACTCTCCGGTTTCCATCAACATAGCATGGAGTAGCGCTCCTTTCGAACGGAAATGGAAGCATAGCCGGTGTGGAGCAGATGGTATCCTGCCCAGGCCACCGTAAGCATGTTGCTTTCCCCTTTTTTATTTTGACAAGTCACCAGCACGGAGGCACCGGATACAGCATATTTCCGAGGCTTCCACATTTCCTTAGCCATAGAGCTTTCCTTTCTTCCAAAACAATACAATTTATTGTATCGAGATTAGGATGGAAAATTCCTCTTTATACGATGGGGATGATCAAAATAAGGGTCACAAAAGCCAGGAAAAAGCTGAGAATTGCCGCTCCGAACAATACTGTCAGAACAATTCCCACCACAATGGCAATCAGCTGGGCTCTGGCAAAAGTTTCGAATATTCTTATTCTTCGTAGCTCCGAGACTCATGATAATCACCACAATCAGTCCTACCAGAGGAATCGCAAAACCACCTGATACAGGAAGAAGTGAAGTGCCGGTACCACCTTAAGCTCCTCGGAAGCTCTTCCTCAGAAATATCCCATAGGCCCGGCTTTCTTTCAAAAGTATCTCTGCTGTACTGTTTTTCCATGCTCTGCTGCTCTCCGCCTACAGTACCGTTATTATTCTCGTATCCCTGTTCTTCCATAGTGCCTCCTTTATACCGTCCTTTTCCAATCCTTCTCCAACCCTTTGTTTATACCATGAATCGGCTTTCGATAGAAAAAGGCGCTCAGACGACAGACAAAGGCACAAAGGCCAATCCGATCATATCCATTAGAAGGGAAAAACCATCGTTTGCTTTCTGAAAGTGTGCATTATATAATAGAAAGAAAAATTTGAAAGGAGAATTTGCTATATCTTGTACAACAATTTTTGGTTAGTAAGGATGCCAGCTACGACAGTTCCACTATGATCGCCCGTAATATGGTTCGGTTCCGGAAGTATACTCTGAAGAAAATGATTTCCGTTTCCGGAAAGAATCCTCCCAAGAAATACCGTTCCGTGCTTTCTCATGTGGAGATTCCCTTGCCGGACAAGGCACTGGATTATATTTGCTTCCCCAATGCCTTAAACGATAACGGTATCTGGGCGGGCGCCGGCACCAGCAGTGCCAATGTCTCCCGTTTCCGCTACGGAAACCATTACCAGTAACGAGCTGGTGCTAGCAGCGGATCCCTGGTAGTGCTTCACAAGGAAGGCAGGGACGGAAATTCCCGGAGGCATCGGGGAAGAAGATATGGTAAAGCTACTGCTGCCTATATCATTCCGCAAGAGAAGGAGTCCTTCGTCTCGAGAGCTCTTGGAAAAATACGGCACCTATGAGATGAACGGAATCAGCTTTCTCCGATACCAAAGAGATTTGGTGGCTGAAACCATCGGCGGACATCATTTTATCATCAAAAGAGTTCCGGATGATTCCTATGTGATGATGGCCAACCAGCAGGGGCATCGACTCCTTTCGATTTAAAGGATGCCTTCGGAAAGCAGGAATCCCACATCTGCTCCAAGGATTTAAAGGAATTTATCGCAGAGCATCATTTGAATCTTTCCTATGAGGAAGAGTTCAATCCAAGAGACGCCTTCGGTAGCCACTCCGATGCGGACCATGTATACTCTACTCCCAGAACCTGGTATATGCTGAAGACCTTGAATCCCTGCTTCCGTTATGAAGGGAAAATGCAGACTTCACCCCGGATTCCGATGACATCCCTGGAGCATGGTGCCGGAAGAAAGATTAGTCCCATGGATGTAAAATACGTGCTCTCCTCTCATTTCCAAGGCACCAAATATGATTGCTACGGAAAATACGGAGATACCGGTCATGTGGGACAGTTCCGTCCCATCGGCATCGAGCGCACCTGTTTCCTGTCTCTCCACCAGAATAAAGAAGAAAAGATTAAGGACTTGGGTGCATTACCTGGCTTGCCTTCAGAAGCAATGTCTTTAATGCCCTGATTCCCTCTTCTCCTCCGTGGGAAAGATTCCCGCTTACTTCAGCACCACCAGGAAGGAAGTCAGCACCGACAGCTTTTATTGGAACAACCGGCTCATCGGCGCTTTGGCAAAATGCTTCCTACGCCATCAGCCGTTTTCCACGTGGAGCGCTATCAGAACTCCGTACAAGCCAAGTGCTATCAGCTGATTCTGGAGTGCAAGAAGGAAATTGCAAAAGAAAAGAGAAGTCAGGAAGAAATTCGAGCAATGCTGGAAGAATGCAATGAAAAGATTGCCCGTTGTGCCAAGCAGGAAACCGCCGAGCTTTTTGGACAAGGTATTGTTTGAAGCCAGCAGCGTGATGAAAAACTCCTATTCCCGCTCCGACGCTTAGAGGCATGCCCCACGATAAGGAAACTCCCCATTATAGAAAGAGGTATATTTATGACAACATTGATTTCCGCGGAAGATACTTGGGCGCTATGGACGATTCTGTCCCCTTAGCGTAGCCATCTCTATCTATCTGGAACAAAAATATGTCTGGGCCAACAAGATTACCGGCTGTATCTTAGCCACAGTCTTCACTTTGGTGCTGGCAAACCTGAACATCATCCTACAGAATCACCGGTATATGATGCGGTATGGAGCTATGTAGTTCCCCTGGCGTACCCTGCTCCTCTTCAATGCCAACGTAAAAGAAGATTTTAAAAGGAATCCGGCAGAATGCTGGCCATCTACCTTCTGAGTGGTGCCGGAACTCTCTTGGGCGGCTTTGTGGCCTACTTTAGCTTTGAAAAAAATGCTATCCCCAAGCTCAAACGATATTATTCCCTATGTTCGTAGGGAACCTATACCGGCGGCGCAGTGAAACTTCGTAGCCATGTCCGAGCAGTATGCTGTCCCAGGAAAAAAACCGTATCCGCTGCCATCGTTGCGGATAATCTTTTGATGGCGCTTTATGTTTTTCGTTCTCATTTCCTGCCCTCCATGGCCATCATCAAAAAGCTGTATAAGCAGCCCTATGAGGATGCCCTCTTGGCACAGATCCGAGAGGACCGGGATAAAAACAAAACCATGGCAGCGAAGTTTTGGGGGACAAAAGCATTTCCCTAAAGGACATTGCCTTTGCGGTAGGGATTGCCTTTACCATCGTAACTGTTTCCACCAAGCTCTCCGGAGTCATCAGCGGTTTCTTCTCCGGAAAAAGACGCCTTCAGTCGGTTTATGGGCGGTTTCTTTCGGAAACAAATACCTGCTGATTACCACTATTACCATGATGATTGCCTCCTTCTTCCCGAAGCAAATGTCTTCCGTGAAAGGCTCTCAGGAAATCGGTACCTTCCTGATTTACCTCTTCTTTGCGGTAATCGGTGCCCCTGCCTCCATTCTTTTGATTATTAAAGAATCCCCACTGCTTTTGGTTCTGGCTTTGATTATGGTGGCGGTAAATAGATTATTTCCCTGATTTTTCGGAAAAAAATCTTCAAGTTCTCCATCGAAGAAATCATCATTGCCTCCAATGCCAATATCGGCAGCCCCCACCAGCGGCAGCCATGGCGGTTTCAAAGGGCTGGACAGAGCTGATTATTCCGGGACTTTTGATCGGAACTCTAGGCTATGTGATTGGAAATTATCTGGGCATCTTTGTGGGAATGGTTTTGCATTAAACAAAACTTTACCGACTTTAGTAAAAGAATCTCATTCTGCATAAAATACAAAAAAGCAGAAGAACAAAACACAAAGAAAGCGGAAGAAACAGAAGAGAAAAAGAGCTGCAAAAATCAAAAACTGTCTCCTATACAGCATGAAGACTATGGATATCTTGATTTTTGTAAGCCCTTTTTTCTAGTTCAGTAGCCAATCAATTAAACTTACAACATGAATTCCCTCATATTCCTCATCCAATGCCTTTGTCTAAAGTAATCACCATTTTTGTATAATTATCAGAATTTGCTGTAAAGCTTCAATTCTCTGTTTCTTACCGTCTCCTCCAGCATGCTCTCCGTAACTTGTACATAAAAGCTTTTTCATTGGCCTTTGTAGCAACAAAATCAAGCTCCAAACTAGCTATTTTTCCCAATAGCAACATCATAGCCTCGACACAATAATTCAAAATATACTATATTTTCCAAGCTATGTCCCCTATCTCTATCCGAAAACCTAAGAGATAATTTCTTAATCCGATATCCACGATGTAATATTTCCCCAGAGTTCTCAAATACTCCTTCCCTTAATATCAAATCGCTTGACTTCGTAGAACATAAAGATTCTTTTTAAAAGCGCTTACATAAGTTGCTATAGTTTGGGTTGCCAGCCTCCCTGCCTCTCACGATTTTTCCAGCAAATTTTCCGATACCAGAGTATTGCTCACGGAATTTAAGGATGTAGTGTTGCCGATATTATCAGCTAAAAAAATAGTATGATTTTTCTAGAAGCTCCGCATCCGTAATCTGCCGCTGTCCTCTTCTTTTTCCCGTTCTAAGATGTCTCGAAGCACCACCGTTGAATAGATGCCGTCCAGCACAGTCATCACTCTATCTTGCTCCAAGCCAAAATCTGCAATTCCGGGCATTCCGCCATAGCGCATATAAAGCATCAAGTAAAATCTCTTGTTTCTGCGATTTCTCCATTTTTCCTTCCAGGCACGTTTTTGTTTCCCCAATAGGGTCTGATAGTCTTTCAAAATATAACCATGAAAGTCTATGAATTCTTTAAAGGACAACGGATACATTTTCACTTCTATATACCTTCCGGCCAAGTAGGTGGAATACTCCGAAGACAAAAGATAGGAATTCGATCCTGTAATATAAATATCGCAGTTAAAATCTACGCGAAAGGAATTTATTGCATTTTTCCATTGATGAATTCTTTGCAATTCATCAAAAACAAATAAGTTCTTTGATTCTTCGAAATCTTTTTCACATAAAGCATATAAATCCTTATAACTCATTTCTTGAAAATTCTAAGGATTCAAAAATTGATTACTATAATCTGCTCTTGTTTTTACTCCCGAATGCAAGAGATGTTCCTGCATCAACTTTAAAAGACTGGACTTACCACACCTTCTGATTCCTGTGATAACCTTCACCGGCTCCGTGTCTTGAAAAAGCAATCAATTTATTCAAGTAAATATCACGTTTCCTTTAATTTTTCTATTCTCGCCCACCTCTTACACCTCCTTGCTAAAACTTTGATAATAAGAATACCCTAAACTTTTTATTTTTCAAGTTTGGGGTATTTATCAATCAAACTTTTTCTATTTTCCTATTCGTTTTTCTTGCTCTACTTATTTCTGTGTTTTTTTATTCTGTTGATCTGTTGTATCTGATTCTGTTGTATCTGATTCTGATTTTTCGTATTCTTATCCCGTTTTTCTGTTGTTTGTCTCCTCCTCTGTTGTAAAATAGTTCTGTTGTATTTTTCTTGTTTGCTGATGAATTTTTAAGCTATGAAGGAGGATTGCATGGCAGATTTTCAAGAAAATTACCTAGGAACAAACCGGCAGGAGGAGCAGGAGCAGGTACGACAGCTGGCCAATGATCCTGATGTACAGGCACGACTCACAAAGATTCCTGGAGAAATGCAGGAAAAATATCAAATGGAAAAAAATTATCTTATCGTTTGCAGCCATCGTAGCCGGTTTACTGATTATTGTGTTTTAAGCTATCTCGGAATTTTTGCTTGTGGGGATCCTTTATGTCTATCGTCGAAAAAGAGCAAAAGAGCCTACTTTGCAAGGCGGTAAGAATAACGATGATTTGTATGCGGAGAATTCCTAAAGCCCATTCTTCAGAAAATCTTCCCAAAAAGCAAATCTTGGACAAAGAAAGCCTGCCTCTACAGGCCATGAAAAAGCAACGCCTAAAATCAGAAAAAAATATGAGACCTTTCTTCTTCCTGTCTTTTGGGAGATGAGCAGGATACTCGCATGTATAATCTCTACTCTTCCCACACGGAAACCAGAATTGAGACCAGAGACGAGAAGGAATATGCACGTTCAGGTGACAGACTTTGTCGGACAGGTATTTTCCATGCAGCTCCCCGTAAACTTTAACGGACAGCTACAGGGTTGTTCCTACCAAAAAAACTTTAGTTCTGAGACAGAAGTACAGGATGCCTATCCCGGAGCCCTGCCGAGAGCAGAAAATTGATGTGGAAGATATTCAGCTGACAAAAACTTCAACATCTACTGTAGCGATAGAGCTTTCCGCAAAGAAAGTTCTTAAGCCCAAGAGTCTTGACCTGGTTTGACGAACACATTTCTCAAAACGGTCTTTGCGTCTATCTGGAGGGAAATAAGCTGTATATCTCCTTATATACCGATAACTTTATCTTCCCCACCTCAGACTCCTGAAAAAGTAGACGGCTTATCTATTGAGAAGGAATATAAGAGCTTCAGGAAGCAGCTGGATTTTTCTTTTGAATTTTTACAAAAGGTATTCCAAGCTAAAAAGAAAAAGAGCCTTTTTAGGAAAAGCCCATCAAAAAGACCGATAAACCCGCATAGCGATGGTTTATCGGTCTTTTCATCAATTGAGAGATAATCATATCCTCCATAGTACATCCCAATGCTCCATTCAAAAGCCAGTGCTATATCAGGGGACAGCATCAAGCTAATGCCATAGCCTGCAAAGATAAAAGCCACCCATAGGAAAGGCATCTTTAATCTTTATTTTCTTTAGAAGTCGAAGGGGATGAACGTAATCGCACTAAAGAATAAAGGAGAAAGAGAAGAATGATACAGGCTGACTGATACCGGAATAAAAAGCAATGGCAGCATATAATTTTACATCTCCCATTCCCAGTCCCCCTTTGATGAGACCATCAATGAAGAAAAAGCAACATAAATAAACAGGGAACCTAAGGACTGGAAAAGAATTCTTTCACCCAGGTGATAATACAAAATTTCAATAGGGTCCTATCACTACCCCTGCCACCAGAAAGATGAGCACTAAAATATTCGGAATAATGTATTTTTCCGTCTACAATAGCCGCTACAGCCAAAAATAAAAATACAACAAAGTCAGACGAAAAGATAGCAAAAAGTATCTACTGCATTCTGTGACCGTGAAAAGTAGCCCAATACAGCGGAAAACAGAATAAACAATCCATACAATATATTTTTGCCTTTTTATCGAAAATCGGATGGGTTTTCCTTTTATCTATCCCCTTTTTGCTGTTGCTGTTTTTGATGCCATACCAGCAAAATGTGGCTTAGCAATAGATAACACAGAGAGAAGCAGATATAATACACCGATGCCTATTTTTAAAGCCATTTTTTCCCCTTTAATAGTCTTCCAATCCCCACAAATGAACCTTCACCTTCTAGGGATAAGTCCAATGGTTCTGTTTTAAAAGATTAAACCAAAAACTTCATCTTGTACTTGGCAACAAGGGTTAAGTCGCCGTTATTGACTGTCCCGTAAGCTCCATGTTCCTACTACACCCAATTTTTAATTTGGTATAAGCACTAGAGTTTATTTCCATCCCCGGTAAAATAGGAATAAAATCGATCTTCAGTACACCGGAAGAAACTGTTTCATTCTTGTGCCAGCTTTCCGCAGAAGAAAAGCTTTGGTCTCGAACCGCATAACGCTCAAATCTTTGCAAAATAGTGCTCACACTGGTATTCTCCAAAGCTTATCTTTTCATTCAATAAGGATCCGAGACTCAGACTGATTAGCCGTTTGACCAAAGTATGCATCACTTGATTCTGCGCCAAGCACAAAGAACACACCATTCAATGCCATAAATAGAAAGCAGAATATGGGCAAGATAATCGCCGCCTCTAGGGGTAACAGAGCTCTTTCTCTAAGAAGCGTCTCTTTAAGATTGTTTTTCAACGGTATCTGCAACGTGATTTCGATTGCTCTTCATTTTATCGTTTTCCTCTTTTCCCATCATGAATCCTCTCCAAAAAAGTAACCAAACCGAACAAATCCTTTCCAAGATTGATAAAGGAATCTACCAATCCTGCTATCTTGGAGAGATCGCTATTTATTATTAAAATACTGGCTAAAAATGAACCGTATTGACGTAATGAAGCACATCCAGGGGTTGAGGCAACTGCCACTACTTTTTACTTTGTTGGATTCTTTTAAGCCGACTTTCTCCAACAAGGGTGCAAAAGAAAATCAAAGCTTTTTCCAGCTTCCAGTACATAATGGCATCGTCCAAGATCGTCGGAACTCTCTTTACCCTTACCGTTTCCTTACCGCCACCATTTCCGCCACTGTACTTCGTAAGTCTAAATCCTAAAAACTGCACTTTCTCATTTCCGTGTATGAGAAGATTCATTTGTTTTCAGACTAGATAGCGATACAAAGCCTATATTTTCAATATCTTGTACTGTTATCTCCTCTTTGTATTCAAGCCTTCGTATTTATAATTCTCTGCCACTCTCACTACCGCCGCATTGCAGGCTGCTGTAAACATGTTTCGCTGATACAAATGAACGGATAAGCCAAAAACATAAGAATAAAGATGAAAAATATCATTCCTATCCCCCATTTCCAGCATTATGGTTCCCTCTTCGCTCGAACATCCATAACTCACCTCTTTTGTTCCCCATTGTTTTACATTACTATTTAGAAAAACCGATGCCATAGCCTTTTCTTCCTGATTTAAGTCTTTTGAGATAGAGAGCCCTTTTTCACCGACCACTCACTCAGCTTCTTCTTGGTGTACGGCACCGGAAACATATATTCATTGGTATATTTGCTGATATAAAGTTTATTCCCCTTAAAGGTGGCACAAAGTCCCTGATGCGAAATCTGCTCATCAAACCAAGCCAGAACACTTGGACTTAGAACTTTCGAGCAGCAATCTCATCCAGTACAGTAAATGTTGTAATTTTCATTGTGCCGCACATCCTCCCACATCAATCTTTTGCTCACCCTCTAAAAGGCTCCCGCATATTTTCCCTGTGTCTCTATATTCAAATGCGCAAAAAGTTTCTTTGTAGGCACAATCCGTACATGCCCTTGATAAACTTCCGTCAGAGTTAGAGCGTACAAAACACCTGGAAATCTCTCACTGTCTTAGTTCGTTTTCCTTTCCACTCTTGTACTCTTCTTCATGCCAGGCATACAAATTACAAACACTAAGGTTTCTTTCGTCATTAAACTTCAATGCATCAATTGATTATACTTCTCGGACTTGGGAACCGCATATTTTACATCCTCTATAGGGCTCTTCTCCCCAGGGTGAATCTTAGCCTTCGGAGGATTGCCCCAGTATCAGATTAAGAATCTGTTCTGTATAGATATCATCCAAATCGATATCACTTTTGCTCTTAAAAAGGGATGATGATTAAGACAAACAACAAGATTCCTGCCAAAGGGAAAGCCTGCACGACGAGGCAGATAGCACATCACGAAGAGACAAATTGGTCCCTTGGCAGCCATGTCTACACCTTGCCTGTCTCTTTTTACAAGTTCGTCTTTTTATCAGTTTATAGTTTTTAAACTCTTCAGTGCGTTTAAGTTCCTTTAATTTCTCTACTTCTTCAGCTGTTAATGCCATTTTCCTATTTTCTCCCCTAAAAGTTGTACTTCCACTTTGCTTCTTTCACCCTGATGCAATTTCTTGGCCTTCCCTTCCTACTGTCTTGCATCGATAACTGATAAAAATACCCACCGTATCCCTAATCTCTTGATTCAACTCTTTAAGGCTGAGTGCTGCTTTTTCGATTGACCATGCATCCAGCATTTTCTGTGTATATGGCACCTGGAACAGATAGTGATCCTGATATACTGAAATAAACAGCTTATTTTCTTTCAAAATATAATGATAATCCTTCTGTTCTCTAATACCCCAAAGCGTTTTTCGTACAATCAAGTGTAAACCCACCTGTGCTTTTTGTAATGGGCACAAATTCATTTAATTGATACTCTGTGGTAGCGAGTAATCCCGGTATAAAGCTTTACTCAAATGATAATCCGTTTTTCCTTATACTTTTCCTTTTGCCTCCAATTGCACAAGATTTTGTAAACGCATAAGATACTGATCTTGATTTGTTCCAGAAGCATCAAATACAAACAATGCTCCCGTAGTCCGCCTTCAAGCCTTGCTCATCTTTTAAGCCCACCAGCCTCTGTGGGTTTTTGAAATCTTTATTTTTCTTTCTTACCCCCACCATCCTTTCCACTGGAGAATCATTACCTCCGGTCTTTCCGGAACTATCACCACCTGAGTCTTTGGCATGATGAGCCACCGGTACCGGAGAGTCATTGGTCCCGGAAGAGTCACCGGCATTATCCGAGGACCTTGCGTTCCTTCACTGTTGTTTTTGGATTTTTCGTCAGCCCTCTGTCTTTTCCTTAATCTTACCCTGTAAAGCATCACTTATACCGGTGCATTGCAACAGGTCAGCAATTAAATCCGGAAGTCCCGCGGTAGAACATAGGCTTTTAGCTTAATAAAACTAACGGTTGTTTGTTGACTAAAAGAATCATATCAATAAAGGCCTCTAATATAAGAAGGATTACAAAAAATAGTGCTATAAAGGGACCTGTAACGCTTGATGCCTGAAAGCCAATCTGATTCTGCAATAGCAGGAAGATTCGTGAAGTAGTCTTAATAAGAAGATATTAAAGAAGTGTACCTACCTGTGCTCCCTTTTTCGAGTTGGAACCGGTAAATAGATACTCTAATTCTGCTCCCTTGTATAATTTATCAGCTTCCACTGCATTGTCCATCTTGGGATAATTCAAAAAATCTCCAGTCTAAAAGCCTATGTTATAGGTGCCGCCAGCCATTTCAAAAATATTGCTATAATCATATCCCGTTAAAGTGGAGCCATCACTGTAATTGGTTCTATTAGGCATGTTATAGACACCGTAACCATAGAAGATGGTTCTTCCCCAAGTTTTCTTTGAACATAAGAAGTCGACCAAGATTTTTGGAGTCTGCTACTTGCCCAATCATATATGCCCTTGAAAAGTAACCATGCTGGTCAAATAAGACCCAAGAGCTTTCAAAATTCCCAAAAATCCGCTCCGCTTACCGCTGTAATGAAGTCGGTGATAGAAGAAACAAATCTACAATACTGTCCGTCATTTCTGCTGATCCCAGATCCAGTACACCACTTTGATTAATCAGTTCATTGGGATCCAGAATTAGAATCTAAGGAACCGTCATACAAAATTTTTACCCCAAATCTCACTTTCAACAAATCCTTAAGCTGTGTTTGCAATATCAACACTATCATCAGAGCCCTTAATGATGTTTTGTAAATCTCCATATAAAAGCAGCTGTTCTTTGGTCCACATCCTCTATTTCCGACAAAACTACATAGCCCTCAATTTTTCGTCTTTTCAGCAGAATAAGACTCCAGTTTTTCACTGTTCTTCTAATTTTTCCATCATCTTCTTTTCCGTCATTGTATAATTCCTTTTGATAGGAATCTAAACTGTTGAACCTGATTATTGATTTCATGATAGGTCACAAACAAAGGATCATATAATGTATCCACATCATGTTTTATTCTTATCATATTCTTGGGCATTACTAAGTAGTTCATCCGCTGCTTTTCTAAACGATTCCTGGTTCTTTACAAAATCTCTCTCCTTCTCTTTTAAAGAAGAAAGCTTCTCTTTTAAATCTCTGGTAGCTGTACCAAAGGCTCCGGCTTTACTGTTCACATCACTAATGTAGGAATCTAAAGAAATATCCTCTCCATTATCCTTCTTGCTTCTGCCTCTTCTAAAGCTTGATAAGCATCATCGTAGGCCTTTCTTGCTTCTTTATACTTTGTTAAAGACTCCCCGTATTCCTTGGCTTTATCAGAGTATTCTTTTAAGGCTTTTGCCATATTAATGGCGGAATCGGTAATATCAATGGCGTTCTTTCCACCATCCATCACATTTTTACATACTTTTTAGGGAATCTAAATTATAGAAGTTAGATAATAAATCTTCTATGTTTTAAACCTTCCACCAAAGTATTGATAGGTACGAAAAGCTCACTGTATTCATACACTTCCTGTCTTAATGCCAAAGGTTCAATAAGCAATTTTTCCTTCTGCCGATCATCCCGCTAAGCTAGTAGCCTTTCCAGAAACCTGGACGTTCGATTCCAGATAGCTTTTGATAACGAGAATCCAAGACTCTTTCTGATGTATCTTACCGCCATAAAGCCGAAACGTTCATCCAAGTAGGGGATCATAATGGGCAAGAGCAGAAAAATGAAACTTCCCATCAGCTCTTCAATAATAACTGTGCGCTTTGTATTCTGGCATATTCCACGAAAATCAAAAGTACCCACATCAACAAAGAGAAACAGTTAACGTCAAAAATAAATCATTCCCTTTCCGCCATTGACATGAGAATACAAAAACGCTTCAGTTTTATGAATTCTAAAAATAACTTTTTCATCTGCCCTCCTTGCAAAAGCGAGATCTATAAAGACAGTAAAAATTACTCTATACCTTTATCCTTTTGTTTTCTCGTTTTTCTCTCATTTTGCAAAGGAAGAATCGTACTTTTCCCGCTGAGCAGAGAATCTCCGGATAAGTTACCGGTCTTTTTGCATATTGTCTCGTCTTTACGCCCTTAAGATAAAACTGTTACTCTTCTGTGCCTGTACAACTGCATAAGTTTAAACAATTTCTTATCGCTCTTTATTCTATCCGAAGGCTCTTTTTCAATAATTTTATTAAATCAACTATATTTTTAATTTATAATTAATAGCATTAAGACTATTTATGCATATGTAAATTTCCAGTTAAAATGAAAAGGAGAAGCCGTAATCAAACAACTTCTCCTCTTCTCAGCTATTGTTTTGTATAGTTTTCGTAGCTATAATCTGTGGAACACCATTCTCTACCCATCTTCCTTCCGAATCTACCTGGTAGCCATCCGGCGTTTTTCGTTTCGATAGAGATGCCCTTCGTTGTTTCCGCTGTCCGCTCCGAGATAATAGCAATATCCGTCAATCCACTGCCAGCCTGTCAACATTCTTCCCATCCAACCGTCGGAGCCAGAGAGAGATAGTATTTACTGCCATTCAAGTCTACCCATCCTGTTGCCATGTATCCGCTGTCTGAAAAATAATACCAGTAGGACTTTCCATTGTGAGGCTTCATAACCCCAGGTACTCTTTGGATAAACTTCCGTCTTTTCTCTTGTACCACCATGCCTTTTTCGTCTTTACCCATTCTCCATTGGAAAGAGAACGATCTGCTCCTAAAACTTGCCCGGCAGGACTTCCACCAACAATAGAAGAGCCTCCCCCTGAGCCGCCTCTCTTCCACCAGAGCCACCACCACTGAATGAGCCTCCACCCGAAGAACCTCCTGCTGCTGCCACTAAAGTGAGACCACTACCTGAGGAACTGCCTCCGCCGCTGTACGAGCTACCGCCTGATCCGCCGCTATGAGAGGAGCCACCGGTATTTCCACCTGCACCCGTTAATGTGATGTGGTCCGGGTCGTCTAGGGTAACTTTCAGGCACCTGTCACAGGGATCGATTGAATCAAAAGACTTGTTCTCGGATCTATCTTCCATTCTTTATCATTGATGTAGAACTTGGTTACAAGACTTCCATCTATACCACCGAAGGTGAGACGATAATGAGCTGATAGAATTCATCTTCAGGGTAAAATCCCGAAGCTACACGGCGATAGGGTGCCCGGCTGTGATTTTTCGATCCGCTTCCGTAGTATCCGCCCCTCGAAACATCCTCTAATGCATACTCACAGTTTACTTTATTTTCACCCTTATGCGGAATGGACACCTCCAGCCATGGGTCCTCTCCATTTCTATCAAGCAGTCCATCCCCCATTTTTACTCCATGTGGTATGGGGTGCCTCATCTCCCAATTTTCCATACTGTAAATCTTTCTCCGGAAGAAACATCCTGATTTCTTTAAATGGATAATCTTCTTCTACATAAGTCATAGACCTTCCAGAAAAATAAAGAACGAGTTTTGTTTTGCATTCTCTTCTTCTCCCGCAAACAAGAAAAGAATAGGTATGATGAACTCTATTGCTTGCTTGTCCATAAACGGTTTCCAGAGAAAAGCTATTCCGTAAATCATTCTCGAACCAGTAATTCTTGTTTTGTCGTGGTCAACTCCATGTCATAAAGATGAACTCGAGGGTAAATTCCCTTTCCAGTGTACCTCTCATAGTCACTTTCCCCGGTCATCTTGTTATAATAGATAGGAGAGAAATGTGAGATATCGTCTACATCTATGAACTGATTCAGGGCATCCCCCTTCCGATGAATCTTCAGCTTCAAGTTCTTTCCTCTGAGATCGAGCTCTTGACCCGCATCCTGTCTCTCGGTGCATTGGGCATCAAATCTTTTTAGTGGTTCACGTAGTTGAATCCGTCAATGACTATCTTTCCTGCAGGCGAGTCTCGCTGAAATATCCATAGTTAGCTCCGGCAGATTGTGTCCCATGCAAGGAAGAAATATTTGAAGAGCTGGCTCGAAATTCCGTCCCATTTTCCCCGCATAAACGCTCATCTTCCCCTGCCATAAAGAGCACAATGCCCATACATGCCGCGAATACTATTCTGCTTCTTTTCATCTGCACCTCCTGTAAGCCTGTACTATACTGTTAGAAGCTGTTTTATCACCATTCCGTAGGCATTGCTATATTAATAATTAATCTTATATCTTTATGGCATGCTTTTAATGACTTATTCCATATGTTCTCCCAAAGGTTTTGCTAAACCATTTTAAAGATTAATGAAACGAAAATGGCGCAAAGCTTCACCTGCAATACTCAATAAAACCAAAAAGCACCCTAAACCCTAACGGTCTGAGCGCTTTCCTATTATTCTTTACTTTTCACAGTTTATTTTCTGTTTTTGCAATTCCCTTTCGTCATACCCTTCGCATATAGTAAGTAAGTCAAACATATAAGGATTGTTTTAACGTCTGTCTCCTAGGTCTGATTGATATATAAAAATATGGCTTCTATATTCTTGCACTGGTTAATGATTCGTTGATTATGCCCGCACGGTATTTTGTTTGACACAATGAATTACTCTTTCATCAAAATTGGAGCTACACCCTGTAGCCTTTTTCTATAGAAGAGTACTATCTTCTAGTATCCATTACCTAGTGCCATTGGAAAAAGAGCATAGCTTCGCCTGCAATACTCAATAAAACCAAAAAGCACCCAAACCCTAACGGTCTGAGCGCTTTCCTCTTGTAGACAGATACCACATAAATAGCTTATTTTTATTTCTTCGTCAGATACTTACGAATATCAAGGATGCGGCAATAAAGATTACGATACCGATGGCGATGTACTGCGCGTTGGCATTTACACCAAAGGTACTGTAGTGCAGTCTTTAAAAGCTCCAAAAACCGCCACACCGATGAAGGCACTGGATACCTTACCTCGTCCTCCGGTTACGGATACACCGCCCAGGGCGCAGGCTGCGATAGCCTCCATCTCATAACCAAGTCCGGTATTTGCGGAAGCACCTCCGGCTTTTTGCTCCCAGCATATAGCCTGCCATGCCGTAAATGCTGCCGCCTTCGCATAAATCAATACCAAGGTAAGGTTTACAGGGAACACCGGCAACCTCTGCCGCCTGTGGGTTTTCCACCGATAGCATACATATATTTTTCCATGTCTGGTCATGTTAAAGATGAACCAGGTTAATGCAGCCATCAAAAGAGCAATCCAGATTAAATAAGCTTAAGCCTAAGAATTTTTCCGGTAGGAAAAACGGTATAGGACTCAATGTAGCCTCCCAAAGGGAGTTGCGTTGGTGTAGAAGACCTAAACCGTAGATGATTTCCATCATTGCCAGGGTAGCAATGAAGGGAGGTACGGAAAGGTAAGCAATAAACCAACCGGTGATGGTGCCGAAGAGGGCACAAATCAGCATAACCAGGAACAATACCACGAAGGGATTCATGGGACTAATCTTAAAAGTAAAATTCCATTTCCCATGGAGCCCAGGGCTCGGACTGGAAGAAACGTCCGGAATAATCCGCCTTTTGCAGAAGAGTTCCTGCAAGGCAGGCACCGAATCGATCGTACGTCCTGCAGAAAGGTCACAGCCTGCGGTAATAACGCAACCTGCAATTCCTAAGGCGATAACTAGACGATAAGACATATTTGCCAGAAGGTTCATTCCGTTATCCGCGGTTAAAAAGTTCTTTGTGGTCAATCCTGTGTAAATGACCAGGATGAACATAACGATAATAACGCCGTTATTAATCAGAAAAATCCGTTAATTTTTTTGTTTTTGTGTCTTTTTCCATTTTCTTTCCCCCTAAAACATCATAGCAAAGTTCATTACATTTTTCCTGGGTCATTTCTTCCTGCTGATTCAGCTCTCCGGTGAGCTTTCCGTTACACGTTACGCAGATACGGTCCGCCATACCCAGAAGCTCCGGCATTTCCGAAGAAATCATAATGATCGCCTTGCCCTGTTTTGCCAACTCTTCCATGATTTCATAAATCTCATGCTTTGCCCCGATATCAATACCTCTCGTAGGGCTCATCCATAATCAGAATATCCGGATCCTTGGCCAGCCAACGGGAAAATGATTACCTTCTGCTGGTTTCCTCCGGAAAGATTTCCGATATGCTCTTTCATGCTGGGGGTCTTGATGGACAGACGCTTGATATTGTCATCCACCACCTTGTTAATGGAAGGATGGTCCAGCATAATTCCTGCCTTTAAATACTTCTTATAAATCGAAAACACCCACATTGTCCTTGATGGAGAGACAGCCGAAAAATACCGTTTCCCCGGCGATCCTCGGTAATCATACCGATACCCGCATCCATGGCATCTCTGGGTCTTTTAATATTCACTTCTTTACCGTGAACCTTGATGGTTCCTTTAGCCAAATGACGGATACCGAAGATTCCTTCCATCAGCTCCGTTCTTTGGGCACCTACCAGTCCGCCGAAGCCCAGAATCTCGCCCTTTTTGATGGAGAAAGAAACTCCCCGGAAGGATTTTTCATGGATAGAGGTCAAATCCTCCACCTCCATAATGGTTTCTCCAATGCTGTGATGATGCTCCGGATAAATATTGCTTAACTCTCTACCTACCATCTTGGCAATAATCTGCTCGGTGGTCATCTCCTCTGCGGGCCAGGTTCCTACATAGGTTCCGTCACGCATGATGGTGATATCATCGGAAATCCGCTTGATTTCATCCATCTTATGGGAAATGTAAATCATGGCTACGCCCTTTTTCTTCAAATCTCCCATAACCTTAAAGAGGAATTCTACTTCCTTATCGGAAAGAGAAGAGGTAGGCTCGTCAAAGATAATGACCTTGGCATCGTGGGAAACCGCCTTGGCAATCTCCACCATTTGCATCTGTCCGATGGATAAGGAGGACAAAGGCGCCTTCACATTGTAAGATAAACCAAGCTCGGACAACCACTTCTCCGTATCCTGATTCATCTTCTTATGGTCAATCATCTGAATCGGTCCCAGCTTTTTCACCGGGAAACGTCCCAGATACATATTTTCCGATACGGAACGGGCCAGTACCGGCTGCAATTCCTGATGCACCATGGCTACACCGTGCAGCATTGCATCATCAGGATTGTTGATTTCTACTTTATTTCCATCCAGATAAATCTCTCCCTGATCCATCTTATAAATGCCGAACAGGCACTTCATCAGGGTGGATTTTCCGGCTCCATTTTCTCCCATTAAGGCATGCACCGTTCCGGGACGAACGGACAGCTGCACCTGGTCTAGGGCCTTTACACCCGGAAATGATTTGGAGATATTTTTCATTTCTAACTTATACTCTGCCATTTCCTCCTCCATTTCTTCACACTACTCTTAGAATGAAAAACAATCGGGGAGGCAAATACACAATGCATCTGCACTCCCCAAATTCGTTCTGTATTGGGAAAATGTTTTCTGCTCCTATTTCTTTAGCAAATCTCCATTTTCCTGAAAATCCATGCTTTGAAAAAGTTTTCCTGCAAATCTTATTACTTTAAGAGATTTAATACATCCTGTGCGTTGTCCTTGGTAACCTTTACATAGTCACAACCGATGTAGTGGTCATTTCCCTTACCGCTAAGGTAGTTGATAGCTGCATCTCCTGCTGCGTGGGACTGTGTAAGGAAGTCGTTAAATACGGTTCCGGTCTGTGTTCCTGCCAATACGTTCTGGCAAGCCTCTTCAAGAGCGTCAACACCTACCAGGTAGATATCCTTTCCAACGGTTCTTCCTGCTGCCTGAATAGCCTGTAATGCGCCGAGAGCCATGGAGTCGTTGTTACAGAAAACAACCTCGATATCTTTACCGTTCTTTGCCAATGCGTTAGCAACCAAAGACTGTGCAAGAGCCTGATCCCAGTTACCAACCTGCTCGTCTAACTTGTTTACTTCCATGCCGGCATCCTGTAATGCCTTAACGGAGAACTCTGTTCTATACTGTGCATCGATGTTCTCAGGGTCACCCTTGATCATGATGTAGTCAACTTTTCCGTTGCCGTTCATATCCAGCTTATCCATTCCAACGGAAGCGATAATCTCTCCCTGAAAGGTTCCGGACTGACGAGCGTCACATCCTACATAGGTTACATCCCAGTTCTTCTCTTCCCATCTCTTCTCTTCGTCCCTGATCCGGCTCTCTGTTGATGTAAAACCAATGGAATTCCGGCAGCCTGTACCTTATCGGTGATGGTAGCAGCAGAGGAAGAGTTAACAGGGTTAACAATCAAAAACGTCTACCTTATCGGTGATGAAGTTCTCGATCTGGTTGGTCTGTGTAGCCTGGTCATTAGCACCGTCCATAATCTTGATGTTCTCTTTCTTGAATCCTTGGATACAAGATAATTTTTCCAACTCTGTACGGAAGGAGTCATGAAGTTATCAGAGAACTGATAGATACATACGCCAACCTTCTTGTCGCTGAAGTCTCCGCTCATTTCTTCTACAGCGGCCTTGGTTCCTTCCATCGCCTTCTCTGTTGCCTTTGCACTTTCCTTCTGCTCAGCAGCTGCGGTGGTTGTCTTTCCTGCATTGCTGCTGCCATGCAACTAACATAGATACGGCCAATGCGGATACTGTCAAAGTGCTTAAAATTCTTTTCATTTTTCCTCCTGTTCGAAAATAACTTTCGACTATGTTTTAATAACAAGGAGGATTATAGCTTTTCTTTTTAAAAAAATAAGTTTTCTTCTTTCATTCTTAGAATTTTTAGAATTCGGAAGTTTGGTGTTTTTCTACAAAAGAACTCGTTTTCTATGCAATACAGGTCTGAAAGGGGCACGCTTTCGCTAGCTTCGCCCTCCTCTATATTTTTACTGTCCGATAAAATGTATAGAGGTCTATCCTTCAGTTCTTCAAACAAAATAGCGATATATTCTCCGATAATTCCGATGACAAAAAAGAGCACCGCAAACATAAAGCAAAGCACCACCACGATGGTGGCATAGCCGGAGGGGCGCCCTTTCTGGTTAAAGGGTGTAAATCAAAAGCAGGGTTCCCAGTCCTCCACTGCAAATGGCCGCAAAAAATCCCAAGCTGTAAGGGCAAATTGGAAAATGTAAAGAGGGTGTTTTTGGAAAACCGCCAAAGCTTACTTAGAGAGTAATGGCTTTGCCCCGCCTGCCTTGCCGCCGCCTCATAGCGAATGCTGGTTTTGGGAAAGCCTACGGACTGGACAAAACCCCGAAGGTAACGGACTTTTTCCCGGTAATGCTTCTTTAAAACCTCCTGCACCTTTTTGGAAATGCCGAGAAGAAAGTCGGAGGCATTTTCCTCAAAAATGCACCGGAGAAACGTGGTTTAAAATCCAGTAAAAAGGGCGGAGGTGATGTTCTTTCACAAAACCTGCAGAAGGATTCTTGGTGCGTACCATGGACACCACCTGATAGCCCTCCTCAAACTTTTTCAGCATTTCCGAAAATCAGCTCAGGGGGATGCTGTAAATCCGCATCCATAAAGACCAGAAATCTCCCTTGGCATGGTCAAGAGCCTGCAGTCATAGCCGCCTCATGGCCCAAAATTTCGGGAAAAAGACAATACCACGCACGTGTTCCTTGTCTCTCTGCAAAAATCCTCTAAAAGAATCGCACTTTTATCCTGAGACCGTCATTGACAAAGACAATTTCATAGCCATAGCCCAGCTCCTGTAATTTTTCGCAAGACTGACTGCAATGCTGGTAAAAAACTGCTCCAAGCTGTCTTCCTCGTTATATACAGAAACAATCACTACTACAAATCTTTTCCAAGTTCATCCCTTCTCTCTAAAACAATCCTTCATTGAAATGATTTTTCTTGAGCTTTTTATTCGTCCTAACTTTTTAGCCATCTCTGTTCAACGACTTTAGCAAGATCTTCTATCCATCACGACTTAAATCATTTCCTCGTGGCTAGGTACCTGCTCCTCTTTCTTGGGGGTGTCATATAATCCCCATATAGCATTTTCAATACACTGTCATAGTCTGCCGGTGCCAAATTCTTTTTCCAGCAAAAGAGCTCTACTACCCAGCTCCTCCCAGCTGTATTGCACCTTACAATACTGGAAGTCCGGCTGATAATTGGAAAAATAAAGAAATCCTCTCCTCTTCTTTGACTCTTCTCTCTTCATGTGCCCCTGTGCCCATTTGTCCTGTAAGGAGAACAGAAAAGAGCAGGAAAGACATTTTCCCCAAAGTGGCAGAACCGCCACAAAGAGCTTTGCCATGGGAGAATACTTCACAAATCCAGACTTTCCTCCGATGCCCCATGGCCAGACCGAAAAATCATCTGCTGTCGAAAAACGATACAGCCTATCAAAGGGCATTTTCTCAGGCAATCATCAAAATAAAAGCAGTCCACCCAGAGATGATTCAGCTTTCCTTCGTAAAGGCATCCTCTTCCCCTCGACTTCCCGTCTTTTTGCTATAAGATCACACATACAGGGGACAAAGTCATAAAAGGAACGACCGTTTCTGTAGGTATTTGGCATGAGTAAAGCAAAGTTTTCCAGCTCTTCCTTCGCTGCCTTTTTCAAACTTTTCCCCATTCCTCCCGTAAAAAGCAAAGTCACATCATCATCCCAGGGATAAAGCCTTCATAGCGAATGGCTCAGCAGGGTTCCGGAATCAGGCGGTAGCTGATGCTTATGTTTTTCACAAATACGGTGAATCTCCTCCAAAAATGACAAGCCCCGTCTCTGCTTCTCCGCTAAATCCATACCCTACCCTTTCTACGGTTCCTGCCTAAAATAGCTTTACTCTTATTGCTCCGAGGCAAAAGGCCAAAACCTGTGCTTCGGAAAACTTCCATCAAAGTCCTCTCCTCTGTGCCATGCCTTGTACCAATCCACGGTTTTCTCCACCGCTTCATAACGGTATAACAGGGGCTGCCAGCCAAAGACTTTCTTTAGCTTCTCTGTGCTCAGCTGTAAAAATCCGGCTTCATGGGGGCATTGGGCTCCGCCATGATTCTCCCAGCTTGCATTCTCTCCCCAGAACTCCACAAAAAAGCTCTGCAAGGCTCCTGTAGTAATGGCATCAGAGCTCCGGTCCCACATTGTAATAGCCGACAAATTGCTTTTCCCTCTTCCCCTGCCTGTCTAGCTACAATTTCCAGATGAGACAAAAAGCGGCTCAAGACATGCTCATAAGGGCGGACAGAATAGGGATTTCGAATGCCGATGAGCTCTCCTTAATGCTTTTCGTACACAGTCCGGAATAATACGATCGCTTTGCGAAATCCCCTCACCGATGACATTTCCGGCTCTTGCGGTGGAAATCCGCGGAAAAGCTTTTGCCTTTTTCCATAGGCGGAATCCTCGAGAAAAAGGACTTCTGATAACTATGGGTTACCAGCTCCGAGCAAGACTTGGGTTGGAATAGGGATCATGTCCATCCACTTCTCCTCCTCCATAAAGGCGTGTCCCTCCTGATCGGATTCTCGTAAACCTTGTCCGTAGTAACATTTAATACGGAACGAACAGAGGACAATGCCGTACCAGCTTCAGAAGATTCACCGTTCCCATCACATTGGTCTCGTAGGTTTCTCTGGGAAAAAGGTGGGATTCCCGCACCAGGGGCTGTGCCGCCAAGTGGAAAACCAATTCCGGCTCCGCCTCCTGCATCACCTTCCTTAAATGGTCATAATCCCGCATCTCCCTCGATGGAATGCATCCCCTTTTCTAAGTTTAAGAGGAAAATAAGGCTCCAGCTCTTCCTTTAGGGCATAGCCGGTGTTCCGCTCCCATCATTTGCAAAAATCAAACTAAGCCACGCCCCTTTAAAACCGGTGTGGCCTGTTAAAAATACTTTCTTCCCCTGATAAAAGGCTTTTAATTCTTGAAAAATGCATTTGTCCCCTACTTCCTTAAAGCTAAGACTTCCTCTGTGGTTTTACTGATTTTACATAACGGCGGACAGCGCAATTGAGTAGCTGCAAAATAGCTTCCACCGTTTTTAACTTGGCAAAAAACGTCTTTGCTACCAACAACTTCCAGGTGCCTTGCCGCTTGCCACAGCTCTTCCAAAAGCTTCTTCTCTCTCTGGGTATCCATGCACTGCCAGAAGCCGTCATGATAATAGCCCATCAACTTGCCTTCCGCCGCAAGATTCTGCATGGGACTTTTGCTCTAAAATGGTATTGTCGTCCTAGAAGATAATCAAAGATTTCCGGCTCCAGCACCATAAAGCCGCCGTTAATCACTGCGCCGTCCTTTTCTTCCTTCTCCCGGAAAAGAACGAATCTGTCCTTCGGCATCCCATCCAAAACACCCTTTTTGCTGGGCAAGGTTTACCATGCTGATGGTAGCCAGCTTGCCATGCTTTTTATGGAAGTCCAAAAGAGCCTCCAGATTCACATCAGAAACCCCCATCCCCATAGGTCAGCATAAAGGGCTCATGCTTTAAGTATTTTTCCACCGCTTTAATCTTCCGCCGGTCATGGTGTGAAGACCGGTATCCACCACGGTTACCTTCAGTCCTCCGCCTCGCTGATATGAACCTCCATGGTATTCTTTCCCATGTCAAGGTAATATCCGCATTGTGCAGAAAATAGTTGGCAAAATATTCGCTTAATCAGGTACTGCTTATAACCTGCAAAATGATAAATTCCTTAAAGCCGTAGGAAGAATAATATTTCATGATATGCCATAAAAATGGGCATTTCTCCGATTTCAATCATGAGCTTCGAGCTTTAAATGGATTCCTCCGAAAATTCTGGTGCCTAAGCCTCCTGCAAGAAGAACAACCTTCATCTCTTCCGTCCTTTCTTTTTCTTTAGAAATTATAGCACAGAGTCCTTAGAAAATAACAGCGGAAAGATATCTTTAAGGATTCCTTCCGCTATTTTTTCTGCTATTTTTCTCCAGCATTTTCCAAAAAAGAAAAGAAAGGAGAAAGACTAAAACTGCCGGTATAAGCCAGCCCATTCCGATAGAAAAAGAGGAATATAAAGAAAAGAAGCTCCATCATTTTTCTCATGAAGGAATTCTCCCCAGTAGCTCCTTCGGCAGTGCCTGTAGGCATCCAACAGGGCAAAGGGCATCGTAACATACAGAGCGATTTGGAAAATCTTTTTCAAATCAATGATCTCAATCAGACACAGTACAATCAGCACGATACTCATGGGATAAATAAAATAAAGTGCCGGTACGGTAAATTGAATGATTTTGCTTAAGCCCAGGTTGGAAATAGCGAAGGAAAAGAAGGTAAACAGCAGCACAAGCTTTTTATAGGAAGCCCTTTGGGAACATCTCCCGCAAAGGCCAGACTGGTGGAGGTAATCAGCCCCACCGCCGTTTTTCAGGCAGGAAGGCAAATGATGATTCCCAAAGCACTCCGCCAAATCGTGGAAAATAATGGGTGGAAATGGAATGCAGGATGTCTCCGCCATTTTCCTGCAAGAAAAAGACTTCTGCTGGCCGCTCCGGTAAAGGCCAAAAGCAGAAATAGACGATGGCCATCATCACCGTGGTAATCTTTCCGGAAATGATGCTAGGCGAGAGACTTCCTTTCCGTCCTTCGCTCCCCGGTTTTTATGGTCTCAATCAAAAATGTTCCCAAAGGCCAAAAGCCCCCACCACATCCAAGGTGTTGTAGCCCTCTAAAAAGTCCGGTGACAAAAGCTGTTTTTCGCATATTCTCCTGTGGCAGGAAGGCTTTGAATTGCCCCCATAGGATGCAGAAAGGCAGTGAGTAAAAGAATCCCCAAAAGAAGAGGAAGAGCAGTTCAGAATTTTTCCCACATAGGTCCAGGATTTTCCCCGGTCGAGGAGAAATACAGCGCCGCCAAAAAAGAAAGGAAGGTGAAAATCAGCAGCCCTAGCCTCTGATGGGCTTCTCCGATAAAGGGATAAAGCCCCACCTGAAAGGAAACCGAGGCGGTTCTGGGAATGGCAAACAGGGGCCGATACAAAGATAAAGTAGACTGGAAAAAGAGGAAAAACCTTTTCCCCTTTTGATGCCAGTTCCAACATGCTGGCGGATTCCGTACGAGCCATGGCCACAATCGCCAAAGAGGCATCCCCACTCCGGTAATACAAAAAGCCCAGGTGGCTAAACCAACCGTATTTCCAGCCTTCTGCCCAAAGAGATGCCGGGAAAATCAAGTTCCCTGCTCCGAACAACATGCCAAAGAGAAGGGAGGCAATAAATAAAGACTCACGCCCGCTTACATTTTTCTTCATAGGATAAAAACTCGCTTTCACAAAAACTGTTTTGCAGTATATCCTACTTTTCCCTTCTCTTCCACTAATCAATATTCTTTTTCAGATAAAGTTTAGGAATTCACTAACGCAATGGAGCGTCACAGCTCGGCTTATGACACTCCTTTTCATTTAAAAGTATTTTTGTTTACGGTGGAAGCAGAAACTGCTTATAGGACATAGAGCTCTATACTATAAGCCGAAGCCGCCTTGCCGTTGTTCTTATTATTTCTGGCAATGGGTAGGGGCGAAGCCAGACTGCTTAAGTTTCTAGTCTGGATATCACCTTTCCCTCTCCAATAAAACGGTTGACCAGGCCTTCCCTGTGGTGAATCCGAAGGTTCCAGAGGCTACAGAAATGTGGTAATCAGACTTTTTATCCCAAGCCACCATGGTCATTGTCGATGGTTAAGGGGCTGTCAGGGATGTACCTCCAGTTCAAGGTCTCCAAAAGGCATTGACAAACGAATCTCCCTGTCCCTGACTTTCCATGACGAAGAGGCCGATGTGCCACCGAAGAACGCCTTTCCCAAATCCTGCATTTTCATGGCATAGCTCACCGTGGAATCCCCGGCCAAAAACGCTCCGGTATTCAGGCGGTACTGCTCTCTCCAATCTCTAAACGAACAATCTTGCCGGGAATAGAAGGCGCCAGCACCGATTCTACCGCCATTGGCCACGCCGACGGCCTCGGTAATAAACATGCTTTCTCCGCTGGCGATACTTCTTCCCACAGCGCTAACAAACCGCCCAAACCGCCGCCGTTAGCGCCGGAATTCATCTTTCCTGCAACTCCACACCTGCCATATAGGCTATGGAGCCTCTCTCAATCTTCACCCTTTCTCCCGGGTTTAACTGAATCTCCAAAATGGGACAATCATTATCTCCTAATATACGATGCTATAAATCCTCCAATCTGTGAAATAGGGTTTTCTTGTCGTTATTCCATTTTTGAACCTGACAGGAAAATTATCTTTTTATTTTCAGGGGAAATTCAAGGTTTTTATGAATACCCTTCTTTATCTCAAATACTTATTCTCAAAAAGTTAATAATATTGGTAATGAATTCCTATTACCACTGCTAATGACCTCTTCCTTGAGCTAATTATAGATTTTTCTCCAATATCTACATACTCATTTTTGTTAATTTCCAAATTACACACTTAATTCAACTTCAACTGGGTTGTAATCTGATTTACTATTGGGGTATAAAGATTTATATCTTGCCTAGGAGTGAAATAGTAATTATTAAAAAGTACCGAATCACATCATTATAATGATTCAAATATCCTCTTTCTCGCCACCATCCTACAACCGGATAAACCGCAACTAGATTTATTTCACTCAATTCAATGCCACTCAATTTCATAAAAATCAGGTGAAGCGATCAACATCTCTAACCTTCGCTCCCAGGAACCAACGTTCACTTCACTACTCCCATCACCTTTTATCTTTTTATCTTCTCCTCTAGCTTTGATGTTAATTCTTTTTAAAATCTTCCATCGTTTCATTCTTATTAATTACATCAAAACAGAAGGCCACAGAAACATAGCGATACTTATCTTTCCATCCAACTTCTCCTGGTCCTGGTTCAATAAAATAGAAAACGTTACTCTTAGTTCAGCAACTATTTCTCCAAGATCTCTAAGTACTTCTTTTGGCCAAGGCGGTGTATACAGATGCATTTCATTCATCGAATATCCACCACCTTCTTTCTTCTTATAGAGCTGTAGTACACCTTCTATAATCATATTAACTGAGTTATTCATACACTCAACTGCACGTTTTAAATCCGGAATACCATAACCGCAGGAACGAACAAGTTTCCGTCTTCCAGATGTCTTTCTATCATCAACACAAAATTGTTTATACATCTTTTCTGTCCATCTCGCAGAATGAACCATGAGCCCCCTAACCGTTTCGGGCCATATTGTCGGATACTCAGTATAGATTTGAGAAGCCATCCATGCGGCCTGTGCCGTGGCTGAGCTTGTCGCTTAAATTGTAGAAAAAACAGTGTTTCGAAAAATCTTTCCTATAGTTAGAGAAAAATCTGGGCATTCAGAATAATCACGCCCATTTGTCGCGATATTGCTCCCATTGAAAAAGAATTTCTGACAATAGGGCCACTTACTATCCCATATTATAGATGTAGTGCTATGAGGGAGACAGTTCATCAACGTCAGCTAATGGACTAAAACTCAAAAAATCTTTATGCTGAATATCGATATCATGATTGTATGCCCCAATTGTTAAAGCATTCCATGATTGCCCAGGATTTTCCACGCTGTGAAGAATATTAATATCAGGATATACTCCTTTTTCAAATTCCCTAGGAAGTACATTACCAGCACTCACTACTATTAATCGTCTATCCTCATCTTCACTATCTACTCCAGCTGCAAGACCATCCTAAAGTTGCTGACCATGATGATGGACGTCCATTCCCTTCTGTATATTCTGGTGCAGACACTGCCATACAGATACTTCGATTCGTTTGTGGGTTTTGTATTTCTGCCAATGCAATTGCTTGTTCTGTAACGGCACCATACAATTCAGGATCGTTTTCACCAACAGGTGGCAAAATTTTCACACTTTCTAATTGATGCGGAACACAAATTTCTTCATTTGAAAGAATCCTTTCTTTCAAATCATATATAATAAAACTCCCGCCATTTTCAGTTCCGTGTCCATCACGATCAGAAGAAAGCCAGCTATCTACTACTGACTGAACACCCCATGAACCAAATGAGGTCTGATTAATGGATGTTCTGCTGAAATTCCGGTATCCAATAAACAAACTGTTGTTCGAGAATCTCCTGAATTTAATCTGTTTAACAAATCATTTCCCCAATCTGTCTGTTCTCTTCCTGAGAGTTTATCAAAGAACGAGATTGGTTCTGGTGTCTTTCTAAACTCAGCAATATAATCACATAATCTTAGTAAGTCAGACAAATTATCTTTATTAGCTTTTTATTAGGCATACCATTCTTTCCAGGAAATTTTATATTCTGAGGGTTTACAAACAATTTCTAATTCTATACAACAGTCTTTAAAATTTTCATAAACTATATCATTATCGCTTTGAGCATATCTTAGCCATACTTCGCACCAAACTGCTTTCTGTCCAGGAATATAGTCTCTTCTTCCTATCCAAAGGATTCAGTACCGCTCCTCTAACATCATCTATACTACGAATCAAGTCATTATTTTTCGGATTACCTTCTTGATCTAAACTTTTCTTATACTCTTCTACTTTTTGCAAAAATATCCTATCTTCTCTTTGGGAACATATACTGTAGCTTTTGTAACACCATATTCTTCATGAATATTAAAAGTCGAACTCCTTCACGTATATTTTTCCAAAGACTTCGTAATTCAGCTCACTATTTTTCTCCAAAAAATTCCAAATACAAACCTTCTTTATATTTGTAAAAGCTTCTGCTGAGATTTGGCATGTTCTTCTTCAAGACATTCTATCAACCGCCTTTCAATATGAGCTGCATGCTGTTTAGGATTTGAACGAACAGGAAAAGGAGCGCTGTATATGCGCTCCTTCTGAAAGAAATATTCTAGTTTGTTCACTTCGTGACGAAAATATATTTCGCTTCTTCTCTTCCATGCTTTATGCCTCCCTTGGAATATATGCTAGCTTCCGTTCATAAACAAAAGAAAGTCTTTCTTCTGATATATCGCCACCATATAAAATCGAGTCTTTTATAGCGTCATCGCAAACACGAATAATTTCAGCCTGACTTAAAGTTTTTGCTGCCGTAAGCAATACCTCTCCAGGTATAAATTCAGGGCAATATCCCGCCAACTTAGAATCAAATAATTGTACTAGTTCTTTTTAGATGGCATCGAATAATGAAGTACATCATCAAAAACGCCTAAATAATGCCTGATCCAATATCTGCTGATTATTTGTTGCTGCTACTATAATGCTATCCGATTCATCTTGTTCTATAAACTGCAAAAAAGAATTTAAAATCCTTCTAGCCTCACCAACTTCATTATCTAAACCACGGTCAGCACCTATCGCATCAAATTCATCAAATAAATATATTCTGTAGTATTACTAACTGAATCAAAAAATCTGACGTAACTTTGCACTTGTTTCTTGCATGAATTTTGTGACCACCTTATCCATTTGTACAATATAAAGTGGCAAGCCCAATTCAGAGGCTATTATGGAAGCCGTAAAATGTCTTTCCCGTCCCTGGTTTTACCTTCCAAAAGAATCTTCCTTCTATTGCAAAATCCATATTGTTTAAGTTTATTCTTGTTCCGATATTCCTGCAAAATTCTTTTTATTCTATCTTCAAGATTATCAGATACAATGAGGGTCCGACAATCTGTCATCAGGCATCGACATAAGAAACAAAGCAATTAGCACTATCATTTTTACTATGTTAGCTCTATGTTTCCCAATATTTTCTGTAGTACTTTTGGTTCTACTAACCATTTCATGCCCCTGCTTTGCTTCAGAGGCTGCCAATTTTGTAACACGACTGTCTTGAATTTTTCATCATCCTGATCGAGGTGCTATAATCAGACTTTTTATTTGATCGAAACTAGCCATATTAAACTCCCCTCACTGTGCAAAGACACGAAAACATCTTTACTCGATTAATAAAAGAGTCCAATGAATGTCATCTATATGAGATATAAAATTCATCTATATAGATATAAAATTCACTAATTCCTTAATCGTGATACTTCATTAAAACCCCCTCAATTCGAGGGGTAATCTTATTTGATAAATATTTTTAAGTTATAAGCATTATAAATTTTACGACAAATTTTTATCCTCTATCCCTTAATCCCAGAACTTGCCATCGTGCCGTACCTGCTCCTCCATTACCGCATGAGTAAGATTCCAGTAAGCCACCACAGTCAAAGCCGCAAAAGTCGAGGGGTAATTATAGGAGAAGGACTCTGTGAGAGAACTGTAAAGCCAATGGAAGTGTTCTGGCCTTGATCCAACTAATCAACAATGAGGCATAAAATACTCATTCCAGTTCCCAAAACAATAGAATCCTAGCCGTGGTTAAGCCTGCCCTTTTGCCAGGAAGGTTGATTTTCCAAAAAGACAGTGAAGAAATCCGCTCCTCCAAAAATTGCCGCCTCATCCAAGACTTGGAATGGCAGGAAGGCAGCCTTCATCAAAAGATACTCATGGCCAGTCCCATGGAAATATACAAGACTAAGTCCGGCAAAGAATCATGGGGTTTAGATGAATCAAAAGGGAAAATATCGGCTGAGCCTTAGACTGTGCCGGTACCAAAAGGGTGATGGAATACAGAATAAAAAGAAGATTTTTCCCGGAAGTTATACTTGGCAAAGACATGCCTCATGCGCATAAATCAGTAAAGCCAGTGGCGTTGCCGAAAGGAAACCAGGGTAGAATTCAAAAAGTACCCTATAAAATCATATTTGGAAAAAATATAGCTGTAGGGCTCTAGAGAAAAACTTGTAGGTAAGGAAAAAGGATCCGACAAAATCGCCGCATTGGTTTTGAAAGAGGATAAAATTACCCACACAATCGGGAAAGAAATCAAAAATGGTAAAGCATAAGAGCAATCCAATGAGAAGGGAGGATAAGAATCCTTCTTATTTCCTGCAACGCCATGTTCCCTATTTTGCAAAATTGCTTTCATTTCCCTAAATCCCTTCTGCTAATGGCAAAGCCTTTATGATTGCAGCAAAACCTTTATGCTTGTGGCAAAACCTTTATGCTTATGGCAAGCCTTTATGCTCATGATAAGCCTTTTACATTGGACGTAAATTTCTTCTTTAATTCGTACAGTACTTCGTCCAGTTCTATTTCTTCTTTTAGTCATAAATCCCTTCATTTAAACGAAAGGCCTTATGCACCAAAAGCAGCACCAAAATTCCGCCAGAAACATCATCACACCGCTGGCATTGGCTAAAGCCGTATTTTTAAGTCCAAAATGTTCTTCATCAAAATGAGGGGAAGGTTCATGGTATCGTTTCCCGGTCCTCCGGAAGTGGTTAGGGCGATTTGCTCATACATGGCGATTCTGGCTGTAATGGAGGCAATGATGGAGGTTCCGATGGAAATACGACACATAGGGAGCTCGATATGCCAAAGAATCTGAAGGGTATTGGCGCCGTCCACCTTCGCCGCGGAAAATACCTCCTCCGGAATGGAATACAGGTCATTCATCACAAGAAGGGTTACAATCACCGCATAGAAGAGCCAGGTGAGCGTCACCGCCCAAAAAGGCATAGGGAGATTCAAAGAACCGTGGTGATGAAAATCCTTATTGAAGAGGCGAATCAGCCCGTTCATAAAAGCCCATTTCATCATTGAAAATGAACGATAAATCAGAGCCCAAGCTGCTGCGGAAATCACATTCGGCACCATGAAAAACCGCTCTGGTGAATTTCCAGCCTCTAGGCTTTTGGAACAAAATAAAAAGCAAGAATCGTTCCAAAAGCCCACATGAAGGATGGTGGCAATAAGAGACCACAAAAGATTCTTCATGGAAAGCTGAAAGGATTCCTGCCCAAAAAGCTGTATCGTAATTTTAATCCCACTAAAACGGGACTGTTAAAGCCGTCATACTTCGTAAAGGACGTTAGAAAAATACTGAGAATCGGCTGTAAATAAAAGAAGAGAAAAACCAAAAGGAGGGGAGCAAAAAAATAGGGCAATCCACTTATAATTCCGTCTTTCCAAGCTTGATGCCTTCATCCTATTTTACTCCCTTTACTCTTTCTATTGCTTAATCTGTTTTGCTTAATCTGTTTTTATTAAATCTGTTTTACTAAATTTCTATTGACTAATTAATATCCTATAACTGTTTTTCTATTAGCCTAATGCACTTTCCGGCTATTCCACTTCGTAGCTTAATATGGCAAAACTATAGGTTTTTACTGTTAAAGTATTACTGCTTTGCCTCTTCCGCCTTCTTTGTAAGCTCCTTACAGAACTCCTCCGGGCTCAGACTTCCATCAATCAGCTTTGGCAGAAGCTTTCCGAATTCTGATCTCCCGATAGAAGCGGGGAACACATCCCCTAAGATGGGCACATATTTTGTATCATCATTTACGCTCTGATTGTACTCGTATAACAATGGGTTTCCTTAAAGCTTATTCAGGAAATCCTCGCTATCACTTTCAGCTTTGGTGCGGTTCCGCCCTCTGCCAAAAGATAGGCTTCCAGCTCTTCCTGACTGCCGCGGAAAGCAAGGAAGGCCTTAGCCACTTCCTTTTCCTCATCGCTTGCAGTTGCAGGAATCCAGAAATCTCCGTATCCTGCGGGGTTTGCTAATGCAATATTTCCGGGATAAATGCCGGCATGCACGGAGGATCCCTTAAAATCATTACTCCACTTGTCCTTGGATTCCTCGTTAAACTCGGAAGCCATCCAGGAACCGTTGGGAATTACGGCCGCCTTATTGCTCATGAAAGCATTGGCTGCATCCGCATAAGCTGCTCCTAAAGTATTTGCGGAGGCATTTTTCTGTAAAAGAGTCTGTAGCTTCTCCACGCCCTTAACAAATGGCTCTTCCATGTAGTCCCATAGCTTATCCTTTACCTGTCTTTGCAGCTTTGCTCCACCTTCTTCATTTTCCCCTAGGGCAGAAACATCAAAGCGGAAGTCCAAGCATTTTTCAGAGGTCATAAAAGCAATTTTGTTGTCTCTAAAGAAGAAACAAATTCCTCATAGCTAAAGCTCTCCAAGAGCTTCTCCGGCTTATACGATCTTCGTTGTAGAACATTCCGATAGGACGGATTACCAGCATGGGAGAAACCACCAACTTACCGTTATGGGTACAATACTCTCTGGATTCCGGAATCCACAAATCGGAAACTCCGGGTTTCCTTGGCAAAATCTGTCAAATCGTAAGCAAGGTCATTGTCCAAAATCACCTGCTTAAACCACTGGGCATCGATTCGCCGGAGCCGGGCTATGCACCAAAGCAGAAAGCTTCTTCTGGGTAGCCAACTGCTTAATCTTTCTCCGCATAGGAATCCTGTACCACTTCTTCTACAGTGATTTTATATTTTCCTTCATACTTCTTATTAAAACGCTCTACCTGAGGAAGGAAGAACTTTGCGCCAACATTCTCTCCTGCCAGGAGGTGGGGAGCTTCATCTCCTGACTCCCTCAGAAAGCTTCGCCTTTTCTCCGCCTGCCTCCTCAGCCTTTGTCTCTCCTGCTGCCAGCACTGCCTTCTCGCTTTCCGCCTTGGATGCATTGTTCTGCACAGCCCGGCGAGAAAGCCCCAGGACTAAAGCCAAAAGCAAGGGATAGAGTTTTTCTTTCTTCATACTGTTCCTCCAATTTCAACAAGTTTTTAGCGACTTTGCACAATCAATCATCGCTATGCTTTTATCTAGCATTATACCCATCAAAATAGAAGGTGTCAAGATTTTTATCTTGCACCAAGAATCAAAGAGGCATCGATAATTCGTAAAATTTTAGGCAAATTACCTCATCCCTTGCCTTGGCGCTTTTATAACCGGATACATGCTATGTCATTTCCTGTCAGCAAATATAGAACGAATAGTCGATATCTTTTTCCTGCACTGATATGATAAGCATCTTCAACATCGGTTTCCCCAACTGTCTAGCCACCAACACCACGAACTGCACCATAAATACACAACACCGTTCTTCTCGCCGGCGGTAATTCCTCGCGATGTATAAGCATTCTCGATTTCACTTTGCGGTATACGGCGGGCATGAAAAATCGAATTTGGCGTCTGCCTTTTTCGATCGAAGCGTGTGATTAGATACATCCGTTTTTGCTGTTGTCCAGACTTGTACGGCGTGTAACTTCAAGCCATTCCGTATCCATTCTCATACCACATTCCTGAGGCACAATATAAGGGGTCAGGCTCAGGTCAGTAACTTCAAATACACCTTGTTGCACACCCCTTTTTCGATCCGGATACGTCTCTCCTGACAAGCCTTTATAAATATACTTTTTCTGCAAGTGTGGGCATATCGACCTTATGCCAAAAACCGGAAATTCCGGAAGATCCTTCTTACCATCGTAGTGTACATCTACTTTGATTTTTCCCGAGGTATTTACGGTATATGATACCATAACCGTTGTGACGAGAACAGAAATGGTCTTATACAGATAGCTTGACCGTAATCTCATTTGCCGATACATCTCCACCATAGCTGTTGTTATCCGGTGCCTTACAATTCTGCACCACTCCATCCATAATGACCGTAATGTCCTGACAATCAATAAACATATCCGCTGCTAGCCAATGACCACTTTTAATGTGAAATTTACTTCCCTCTGTCATTATCTATCAAAGCCCTCCAAAATGTGAGCAGGACGCGGAATAGCCATTCATATCCATCCTTTCACTATCAGTTCAGCTCCTGGGCATAGGAAAAATGTAACTAAACCCCTCTCCATGTACGCCAAGAGTAAAGTCGCCATATACCACCCTTAATTTATCATTATCTATATAAGCATGGTAATACCTCACTTCCTGCATTGCCGGTTTCTCTCACGGTCTGCGAATAAAAATACCATTTGCAGAAAATTCATAATCGGCAGGTCGATGCTTCAAAATCACCGCCATAACGGAGAACATCCTTCCTGTAACCGGATCTTTTACCAAGGTTGCCTGATCTGTGAAAGTCCCAAATAAATCCGCCTTGATACAGGTCGAATTCATCAATCAGCTTCATGTAATCCCCAAGGCCGCCCATTGAGTTCCCCATATCGTGCATAAACTCGCATAAAATGTACGGCTTTTTCGGTTTATCACTAAATATTCCACTACATCCTTGGGGTTTGCGTACATCCTACTCTCAATATCTGAAATTGTATCTTCGTATGCTCTATTATAATAGGAACTTTCATAATGAACTAAACGTCCATCCTTCTTATCCTTAAAATAAACGTTCATAGCCTCAATGTCATCGCCTGCATCGGACTCATTTCCTAGAGACCAGAATAAAAATCGAGTATGGTTTTTAAAAGTTTTCAAAGATGGTTCTTGCACGATCGCATAACAGCTTCTTTCCACTGCGAATAGACCCAGCACGTTGCATGACGGTTCAATAGCACCGAGCTTTTGAAAACTTCCATGGCTTTTCAAGATTGCACTCTGCCATGACATAAATTCCGGCTTCATCGCAAAGAAATACCAGGGGATTTGATCCGGATAAATGGCAGGTACGTACAGATTGATATTATTTTTCAAAATGCATGCTATATCGGAATGCATCTCCTCATTCCGATGCATCTTCCGGTCTTTGGGCTCCATTCTGACGGTTAACCCCTGTGATGACGAGACGCTTTCCATTTGATAAATGACACTATCAATGATTTCGCCTTCTAAAAGCCAATATCATACGGTACAGCTCCAGTAACTCTCCATTCTCAGCATTTTTAACGCAATTGTTGCTTGATATAATGGGGTGGTGGTTGTCCCAAGAATGGTGCGCCAACATCCGTATATTTCTCCCGTGAGGTTTCCGTTTTAAACCTTGCAATGGTGCTGCCTCTCTGCAACCATTTCCTTCTCTCCTCTCAACGAAACTGCGCATGGACGGCGACTTGCTTTCGGGCAGATACTCTCATGCTCACTTCTACTTCCGTGTTCTGTCCGGGTTCAATACAGGCTTAAACCACACACATCCTCCATATGGACATCCCGCACTGCTTTCAACATAACATTCAAAGATTCCAAAAGAAACGGAAGAGTCCTGATCTTTAAAATGCTGCTGTACTCATTTTATGAACCTGTACAGCAGGATATTATTTTTCACGAATATACGGTGGATCGAGCTCAGAGGTGTAAAAGCTATCCTCAGCGTAACCCACAAACTGCCCATTAATCCACAAATACATCCTTCTACTCTACTCCTTCGAGCAAATGCGGATTCTTTTCCAAGCATCGTCGGTTTTAAATCAAAATGTTTAAGATAAGAGCCCACCGGATTATAGCGCAGCTTTGAAAACATTCCTTCCTCTGCTCCCGTGCTGTCCAGGCTATACGCACCTCGGTGGTACTCTTTTTGCCTTCCCATGGATACATGGTATTGATATAGCAGATCTGATCATATCCGGCTGGTTCGATATGCCCCGGCACCATGAGTTTTATCAAAGTCGGAGCATCAAATCCTCTTCATAAAAGTTGCCGGGCACTACTCGCTGCATTTTTGCTAAAAACAAACTCCCACTGACCATTCAGTGACTGGCGATAAAAAGGATTATCCGTTTTTCCCATATCACGCATAATCCATATGAGTATGAATGGTCACTATGTGCATCAGTGAGTTCACACGAAAAATTTCCGGATTATCCAACCATTTTGCTACCAAAGCGTTCGCAGGGCTCCTTTCTTTTTGCAAACCTCTGATACCTATCCTCAAGGCGTTCGTAGACAATACTCTACTGTTTTAATAAGCTCCGACAAAGGGAAATGATAGGTGCTACTCTCAGATCTTCAATGTGCGCTTCAAGCCTTTTTCGTTTCTTATGTTGAAGATCCATAATCTTCTTGCTGACTTAGCTCCGCGATGATTGCGGGAATCCGTCATATCAATGTCCCTCTATTTGTGCTTTCAGCTGCTGATTTGCCTCTTCCAGCATTCATTTTAGACATGATAAAGTTATACATAATGACGATCATCGGAATCCACAAATACATGACATAAAAGCATACTCAAACAGGATTCCGGTTGCTTGTGCAGACTCTTTAACAAAACCGCTGAGCTTCCAGTAGCCATCCGCAGGCAACTCTGCCACCTCAATCTTTGGTTCCAAAAGATGTACAGAGTACATCGTTCCATCAATATGCTTGCGTTTTTGTAAGATAGGTATATTCAGAGCAGCTTGCTACAACTGCCCATGTCTCCTTGCCAGCGCGCCATTCCCAGTGCGGCAATTGCGGTAAAGTAGCATCAAAGGTCACTTCCCATATAGCCGGCAAAAATCACCAACGACCTGCCGTACCTAATATATAGCGCGGCAAGATTCATCGATATAGACCATTCATCTTTTCAACATCGATTGTAATACACATGGCAATAATAATCCCGGAATATTAATTGCCCAAGAAAACGCGGAATACAAATTCTCATTCTTAGAATATAAATCATGTAATACTCCCATATTCAGCATAGCAGAATAAATCTGCTGGCAAATAAAAGCCATGCAAAATCATAAGATATATTTATTGGAGAAAAGGGTTTGGCAGCTTCAGTTAAACCGTGATTTTCTCTTCGATATGCTCTTTTTCAGCATTTAATTCTTCTTCTGACTCCTTAATAGAAAAACGGAAATTGTTGACTCACCAATCCTATAACGGCATATACAATGGCAACCGTTCTCCATGCAACAGCACGCATGAATATCGAACAAACTGAACAGTAACAGACTGGATGATTAAGCTTGTTGAAAAACGCAAAAATGAAACAAGTGAACCCATTTCCACGTTCCTTACTATTTTTGGTGCAGAAGGTAACCAGAAGCATACGCAATGTTGTTAGCAGTAAAAACACCGCATTTTAGGGTGTATAGCAAGGGAAGAACCAAGCATATTGTGCCCGTCAAAATAATTTCGGCACGCGCAGTTAAAGTTCCTATGATACCGATTTCAACCTACTGTATTGGTAAAGTATGGCATTACAAATGACAGAAAATGCATAAACTATATTTCCTGCCAAATCACCGGAACCATAACCAAACTTGTTTATCACTTCAAATACTCGTCCATTAGATATTATGTCCTCCTTCGTCTTTTTGTATATACTATAGATAATCATCCGTTATAGAACAGCATATAGAAACAGTGACAATATCCTAAATTATTTTAAACATGCACAAAATAATATATTTAACAAAAGGTATATTGCCAATTCTTCTTTTTATCATGCTATAACATTTGGTAAAATCTCTGAATCAAGCAGTTCAGCAGGAACAAATCTTTGCTATGGTTTTTCTAGCGCAAAAGATACTCAAGTTGCAGTTTCTCTCCCTCAGAATGCAGAACAGTCGTTCGCAAAACCTGCATTACCGCCTTTTTGATTTATACTTTTGTTTTCGACACTACTTTACCTATTCTTACAACTATTAATTTTTGGGAGTACCATAGATAACCTAGTGTAGCAACTTCTGGCTCCTGGTACTCCGCAATTTTAGTCCAACAAATGTAGCTGAGTTAACACCAATCGGTGGTGTCATTTGGGATGTAGTAATTAATCCATAAACTCTGCTATCGATAGCCACCCACGTGCTGCCACCACCTGCCCTTGAATACAGCGGCATCGCAGCATTTCCTCTTCTTTCAATCAGTGATGCATCACAAATTTTTCTTTCCTTCCAAGTCTTCCTTCCATGAATTAATAAAATAATGATGCGATTCAGCATTTGAGAATCGCACCAATTTTAAGAGTCTCTTTTAGAATTTAGATTATATATAATGCTCATAATCTGCATCAGTATAATCTTGAGTTTGATCCAGTTAGAAAATTCTATAAATGAGAAAAAGGAGTTGTCATCAAAATAGTTTTCTAACAATATGGGGTCTAAATTTGGGGCACGCTCTCGCTAACCGCCTGACTGAGCAGTGGTGATACAGACAGGTAAGTGAAGATTGGAAAAAGGACTTTTAGATTTTGCAGTGATTTTGAGACTCCCGATATCAACGAAAGTTCAACTATCTCCCCTTTCCCCGGAACAGACCTCTGGGAACAGTATGCGTAAAGACCATGAAATTGGCAAATAAACGTTATATCAAGAAGATTTAATCGGACAAAAGCCCTCTGCTCCGATCGAAGCTGGGCAAATGAAGCTACCCTCCTGGGCGCAGGGAGAATTTCTCTATCTTCACCTGGAGGTTCATTTCGATTGTCATATAACGGATCTATGTTCGCTGCAGAAGGTCTTGGCATCATGCTAGCTTTAAAAACCTCATTAACTGCTCTAAAGTGGTTTTGACCTTTCATTCCTTGTCTCCTAAATGCGAAAGCAAGCTCTATCTTGTTGGAATAAATATCAGACCTTCCACAATCCTTAATAAATTTCTGTGCATTTCCCTGTCTTTCAAAGAATAAAGGCTCTTACCACTAATAGGCGGCGGTCATTTCCCTTGTGACAAAGGTTGCGATAAGAAAGACACGAAATAGCATATTCTAATCGCTCTTATTCACAAATATGGTTTAGAGTGATTAGAATGATTATGAAACAGAATTAGAGAATGATTAGCATATGAGACAAAGATAAAAATCTGGGTGATGAAATAGAAATTTCAAAGTCAAAAACTGTCGAGACTAAAATCAATCGTACAAGACTGATATCAAAGAAAAGAGTGTGCTTTTAGCCAACTGCAGCAGGGACTATCTATGTTGGTATAACAGTCAAGGAGAAATTATTGGCGTAGAAAAAGTGCAGATGACTCCACGTCACAAATCTCAACATGGTCAGAGACAGTGTTAAGCCGGATGTCTGCATGTTCATCCACTATGAGACACTGGAGCTGGAGGGAAAATCCGTTATCGCAGTCCATATCAAGAGGACCAACCGTCCGTCTATCTAGCCAAAAAGGACTACGGTATGAAGGTCTATGTGAGGCGGGGATATTCTTCCGTTCCTGCAAGCGATACTGCCATCCGGCAAATGATTAAAAAACAGATGGCGAGCAGTTTCGAAGAGAGTGCGTTCTAAATACAAGCCTTAGCTTTGATGCCCTAAAGCAGGAATTTAAAACGCGTAAGCTTCCTTTCACTGAGCCCAAAATGCACAAAACACTCCACTGCAGTCCATAGACAAGCTTTGTAAATCTTTATTATTTTTCCGATCAATGTCCCTACTCTATTAAAAGTTGCCGTTTTTGAGGGGTGGTACGAGAGCTGTCTTTAAAGATCGTGAGAGTTTTTCCAGTTCCCTTATGCAACAACTTCATGATGTACTGCACTATATCGACCTTCACAACCAAGTGACAAGCTTTGATAGATTACTGCGGATTGATAATCGGGACTATCCGGAAGTGGCCGTCCGGGAGGCACTGCTCAATTCCTCGATACACCGAGACTACGCCTTCCATGCCGCTACCCTTATCAGTATTTATCGGATCATTATGGAGTTTGCACTCTTGGCGGTCTACCACAGGATTGGAACTTGCGGATGTCAAGTAGGGAGTTTCCGTTTGCCGAAACCCCATCTTGCCATGTTTTCTATCGTTTTGCAATTAATGAAGCCTATGGAACCGGCATATCATGGACCTCTCTTTGGAAAATCAAACAGCCTCATTATCTGTAGCAATAATGCCTTTAAAATCGTTCTTCCAATACCAATGCAGGACAAGTCGTAAAAGAAGATGGTGTCATCTATTCTGTGGCTCCTTTGTTCTGTCGCATCCTCTTCATACCCTGCCCTCCGCTGAGGAATCGTCCTACAGTCCCTTTCCAGACAGAAATCACCAGAAAAGGAAGTGCAGCGATGAAGTCGGCTCGGGTCTACTGCGGGCCGTTCATTTCTCAAAACCATGGTGGATCGGGAGACGGGATTAACACTGGGCGGAAACCTTACTCACTCTCCTCTATAGAGCAGTGCAGGCAATGTAGTGTTACGATACTGTTCAGTGAACTGTACTAATAAGTTTTGAAAGGAGGAGGAAGCAATGGGAGATACCAGTAGTATTGCCAGAAGGCTTAAAATGGACACGATGCAGTATGGATGGAGCGGAAGCAGGACGATATTTAAAATATCAGGGAACGAACTACTCTGAGTGGTGTCCAATCTCCAAGGATGTAGAACCATCTTTTCTCACCAGAACTAACCAGCTGGTAATTGGACGAGTCGTGAGTGAAAATGGCGGATATGGATGGTTTGATGCGTTCCCTACCGGAGAGACACTTTTTCCGAGACAAACTGGCCACGGAAAGGAAATATTCAGTGAGTGGATTTTGTCGATTATGGCTATTTTATGATATGAGACCATGGGTGGTGGTACTATGTTGTTCGTCCTTTCGGAATCAATGCCCTTAGAACTAATACAGGCTTTGACGAAGATGATTATGAATTTGATTTTTCGAGACAGAGGTCGAGGCCTTCAAGGTGGTCAGCTTTTATATTGCAAAGATTATCAAAAATATGATTCTGCATTTGCAGACTTTCTGATAGAGGCTATGATGCAGAAACAATCCTGGAAGTGGCGAGACGGACTAGCCTCCAAGCCACAGGCTATTTGAAGATAATCCCTAATGATGCTCTACAAGTGATACTGATGATTGGATTCTCTATTGAGACAAATGCCGATAATACGGAAATATCAAAGAAATCATTGTCCAGTACAGCCTTACATGTGAAACTTACAACTGTGATGAGGCATTAGGGATTTTCCCTTTGAGAGGCAACGTCAAAGGAAGAGCTGCAAAATCAAAAGAGCGTAGAGAATTTTCGGCAATATGGGTCTGAATGTAGAGGTGAGTCTGGGCCCGATACTTGCTATCCCAATTCTCCCAGCATCTGCTCAGGGTTATCCGCCGCCTTTACCTTGTCAAATGCCTTTACAATCTTACCATTTTCACGTCAATCAAATAAGTGAGCACGAACCACCGCCCATATAGGTCTTACCGCATAGTTCTTTTTCTCTGCCATACAACATGGGCTGGTGCCACCAACTCCGGATCGCAAAGAAGAGTAAAAGGGCAGTCCGTATTTTCTCTTCAAACTTCTTGTGCGAAAGCACGCTGTCGCACGAGTCCCAGACTACCCGGCACCTCCGTAAAGCCGATATCGTTCTGCCGAGCCACAAACCACCTTTGTGCAACCAGCCAGTATTGTCGCTGGGTAGGAGTATAAAATGACCTTCTTTTCCTCTGTACATCTGACAGAGGTGCATGTTCCATTCCTGGTCCAAGCAGTGTAAAATCCGGTGCCTTTGTTCCAACTTTCCAACATAGTAATCCTCTCGCACAGCAGTGGTTTGTGTCTGATTAAAAGATGCTACAGAATCATTAGCTTATCTCTCCTTTTAGGAAACCTAATAGCTTCAGTAATATAAACCATTAAAACATTTATGGTTCTATTTTATACTTACAACTTATTTCGCGGAGCTATACTGCACTCGAACGACAGATGTTCCCCATTATATGTACACATTTGCAAAGATGAGGCTTTCTGTCATTTTCTTCAAAGATTATCAGTATTTTTCTGCTGTCTTTCCTCTATAATTCTTGTCTCCACTCTGCAAGCATATGCCTCTTTTCCATTTCATCCGCAACAGAATGATAGATAAAGTGATATGTAGGGAGACATAAATACATAATCTACTGTTTTATGCATTCTTACTTCCACACTTACGTTCCCTCTAAGGGCACAGCACTCTCTATGTTGTCCAAAGCTGATCGGCAATAGAGATCAGTTGGTAGCACCATAGTCTCATTTATCTCCTGTTAATAAAGTGGTTCCTGTAAATATTTGTTGGGATATTTCCTTAGTAAAGCGTTAAGATATTGAATCACAGAACTCTGACTATTTTCCTTCCATATATTCTTCTAATATCTCAAATAATCCTTGTTTTCCGTTTCACTTGCGTCTTTTCTTGAAATATCCCCATACATGAAGAATAGCATTGTTAAAATCTTTTTACTCTCTTCTATATCCTTTACGCTTTTGATTATTTTTCCCTAGTAGATATACAATATCCTTCCTTTTCTTTCAAATACTCTCTGATATTCAGATATAGCTTTATGGGGATTTGCTCAGCACATAATATTTATTTTTGCCAGAGCTCTTCACATTCTTTTTGATATTCTTGGACTTCACTTTACGCCTTCTTTCAAAATGGTTTTAAACATCCCTATTCCATATTTAAAAATTGCAGCAATGAATAATTCTAATCATTGCTGCAAGAACCTGTATTCCTACGAGAATCGAGACTCACAACTAGGTGCTAGGAGGCGCTTGTTATGTCCATTTAACTAAAGAGAACAACAGAACGACTACTATTTTACCTATCCGGCAGTTTTCTGTCAATGCAGAGGTTAGGAACATCTATCTGCTCTCACTCCTTTTCACTTGCTCCCCAGATAGCAAAGAGCGCTTCCGAATTCGTTCTCCGCCATGATGATACTCAAAAAGCATCTTCCAACTCCTCTATCGGAATAGGCGGAAAGGTCATGGGAATAGGCCCACATACACTCATAATGATCCCGCCGATACATGGATTTTCCCCATTCACTGCTGTCTGTCCACAGGGTTCCCAAAGGAAGATTCCGCTTCAAACAGGAGGCAAAAACAAGTCTGCCCTGTGCTGTTCTTGATTTCTGTCCCAAAACTTGAGTCTCTTCTCATTTTCCATAAAATAAGAGCAAAACAGCTCCCAACAAAAGCGCTTTGGTATTGCAGAGCATGCTTGGCTTTGAAAAAGCATAGCTTTCCTTTAAAAACATATAGCAGTGAGGAAAAACCAGAGCGCATGACTGGCTAAGCCGTGGAGAAGCAGTAGCCCGGCAATAAACCAAAAGTAGAAAAGACTCTCCAACATTTTCCCCTGTCAAAGCATTCGTATCTGTCTGCTTTTGCTCAGCCATGTACCTCTGCTGCGACGAGAGAGCTTCCCTATCTTTTTCGTAGCAAATGTCTTGGTTCCCAATTATTCGAAGATGCAAAAAACTTCCAGATACAACAGTATCATAAGAACATAAAAAGCACAAATGCCGAGCAGAACAACTCCTTTTTCCTGTAGCACTCCATCTTTAGAAGCCTTACTCCAGATTTTTCCCGGAAACAAGCATAGAGGAAAAAGCACGTAAAAGATAAATTTTCACTACAAAAAGCAGATGATTTTGCAGTACCTCCCTAGGAAATGCTTTCTCTCAGCATATTCATACACCGTGGTGATTACTGAGAAGATACAGAAAGAAATAAAGTCCATTGGAAGTAAGGAAGAATCGTCCTTCATATCCCAAAAGCTTCTTTCCCAAAACCAGGAAGAAGAACAGGGCAAAAGCAGGAAAGGAATACCGCCAAGCAATATGGCCCTGCCACCAGTAAAATAAATGGCGGATAAATAGATAGAATAAGCAAGGAGCTTTTTCTTGCTGAAGGCCTGATCAAAAGCATGAAAATAGTCATAAAATACTGAGGCCAGAAAATGAATCTCTTGAGCCGTTTAAAGCATTTCCCCTTGTTAAAGCTGTAAAAAGAAGTAACAATAGAAGCTGCTGTGAAAAGGGCAGCAGCTGCTCTCATAAAAAGCAGTGAGGGTTTCGCTGATGAGAATAGTCCCAGTACCCCAGTGTCCGGTCAAAAATCAGGTGTAACAAAAGAATAACGGTTTATTTCCCTAAAAGAAATGGGTCAAAGAGGTCTCGTTAAAAATATCCTTTTGCATGTAAATCCCCAAGCTGAAAGAGGCTTTCCCAAGTAGGAGATTTACCAGCCGGATATGGTCAGATACAAAACATCCGTGGTGCTTAGAAAGAACAAAAAGAGAATGGCAGGGCCATGAGGAAAGAAAGAACAATAAAAGCAATAGGGGCTTCCTATGCTTCCCTTGGAAAAGCAGATGCTTGCCCCGAGCGATACAACCTTGCCCTAAAGGAACCCGCTCTCCGGAGCTTCTTCACTGGAACTTTCATCAAAAAGCTTGCTCTCCCGGAGGCTTCTACGCACTGCGGTCAGTGCCGTGAAACTTCCGAGTCAGCCACCGGTATATTTCTGTTTGTCCCTCATATCCTCTGCCATGCTCTCCCTTTCCTTTCTCCGCTATGTATCACGCTTTATATGAGTCCTGGCGCAAAGCCATTTTTCATAAATACGGTTTTAAAGCAAATCTGATGATATTAGACAAACTGCTTTAAGTGTCTACTTTCAGTATAAAGCAAATCCATTTTTCACTTCTACGGTTCAAAATCAGATTAATCGCTTTCTCCGATGGGAGAATCTTTTAACATCAGAGGTTGGAAAGCTACACTCCTGGGTAAGTATCCTATAGGCTCTTTCCTCCGGCATAACTTTTTAAAACAAGGCTGTTGTAGCAAGTTCAGCACCGACGGAGAGTTCCCTAAAATCCTTGATGAAATGAATCTTTGTGCCTGTCCGGACATTTCCGGATCGAAGACCTGGAAGAAGGTATCTCCGTGAACTTTACTCATCTTGTAGTTATTTTTCCAGAATATAAACTTGTTTTTCCCAAAACATGGTCAGCCGTGCTTCCTATGGTCTGCTCCAGCCAAGGAGTTCATCCGTCATGAGTCACTCCAGAAGTAAATTCTGGGGAAGGACTCACGATATTTCATTTCCGCCGGGAAGCGAGAGCAGAGCGAGCAGGGGCATGTGGGAATCGGCATGCCGGTATTTTCCCAAAAGATAGGCAAAAATACAAAAGAGATGCCTGCAGCTTACATAAAACCCAACTGTCCACGCGAATGGTAATGAAGGACAACCGATGCAAGGGCAATAAAACAAAGGAACAATATATTTTTCAAAAAACTCTTTTTCAGCTTGCCCTTACGAATCTGGCAAAAACCAGAGCCAGAGATGCTAAAGGCTAAAACTGCAATGGAAGCATAAATGACATAGCGATGCTTTCTGCCTACTTCCTCCCAGGGAATTCCTGCAAGGTAATCCGGCCCTGCCTGAATACCGAAAATATAAAATACCTGAGAAAAGGCATGGGACAAGGCTTTTGTTGAGAAAAGCCGTCCTGAACCTCCGTTCCTCACGTTCCCTTCGGCACAAAGGAACCGATGGCCAGGCTTCGAATACTAAAGAACAAAAAGGCCTGTACAAAAGGCAGGAAGAAGGGAAGAAGCTTCGGTTTTTTCAGAGCTTTGCTCTCCGACTTATCCTGTTGCCCTTCGCTTGCATTTACACTTTCACTTACATTTGTATATGCACCCGTACCTGCACTTATATATGCACTTGTACTGGCACTGGCATTTGTATATACACCTGTACTTCACCGGTATTTGCACTTGTACTTTCACTTTCGCCTTGCTCTATTACAATATACCCTTTCCTTCAGTGCACTCCTGACAAAGCATCTGAAGCCATTGCATAATCTGAAGCTTTCCTGCTATTTAAAAGCTTTTGCATTTTCCGATTCTCCGGCTTCTCTTAGTCCTATATTCTGCGCCCCGACACCAGTATTTCCCCCGCCTTCTTTCCTCTGAAAATCAGCGGAATATAAAACAAAAGGGCAACAACGCCACATATCGCTCATGGGTAAAAATCAAAAGAAAAGAAAAACAGATGAGAAAAGAACAGCATTTTCCCAAAAGCCCTCTCCTCACCAGTCGATTTGCCGGTAAAGGAAATACAAAGTTAAAGGGGCAAAGCCCAAAAGCCAGAGTTTCAAAATACCGATAGCCTGCCCAATCTGGTAGATAGGCAAAGTGGGCGGACAAAAAGAAAGCCCAAGGGACAGGGACAGAATGCGCTTCTTCGTCATTTTCAAAGAAAGAAGAAGAGGAAGAAGGCCAGCAGGCTGTTCAGGAAAATGTTGAAATAGCAAGTAACGGTTGGGTCCGCCCCACCAAGCCATTTCGATATAGAAATCGCCCAATACACCGGGCGAAACCGCACCGCCTGCCCAATGGGAAAACTGAATTCAAAAATTTTTGCTCCCGGAAGAAGGAAAAACAAATACAGGTCATCCATGTAAGAGCGCAGATGTGAATCTGTCGGTTAATCAATAGGCGGCGCCTATTAGCAGGAGGAAAGGCCAGCAAAATAGCCCCAGCGGTATTCCTTTTATAAAAGCTTTATTTCCTTCTTGTTTCATTTACTACCCTTTCTATTGGCGGTTTCGTAATACAATCGCCTGTTCTTCTATTCCCTAGAGATATGCGAGGCTGCCACTCTCATCCTACTGTCAACTACCGCTTTCATGCCTTCGGAAACCCTATTGCAAATACTCCGACAGCAACTGCACGATCTTATCTTTTTCTGCTATTTCTTCCTTAGTCAAAGCAGGATAGGGCTCTTTGTTCAAGGATATTCTAAACGACTCTTTCGAATCTGTAAAGCAAAAAGCTGTTCCGCCCCTTCGCCATTGGATTCTGAAAATACCTTTACGCCATCAAGAGGCGGGATTTCATTCTTCTCTACCAGCATGGGGCTTTGAAAATGCCTTCCTCCGCCATTTGCAGAAGCATCTCCCTAGCCCGCTCTTCCCTCTCATCATGTAGGAGCTTTGCTCCAAATACACATAGTCGGTGCCGGACCATTTTAGGAACCAGGCAAAGTAGAGAGATCGTGAAAGTCCCGGGCTCACTCCGGAGCCCTCCCATCAACTAATGCTCTGCACATGTACAGGGGATTCGATAGCATTCCGGCGTCTCTGCAAAGGCCAAAACATGATACCTGGGATTTTTTGCCATTTCCGAAAAGGCAGGAAGGCTGCCCTTTTCTCCTTGATTTTCCAGTTCCACCAAGGCATGGTCATAATAGCCCTTGTTGGCCAAGTCAATGGGGTAAAGCCACTGCCCCCGCCCAGCTGGTGGTGATGGTAGTAAGAAATACGGCAAGATAGAAGAGGGAGAATGCAAGGCTTTTAAAAGAAAAAAGCCAGCTTGGAGCCCTTTTGCATTTTTCTTTCTGAACATCTTTCTGGGCGTGATTTCCTCTTGATTGATTACTTCCTGATGGTTCCTCCTGATGGATTCGCTCTTGATATATTTCACTCTGATGGATTTTTCTCCTGATAGCTTTCTTCTTGAGAACTTATTTCCGGGCACTTCCCATACTAAAAGCAAAGGAGAAACGCCAGACTTTCCCATAAAAATATGGTAATTTCCGTCAATCTGCCAAAAGCATCACAAAGCTCAGCAGAGAAAATGCCATTATCACAAGGAAGGACAGGGCAAGGGAAGGTAATCCCAAAGGGAAGTGTCCTGCTCCCCTACAAGAGAGCTTCTCTTCCCGATAAACTTTTTCTTCCAAGTAAACTATTTTTCCGTAAATGATTTCCTCCCGCTAAACTATTTTTCGGTAAGCATTTTTCTTCCCTAAGGAAAAGCACTGCCATATCCGAAGAATAAAATCAGCGGAAAAAGCACGCCGCTCAGGCAATAGCTACGTGTTCCTATCCTCTCCCACCGGATAAAAAGGAAAGAAAAGAGTCTACGGAAAAAGGAAGGCTGATTCCGAAAGGAAAGCTCTCGCTGTAATCACATGGGCATCCAGATTAAAGGGCCAGTTTACATGAAATCCGATAGCCTTGAAAAATGCCGGTAAGGTGGTGGAAAAAGGAAGCCCCGTAATCAAGAAAGTCCGAAGGGTAATCAGTCCTGTATAGACTACAGAAAACAGGACAAAGGGAGGCTCCGAAGTCCACTTCTCTCCCTTGGCCTGAATCGTATTAGGATTTGTGTTGCTATTTATGCCGGTATTCCCATTGATGTTGATATTTTCTTTCGTATTTTGCCTTTGTATTCCTCTTCCCAAAAACACTCCAAAAGCATGGTGAAGAGAAAAACGCATTCCCAGAGGTGAAAAACCACCGCCGTGAGGCTTAAAGCTGTAGCTGAAAAAGAGCAGAGAGCAACTTTGCAATTTCTTTCCCTTTAGGAAGAAATACAAGGCGGAGGAAACTGCAGCAAAGAGGTGAATAAATCCGTTTTCATAGTGAGGACATGTTCCCCACAGACGATAGAGAAAGAAAGAAAGTATGCCGATGTAGAGGCGTCTTTCTGTTTTTACAAAATGAAAAAGCAATGGCCAAGCCCAGAGCCAGGCCAGATGGGTCCAAGACTGAAGGACAGCCATAGCCGGGTAATTTGAGGATGGGTCAGCTCCAGCCGCTGGGATAGCTGTAAAGCATGTTGATTTGCCCGTGGGCAGAGAAAAAGCCACTCGGAAACAGGACATACGCGTTCTAAGCCCGTAACGAAGAGTCATAATCAATGCCACATTGCTGCGGTTCATTGTAGGATAAAAAGGGAAGGGCAAAAACCAGGGATAGCAGCGCCCTTCCTGAAGTCCTTTTCTAAAAGAAAAAGAATTGTTTTTATGTCTGCGAGATAGCACAAGGATCTTCCTGTGCCAACAACGACGAAACAAAAGGGCAAGCACAAAACCATAAGCCGGAAATAAGCGATTGGCAAAAAGCATACGATGAAGGTAGGCCAAAAGACCAGCGTTGGCAAAATAAAGAAAAAGAAAGAGATAGCTAAAGAAAAGCTCTATTTAATGCTTTTCAGGGCTTTCCCCTTCTCGAAAAATCCCTTTCCCCAGGAGCATCCTGCATTTTCTTTTGAGAGCGTAAGACAGAGAGAGGGAAGAGATAGGCCAAAAAGCAAAAGCATTTCCCGGAAAGCAACAGGGTTTTCTCTTCTAAAAAGCACTCCAGATTTTCCGGAATCACGAAAAATAAAAAGGATAAGGGAAAGAAGACCGGTTCCCACCGGCGATTGTTTTAATCTTCCTCTTCTTCCTCTGTCATTCCCAAATCCCTTACTTTCTCTTCCTGTATTGCGCTAAAGTTCTACTATTGGTATTTCTGTATTTTCAGGCTATTTGGGTAGTTTTTCAAGATGAAGGACTAAACGATCATATTTAACAGGAGAAATTGCATAAATAATGCTCGATTTTCATAAATACAAATTTATAGAACTATGTTACAATCATAACAATCCTAGTTGGAAAAACAGAAAAGGAGATTTTGTGGGTTCCAAATTGGGTTGTTTGTCCTTTGTGGTGGTGATTTACCTTCTGGCCATGCTGTTTATCGGCTGGTACTCCTCCACAAAAATCACAAGTAACACGGACTTTTATGGTCACCAGGGCGCAGGTTGGGGCCGCTTCTGATGAGCAGGAACTCTTGCCGCCAACGGAAATCGGAGGGGCTCTCTGGGCACGTTGTGCAAAACAGAATGTCGGTTATGGCTTAAGTGCCACGGTAATTATCACCATAGGGTGCCTTTGTCGTTCTATCCTTTATGGCGCCGAAAGTTCGAGCAGCCACGGTAAAACCGTACCGGGTACTTCCGGAGACGTTACGGAAAATCCTCCGGATTGGTGACGGCAATCATTATACTCCCCTCTAATCGGTCTTACCAGGACGAGTTTATCAGCTTCTCGTTATTCTTTCCCACCATGCTGGGACTAAGCTATAGCTTTCCGTAATCATTGTTGCGGTGGTGGTAACGGTTTATTCCATTATGGGCGGTCTTTGGGCGTAACCTTACCGACTTCGTGCAGGTTTTTCCTGATTATCATCGGTATGATGGCGAGTGCTGCCTCTCCCATGCCGGCGGCGTGGGCCGTGATTCAAAAATGTTTCTAAAGAGCTTGAATCTTTTTGCAGGCTATGACTTCTTCGGGATTCATCTCGTCATTATGTGCAGCCCGGAACCTTCTCCGTGGGACAGGAAGCGGTTTTCCAGTTTCTATGCCAAGAGATGAAGAGCGGCAAAAAGCAGGGCGCTCGACGCCGCACTGTTAAACTATTTATGCTTTTATCCCTACTGTTTTGGGACTGATTGTACTGGCACTGATGATAATATGGGAAAATTCTCCGCCGACAATTTCTTCCGTTGCGCACGGTATGCCTTGCCGATTCTGGCGATTCGTACCATGCCGGCCATCTTTGCGGCCTGCTCTTCTCCGGTGTTATTTCCGCCACCATGTCCAGCTCCCGATTCCAGCAGACCTTTTTGGGAGCGAAAACCTGTCTTTGCCAATGACATTTTCAAAAATCTTCCCGCAAAACCAAATGCCTAACAAGGAAGTTATGAACGTGACCAAGATAGTACATGGTTTTGGTGGGTGCCAGGCTCATGTTTATCGCCCTTTTCAATGCCAAACATCGTTTCCATCCTGATGTTCTGCTTTACCCTCAGAGCTGCCGGTTCCTTCTTCCCCTATGTGCTGGGACGTTCTGGAAGAAGGCCTCCACAGCAGGAACCATTGCATCTTTGGTGCTAGGGAACCATTACCGTAGTTTATCTGGAGCATGTCCAGGAATGCTCTTCGGCATCCACTGGTCAGGCCATTATTCCCGGACTGATTGCCGCATTCATCGGCATATGGTTTTCTCCATCCTCATGCCTCCCCGCAAAAGGAAGGAACAGAGCTGGCGGAGAGCAGACGACTAATCAACAACGAAACTCACTAAAATGAAAGAAGAGACATAGACCGTTATCCATAGAATGGGTCCAAAAATCGAGTACGCTCTCGCTAACTTCGCCCCTGCGTAGTGAGGGACTGTAAATATTTAAGAATACGCTCCGATGCAGTATAGGCGTGAAATCGGGCACGCTCCCTAACTTCGCCTTGCGAGTGAAGGACTGTATTTTTGTAACGATGCGCTCTGATGCAGTGTGGGTCTATAAATTGGGGCACGCTCTCGCTAGCTTCGCCTCGTGGCGGTACTAACTTCAAGCTTCGCTGCTCGCTTTAGTAAGCACCGATGGGCTCAGACTACCCCCTCTTGATAGCCGCCGCATCGTCGCACTCTTTATTGATTTTACAGATCCTTCCTCCGGTTTTTCATAAATACCTGCGGGTTCAGATTGCTCTCTTACAGCCCTACTGCAATCGCTTCATTTATTGATTTTTGCGGTCCTTCACTTCATCGGCTTTCGGTAGTATCGGGCTCAGGTGCCCTCTTTTCCGGACTATCCTATTGAACCAAAAATCTACCTGGTCTTCTTTTCTTTTTATTCGGAAACGTTGAGTCACGCTCTCAGCGTCTTTCCACAGCTATCTGGCGAAAGTTAAGCTAAACCTTATGTTCTTTCCCCTCTCTCTCACCTGAAAGCGTTGTGCCCGGAGGTATCTCCTCCAATACTACGCCTTCTCTTTGGGTAGTAGCATTTCCACCGTGAAGACATCCTCCGGCAGGTAGCACCAACTTCTTCTCCCACGGTAAAATCCGCGTTTCGATACAGCTTGGTATCCGTCATATCCGGCAAGATGCTGTGTACCTGGACCACTTTTTCTATATTCGGAAAATAAGCTACAAGCAAGGACAGTAGTCCTGCCTTTCCTGCCCGTACACCGCCCATCGGGTATTTCGCTCAATGCGGTTGCGGAGAGATGAAAATGATGTGCCCCTGATTTTCCTTTAGCTCTCGTAAAATGCTGCGTCAAAATCATGAGGGTTTCAGATTCCAACTCTGTCATCTCTAAAATTTTTGCTTCTTCTACATTTTCCTGTAATCCATATGAGCCCGCCGGCAGAGTGAACCAAAGGAGTAGCTTTCCCTTTTCCGAAGGCTTTTTGAAAACTGTCTCTTTCTTCTTTCTTTTCGTAAATCCAGAAATCAACGAAAAGTTGGATTCAGACCGGAAAAATCGGCCAATGCCATAGAACGGTATCGCCAGTTTTGTAGGCTTTCGCAATAGCAAATCGATTCACGGAGGCTCCGGTGACCAAAGCCAGTTTTCTTGCTGCTGCTCCTAAAATTTTCAAGTTCACACTTCTCTTCTCATACCCTTGTCTTTTCTCCATGCTTGTCTTTTTACAAGCTTGCCTGTGGTTCTGTTTCAGGTCTTAGTTCCTGCCTGCCTCGTTTTCAGTTTTCACTGTCTTCTTCCTGACTGTCCCAACGGAAAATTTTCATCATAGAGAGCTTCTCCTGCAAACGGATATACAAAGCCTTCCATCTCTTCCATCAGTTCCTTGGGATAATGGTAATAGCCCCAGTATTTTCATAGGAAACTGGGTGATGGGAGAGAGCTGGGCAAAGCCTTTTCCATAGCCTTTAAATAGCTTTCCGAGGGTCGGAAACTCCCCAAACTACAGTCATGAATCTACTCCATGGGAATCTGTTCAGCTTCTTGGAGTAAGTCACTATGAGCTCCTTCCAACAGGGATGATAAATCATAGGATCAAAGCAAAGCCGTACAGATACCCTTCTTCAAAGCCTTTTGAATGGCAAAGATGCGGGAAGAAAAGCCTTGCAGTGCCCTCCTCCGCCTCTTCCAATGCTCCTCCGGAGACAGAGGTAGAGCAAAATCATTCGTTTTAGCATCCGAAGATGAGGGAAGGTTTCGGCATTTTCCATGAAAGCTTCTCCTCCTGTGGTTCTCACCTCGATGCGGAAGCATTTCCTGATTTAAAAATCGGGCAAATTCCCTCCCACATAAGGGATAAACGCCCTCCGCTGTAACAAATCGAATCATGGGAGATGCAAGATACAGGCTTTCCCTTCTGCAATCCACTTTCTACAGTCGGAAAAATAATCCTCAGAATTAGCATCACCAGATTACTGTGGGGTATCCCTGCAGATAGCAGTGAGGCGCAGTGAAAGGGGCAGTTCATCAGAAGGAGGTATAGCAAAGAAAATGACTTTCCGAAAAATCCTGGCAAACCACTGCTCCGTCATACAACCTTTGCCCCTCTTTCTTTGCCAAATCAACTCAGCTGTGGGACTGGGCAAAGGCGTCCTGTTTCTTTCGGTTAAACACATCCTTGCTAATGGCAATAGGAATGACCTTTGCCTTGGGGAATTTCATGCAAAATCCGTTCCACATCAGAACTCTGTAGCGAAACACTTTCCCATCATAAATATGCTGAAAATGCTCCTGATAGGGATATCTGTTTGCATGTCTTCCTTTCGGCGATGTGCTTTCGAAGCAACCATAAACTGATTCATCAAGATATTTTTCGAGCGCACAATGAAGCACAAGGAGGAATCTGAACTGCAGCGATTGCTTTACGAAGTCTCCTGAACCGTCACATTTTTGCCTCAAGTTCTTTCGGACAAAATCATTCTTTCAAGAGGACAGAACTTTTTCCGGCTCTTTTATCAATCAACATGAGTCTCACCTTATCTGTATCCTTCCCAGAGCCTTTGAGACACCTCTTTGTATCCCCATTCGCAGCATAAACATCGCCACGCTCCATTCCGTCTTCCAAATTCCGCTCTAAATACGAATTTCTTCCTGAAAATCCCTTGCGGGACGGCATATCAAGCAGGCTTTCAGCTGCTTTTCCATCTACAAAGGAACAATGCAGGCTTTCGGAAAGACTTTGAAGCTGCTGTTGAAAAGCAGTCTCCTCTTCCTCTTCTTTTCTTCTTTCTTTTGATTTTTCCTGCAAAAATCGGATGAGACGAAGAACTTTGTCCTCTTCCTTTTTGCAATAGACTTTTGTAGCTTTTTCCTTCCATGACAAAAGAAGAGGAGGAGGAAAGTCTGTTTCTTCGCTAGATTTTACCCCCAAAATCCGTTACACAACGAAGAAAAAGAAATCTTCGAGGCCAAACATGAAATTTGCCGCCTGAAATACCGCGGCACTCCATATCGTAAAGTAAGGTGTTATCCAATCCGCTAACTCCTTTGGGTCGCTTGGTTCTTCGGAGACGATATGTTCTTCGGGTCGCTGTGTTCTTTGGAATCTTGCGTCTTTCCGGAACGATATATCTTTGGAATCGATATGCCCTTCGGAGACGGTATCTCTATCCCCCATGAAGTCCGTTCTAAAATCTTATCCCCGTTAAAAGCCAGACTTCCGGAAAATCCAGCTATACAGTAAATCCGGATAAAAGCAGCGGCTGTGACTCCCCTGTCCAAGCTTTGAATCAAACCAGCGACCAAGTAAATCTTCGATGCCGCTTTCTTCTAAAATTGCCGCCGTGACTTCCCTAAACGATAAGTAAATCTCCCTTTTTGGCTTTTTCCTCTTGCAAAAGTAGCCGCAACAGATACAGAAGCATTAATCTGTCCTGTCCGGTGATGGTCAGGAGAATCTCTTCTCCTTCATACTGCAAAAAGAAACAAGTTTTCGTTTCCCAGACTCAATTTCTTGATAAGATGTTCTACTTCTCCCTTGTGGGCCGCAAAGATATAGACCATTTTTATTCCTAGTTGTATTCCTTAGTTGTATTTCTCAAGCTTGTTCCCTAGCTTTGTTCCTTGGCTTTATTTCTTGGCTTTATTTCTTGGCTTTATTTCTTGGCTTTATTTCTTGGCTTTAGTTCTTGGCTTTAGTTCTTGGCTTTATTTCTTAGCTTTTCTCCTGTTCCGCTCTTTTTATGAGAACTTCCCTATAGAAATAGTCACCAGAATCCAGCACTCACTCCGGCATAGGACTGGGTCATGAGTATAGGCCATCGGAAAGAAGCCATTTTCCTTTTTCCGTGTCTTGGAAGCCTAAGTCAAAGATTTTCCGAACCCGGTTTTTATTTTCAGGGTCCCAGATAGGAACCGCCACTTCCACTCTTCGAAGGGTATTTCTGGTCATGCAATCTGCACTGGCAATGTAAAAGCCCTCTTCCTCTCCCTGTCCAAAACGATAAATGCGGGAGTGTTCAAGATACCGCCCATCAATGCTCGAACGGAGATATTCTCCGTCTTCCCGGAATTCCGGGGATGAGACAGCAAATACCTCGTACCAGAAGCTGAATCACTACACCACTTTTGGACGCGTCAATCAAGGCATCAATAATATCCTTATCCGTAAGGGCATTTAACTTGAAACCGATAGCCGCCTCTGCCCTCTTCGCATTTTCTTTCTCCTTGGATTTTTCAGGATGCGATTTTGTAAACCATGGGGAGCCACCCAAAAGAGCCTCCGTAGATTCCACAGTTTCTCCCAAAAGAAGGGTGCAGGGAAGACCTCTGCCGCATCCTTTTCCGATGCTTTGGTTTGCAGTCATTAGGCAAAAGATCAGTATACAAAGTAGCGGTTTTTCGTTGTAGATTTGCCGGTTCCGATTTGGGTAATGTGGTGGATACCCTGTTCCGTCTGTTTTGCGATTAAGCAGCTTGGAATGTACCTTATAATTGGGCAGACCGTGGGATTACCTGACAACCCCGTCCTCCAAGCGATAGGGACATCTCGATATTGTTGGCTTCGTCAAATCTTGCCCAGCTCCACCAACACAAGACTTCCTTCCCATTTTCCGCAGCTTCACAAAAGAATATCAACTATCTGATCTGTGGCTACACGGTACAAAGGTAATCTTAATGGAAACCACGGAAGAATCTCTGGTCACGTCCTGCAAGAGTCCTAAAATCCTTCATACTTTCGTAGGGTAGGACAGCATCAAATCCCGACGTTCTACTGAGAAAGGACGGACTCGCCTCGAATGAAGCGGAGCTTCTGGGCTGTACTTCGGATAGAAAACTCCGTCTTCTCGAAGGCTGTTCTGTAAGTGAGTAGAGGGAAGGATAAATCCAAGGGCGTTCCGCAGTGCAGGATGTTAACGTAGAAATGCCAAGATGCTCCGCTATCACGGACTTATGCAACTCTCTGGTAAATTCAAACGTACCGGATTCAAACGGCTTTCCCGCTTTCAGCTGCTCCATCGCTACTCGATAATCCAGGATCCTCATCATCGACATCCGTAGCGTCAATATCCGCATTTCGGGTGATTCGAAGAATGGACTTTTCCTTAATCGATAGCCAGGATAAAGCTTTGAAACAAGTGTAAAAATCAACTCCTCGGACAACATGTGATAGCCCTTTCTTCGGAATCTCGATTAATCGTTTAAATACCGGGTTCCAACAGGGCTAATTCAACTTCTTTTTGCTGTTCTTGCTTTCAGACGTGCCACACTGCACAGCTCCCGACTTCTGTAAAAGAAGGGCTGTGTCTTTCCCACAATCATGGGAAGAAAGTGAGACGAATGGCCTGATCAAGAGTTTCAGCTGACTTTGTCCGCCTTGGACAGTCTTTTGGAAGTTAATGATGTGGATGCCCACCGGCTCCAGCTCTCCCATGACCTGCTCATAAATTTCTTTCCGCTTTTTGTCCCAGGCGTTGAACCTCTTCTAAAATCAAATCACCTGTTCTTCACTAGTAGATCCGTTTTATTATCCCGTGGTTTTCTTGAGGCATTTGCTGTCAAGGCACACACGTACCATAAAAACTCATCCAGATTGGTCTGGTAAGGAAATAAAGGGCAGACGATCCAGGAGGGGCACTCGCGAGTTTCCTGCCTCATCTCAAAACGCGCTCATTAAATAAAAGCCAAGATAGTTCCCGGTTTTTGATCGCTTCTCTTCCTTCCTTCATTTTCCATCCTCTTTTCTCTCTATATCGGCAGGAAGAATTTCCCCTTATCCCAGTTCCTGCCTGTCCATGTGGCTGTCTCTTTCGTTATGCAGTAGCTCTGCTTCGTTTCTTTCCTATTCCTTAAAGATAATAAATCTCTCCTCTACAGAGAGGAAGAGGAAAGAAATTTTATTTTCACGGATGAAAGCTTCTGAACTGGCGATTTTTCCGCTCTGTCCAAGACATGGCTTGAGGCCTTTACTAGTTTTCTTTGCTACAAACCGGCACGACAATTCCTAAAACAGACACTACCGTACGATATTTAAAGCCATAGTGAGCGATCATCGGAACGCATACCATCAAACAGCAGATGGCGGTAAGGACAAGCACCATACACCGAGGCGCAGGTTAGCCTGCGACTGGCTATCTTTACAAAGTAATACTCTCTGAGAACTTGTCTCCTGCCTTTCTTAGCAACGTAAAGCCACGAATACCCAAAGGTAACGAAGAGGCATACATGCAGATTTCAACTTGGTCAGCTGCTTCAATGCACAGCTCCTGGAACGAAGGACTGTGCCAGGATGATGGAGCCGGAAGGTACCGCTACTCGCCCGACAATACCGTTTACATAACTTCCTTCCTTGTTCTTGCTAAGAGCCTCTTGGGGAGAAAGGACGAGGTCTTCATTGTCCAAAGCATACGAAGAGGAGATCAATACTGATAATCAAAGACCGCAAACTGTCCAATTACGTTACAAAGCGCACAAATTACCGAGTAAAAGTGTCGCCTGCGTGATGCACTCGCAAGCTTCCTGAAATGCCCAGTAGAGATCCGTTTGCCGCATAGGTCATCAACGCTTTACTTCCTCATTTGAGTTAATGCGGGTCCGGTATCATCACCCGCAGCGTATGGTTTCCTAGCATGACATGCCACAGCATGATAGCCAGGCAATCAGTCACGGGGAAGCTTTCACTTTGCATTGGGTTCCTCCTGCCTTATTTACGCCGGAGAAACTTACCATCCGCTCACTGCACCGTACGGATGGAAAGAAGTAAAAGAAAATACCCAAAGCGGAGATGGAATCGAGGTTCTTTGGCTGAAAGCTCAAAAGAAACATAGTCTCCCTTTTGGATTTGATGGCCGGTCTGCAAACATCGCGCAATGTAGAGGCGAGACATAATAAACATACAGAGCCTGCCAGCGCCATCTTCTTCATACGGGGTTCTCAGCTGGCATACATAAACGCGATAATGAGCAAAAGCAAAGGTAATCAACTGAATCATGAGCGTGGGGAGCTTATCATAAAAGCTCTGCTGCTGCGAAAGATTACCGCAGACTAATGCCTTCGTCCGCCGCTTGGCTTTACTGGCAACGTATAGGTGATGTGACAAGCCCACAGGTCCAACCTGCACGTAAGCAAGGCTTTGATTGCCTAAGGTTCTCTAATCCAGGAGGACACACCGCCTCCCTGCATGCTTGAAGGCAGAGCCAGTTCTCTACCATTAGCTAGCAGGGGACAAAATAAGGGCAAACATGAAAACTGCAGCTGAAAATAACCACAATTCCGATTCACGCACCATGATGACCGTTGGTCACGTTTCCCAAACTCATACTGTAGAAAAGGCCGCAAACGCCAGCATTTTCCAACCTAATCCTGACCATACTTTTCCTCTTCAATTCTAGTGCTGAAATCATGTCAATGAAGCTTCCAGAACACAGGTTGAGCGATTTTTCACTCAGTCCTGTTCTCCATTTTCGGTTCCAAAGAAAAATCTTTTACGAAAAGTGAAGACTCGTGCTCTGTCTCCCTTCCCAAAACGTGGAGGAGGCGACATAGCGACTACTTCCCACCATGTATCCGGTGTCCTTCACCCCTGCGGTTTCGTAGGGGAGTGCATATGGCCACAAAGCTGGAGTAGTCACCGTATTCAGGGCTACCTGACTGTTGGAGAGTGGCTACAGAGGCACTCAGCATATCGGATCCTGTTGGTGAAAATCTGGCGGAACCAGTTTCTTTTCGCAGAACTGCTTGAAAATGGCGCCGGAAATTCCATCCGTGGTGTACTTACTTCTAAGTTGGCACTGCTACGACAATTTCCAACCATTGATGCTCAGGACGGTTTGTAGGATCTGCCTCATCCGGCTGGTTAGGATATGCCACGCCAGGCATTTGTCTTACTGCAGAAAGCAAGGAGCTGTTCTGCCAAGGGCCTGCAAAATACTCGCCCTCGGTGCTTTCCGAAGGCACGAAATGAATTCGCATTAACACATCCCTTTTAGAGGAAGGTGGAGCTGCGCCCTGCTTCGTGCCGCTGCTCACGCCATTGTCATAGACACAATGAACCGCCACGCTATGCTTTCGGCTTTGCTGCAGAGTCACTGCAAGGAGGAAAGTCTGCTGCTGCAAATCTGTCCAGTCTTCCGCTGGCCAAAGAGTACCTTCCTGCCCTACAAAGATGCCAGCGCTCCCTGTTGTAAAGGAAGAGGTCCGTATCCAGGATATCCTCCGAGCTTAGCAGTTTCCTTTCCAATAAATTTCCAGAAAAGCTCCCTCCTGGAAGGAGAATAGCAGCATATCCTTTTGGGCACTGACAGGCCTGGCCGTCGTTGACTTCGCGATTCAAGTGCACGGCAAGGTTCAGGACACACTAAGTCTCTATCCACATTTAAGAGCTTCGTCTCTCACCTCCCTTTGTCTTGCCAAATGACTCTTCCCTGCCAAAGACAGCGGTCTGTCCAGCCAGAGCAAATCATTCGCCATACTTCTCCACATTCAGCTTTTCAGACCTCTCTTGTCAATCCTGATTTCCGCATTGGCCTTGATTTTTGAAAACCGGAGGAGTCACTGTAGCTGGCCATCATCTGGAAGCCCTGAAGTCCCTCATGGGAAGGACAAAAGGCAATCAAAAGCGAGAGCCATTCCTTGTTACATAATACTTTTCTCCTGCCTTCCAGATTCCAAGGCTTTCTCCTCAGAGAGACTTTTCAAAACCGTCTTTCAGAAAGCCTGCCTCATAACCCACACAGCAAAAGGCGTGGGACTTAATGGTCCAAAGAAAGTCCATTAATTTGACGGTTTATGCTTTGTTCTTCTTTGTCTATCAGCCTATAGACTCCTTTCTAATCTTGCAAGAACAGGTGGTCACTGAACACATTATGACACCCGAATGGCGATGTCAGTAAAAGCCCGGACTTTGAAACTACCGTCCGGGCTTTTCTTTATGCTATTTATGCAAACGATCTGTTTTATGCCGTTTCTATTTGTTCAATACTATATGTATGGAGACAGCTTCTAAGCGATTTTGACAACAGTGCGAGCCTATACAGTGCCATCCACAGCCTTTCTTACCTCTGCCATATCTGCGGTGGGCTCAAAGCGGACTAACATTTCCCTGTTCTATCTACCAGGAACTTGGTGAAAGTTCCACTTAATCTCGGATTCTTCTCATAGTCCGGATCGATCTTGAGATATATATCAGAAGAAGATCGCCATCTTGCCTTCTCCGAAGCCCTTAAATCCCTGCTGCTCCTTTAAGAAGCGGTAAAGAGGAATCTGGTTTCCATTTATCACCTTCTTCATCTGAGGGAACTGGCATTGTAGTTTAAGTACAGAATTCATGAATTTTCTCATCGGTTCCGGGAGTCTGTCCAGCAAACTGGTTGCAAGGATATCCAGAATCCAGTCCTTGTCATGGAATGCCTCGTGACATCTCCTCCAGCTCCTTGTATTGGGTGTAAAACCGCAGCCTGTTGCTGTGTTTACTACCAATACTACCTTTCCTTCGAAATCCTTTTAGTCCTTCTCTCCGCTCTTGGTGTCCGCTACCTTGTAATCATAAAATCCCATAAAAACTCCTTCCTATACTATACTAACGTTCTATTTGAATTCCCTTTTCGTCCTCGCTTTCCCTCTTCGGATTTTTGCAAAAGATTTTTGGCAATTCAATTTTTCACAATCTTTATTGTAGTGAAGACAAAGCTTTACTGTCAAGGAAAGAATCTAAAAATTCAAGAAAGTCTAAAAATCCTCTGTACCTATACTTTTTCTCCAAATGTTGCAATCGTAACAAACTTTATTTTTCTCTTTGCTACTGCTCAGATTCAAATATTGTAGTCAGAGTTTACGGGAGGATAAAATAATGGCACAGATTACTAGTGATATGTTGGTAGGACAGATTGTAAATGAGTATCCTATGTTGATTGATACTTTACTGGAGGCAGGACACATTGTCTTGGTTGCCCCAGCTCTCAGATGGAGTCCCTGGAGGATGCTTGCATGGTTCACGGATTAAATCCGGATGCTCTTGTTTTTGACATTGAACAGTAGTTAGGAGAGGTGAGATGAAATGAGTGCATTTTTAGGGCCGATTCATTAGTGGTTATACAACAAGATTCAGCTTCAGGAAGAGCTGATTAAGGATATTGTAGCTTACGGCGAAGAGCAATGGAAGGCTTTTGCTGACGGGACTTGGCTGAGAAAACGGTAAATAAAGAGTTACGTCCTTTAAAGTGAATTGATTGACGTAATGAACATTCACGGATGGTTGCAGGAAAGAGTACAGGATGCAGCTCGCTATCGCACTTTTTGGTGACTACCGTTCTGGCAGAGAGTTCTTCCGTCTCTTCCTTAGAGGATATCGCCTTTCAGTTTGGACAGAAGCACGCTTTGGAGCCGGACTCCGATGCCAGTGATGCCTACAGAAAGATTGATGATTCTCTTTTAAAACGGTATGCCCTGTGACAGGTAAATGTCTTAACAGAGCAGGATGTGGACAGAACCTCCTGGCAGCAGGAAGAGGATATCCATGCCCCCTTCTGGGAGGCCGTTTCGGAGATCCTAGGTTTACTATCAGTTGAGAAGAAAGATTATGGAAGGTATGTTAAAGGATACCAAGCTCCATTTGATTCTCCTGATGAGAACCATTTCAGCATTTACAGATAAAGGAAATGTGGCGGTTCAGATTAAAGGCTGGCGTAATGCCGTGTCTCCGGCGATACTATATTTTTATAGGAATCTTTTTGATTGAGGGGTCAGCACTTTGAAGAAACCTTCTCCTATTACTATTGCAAAAATTAAAAAATACGAAAAGAGAAGTTTGATGAATCAAAGTGTAATTCTCATGGAAGAAGACTGCCCAATATCAATAGAGCCTTAGGGGTTATCCGTAACATTTGCCTGCAGCTGATGCAGGGTGGGAAGTTCCCGATGAGGATTTGAGAAATCATCGAGTTTGTTCGGAATATGCGATAAGCATCACCACGGTAAGGAAGAAAAATACCTCTTCCCCGTGATGGTCGAAGTTGGGACCTGTAGGAGAAGCTGGTAACCAACGGAATGTTGGTGGAGCACGACCTGGGCAGAGCGGACGTTTTATCTTTAGAAACCGCATTAAATGAATATAAGAAAAATCCCCGTCTGGAGTTAAAGCTGGATATCCTCTCTACGCTCATGGCTTATGCTCACTTATTACAGCTTCATATCGAGAAGGAAAAACAGCGTAGTATGCCCCTTTGCCGAAAGAGGCTTAAGCGAAGAAGACTTCAGGACATCAACGAGAAGAGCCAGGCCTTTGAGGATGAGCAAACCGCCAAGGGTGTGCAGAAGCACTACTGGATATTTTGGAGAAGCTGGAGAAGAAGTATCCGGCAAGCGCTCAAGCATAAAATCGAAACTAATAAAAATAAGCTGTAAAAATCAGATTGGTTTTTCACGCAATATGGGTCTGAAATTGGGGCATGAGTTTGCCCTATTTCAGACCTATATTTTCTTTTTCGAACACAATAATCATCAACAAGAACCTATTGTGTTCTTTTGTGTTGAAATTTCTTGTCAAACTAACATACTGAAGAAAAATATCTAAAAAGGAGGTATAGAGATATGGCACAGTCTACTTTCAGCGTTCGTATGGATGAATCTTACAATTTGACGGACTATGTCAGGAATTCGGCATGAACCCTCTACTGCTATAAATATTTTTGCAAGAGCAGTAGTAAGACAGCGTAAATTCCCCTTTGAGATTTCCTCTCCTGAAACAGGGATTACAAGAGAAGGTGCAATGCAGGCATTTACAGCTTTACGAGCACAGGCTAAAGCTAATGGTATTTCAGGTATGAGCCCGGAGGATATCAATAAAGAAATCAATCTTGCTCGGAGGGAGGCAAAGATATGATTTGCTGTGCTGTAGTGGACACAAATGTACTTGTTTCAGCCTTTATTGTCAAAAAGATGATGCCGCACAGTTCAGATATTTAATAAAAGTAATTAGCGGCGAAATCGTCCCAGTCTACAACAATTTAATCACAAGAGAATATCGGGAAGTCTTAACACGTAAGAAATTTGGTTTCTCAGTAGATTTAGTTGAATCTTAATATCTACTATAGAAAAATACAGTATATGGGTGGATCCTATAGCTTCCGGCATACACTTCCGGACATAAAAGATTTGCCATTTTATGAGGTTGTACTTGAAAAGCAAAAATAATAATAGCAATACTTATCTTGTTACCGGAAATACCAAACATTTCGAAAGAGCCTTATATTGTAACCCCAAGAGAGCTACTGGATATTTTAAGCACTAACGAATAATACTATTGAATCTAACCCCTAACGATTATCTATAGTATATGAGTTTTAGAAATATTTCATTACCCTTTTTATTCCTTCTATGCTAAACTGGACATGAAATTGTATAGGGTATTTTATATATCGACAGCATGTGAACTGCTCTTGAGCGATACAGAAACGAGGAACTGTGAAAGAGATTTTTCTCCTTCTACAGTTCCTTTTGTTTTACCTCTTCCTTTTTCTTTGTTCTATAGCTCTATAATTCTATTTTTCGACTAGATCAGATTATAAAAATATCAGCTTTTAAAGCACTTCAATAAAATGCCTTGCTTCTACTGCTTCAAAATAAAAGGTATTCCGTCAAAGTCGATAATCCCTTCATCCTTCAACTGGGAGAGCTCTCTGGTCATGGCGGATCGGTTGGTACATAAAAACTGTGCCATATCTGTACGGCTTAGTCCCAGTTCAATGTACTTGGATTTTTGTTTCTGTGCCTGTAAGGAAAGGTAAGCCAATATCTTCTCCCTAAGGCTGCTTCTGGAGGTTACCTCAATCTTTTCCATCAGTTGAATATTTTTCTTTCCAATCAATCAAAAGATTTTCAATCAGGCGGAAGTGAAGGCACAACGGTTTTACAGACATGAATAGCCTTTTTGGAAGGAAATGAACAGTACCTCCGCCTTTTACTAGCCGCCACAAAGCTGACATACTCTCCGCGGCGGTATTGTGCCAAAGGTCTCTCCGAAGATTTCTCCCTCATTCATATAGGTAAGAAGGGTTTCATTTCCCCACATCCGTCTTTAACATATGGATACTGCCCTGCAAAACTACTCCTACGTGTTGCTCATTCTTTTCCTCCAAATGAACAATCTCCCCCTTTTTATAGGAACGGACATAGCTTTTCATGCAGTACAAAAGGGCATTCAGGTTCTCTGTCTCCACCCCATTGAAAAATCTCCAAATCTCTGTAGCAAGGAGTTCATCCCCCTTCAAATGTTTCTTCTTTTCCTGTTCTCTACTATATACGGAGGTAAAGGAAGAATGCTGATGGGAGTCGAACCCATGTCCGCAAGTACTTTCCTCGGTGCCTCCCGAGCAGCCGCAAGAATGCTCATGATAGCCTTCTCACATTGACAGCTCTCCTCAAGACTATTCTTTTTCCTTCATTTCCTGACCCATTTTTCTTTCTCTCTGTTTTCACTAATTTTCTTAAATTTTTATATATATTCTTTCTTTCCGAATTCTGACTAGCTAAAATAAACCAGGATATTTACTTCATTATTTTTATAATCCAGTAATTTTCCTCTATTTTTCTCTTTCTTTCAAGAATCTTTTTATGCATTTTTCTCCAAATAATCCATAAAAAAATGCTTAGAAATTCAAATATTGTTTTTATAGATACAGAGTTTATCAGCATTTTGTTGCTCTGCAACACTTTTTCTCATTTCCTAGGTATGATAGGCAAAAGTAATGAGTCTATCGATTTTTCTTCAGGAGGAAAAAGCATGGAAAAATAAAATGTTTTTGTTATCAGTGTCAGGAAACTGCAAACTGTTCCGGATGTACCGTATCCGGTGTTTGCGGAAAAAGAAAGCCGGAAGTAGCGGCTATGCAGGATCTGTTGGTTTATGCAACCAAGGGATTATCTGCTGTGGCTCAGCAGTTAAGAGCCGAGGAAAGGAAGTGTCTCAGGAGTTAAACCACAGAGTAACTATGAACCTTTTTCATCACCATACCAATGCAAACTTTGATAATGATGCTATCATTGAAAATATCAAGGAGACCTTCGCGATGAGAGATGCGGTTAGAGCAACTCTTTCCGACAGCTCCAAAACTCCTAAGGCCGCAACCGTAGAAGTAGCAGAAAAAGGATTACCCTGTCTTTGCACAGAGCATCGGCGTTTTAGCTACCGAAAAATGAAGATATCCGTTCTTTAGAGAGTTAATCACCTACGGATTAAAAGGGTCTTGCAGCTTATTCCAAGCACGCAAATGCACTTTTAAAGGATGATGCCAATGTTGACGCTTTCATCCAGAAGGCTCTTGCCGCAACTTTTAGACAGACGCTTTCCGTGAGACGATTTGGTAGCTCTTACCTTAGAGACCGGTAAGGCCGGCGTAGAGGGTATGGCCCTTCTGACGGAGCAACATACTTCCCGCTTATGAAAATCCTGAAATCACTACCGTAAATATCGGTGTTCGTAACAACCTGGTATCCTGGTTTCCGGACATGACCTTAAGGATCTGGAAATGCTCCTGGACCAGACTGAAGGAACCGGCGTAGATGTTTACACCCACTCCGAGATGCTTCCTGCACACTACTATCCTTTCTTTAAGAAGTATAAGCACTTCGCAGGAAACTGCGGAAATGCTTGGTGGAAGTAGAAGGAAGAGTTCGAGCCGTTTAACGGACCAATCCTTATGACCACAAACCCGTATCGTTCCTCCAAAGGACAGCTACAAGGACAGACTTTGGACTACCGGTGCGGCAGGTTATCCCGGATGCAAGCACATCGGCGGAAAGTACGGCGAGATCGAGATTTCTCCGCTATCATTGAACAGGCTAAGTCCTGCCCCGCTCCAACAGAAATCGAGACCGGAACCATCGTAGGCGGATTTGCTCATGAGCAGGTATTTGCCCTTGCGGATAAGGTAGTAGAGGCTGTAAAGTCCGGCGCTATCAAGAAGTTCGTGGTTATGGCAGGTTGTGACGGAAGACAGAAGAAGAGACTACTACACAGAGTTCGCTAAGGCACTTCCAAAGGATGCCGTAATCTTAACTGCAGGCTGTGCAAAGTATAAGTACAACAAGCTGGATCTTTGGCGATATCGGCGAATCCCAAGAGTTTTGGATGCCGGACAGTGTAACGACTCTTACTCCTTGGCCTTAATCGCATTAAAGCTGAAGGAAGTATTCGGCTTAGATGATGTAAACAAGTTACCATTGGCATATAACATCGCTTGGTACGAGCAGAAGGCTGTTATCGTTCTCCTTGCCCTTCTCTACTTAGGGGTAAAAGAACATTCACCTTGGACCAACTCTTCCCGCCTTCCTTTCTCCGAATGTAGCAAAGGTTCTCGTAGAGAACTTTCGGTATTGCCGGAATCGGAACCGTAGAAGATGACATGAAGATTTTCTTCCCGGAAACAGCATAAACGAGATATCACATGCTTCGCGAGCCATGTGCTTTGAAAATAAAGAAGCTATCACAGGCTTTGCGCGATAGGTATTAAGAATAAACAAGGTACCCTGCGCTTCGCAAGCGATACTCATTAAGAATAAAGAGCCGCCCCTATGGGGCGGTTAATCCAGTATAAGAAACCGTTTTTATTTTCGGAGCTGAACAAGTTCCAGCCAAAAACATCATTTGCCCAAAAATCTTATCTTCTGAGAAGCACCGAAAAAGTCTCTTGCAGAAAAGAGAATCTTAAAACGCACTAGAAAGAGAGCTATACAATGTATTCTATTCAATGTAAACGAATTTATGAAGAAAAAACAGATAAGGATGGATTTCGTATCCTGACGGATCGACTTTTAGCCACGAGGCATCACAAAGACGTGCCGCTTTGGATAACTGGGCGAAGGAAATGAGCCCTTCTACTTTTCTTCGTAAAACTTTCAATCATAAAGAGGAAAATTTCTGTTTGAGAAAAAGTATTGGGAAGAGCTGGAAAAAGAATCCGGAGAAGAGCAATGTTTATTGCTTTGGTTAGAGAAACATCTTGCTCATGAAAATGTTACCCTTCTCTATGCTACTAAAGAAGAGCGTTTTAATCAGGCTGTCGTTATGGAGGGCTGGCTGAAGGAGAAGCTCGGAAGAGGCAAAGGAGCATTCGCTTAATGCGCACTTCGAAGGAAGGACTGTAACTCTTTAAGATTAAGCTCCAATACAGTATAGACATGAAATCAGGGCACGCTCTCGCTAACTTCGCCTTCGTAGCAGTACTAACTTCAAGCTTCGCTTTAGCTTGCTTTCAGTAAGTACTGACGGGCTCAGATTGCCCTCTTTCATGTCTATACTGCATCTGTCGCTCAATTATTGATTTTTGCAGTCCTTCACTTTACCCAGGCTTTCGGTAAGTTTCGGCGAGCTTAGATTCCCCCTCTTTCATGTCTATACTGCAATTCGCTTCAATTATTGATTTTTACAGTCCTTCACTTCGCCGGCTTTCGGTGAGTTTCGGCGGGCTTAGATTGCCCCTCTTACAGACCTATACTGCAATTTGCTTCTACTTTTCATTTTCTACAGTCTTTCGCTTCGCAGGTTCGCAGATACCGCGAGCTTAGATTGTCCCCTCTTAGAGACTCATACTGCATTAGAGAAGCTTTGGGCTCATTACAGCCCCTTTGTATAACACTATCTTTGGCAATTTTGAATAGGAAAATATATTACTTCTGCTTTTTATTCTGCTTCCATTTCTTCCGTATTCATCTCTACCGGATTTATCCCTTTTGCTTCGAGGTCTCCTTTTTCTCTAAGGACTCTTGGATAGCATCTTTCATGGCATCCATGCCGTTGTCTCCCTGCTCTTCCTTTTCTTCTCCTCGAGATTTGCTTCTTCTTTTGTCCTCTTCGACAGTTTTTTTGCAGGCTTCTCATGCTATGGCCATGACATAGGCTTTGGGATCCTTTAAAAATTCTAGATCTTTCGGACTCACAGCTTTTTCCGGATCCGTAGAGCAGTGCAATTGAAAAGCATCCGTCTCATCCTAAAAGGCCTTGCTTGCCTCCTCTCCGGATTTTTTTGGCATTCTCCAGCTCTTCCAGCCGGGATGCCCATTCCTGCTGAAAAGTCCTTCTGCTTATTGATATCTTTTCGCATCCTTTTTCCATATCCTTCAAAAAGATCGGAAAGGACGTCAGCAAGGTCTGTATCGTCCTCCTGCCCTTTTGCTTTTTGAGAAAAATGCTTCATATTCCGCACTAAGCTGAATACTGTCTTTTCGTACCGAAGAGCCTTCCTTGGCTTTGGCTTCAGTTTTTCGTTCTTTGAAACCGACTTGCTCCCGGTATGAAGCTTTGAAATGCCGCGACCTCCGGGAATGCTTTAATCTCCATCTTGCCTCCTTTGCATAGAATTCTTACTATTCTATTCGACCAAAATCAGCAATAAAAATTATCAGTTTAGGGCTAATGCTTTCTCTCTTTGGAAAAATGTAAAGTCTCGCATCTTCCCTCTCCGGAAAAAGCTCTTCAACGACTTCCTGCACTGATACATTCTCCGAAGCTTTTCCACATTTGCCCCGGAGAAGAAGAGGCCTTCCTCCACATTTCCCTCCACTGCGGAAATAAGGGCATGGGTATACAATACTCACCGTTCCGGATCGCAGCCGTGAATGCAACAGGAGCAATGTTTGAGAGCAATCCGTCCGCTAAAGGCCCAGCTTCTCCAGCATAGGACTCTTCACCGCCCTTCCCGGCATGCCCACCGGACTATGGATGATTTCAGGTCATTTTCCTTCTTGGAAATGAGGTACTCTTTATAGGCAGTGCTGGCATCACATTCCTGGTGCCGATAAAACGGTGGCCATCTGTACGCCGTAAGCCCCGCCTCCTGCATCCGTACAATGTCTTCTCTACTCCAAATGCCTCCTGCCGCAAAGAGGGAATTTTTCGTCGAACTCTTCTTCGAAAATTTGCAATACAGAGCACCTCCGGAATCAGTTCTTCCAAGGGCTTGGCTGTGGCTTCTTCCACCTCTGCCGCCTTAAAGCCCAAATGTCCCCTGCACAAGGTCCTTCCAGCACCACAAAATCTGCTGTTCTTTGGTATTTTTGGCTCCAGGTCTTAAGCAAAACCTTGACAGCTCTTCCGCTGGAAACAATGAGGGCAATCAAGCAGTTCCCTCCGGTACCAGCTCAGGCAAACTTAGAGGCAATCCCGCCCCGGAAATTACCGCATCTATCCCCTCTTCCACAGCGACTTTTATGGCATCTTCCCATTGTCTGGTGGCAACCATGGCGTTGATGGCAATCATCCCTTTTCCTTCGCTAAATACCTTCGCTCTTTGGATTTCCTTTCGTAAAGCCCGAAGATTGGATTCCTCGGGAAAACGGCGAAAGTCCGCTTCCCGATAACCGCAGTCCGCTGTACTGATGCGAGCCCATGGCTCCTGTTTTAGCCACTGCTCCCGCTAAGCCGGAAAGGGAAACTCCCACTCCCATACCTCCCTGAATCAAAGGAATCTCTAAACCTCTATTTTTCAACTGATCCATTTTCCGCGTCCTTTCTGCTAATGGAGGAATACTCTTCTTCATGTATCAATATTTTTAATTATATTCCTTTAATAGATTAAATCATCCGGCAAACCTCGTCAAGTAGTTTGCAAAACTACATTCGAGTTCTTTCTTGTATTTTTCTTAAGATAGGGATGTTTGGACGCGGATTTCTCCATCAGAGATGAAAATAGACAGCAAAAAAGAGGGTGTAAAAAAATCAAAAAGAATTTTGATTTTTTACACCCTCTTGCTTTTCTTCAGGGTTTTTAATCGCTCTTAAGCCTTTGCCAAAGCCTCTCCAAGAGCCTTGCAGTTCGCCAGGCCTTCTTCATCAGGGAGTGTTGTTGCAGATAACGGAGGTGCTACCATTACAGCACCTGCGCCGGTCATTCTTACTTTCCCAATCACGCATCCACTGTCCATCGCCCCAGTCGTAGGATCCGAAAAGACCGATTTTCTTGCCGGAAACGGAACCAAGTAAATCCTCTACGAAGGGCTCCATCTCTCCCTCGTCCAGCACTTCATCTCCCATAGCAGGGCATCCTAATGCATAAACTGCTTCTCCTGCCAAGTCTGCTGCGGAAATATCGGATACGCTAACCATCTTAGCCTCTCCACCTGCTGCCTGGATTCCCTCAGTAACTGCCTTTGCCATCTCCTCTGTGTTTCCTGTCTGGCTGAAAAAATACTACATGAATCATCTTTTTGTCCTCCTTGATTTTATGCCTAAAATATTGAATTATTCAATATTTGGGTTTTGTAAAATGAATTGAATCGATTGTTTGAGAAAATTGTTGGCAAAAATTGTTTACGAACACTTTTTGCGAAAGACTTTTCTCTTTGAGGAATCTTTATTTCTCCTCTTGTCCATATCCTAGCACTTTGCTAGGGTTTTATTTGTTGCTAATGCAACATTCTAACCATCGATTTTTATCAGTTTTGATTTTTCTCAGCTTTCTCTTTTCTAATAGCTTTTTCTTAAGCCACCTGACGCTTCTTAATGTGATAAGCCATCACCAAATCTCTACAGCTAAGCCGACTTCAGCATCAGGGTAAGCTTTGAATGCACATATCATAGGCTTGGAAGCAAGCCAGTGCGCTCTCCACCTCGGTAAAGACCTTCCAATAGCCGGTGAGCTTTGCTTTTTGCCAGGGAGTTCTTCATATAAATCTTCACATCCCGAGAGGGATAGCCAAGGAAGACGCCTACCTCGTGGGGAAAGTCCGCCTGTTTCTCCTTATACCGGGCAAAACGCTCTGTGAAGTGCCGGAAAACTTCTTCTAAAGAGAAATTCTCATAGCCTACAGCTAAGCTCTGTAAAAAGCTCTGCACAGCCTTTCTGCTCAGAGCTCCTCCAGCTTTTCCCTTTGGTATAGGAGAATGCTTTCCTTCTTCCGCTATGAAGACTAATCACACAAATCTCGGTTCCTGAAAACAAATCTTCCAAAATCTGTTTTTCCGCCTTTGTTACCGTGATAATGGCAGAAGGCTTAAGTCCTGTAATCACCGGGGCATTCAAGCAGATATGTTCTGCAATATAATCTTCTATGCCCTCTTTTCTTTTGCAAAAAATTATCCTTCTCCATTCCCTCTCCCTTTGGTTAGTTAATATAAACCAACTACAAAGGGGATTATATTAGTTAATGCTAACTTTGTCCAGCGAAAAATAAATATGTTTCTATCTTTTCGCAATGCCCCTATGCATTTTTGCATTGTGCTATAATTTTTGAGGAATTTCTTTGCAATCGATTCCAAAATCATTTTACTGATTGCTTGTATAGATAAGGAGGAATCATGATCCCTGGTGAAAACGGAACCCTGGTTAGTCCAAGGGAGAGCTTCCTGGAGACATTTTGATAGAGGGAGAAAAATCAAGAAAATTTTCCGAAAGGACAGCCCTAATTTTTCAGGCGGAAAAGGATAAGGCTTTAGCTTCCGAAAAATGCTGTAGAACGGATTGATGCACGCGAAAGCTCATTTTCCCGGGCTTTATTGATTGCCACACCCACTTTGAACTGCATGTTGCCGGCACTGTAACCTGCGATAACTTCCCTCCGGCACTAAGGCCGCCATTTCCGGCGGAACCACCAGTATCGTGGATTTCGGCACCCAGTACAAGGGCGAAACCCTGATGGAGGGCTTTAAAAAGTGTGCAGAAAAAGGCTGATTTAGGCGCTCCTGCGACTACGGATTCCACATGTCCATTACAGATTGGAACGAGGGAAACGAAAAAGAGTGCCAGAACATGATGGATGAAGGTCTCAGCACCTTCAAAGGTATATATGACCTATGACATTCAGGTGGATGACGAAGATATGTTTTACATTCTGAAGCGGCTGAAGAAGTGGGCGGAATCACCGGCGTGCACTGCGAGAATACCGGCATGATTGCCGCTTTACAGAAGAAATACAGCGCCGACGAGAATACGAGAAAATCCGTATCTTCCCACTATCTTTCCCGTCCGGATGATGCGGAGGCGGAGGCCATCAACCGTATGCTCTATATTGCCGATGTGGTAGACACACCCATTATTGACGTGCATTTGACCTGTGAAAAAGGGATTAAATGAGATTCGAGAGGCCAGAAAACGGGGTCAAGTGGTATTTGCAGAAACCTGTCCCCAGTACCTTACCATGACCGATGACCTGTACAATTCCGATTTTGAGACCTCTGCCCGTTATGTGATTGCTCCCCCTCTTCGGAAGAAATCCGACCAGGAAGCATTGTGGAAGGCTCTGGCCGATGGAGAAATCCAGACCATTTGCACCGACCACTGCTCCTTCACGATTAGCGCAGAATGATCTCGGGCAAAGAGGACTTCCGGAAAATCCCCGGCGGAATGCCCGGTGTGGAAACCAGAGGAGAGGTCATTTTTCTCCGAAGGCGTGGTAAAGGGACGAATTTCCAAGGAGCGTATGGCGGCTCTTCTTTCCGAGAATCCCGCAAAGCTCTACGGCATGTATCCGGAAAAGGGAATCTTGCAGGAAGGCTCCGACGCGGACATCGTTTTACTGGATCCCAATAAGAAGAAAACCATTCGCAAAGAAGACCAGGTTTCCCGCTCCGACTATGCACCATTGGAAGGACTGGAAATTCAGGGCTGCATCGAAGAAGTGTTCCTGAGAGGAAAGCTGGTTGCCAAAGGGGCGGCAAAGTGCTTTTTGGAGAATCAGGGTAAATACCTTAAGAGAAAAGAGTTCCAGCCAGGTGGTATAAAGAAGGCGGAAATGGCGAGAAAAATATTTGATTTTATAAATATATAGAGGGCTATAAAAGTTTACCCTAAAAGACCGATAAACCGGTGTTCGCCGGATTATCGGTCTTTTTCTTTCTACACTCTTTTAACAGCCTAAATAATCGCTAATTATGAAATGTAGCACCAATATCATTTGCCTTTGAAAATAAAGAGGATTGCCACTACTAATGCAATTACAATAACAAGCAAGGTAAATACTTTCAATGAACGATTCTTTAAAAATTTACTGTTTTTAAATTTTTCATGCAATATAATAGCCCCTATCATCATTGCAATAAATATAGCATATTGAATCCAGCTCATTTACTTACCTCCCAAGATGGTACTTACAGATTATTATCCATAATATCTCTAATACGACAGCTTTACCAGGCCTATTTGCGGACTGTTTAAAAAGCTTATTTTTGTAATTCCCCTAAAAAGCATTCAATAATAAAAGCAGCATCTGCATAATCATATTCTAATGGTATGGATAGGTCAGATGGCGACCAAAAACTATTTGCATAAAATGCTATATCAACAATTTGGCCTGATTTAGAGCCATACTTATTCATAAAGTCATCCTCTACCGTAAAAGGAAATTTTCTTTTTCATAACATATTGTCCTGAGAGCCATCTGCATTTTTCCAAAAAATACTCTTTCCGGCTTAATAAAATCAACAACCGCAAAATTATATTTAGAAAAACTCTTTACTATCTTTTTAAATACATATTTTATAGCATTTACATCATGTCCTGCATTTCTCCATTCTACAACATTCCATATCTTCATCTTTCCTTGAATAACTAATACCCTTATTCTTCGCCTCCTGAATCTTGGCCTGCCTTGCCGCTTCTGCCATGGCTTGCTCTTGAGCCTGGTCTCTCTTGTAAAGTCTTCTCCCAGATACTTTCCGTCAATCTCTTGATTTCTTGCCATGGAGCCATCTCCCAAAGAGATAGTAGTCATCAATCCATTGGTTTTTGCCATGGTGCCATTGGGTAAAAAGATAGTACCAACTTCCCTGCTGTTCCACCCACTCCTGTTTTGCCATGGAGCCGGTGGGTTTAAAAGTAATACCATTCTCCGTCAATTTCTGCCCATTGGTTTCTATAAAAATGCTTTTCCTGCCGATAACGCCATAGAGCACCGGTTTTTGACCCAAGTGCCGGCAAAGCTAATTCCGGAAAATAAGGTGGCTAATAAAATACTGAGCCACGCTATGCTTAAAATCTTTTTCACTTTCCCTCCATTTTCTATTTAAGAGTATGTTCTAGAAAGCGTAACATTTGCCTGTTCCACATCATTCATTACCGGATAGATTTCTTCCATATCGGCGGTTCTTGGGTGTACCAACTCTTCTGCGCAAAAATAATCCGTTAGAGCCTGGTCTTTGAAAATGTAGCCGTGACGGGCATACATTTCGTTGATAATCATTTGGGTAATGCTTCTCTCTCCAGGAAACATACTGTTCGGATATCGGGCTTGGAAATTTGAGACATCCGCAGTGCTTAACAAACGACTTGCACTTTCCCCATAAAGGTATTCTCCTGTGGCAGGAGTTTGCACTGGTGCATTCTTCCGTTGGCACCGTTCTGAGCATTGGCACTGGTCTGAACGTCTGCACCAGGCTGAGCATTGGCATCAGCCTGCGTTTCCGTAGAAACAGTGGACTGCTCCATAGTGCTTTCTTTCTCATTTTCTGCCAATGAGCTTGCCCTGAAGCGTTTTTCTTTATTTTTGGTCTGTGGCATCAAGTTTTCTTTTCGTCCTCTTTTGATAAGCCGGATACTTTATAGCTTCCGCCTTTAAGAGAAAGGGGAATGGCTAAATTCTTTGCACTTTCTTCAGAAAAATTCCAATGATACTGGACCGTATCTCCATTTTTCAAATCTGTAGTTTGGCTAAAATCCGGTAGCATAATGATATTTTTGGCATAGTCAACGGCATCCGGATAAAAGAAGGGGAAGAGCCTTCTTCCGCTTCTTTTAGAGTAGCGAATGCTCTCCTTCTCTTTTTCCAGAGAGCATCCCAATCCATATCCGCCTCAAGCTTCCTGTCCATCAGCTCCTACGGATTGAATTTTTCTAGGTAGGAGTTTAAATCAATGCCATGATTTTTCGGGTGAAGCAGTAGATATCCGCCTCCTACTATCACTACTAAAGCAAAAATCACCAGTTCGGGTAGATACTGTCCCGGTTTAGTTTCGGTATTGCTCGGTTCAACTTTTGAGATGAAGCTCGGGAAAAATCTGCTCTTTCTTCACGGGAAGAGTTTTTCCATATTTTATTTTCATTGAATTGTTCCGTCATAGGACACTCCTTCTTTCCATGAAAAGCACTTTAATAGGGATATTTTTCACGAAATTATCCCAGCCCATCTTTTTAACCTCCGATAAGGATAATAATCCAACCATCCGGTATCCTGTGATGCAGCAAATAAGGCGGAATCATTCGTCACTTGTGTATTAGCTTCGGTTTCTCCAAAAGTATAAACCTCTGAGAATTAATCTTTCCACCATCATAGAAGAGTAGAATTCATGATAAACATCTCATCGTTTTTATACTCTCCTCTATACCATGTGGATCCAAAAAGTCCGGGAACCTTTCTTCCCTACTATATTCCGCATAGGCTGTTGGCGATGCACATCCATAGCTCCGTCAATAACTTTTGCACCGTTAGTAGTATATTTGATAAAGCAAGTATAGTATATGTAGCTCCGATATTTGTACCAATAAAGTAATTCCGGTGTTCATCATGGTAATGTCATACAAGGCTAAAACAGGATCATCATAAACAGTCAAGTCTGTTGCATACCTATTCGACCATATATAATCATAGAACTGCTCTTTCCATGTCCCCTTATTGGCACTTTGCATTGTTCACTGCTGTTGCTGCCGGTGTTGCCGGAGCTTCCCGTTTCTGCAGATACTTCTGTCTGTGGCGCAGTCTCTACAGCCTGTCCACCTCCATTTACTTCAGTTCCTTCTCCCGCCTGTTCGGCTACTTCTCTTGCAATGCCTGAGCCAGACTTTTCCATTTTGCTCTTTTCTTTCCGAACTTGCTTCCCGCCATGCTCTGGACGATAAAGCTTAATCCCTGTCTCCTGCATTTTTCCGATACAAGACAGGAGCGGTATTGCTCTTCCGAAAGGCTTCACTGGTAAACTGAGTAGAACGCAATAAGCCGTTTTTTTCCTTTTTCACGGAAAGGATTTCCATATTTTTACTTCGGCGGTGGAGGGACTTCCTGCTCAGATTTTCTAAAATGCTAAGCAATAGAGAATCCGAAGACTTTCCAGAAGAATGTCAGAATCATCCCTTCCTTTAAAATCTGTCCTTGCAGGAAGAACAGGAGCTTCGTTATAGGATAGAGCTATATTTTTACAGAAGCTATCACCGGCTGATTCTTACTGTTCTTCTTTTCTTTCAGCAGTATTTTCAGAGGAATCATAGATTTCTCTGACCGGCTTTCAGGCTTCTGAGTCCCATCCAAAGTATTCCGAGCTTTATCTTCAGTTTTTTGCATTACATCTGCGGTATCCTGAGAATCCTCAAACTTGCTGTTTTTCCCGTTGCTAAGTAATACATAGGATTGGCTCTTCTTCAGCCCTTCCCAAAGGGTCTTATACTCCCAGGCTGTGGCCTCTTTTTCCATGCAATGTAAACTGACCGGAATTGTTATCCGGACTTTCCACTTTATTTTCTTCAGAGTTTTCTTTCTTAACATCTGCACTGCTGCCTTCTTCGGCAGCTTCCCCGGCATTTTCTCCCATGTCTTCGCTAACATCTTCCGCCAAAGGGCTCGTAGGAGTGGCTGGCGATTTCTTCAAAAGCTTAGGGGCAGACTGCCGTTATTCAAACGATAAAGGCGCTCCATCATTTGCCCGTCATACTCTTCCCGATAGAGATAAAGGGTCTTTTCCTTGAATTTGAAACAGGGTATAGTTTCACTCCGCCGCCAGCGAAGACGTCCAGGCTGTCCATGGTACATAGGCTCAAGCTTTCCGCCTGTAAAGCTGTACACCTGCAAATCCGCCTGACTTACCCTGCCGTCTTCCTTGCCGCTGTTTTCCTTCATGTAAAGCAGTTCCGGGGTATCGTCACAAAAATGTCCCAAAAGCAGGACCGTTTTTCCCTCTTTGTGCTCTGCTTCTTCCCCTGCATCCTCTGTTTCCTGCCCGCCATACTGCCAGACATACGAAGAAATGGCTCTCCTTTTCTTCCAAATGGGCAGATAAGAGCCGTAGGCTTTTGCTGTAATCCGAGTAAAATGCCTCTTCCTCTCCTACCTCCCCGGACTTCCTGTAAAAACAGCAGAAAGAGAAGCTAATATTGCCACAAACAACACAAGAAAAGGGCAAGTATTGCATGAGTTTGTGAGGCCAGCTTCCAGTATTACCGGTATTACTGGTGTTTCTGCTTTTTCCGGTGTTTTCAGCTTGTCCTGCACTTCCCTGGGAGCTCCGCCGTTTTCTTGTTGCTCCTGTGAAAAAAATTGGAAGAGTTCATCATTTTCCCCTCTAATTCCGAGAAAAATGTCGTCTGCATAACGCTTTCGCATTTTTCTCTTTCTTTTAGCTCAATACCAGCGATAGTCAAAATGCTATCGCTGGTATCGGTTTACCTTGTTCAATTTGCCTGTTAATTCATCGGTTTACTCCACGAGGCTTGTTCTATCGCTTTGCCTTATCACTTTCCTTTATTTCTTTACCGCTTTTTCCGTTTACAGTCCAATGACCGTCCTTGTCTAACTGATAGCCGTCTTAGTGCCTCTTATGGCAGCTCAACAATTTGTATATATAATATCTTAAGAAATACTCGTATGTTGTCAATATCCTATGAAGATTTTTCCCCTGTCACGGTAAGAATTTTTGTTCCATTCCTTCTCTTTTTCTTTATTTTCTTTAGAGTTCTTTAAGGCTGAAAACATATTTTGCTCACAGTTTTCTTGTATCCTATACACAGTTACAGAAATGTAACTGAAGAGCTTTTCATACTCAACTCCAGGGACCTTCTCCTGAAAATATGGTTTCAGAGTCCCCCTTCGTAAGAAAGCGGCTGTGAGAAATCACAGCCGTTTTTCTTTCTGTTTATTTTAGTTACAGGACTATTATCCGAATCAGCAATGCCCTTCCTGAAATACCTGTTCGCTTTCAGCTCCGTCTTATCTAGGAAACTAAGCTTTGCCTTTTGTTCAAGAAAAACAGATTAAAAAGCATGATGCCGATATAAAGAATCAGACATGCTCTATTGATAAGGTTGGTATGAAAAACGAAGTAATTTAAAATGCAGGCTCCATAAGATAGAAAAAGTAGAGCAAAGGAAAACTGATAAACTCTGTTATCCTTTAAAGATGTTTTTTCGTCCTTCATCCTTCTTTCCAACTGACTAGCTGCTCCTAAGCCAATAATCATAGTCATGCAGAAATCTTTTGCAGCCTGCTCTTTACTAATCAGATAAACAATAAAGAAAGCTACAGCCACCCCGATGTTCAAAAAATCCCAAACGCTAAGCTTCATTCCTCCTCCTTTCAATGTGCTCTTAGCTTCCAAAGCACTTTTCCTATCCGGAAGCCGTCACATATTGTAAAAAATTGAACGAATATCCATGAGATGATTATATCCCACTAAATTTGGCTTTTTCATCTTACATTTCTATTAAACAGCAAAATCGGAACTGTAAAAATCAAAAATTCAGACCTATACTGCTTATAAAATTTTTGATTTTTCACATCGCTATCTTTTTGCTCTGCATCCGTCTCCTGCCGATGCTTCACCTTCTCCCACAAAGCCCGAAAAAGCCGGCAGGGAGCTTTCAATAGTTTCAAAGGAATACAGTAGGACAGGCGAAAATAGCCGGGTAGGCCAGAAGCCGTCCGTAGCACTATAATGATATGTTCTTCCTCCGCCATCTTCTGGAATGCCTCCGTGTCCTCCAAGGGAGATTTCATGAGAAGATAAAAAGGCTCCCTCCGGCGGCAGACAGGAAAATCCCATTTCCGTAAGCTCTGTATACAGAAGGCGACGATTTCTGTCATAAAATCCCACATCCACCTTCACTTCCAGACATTCGGAAATTACCTTTTGGAATAGAGAAGGGGCATTCACAAAGCCCAGGGTTCTGCCGGCAATCGTGGCAGCCCGCATCAGCTTTTCTCCGTCCTCCACGTCTTTTCCTATGGCCAGATAGCTGATTCTCTCTCCCGGGATGGAAAGGGTTTTGGAGAAGGAATAGAGGTAAATCTGTTGTGATAAAGGCCGGGCATATAGGGCACGGTTCTATCGTCATAAACCAGCTCCCGATAGGGCTCATCGCAAATCAGGTAAATGGGGTCCCACCCTTTTCCTCCGCCTCTCTCAGCATCTCCGCCAAGGCCTTTAGCTCTTTCCTTACTCACACCACTCCACTGGGATTGTTGGGGTTATTTAAAATCACCGCCTTGGTTTTTCTGCGGATCGGACGGTCTGCCATGCCGATATCCAGAGAAAAATTATCTTCCTTCACCGGAACTACGGTAAGCTTTCCTTGTAGTGGAAACGTAGGCATTGTACTCCGTAAAATAGGGGCAAAGCATAGCACCTCATCCTCTTCGTCCAGAAGACAACGCATCAGACATTTAAAGCCTCCTGCCGCTCCGGCACAGAGGAGAATCTGCTCCTTCTCATAGGACAGTTCAAAACGTCTTTTTCAGATGCCTTGCAATCTGTTCCTGCACCTCATCATAGCCGGCATTTTTTTCAGCTAGCCGTGAATCTCGTAGGGATCCTGGTTTTCCAAAAGGCTGATAATGGCATTTTTTACCTCATAAGGCACAGGAGCCACAGGATTTCCCAGACTGAAATCATAGACATTTTCTTTGCCGTACTTCTCGGCCATTTCCTGTCCCAGTTCAAACATCTTTCGAATCGTAGAATTTCCTTGTAAAAGGGTTCCATTATCTTTTATGAGTGCCATAATACCTCCCAAAGAGTATGCTCTTTTTCTTTACTGCGTTTCTTGATTTGCTTTGCAATACTTCTTTTGCCTTATTGCTTACTATTTTGTAGCTTGTTCGCTTTTGCTTGCTTTTTACTTGCTTACTTTTAACGCTAATTCTTAATTTATTGCTTCTATTTACTGTTTCTATTTATTGCTTCTATTTATTGCTTCTATTTATTTCTTTGACTGTGTTCCAGTCTGCCTTTCTTCTTTTGCCTTTTCAATGCCGCTCCTTTTAAGGCCTTAAAGCTTTCTTCTTCAGAAACCGCATCCGGGTTGTTTCTGCATGGTTTTGGTCCACCAATGCATCTTTCCGCTTTCTGCATTTCCTCCGTCTTCCAAAACCGCAAGCTCCTCCTCCATTCTTTCCTTATCCTTTAAGAGACCTTTTCAGAAAGAGCACCGGCAGATTCTTTCAGATTCCCGGCGGACTCCTTTACACTGCTGGCTGCCTGTCCCACAGCGCCCTTTGCGGTATCCGCCGCAAGGCTTGCTGTACTGATGGTATTGCTGGCTGCCTGGCTAACCGTATTTTTCGCCAGGGAAACGCCGGACTCCATCACATATTTCACGGCAGCCACATTGCCTTCCTTTTGCTGTACGTTTCTGAGCTCTTCCGCTCCCTGCTCCCACTCCTGCTTGGCTTCACCGATGCGGTCGTAAAGCTCTCCGATGGAACGCCGCAGGTTCTGAATCTCTTCGGAATTTCTCGCCAGTCTTCCCAGACGCTCCCGAAGCTCCAGAGCCGCGATGACGGAGAATACCACATCTTCCACAAAAAGGGTATAGAGCATGGTGTCTATCACCACGAAGGTGAAGATAGCTCCAATCTGCCGGAATGGAGGAAAACAAATTTATGCACCACCTGCATTAAAAATCGCCATCAATCCCCATCCTATAGAAGCAAAAGCAGATGTAACCACGAAAGTTCAAAGGATTCTGAGAATAATCCCACCAGCGCATATGAAAGATATGATTCATCAGAAGACCGGTGATAAGTTCCAATGCCGTTCCGCCGAAAAATCCAAGCAAAAAAAGATAGAGGAGATGCCCTCATGTCCATGAGCGAAGAAGACCAAAAGGCAGGATCCCACCATACAAGGGAATCCAGGGTCCATGGCAAAATCCTCTATTCTGTAAACACGGATTTCAGAGAGCAGTAAGAAGACTCGAAGCACCAACCCAGGATGCAATACAGCATGAAGAAGGTCAGCCACTGTAAGTCGTGTATCCTCTCATAAAACTCACTTGCTTTAAAAATCATTTTTAGCTATTTTATCGCAGTTTTTCATTATTGTCGAGTTTTTGGCGTTTTCTAAAATATATGTTCTACAATATAGATTCTGAAATATATGTTATAAAAATATATTTTCTGAAATATAGAGTCTGAAATATACCTTCTAAGACATAGAACGAAAATCCGGCTTATCCCGACTCTGCATTTTACCATCAGCTTCCTGCAAAGCCGGTAAAGAGATTTTCTTCCTAAAAAGAAGACAAAGGACAGTGGAAAAGGCTAGCAGGAAAGGAAGAAAAGAATCTGAACCGGCAAAGCTCTCTCATAATGTAGGAAATAGCTGTAGCCTCCCATCTTTAGGAACAAGTCCCGGAAAGGGCGATGATAAATCACCAAAGAATATTTTCCCCAAAGAGAAAAGCTACTCTTCAAATTTTCCAAAACTTCAGAAAAGTCTAAATTGGTCTTCCCAAGCTCCGGTAAGACTCAAGCTCCCGACCAAAGCGCCGACAATGCTCGACTTCCTTCTAAGATTTTCTTGTGTAAAGGATACTTTCCCAAAAAGAGAGGATCCAATAGAAAAATAGGAAATTCCCAAAGCAAAAAGGAATATAGAAAATGCGAAGCAGGATGGGAAAAGCTTTGAAAAAAGGGAAGAATCTCCTCTTTGCTGACCCTTCTGTACCATACTCCATAGAAAATTCGGGTATAGTTTTTAAAACCGGGGAAAAAGGAGGAAAAAGAACAGGAAACTCCCCCAAAGAGAGCAAGGCCGTCTCTTCTTTTCTTCCAGGAAAATGAGGATTGGGAAAGGAGCATCCCGAAATAGAAAAAGAGAGCAAAACCAAGACCCGATCCAAGGCCAGGAAATCCACAAATCTCCTATTTTGATCCAAATATCCTGCGAACAAAGAAAGGAAAATCAGAAGGAGAAGGTAGTATTTTTCTCCCCTATCCTCCGGATTTCCCCCCTTTCCGATATAAACTCTATTTCGTTTAAAAAGCAAAGGGCAGACAGGCTAACTGCCAAAAGAAAAGCCCCAAAAGATACCAAGGGGTAGAGGATTCATGGAGATAATCCGGGAAGCCTCCCTGACCCCCGTAGCAAAATACATCAAAGGGATGAGCAGGGTTTTTAAGAAAAAAATAGCAGATAAAATAATACAGTAGATTCGAAAAAAGAGAAGGCCTGTCTTCCCCTCTTTACAAAGCTTTGTTGAAAAAAATATCCGGACAGGAAGATAAAGGCAGGCATATGAAAGCTGTATATCCCGTAAAAGCTCCGGGAAAATAATGCCATGCCACTATCCTTTACAGGCAGGAGAAAATGTCCAAGCACCACAAGGAAGATTAAAAAGCCCTTGTATCGGTCCAACTCCTCAACTCTCTCCCTGCCATACTGTCCTTTCTTTTTACTGCGAACATAAGTGCTTTTGTTACTGCTATTTACAGTGCTACTACTCCGCTCTCTCTGCTATTCCGAATACCGCTCTATCCTTTAAGCAAAAATCGGTGCTACCGCCTTTGCATACTTCTCTTTTACCGCCTTGGCCTCATCCTATTCTTTCCCAAGGTGGTGTAGTAAGCTTTAATCTTCGGCTCTGTTCCGGAGGGGCGTACAATAATGCTGGAGCCGTCCTCCAAGTGGTGAAAATCAAAAACATTTGCCTTAGGGAAGCCCTGTCTTCTCTGTATCCAGATAGTCCACATTCCTTTACCTTGGTGCCGGCAAAATCCTTTTGGACTTTCCTTTCGTAAGGAATCCATAATGCCCTGCATCTGTATCCATGCCGGAAAAGTCCGGGAAGGAGAAGCTGTCCACGGAATTCAGATAATAACCGTGTTGTGCATAAATCTGCTCCAAACGCTCCTTAATGGAGGAGCCGTTTTTCCTGTAATAAGCCGCCATCTCGCAAATCAGCATGGAAGCCACCACCGCGTCCTTATCCCGCACTGCAGTTCCGGACAGGTAGTCATAGCTTTCTTCGAAGCCAAAAATGAAGCGATTTTCCTCTCCTTTTCCTCTAAAAAGCTAATCTGCTCTCGATCACTTGAAACCGGTAAGGGTGTGGCGAAGCTCGATGCCGTAATACTCTGCCACCTTATCCGCAAGAGTGCTCACAATGGACTTTACCGCCACCGGTCTTTCCGGAAGGTGCCCTCCTCCTTACGGCCTTTCGCAATGTAATCTAAAAGCAAAACGCCCATTTCATTTCGGACACCAGCTCATGGGCTTCCGTCCTGACAACGCATGGCAATACCCACACGGTCTGCATCCGGGTCTGTTTGCCAGCATCAGGTCTGCATTTTTCTCCTTTGCCAAGGCAAGTCCCTTCTCCAAAGCTGCAAAAATCTCAGGATTTGGGTAGGGGCAGGTGGTGAAACATAGCCGTTAGGATACTCCTGCTCCGGAACAATGCTGACGTCCTCGATTCCCATTTCCTTGAAAATGCGGGGTTACCGGCTCTAAAACCGGTTCCATTCAGGGGAGAATATACCAGAGTCAGTCCTGCATCCTTGCAAAGTCCCGGATGCACCTGCTGGGAAAAGAACGGATGTATAGAAGCCTCACAATCCTCTCCTACAAAGCGAGATCAGCCCTTCATCCACGCCTTGGCAAATTCCATGGTCTTATCAGCCGGTAAGTACATCGGTTTCCTGAATCTTTTTATAAACCTTTCCTGCTGCTTCGTCGGTCATCTGGCATCCGTCACTGCCGTAGGCCTATAGCCATTGCATTCGCCGGATTGTGGGAGGCAGTCAGCATAATACCCGCACTGCAATGATAGTATCTGGTGGCAAAAGGACAGGCCGGCACCGGCATCAAGGCATCATACATCCGAACGTAATGCCATTTGCCGCCAAAACCTTCGCCAGCTTCCTTGGCAAAGGTCCAACCCTTTCAAACGGGAGTCATGCTGATAGCTACCAGCTTTTTCCAGCTTCTCCTCTAAGATGTATCTGGCCAATCCTTCTGTAGCCTGACGCACCACAAAAGATTCATTCTGTTGGTTCCTGCACCCAGGGTTCCTCTGATTCCGCGGTACCGAACTCCAAAGCTCTTGCAAAATGCTCTTTGATTTCTTCCTCCTGCCCTGCCATGCATTGCAGTCTCTCTTTAAATCAAAGTCCTCTAACTCCGCTGCCATCCAGCGCTGATACTCTTTTGATAATCCTGCATCTTCTTCGTCCTTTTCTGCATTCTGCTATTGCTCTACTTTACCATGGAAGACAGAGAAAGAGGCAAGAATATCATATAGAAATGATGGAGCAAATGATATATCCCAAAGATATAAAAATGATAGCGTCCTAAAAATCTTTCTCCAAAAATGTCTTTCTATAAAATGTCTTTCCATAAAAATCTCTCATTCTTCTATAAAAATTGTTTATAAAAAGCAGTATACAAAAATCATTCTTCTCTTGTTAGTTAGCGTTCTAACTAATGTATCATAATCCCGTCTTTGACAGTTGCGAAAGAGTCAAGAGCCCATAAACAGCGTAATTACGCTATTTATGAGCTCTTGTTTTCTTTTCTGAATTCTAGCAATATTTCTACTTTCTCGTTGCAGTTATAATCTTTTTATTTCTCTTTGAGATACAATCTCGTAATCCGTTCTAAAACCAAATGTGTCGTGAGTTTGTCTGTAAGGTCAGTTCTGTGTATACTCAGGGATATATCCTTCACGGGAGCTATCAGCATGTTCATTTCTTTTCAGTGTTCTTATAATGCTTTCAGTGGTATAACTCTCACCTAACTTCTTCTCTAGAATGCGATAAAGAATCAGGGCGGTGAAGCAGGTAAATGAAATGTGCCGTGATTCGATCTTTCCTACTGAGATATACCGGTCTGGCCTGAAATTCACTCTTCATAATACGGAAACATTCTTCAATCTGCCATCGTTTTTGATTAATACTTATAATCGTTGCCACGTCATCTTCCAGGTTTGTGCATACGGCATAGAAACCGTCATAACGTTCCTCTTCTGTGGCAACATCTTCATCTATCGAAGGATCATTTTTATCTGCAATCTCGCCGTCAGAAGTACAGTGATTCTGACGTATAAAACGCTTGGGATCGTTTGGACGTTTTTTATTCAGAGAAGAAGGATTTTCGACGAGCTTTTCAGCGCGTTCAAGCTGACGATTCCGTATCTTTCTCATATAGTCCCGATATTGAAAGGAAAAGGTGACAACGAGATGTTGCTCAAACCGTCTTCATTAATCCACCGGTCTTTTATAGAAAGTCTTCTCGTAATTCTCGACCTCATCTAGTTCACTGAGCTTGTACTCTATCTCCAATAAGGTGCCATCCGTCTTCATCAAGACAGTAATCCTTGAGGTATCCTTTTCAGCTTTTTGATTGCTTGCGTGGTAACAAATTTTCGGTTTGGAGTGTTGTTGAAGACACGGTTTGAAGTTGATGATAATGCCTGCATCTGTACAAACAATAAACTTCGTCATTCCAAAGTCAGAAAGAATCTTTTCTCCAATGGTTTCATCGAAGGTTGTTCATTCTCGTTTCCGTTAAAGAGGGAAGGTGAGGGGAATCCCATCTGCATCCATAAATAGCCCCATCTGTACAGTCGGATTCGGACGGTTTTCTTTGGAATGACCATATTTTTCTGAAATCATCCGCTTCCTCAATCTCGAAGTAATAGTTAGTGCAGTCATAGTAAAGAACTCTTTTATGTCGATTCAGTACCATTTCGGAATTCTTGTAAAGTTGAGACTGGAAAAATCATTCTCTTTTGCAAGGATTTCCAGTGCACGGTAAACTGATGGAGCTTGCAGTCAGGCTTTTTCAAGAAACTTTTTGAAAGTTCAAGAGAAGATCTCTTGGACCCGGGATAAATAATCCTAGAAAAAAGTAGCATAGACAGGATTTGATTCAGGTCAAACTCAAACTTGTACTTTTCGGCAATCTGAGCACAGATGTCATGGATTTTTAAATCATAGTAGATGTCCTTCAGAAAGAGGTAGCCTACGTTTTACGCTACGGCAGCTTTCTTTCTTAATCAAGGTCGAAGAGAGTACTTAAGCATAATGTCTTTTTGAGCTTTTTCTTCTGCGGAGCGTTTGGCAGCGTATGCTTTGCCCACTCCAGCGGGAGTAAAGATCTCCGCAAACCTTCAGAGTTCATCTTCCGAACCAATCTTCTCTATAGTCTTAGTAGTGGATTTACCATCTACCCAAACTGAGTTACTTAGATAATAGATTGTCTGATTTTTGATTTTTGATACAGATACTTTCATGACGCAGTCCCTCCATGCGCCCATTATACCATATATAGCCAAATATAGCTAGTGCTATTTTTCATAAAATTTGACAAAAAGTACAGGCTTTTTCAAGGCCTGAGGAGATTTTGGAACTATTTAACTGTCAAACTACCGCCAAAGATATAAAAAATGATAGCGTCTAAAATCTTTCTCCATGTCTTTCTATAAAATGTCTTTCCATAAAAATCTCTCATTCTTCTATAAAAATTGTTTATAAAAGCAGTATACAAAAATCATTCTTCTCTTGTTAGTTAGCGCTAATCTAATGTATCATAATAACGAGCATTTTCATATCATTTAATAATTTTATATAGTTTCTACTAATAGTTTCTACTAATAGCATCTGCCTATAGTATTTACTAATAGTTCTACTAACAATCTTTAGGGAGGCACCCATGAACGTTTACAAAAAGTGTTCACTACGTTCCGGATCGTGCCGGGAATCCTTTCTATCCTGACTTCCCTTCTTTCCGGGTGATTCTGGTCTACGCCTATATGCTCCTCTACTTCTTTTCTGGAAAACCTCATCCTTTTCCGAGATGAAGGACAGAGCTACGCCATGAGTCTGAAAAATTGTTCTGCCCCTTACCCTGGCAGGACTTTTGCTATCTCTTTTCCGGTGTCTTATCCCACATCTTTGCCTTCCGCCTGGAGACGAATCTCCGGAAGAAAGGGATTGAAGGACTGGCATCCGCTTCATTTCGTTTTTTTATGACCTGCATTCTTCCGGCTATATTCGGAAAACCATCGACAGTAACGCAGAGAAAACCCATCGAGGCAGTGGCTCACATGATTCGGACAGTGCTCAGGCCTTTCTTGTGCCCCTACTCACCCCTGGCTCTCGGCTTCTTTGTGAGTCTTCGGGTGGGGGTAATTCTCCTGCTTCTGGTTCTCATTAGCGGCTTCTTCCTCCAGAAAATGATGGGTGGGAGCCAATTTATGAAGTTGTATCAGGAATCCTTAAATCATCTCAGCGGGGAAACCGTGGAGTATGTTCGAGGCATTCAAGTCGTAAAGCTCTTCGAAACCGCCTGCAAAGCTTCAAAGCCATGAAAAGAGGCCATTGAAAGCTATGCAAAATACGCCTATGAATACAGTTTAAGCTGTAAAAACGCCCTATGTTCTCTACCAATGGGATCTTCTTGAAAGCTTAATTCCGATTCTTTCGATTCCCCGTCCTTTCTCCTGGTAAAAGAACCTCAACCCGAAAAACTGCTTATCGACCTAATTATGATTTTCTTTCTGGACGGCGTCATCATGGTGGCTTTCATGAAAATCATGTGGTCCGGCATGTACATTTTCAATGCAAGCTTTGCCATCGACGAAATGGAAAGCTTTACAAGGCAATGCAGGAAGACAGCCTACAATACGGCAAGGAGGAAAAGTTCCCAAATTACAGCATGGAGTTCCAAGATGTAGATTTCTCCTACGGAGACAAGAAAGTTTTGGAAGGGCTTTCCTTCCGTTTGGAAGAAGGAAAAAGCTATGCCCTTGTGGGGCACTCCGGTTCGGGAAAATCCACCATTGCAAAGCTGTTCTCCGGCTTCTACAAAGCGGATAAAGGACAGATTCGAATCGGGGATCTCCCCATTGAAAGCTACAGCAAAAATGCCCTTTGTAAGGCCATCTCCTTCGTTTTCCAGGACAGCAAGCTCTTTCATAAGACGATTTATGAAAATGTTCTGCTAGGAAAACCCGATGCTACTCCGGAAGAAGTACATCGCGCTTTTGGATATGGCGGGTTGCAGAAATTCTGGAACGTTTTCCCGAGAAGGAAAAATACCTTAATCGGCGCAAAAAGGCGTTTACCTCTCCGGAGGAGAAAAAGCAAAGAATCGCCATTGCCAGAGCGATCTTGAAAAATGCTCCCATCGTGATTCTGGACGAAGCCAGTGCCTCCATCGATGCGATCGAGGTATGCCTGCAAAATGCCTTTAGAATCTGATTCAGGGGAAAACTGTGATTATGATCGCTCACCGTCTTTCCAGTATTCAGGGCCTGCATGAAATCCTGGTTTTTGGAAGAAGGAAAGATCCTGGAACGAGGAGAAAGTAAGGAGCTTTTACAAAAAGACAGCCGCTATAAAAAGCTCTGGGAACTGTATCAAACTACGGAAGATTGGAGGATAAACAAATGATGAATTGGTTCAAAGAAAACAGTTCTCTCTTACGGAGCAGGGCGCGAAAAACCTGCAAAAAGCCAGCCTCTACTGCTCTTACCTATTGCATCAACATAGGCCTGTTATGCTCTTACTCTATCTCATAAAAGCTCCTTCTGGAAAAATACGGCTAGGACGACCTTTTCGCCATGGGGAGCTGATTGTTCCGGCGCTCGGTATCCTGCTCGTCCCTTCACCTCCTGCTTTCCAAAGGAGTATGTCTGCCTCTATAATGCGACCTACAAAGAATCGGCAAACCTGAGAAAAATATTGCAGAAACCCTGGCAGACCTTCCCATTGCCTATTTTTCCAAGCATGACTTAAGTGATTTGTCGAAAGCATTATGTCTGACGTGGAGAGGATTGAACACGCTTTAAAGCCACTCTGTGCCCAAAATCGTGGCCATGATTTTCTTCTTCCCGATTATAGGGAACTCTCATGTGCTTCTCGAACTGGAGCTGTCCCTTGCCACCCTTCTCCCACGATTTTCAGTTTTTCTTTTGATTCCCTTATCCAGAAAGCTCGTACTGCAAAACAATCAAAAAGTACTATCATCTTTTTGCAGGGAAAATGCAGGGAGCTTTTTCAGGAACATATCGACCTGCATCAGAAATCAGTAGTTTCCTTCCTGACAGGGAGGTTAGAGAGCCTTATTTCAAAAATGGACGTAAGAAAAGCTCCACTTGAAGACGGAAATGGGTTCCTTTATCGTCATGGGATGCTCATCCATTTTTGCTTTCCTGAGTGTGGCTACAGTGATTTTTCGTCGGTTTCCCGCTCTATCAAAATGGCAGCCTTTCCTCCTCTACTTCTTGGGCTTTATCATCAGCTTCGCATGAAATTAGGAAAATCTTCGACATTTCAAGGAAAGCCTGATGGAAATTTTCTATATTGCACCGGCGGTCAGCGCATCTCCGAAATCAAGTCTGCAAAGAAGCGGGAAGGGAGAATACGGTGCTTTCCGACCTCCATTGCCTTTCAGGATGTGTCCTTCTCCTACAACGAAGACAGGGCAATTCTGAAAGACGTCTCCATATCGGTAAAGGAAGGGGAACTTTTTGCTTTGGTGGGCCCCTCCGGCTGCGAAAACCACCATTTTACGCCTATTGTCCAGACTTTATGACGCAGATACCGGAAAAATTCTCATCGGCGGAAAAGGATTTACAAACACGGCCACCGACTCCATTTTCAAAAATCGCCAGTGGTCTTCCAGGAAGTGAACCTCTTTAATACCACTATCCTGGAGAATATCCGTCTGGGTAGAGCGGATGCCACGGACGAAGAAGTGCGAAAGCGGCACGACTTTGCCAACTGCCTGGACTTTATTGAAAAAGCTCCGAGGGGCTCCAAACAAGAATCGGAGAAAACGGCGCGGAACTCTCCGGCGAGAAAGACAGCGGCTTTCCATTGCCAGAACCTTCTTAAAGAATGCTCCCATACTTCTCTTAGATGAAATTGCCGCGAATCTGGATATTGATAACGAAAGAAAAAAATTCGGAAAGCCTCAGCAGCTTAATTCGCGGGAAAACCGAACCGTTGTCATCATTTCCCACCGTTTGAAGTCCATTGAGAAAGCAGACCGCATCCTGGTACTGTCCTCCGGAGAAGTGGATGCGGTGGGTACCCACGAAGAACTGCTGGAACACTCCAAAGTCTATCGGAACCTGGTAGAAAAAGAGCGGCTTGCAGAGGAATTCAGCTATTAAAGCCTTATTGAGAAAAACTCCAAAGCCTTATAAACCGGATTCCAAAATATTTCGGAACAAGGACTGAAGACGTGCGTTACGAAAGGAAGATTTGCCTTATGAATAGAAATAAACTGACCATTAAAGACCTGGTGTCTATCGGCGTTTTTGCCGTGATTTACTTTATCTGTATGTTTGCCGTCGGAATGATGGGCGTCGTTCCGATTTTATATCTTGTCTACCCTGCTGCCTACGCGCTTATCGGCGGGCCTATCGTCATGCTCTTTATGGCAAAGGTAAATAAACCCTTCGGGCTTCTCATTTTCGGCATGATTACCCCCTGTATCATGTTCCTATTCGGGCATACCTTTGTGGTCCCTCTCCTCTCCCTTCTTTTCTGCCTCCTTGCAGAAGGCATCCGGCGGATAGGAAACTATCAGTCCGGCTCTGCCACGATGCTTAGCTATGCAGTCTTCAGTCTCTGGCCCTGCATTCCCTTCTGCAAATCGCCTTTTTAAAGAGCGTTATATGGAGATGGTTATCAAAAGAAATGGGAGAAATTACGGAAATGCCATTGAAAAACTGTAGCGTACAAAAATAGCTATCGTTTATGTCTGACACCTTCCTTTTTGGTCTTCTCGGTGCTTTGCTCGGAAGAGCTATTGAAGAAACATTTTGAAAAAGCGGGAATTGTATAATAAAGACAGGGGCAGAGTCATACGAGTAGAAAAAGGCGAGAGTGAGCAACGTGGAGCTAAGCAATACGGAATAGAACAGTACGGAGTAGAATAGTACGAAATAGAACAGTATGGAGTAAAATAATGCAAAATAAAAGTAATTTAGAGCATACCATCAAAAGAAAAAACCCTGGGCGGAAAAGAGGAATCCTTTAATCCAAACCCGATTAGCAAGCTTCTCGTTTTACTGTTTTTAGGCTACGATTATGAACTATCTCCCTTTTTATGGAGAATGGGCAGTAGTGCTTCTCTTTTCCGTCTTCTTCTTTCTGAACGGTTTTCGAAGAACTGCGCTGTTCGCCCCTCTTGTTTTGCCGCCCTTTGCTTTATTCCGGGGTATTCCGCCCAGTATTTTATGCCGGTCCCTTTACGCATTCTATTTTCCTTTCTCTATATTTTCCGTCTGCTTTTTACCCTATCTTGCGGGAAGCTTTTCATGCGAACTTCGGATGTGGCGCCATCTTAAGTTCCATGGATTTTTCTCCATATCCCCAATTCATTTCCATCCCTATAGCCGTGATGTTCCGTTTTTCCCGCCTTCACGGAAGAAGAAAGCCATTGAACGAGCCATGAAGATTCGGGGAATTCGGACTCTGGAATCCGATGCAGAACCTGCTCTATGTTTCCATTCCGCTCCTCATCATTTCCGCGAACATTGCGGAGGATATCGCTAAGTGGCGGAGTGCAAATGCATCGAAATCCCGTCAAAAAGACGCGCTACAATACGGTTCGTCTGCAAATCGTGGACGCTGTTTTTCTATTTTCAATCCTGCTGATACTGGGGCTAAGCTATTTTGAGTTCGCTGAGCTACGTTGTGGTAAAAATGCGGTAAAAAAGGAGTTTTTATGCTTGCTTTCGAAGATTTTCTTTATCCTACGGGAGAGATGCCCGGTGCTGAGGGACATAACCCTCTCGATGAAAGAGGGGATGTCTCCTTCTTACGGGAGAAAGCGGCAGCAGAAAATCCTCCTGATTCATGCCGTAAACGGTCTAGCTTATCAGTACTACAATGGAAAAAGCAGAGGAAAGTCCTTTTTCAGGGAGAAGAACTCTCTTCCCTTCCCATTTACAAAATCGCCCTACGGATTGCCACCGTTTTTCAAAAACTCGAAAAACCCATTTTTAACATCAACACCACAGAGAGGTGCTCTTTACCATGGAAAATATGGGACTGAACCGAGCGGAAATGGACAGGCGAATGGAAGATCTTCTCTCCATTTTCCCCATTGAAAAACTGCTTGGGCGAAATATCTTCGCCTTATCCGGAGGAAAAAGCAGATTCTTGCCCTTGCTCGCCTACCTCTCCGGCTGTCCTTCCTTGTTCTGGACGAGCCCTCTTCCAACCTGGACGAAAGCTCCATTGCCGTTCTAAAACCATGCTCCAGACCCTGAAAGAAAAAGGGATGACGATTCTTGTGGCCGAACACCGGCTTTACTATCTGATGGATTTCGTTGACAGGGTGGCCTTTTTAGAAAAGCGAAGACTCAGCAAGTTATTTTCCCGGAGGATTTTCTGGCACTTCCGGAGGAAAAATATCAAAGCCATGGGGCTTCGCTCAGAACGAAGCCAAGCCTTTCTCTTCCGGAATGGAAAAATGAAGGAGCACTGAGGTATCAAAGGAAAGAACTGTGCCTCTTTTTCGCTTTGGAAAAAAATTTACGGCATAGTGGGGAAAACGGAATCGGAAAGTCCACCCTTTCTTCGCAAACTCAGCGGTTTAGAGAATGAAAAAAGAGTCATTTCTCCCTATTCGGAAAAAGAACTCTCAAAAAGACAGCGTCTTGCCCTTTTCCGCTATGGTTATGCAGGATGTGAATCAGCAATTGTTCGGAGACTCCGTGGAAGAAGAGATGGAACTGGGGAAATGTGGTGAGCGCAAAGAAGAACTCCTCAGCGCACTGGGACTTTCCGCGCTAAAAGACCGCCATCCATGAGTCTTTCCGGCGGGACAAAAGCAGCGTCTGGCCCTTGCCGCAACCCTCTATCAGGAGGCAAGGCTTTTCTTTTTGATGAACCCACCAGCGGCATGGATCGAGAAAAATATGCTTCGTATCGCCCGTCTCTTAAAGTCCGCTATTCGGGAGGGCGAATCTTCTTCATTGTGTCTCACGACTATGCCTTTTTTTACAGGAAGTGGCGGATGAGGTGGTGGAAATCAGTTTGCTAAATCCTTCTTTACAGCGAGTGAAAGCATAGCCATTTACAATCATATCCGCCTCATTGGCTATTTTATGAATATCATTCATCCAGCATCAACTTGCCCTTTTGGGCTTTATCTTTAAACGCTTCATCTGTTCTTTTTCTATCTGTTGAATGCTTTTCTCCGGAACAGAGCAAATCTTCCGGCATCGTGCCACCAATTTTTCAATAGCACTTCTGACTTCTTTTTCCCACTGTATAGTGAACCTTTGTTGCTGCTTCTGCACCTTCAACTGTCTTTCCTCAGTTTTTCTTCTGTCTGTGAAATTCTAAATAAATTAGCAATCAATTCGGTACTTCCCATATAATCCAAAGATTTTTGTCTTGCTGTCAATCCTTTTTCTATCATGTATATCTTCATCTAACCCACCATACAATCCCATATACCCTGCATTCTGGAATATAGCAAATTCTTCGTTTGTGATAACTCCTGCATCATGTGCTGTTTCTACAAAAGTTGATTCCATTGTTTAATATCACCACGAACGACAAGTCTTCTTCTATCTTCATCAAGCTGATTAAAATGGTCTGCTATTTCTTGACGATATGTTTGTATAGCAAAATAGGTCTGTCCAAATGCAATAACCTCTTTTCTAGGATCTCCATTTGCATAATCAAATAGCAAGCATATCTCGTAAGCTCATAATCTTTTATAGACTTACTTAGCACTGCTTCTACGATTTTGCTGACCTCAGCAAAATCGTATGCTACTCATGACCACTGCTCTCACACGCAATCATTGCTCTATCAATGACTTTTTTTGAAAATTTCTCCACTGAGAATAATCAAGTACATCAGCAAGTTCCTTGCCTCCAATACTCACTCAATACTCACTCCCATCTTTTCGCATGTACTTAATATCTTCAAACTTCCTATATTCTTTTTCTTTTTAAATTTGGCATAAAAATTCTCCTATCAATCGGACACAAAACCTTCCCAAATCATTGAAACCACTTACTGCCATAATTCCTCCAAAACATTTTCTAATTCCCCCTGAACTCTAGGATCTTTTGTATCCTTCAATGAGGGCGTACAGGAAAGCTTATCCACTATTCCGTTTTCACAAAGCTTCATCGGATCATGGTTCACAATTCCACTTTGCATATCTCTGAAGACTTTTTCCCATCCCGGCTCATCAACAATTTCAAATTTATCTACAATTCTGCTTTTTCTTAAAAACAGGCATACGTAGCTATTTCAGGTGGATTTATCATACTAATTTCAGATAAAGCAAAAATCCAGAAGCCTTTGGAAGTCCTATCACATCTTCTGTTTTTCTCACATAGATTACATCACGAACAGGACTGGAAAGGACTGAACTTGCGACATTAAACAACTCTTTTGAATCAATTGCAAGCCCCACCTCGACACTTCTTCCTTTTCTTTTCTCTACAATAAATCCTCTGGAAACAAAGCTCTTTTGTACCTCTTGTTACATAGACAGGGATCAGCCCAAGTATTAACGCCAATTCTTTCTTCGTATAATCAGCTTTTTTATTATATACTAGATAAAGCAAAATCAGCTGCGCATTGGCTGTTAATTGCAGTAAGGCACTTCCTTCCGCCCGATAAACTTCTTACTGAAAAAGGATTCTAAAAACGGCAAATAAATCTGCGCAGGAATCATCAGAAAAGGGGATGTGATGCTTCACGTATGCATTCCTGTTATTCTTTGTAAGCGTTTCAAAAGCAGAAAGCGACCGGTACGCCAAATTTCTCTTCATATAGCAGCTTTTTCTTTATAAAGTACCCTACTGTCAATCGCGGAATGAAGCTTTTATAATATAAAAAGCCAAATTGCTCATATTGTGCTTTATATATCTTCCTGCCCGTAGTTAAGTATCTGGGTAGTCCATTCTTTTCTTTATGTTCAGATATTTCCAAAGGATAAAGCAAATACCCTTTCTAATTCTTTTCTCAATCATCATAATTACACCTAAATATCCTGTTATATATTATTTGTAATGATTTATATACATGTAATTATAGGTCTTGAATGATTTTATTTCAACCATAGTATCCGTAATTTCAGTTCTTTGATTAGAGCTTTCCTTTTTATTCAATTAGCGGTTTTTCATAGGCTCATTCGGATTTTATACAGTATTGAATCCCCAGCCCTCCTAAACAAAACATCTTGTAAAAAAATAGATTGAATTCTCTCTTTGTTTATTACTCATTGTGCTCTTTATAATATCGTGCACAATAGATTTAATCAAGATTTCCATCGTATATGTACGAGAGAGGCATTCCCTGCGCACATAAACATATCTTTTTTTCTCCCTCAATATTTTACAAAATAAAGCCTTCAAAAAGCTTTCAAAAAGAACAGACGCAATAACAACTATAGCAAGATTCTATATAGAGGTGTATACTTCCTATCGGAACGCCATTGTCATCAAAATCGACTCGGAAAGAAGGCAGGAAAAATGAAGAAAAATTCTTATTGTAGTAGATATGCAGAAGGACTTTATTGACGGTTCTTTAGGAACAAAGGGCGGAAGCCATTGTCCAAAAGGTAAAAGAAAAAATCCTCTCCTATCCCAAAGAGGATGTTTACGCAACCCTAGACACTCATCAGGAAGATTACCTCTCCACCCAGGAGGGTAAAAATCTTCCTGTCTCCCACTGCATTAAGGGAACGGATGGCTGGCAGTTGGATAGCGCTCTTCAAGGCTTAATCTTAGCGGATCATTTCTTTGAAAAACCCGGCTTTGGAAGTTTGGAATTGGCAAATGCTATGAAAGCCCTTTATCAAGAATCCAAAAAGCAAAGGGGCAGGATTTTCTCTATCGAGCTTGTAGGCTTATGTACCGATATCTGCGTGGTTTCCAATGCCCTTCTTCTAAAGGCATTTTTACCGGAAGTTCCTATCTCTGTGGATAGCCGGTGTTGTGCAGGAGTCACGAAGGAAAAACACGAAGCTGCTTTGGAGACTCTACGCTCTTGTCAGGTGGAAGTGCTATAGGAAAATAACGGGCTATAAGTTATAAGAAGGCACTCTAATGCAGGTGAGTCTGTAATTGGGGCACGCTCCCGCTAACCTCGCCTTCGTAACAGTACTAACTTCAAGCTTCGCTTTGGCTCGCTTTCAGTAAGTACTGACGGGCTCAGATTACCCCTATTACAGACTCACACTGCACCATTCGCTTCAATTATTGATTTTACAGTTCTTCACTTCGCCGGTTTTTCGCAAATATCGGGCTCAGACTACCCCTTATTTAGACCTATATTGCCGAAAAATCTATATATATTTTGATTTTTGATAGCCCGTTATGTTTTTCTGGTATGAAATTTAGCGTCCGCTTTATTTCTCCAATGCCTGATCCACATCCGCAATGATGTCCTGCACATCTTCAATTCCTACGGACATTCTGATAAGGTCCGGAGATACGCCTGCTGCCAGCAGCTCCTCATCATTCATCTGTCTGTGGGTGGTGGATGCAGGGTGAAGCACACAGGTTCTGGCATCCGCAACGTGGGTAACGATAGCAGCCAGCTTCAGGGAATCCATAAACTTTTACAGCCGCTTCTCTTCCTCCAACTACGCCGAAGAAATTACTCCGCAGGAGCCCTTTGGAAAGATACTTTTTAGCCAATTCATGCTGGCTGTCATTTTCCAAACCGGAGAAGGAAACCCAGGATACTTTCGGGTGCTTTTCCAAATGCTTTGCTAAAGCTAAAGCATTTTCATAATGTCTTTCCATTCTTAAGTGCAAGGTTTCCAGACCTACGCCCAAGGTAGAAGGAGTTTTGCGGAGAAGGAATGGAACCTAAATCACGCATCAGGTTGGTGGTCATTTTCACAATATAAGCTGCCTTACCGAAGCTCTCCGTATAGACTGTTCCGTGGTAGGTTTCGTCCGGGAGTGGTTAGTCAGGGAATTTCTCGCTATACTTGGTCCAGTCGAAGTTTCCGGAATCCACAACCGCGCCGCCAACCGCATTGGCAAAAGCCGTTCATGTATTTTTGTGGTGGAGTGTGTCACGATGTCCGCTCCCCATTCAAAAGGTCTACAGAAAATCGGAGTGGGGAAGGTGTTATCCACGATAAGAGGAACACCATGCTTGTGTGCTGCCTTGGCGAATTTCTCGATATCTAAAATTTTCAAAGCCGGATTCGCTAAGACTTCTCCAAAAACCAGCTTTGTGTTGGGACGGAACTTGGACTCCAACTCTTCTGCAGAAATATCCGGATCCACGAAGGTCGTTTCAATGCCCATATTTTTCATGGTCTTTGCGATTAAGTTGTAGGTTCCTCCGTAGATTGCGGAAGAAGCAATCACATGATCTCCCAGCAGAGGCAATATTGAAGATGGCATAGAAATTTGCCGCCCTGACCGGAAGAGGTTAGGATGGCCGCTACACCGCCCTCCAACTGACAGATTTTATTTGCCACAGCGTCATTGGTGGGGTTAGCCAGTCTGGTATAAAAATAGCCCGAATCCTTTAAATCAAAGAGGTCTCCCATTTGCTGGGAAGTCTCGTATTTAAAGGTGGTGGATTGTACGATGGGACTACTCTGGGCTCTCCTTTTTCGGCTCATAGCCTCCTGTTACACAGATGGTATCGATGTTGTAATTTGCCATGATGTTTACTCCTTTACTGTATTTTTCACTGTTCTGTCCTATCAGAAAACTGTCTTTTTATTCTACCATGGCTATGTTTAATTCGTCTATCATTCTGTATGTGACTTTTCCCTAAGATGTACAATATTAATAAATTTTTTGTTCTTTTCTTCAATGTACAACGCATCCCATGCTATACTTAAAAAAACATAAAAATCTTCAAAAATATACTTAGTGGAAAATCATGTTGAACAACTCCGATAAAGGACTATCCAGAATTGAAAAAAACTTGTCTTTCGATAAGACTTCAGAAAGGAAGCATATGAACCAAAATTGACTTGAGTAAAGAAGAACGACAAAAACTCAAAGAACTCAGGAGAACCCCTCAATTTAAAAAGGACTGGAATATCTTGAAGATATGCATCTATAGATCACTTCCTATTCCATCTATTTTTTTATATTTGTGTTTACTTATTTTTGCATGTATTTTTATATTGTTTCAGCGTCTTATCTGCATATGTCTTATATGAATTGATTAGTCCTTTTTTTGGTTTTTCAGTATAGCTCCTCATGATACCTATTTATCGTTCTGACTATAGCCGCCGAGAGCTATCATACTGCTTTATCACCAAGTTTGTTGAAAAACAACTAAAAGTTTAGTCCAAGAGAAATATATTAAAACGTTCACTTCCTCCAACGATAAATATTATTCTTCCCGACTCGGAATTTAATGAAGAAAAACTTCCCACTAAAAACTTAAAAAGCTCTACCAAATTTATTTCATACTATCTCCAGTCCGGTTTACTTAAATTGCAGCATCAAAATGATCTACAAATCACAGACTTATATGCCTACAGTCCAAAAAGAAGAAAGTTGGCACTCACGCATACGATTTTAAAGGACAGATTTTTCCTTTAACTATTCTTCCTATTTTGATGGCCAACTACGAGTTATTCCTTCAGATAAACTGTTGGAGAAAAGGAAGAAATAGAGGGACATTTTTGCCCCCTGCGAAGGAGAGATAAAATTGATGTGAAAGATATTCCTCATAACGAAATATTATGACATCTACTGTTCTAACATAGAAGCAGCGAAATTTCCTAACACCGGCAATGATTGCCTGGTTTGACAAACAAGTTCCTAGAGGATTAACTTTCTTCTTAACAGGTAATCATATTTATTTGGCTATTCAAAGCAACTTAATTATCTTCGATCCACCGAAGAATATAGCAGCTTGGGAGAAATGGAATATTGAAGAAATTGCATGGCGAATAAAAGCTATGACCCAAACAGCAATGCAACTTACGGAAATATTTCAATAAAGACTAAAGCAGTTGCAATGGTATAAAAGTGGATTTTTGTTCAGCACTCATTCATTTTCATCCATCTTTACGCCCGATTACCCTCTCTCATAATAAAAAAATATTGCTGAATAATCCCAGCATTTTCCCCATACAAAAGAAAAATGGAATACTCCGCACATTCCTTCTCAATGGCGCGGAAAAATCCAGACATCCACCGGAACGCAGGCGGTTCTGCCGTAGGCAAATAGGGCGATACAGTTTGCCACCTTTATGCCTACCCCCATGACGGTCTGAAGCTTTTTCCAGCAATGTATCATCCGGAAGCTCTGCGATGGCTTTGTAGATTCAGCTCTCCACTATTGACCTTTTGTATTGCGTCTAAAATATACTTCACCCTATAGCCAAGACCGCAGGCTGCCAGCTCTTCCTCCGTAGCATCCTTTCATTTCTTCCGGAGAGGGAAATGCCTTTAGCCTTTCCTGTTCCGTAACAATATCATGGCCATATTTTTCCGACAGTGCTTCCACGGATTTGATAATGGCGGGAATACTTTTCCGTTGTGAAATGATAAAGGTTAAAAGCATTTCCCAAAGGGGTCTTGTCGCAGGAGCCGCACTCCACGACCATGGGCAATGGCCTGATCCACGAATTCATGCTTTCCGCTTTCTGAAACAGCAATTTCGCTATAGCATCTTTTCCAAAATCAAAAAGGAGACCAGATTGTTTCCCAGCTTTTCTGATCACGGGACACCGTATACACTCCGGGCTCTCCCTCTTTCGGACGAAGGTAAATGGCGGAATCTCCGGAGATAAAACGATAGCTTCCGTCTTGCAGACATTTTCCCCGAAGCTTTCTGTCCCGCTATCAATAATTTTCTCTAAGTCAAAAATCATCTTTGATGGTCACTTGCATAAATCACACTCCTATAAAGCTTTGTGAAATATCATAACACAAAAGACCTGCTAAAACTGTTTAGCCTTATATAAATTCTTTCATCACTGGCATCAAAAAGTCGCTCCTTTATGTTATACTTAAAAAGTTTCAATAAAAACCCAAATATAAGAAGGAAGCAAGGATGCAGTAAATGGAATTAACGAAGAAGAACGGCAAAAGCTTAGAGAACTTTGGAGGTCTCAAAAATTCAAAAAGGCTCGAAAAGCAATGAAGAGAAAGTTTTTACTACAAAGACAACCCTATGGTGCCTTTTTGTATTGTTCTCCGGGCTTTTGTTCTTATGTGTTTTTGTTTTGCCGATTCTTATAACGCTTAAGAGCAGTCTATCCTCCCCTCAGCACATTTCTGCTTTATCAAAAGATTGTTTTCGGGATAGTGATTGCTTCATTCCTGGGTATCGTCGGCGCGTTCATTTTAGCGGTACTTTGTAGCCTTATCTTTAAAATCATAAAACTGCCTGAAACAGAGGAAACTTATCTGAATCGGATACTTCCTCCAATGATTAATATTCTTTTTCCCGATGCAGAATTTGCCGGAAATGAAGCGCTTCCTCTTCATGCCTTTCAGAAAGCTGTACCGATTTTTTCTTATTATTTCCCCTACGGCTTACTGGATTTGCAGGAGCAAAATGGACTGAAAATCACCGGCTTATATGCTTACTCTCCCCAAAAGGGAAAAGACCGAAAAGGTTTATACAATTCAAGGGACAAGTTTATACTTTGCAGTATCACTCTCATTTTGAAGGACAACTAAGAATCGTTCCCACGGAGAAAGTGTGGGGGAAAGAAACAAATGGAGGGCATTTTCCTGCCTGTGACGGAGAAAAAAAAATCGATGTAGAAGATATTACCCATAATGAGCATTACAATATCTTCTGCACCGATGAACAAGTTCCTGACGCCATCCATGATTTCCCGCTTTGATAGACAAATTTCTTCCGGATTAGGCTTTTTCCTAAACGGCGACCGGATTTATCTCGTAGTAAAAAGCGACTTGGCTTTATTTGCCCCTCCTAAGGATAAGAAGGCATGGAAAAAATGGGACATGGAAAAACCGCCCGGCAGATAAAAACCGTGGTGGCTTCAGCGAGAGAGCTTGCAGAGATGTTCTAAATGAAAAAGCCTAAATCCCGTACACTTCTAGCGGCACTCATTAAGAACGAGATATCGCACGCTTTACGAGCAAGACTCGTTATGAATCAAAGCGGAAAAATACTGTTTTTCAGCAATTTCCGCTTTTTGTATTTTCTCTACGCACAAATCCTCTTCTTATTCATCTTCTTATTCAGATGCCTTAAAATTGTATATCGGTTTCAACACCTCGATAATATCCACCGTATCTTCCAAGACATTTAATATATCCTCCAAAGACTTATAGGCCATGGGCGCTTCATCCAAGGTCTCTTGATTGATAGAGCTTGAGTAAATCCCCTTCATGCTTTCCCGGTATTCTTTCATGCTGAGCTCATTTTTGCGCCTTAGTTCTGGACATAACCGTCCTGCCCCATGCGGTGCGGAATAATTCCATTCGGATTTCCCTTTCCAAGAGCCAGAATGCTTCCATCTCGCATATTGATAGGAATAAGAACTTTTTCTCCTGCATGCGCTGCTATAGCGCCTTTTCGAAGAATCATTTCTCCCGAATCAATATAATTATGTACAGTATGAAAAGCATCTGTTCCACATAAATTGCATTTTTCGAAAATAATCTTCGCCATAATCTCCCGATTTCTTCTTGCAAAATGCTGGCATAGTTCAACGTCATGGAGATAGTCTTGTAAAGTCTCTCCGTATAGGTAACTATAAGTCCTCGGAATGTCTGTGACTCCTTTATGCTGTTCAATAGCGATTTTTCTGATACAGTTCCGCTACCTGCTTCCCGAGATTTCGACTTCCGCTATGAATAACAAGATATTTCGTTCCGTCTTTCGAAATATCCACTTCGATAAAATGATTTCCTCCTCCAAGAGTTCCCAGACTTTTCCGAAGACGATTTGGATTTTTAAGCTGCCCGTAACAGTGAAATGCCTCTAAGTCAAACTCTTCCCGTTCTCTATCCCATACGCTCATTCCGGACGGAATAAAGTGCAGCAACCCTCATCCAATCTTTCTAAGTCTATTTCCATCTTCCCAAATTAATCGTATACATTCCGCAGCCAATGTCTACACCCACAATATTTGGAACCGCTTTATCGTGAACCGTCATTGTCGTCCCAATCGTGCACCCTTCCCGGCATGCACATCCGGCATAATACGAATTTGACTCCGGCTGTGAAGTCGTAGTCACACATTCTTTTTATTTGTTGAATGGCGCAGTCCTCCACCACTGATGCAAAACAAACTGCCTTATTGACCTTTCCCTCTATATTAAACATACATTTCCCTCTCTACGCACAAATCCTTTGGTAGCGTTCGGAAGATAGTGTTTCCAGCATAAAGGAATAGGGATCTAAAATCCCCTCGGAAAGCATGGAAAAAATCTGTGGAGAAGCGCCGGACACCAAGGCAACTCCTGCTCATTTTTTTCGTAACCGGCTGTTGCGGGTTTCTACTTTCCACATTCCAAAAATACAATTTGCAGAGCTTGTAGCCATACTTTGCAAACTTCTTTTTGCGCACTCAAAAATTCGTCATTTCCGCATGGTTTGCACAATAGTCGAATTCCATGTCCGAAATGATATAGAGTTTTTCCGGGAGTTCCTCCTGCTTTGCCTTATTTTGAATGGCCGTCTTCAGAATTAAGTCGAAAGTTCTCTGTAAATCCGTATTGGCACACTCATTGAAACTCATGCAGTACGTAAGTTTATCCACAATATCCCGCCCTTGCACTTCCACCAATCTCGGATTTTCAGAAAAGGTAATAAAATGATTATGGAAACAGCCCTTGTTGTGCTCCGCAAAAATAAATCCCCAAAGACTGTGCCACTGCTGCCGGCATGTATCCGGATCACAGTTACAATACATGGAACCGGATCCGTCCACTACAGCAAGAGCATTTTCCGCCCCTGTATAGTCGGGAAGTGCCTTCCAGGTGACGTCCATCGAACGGCGTTCTTCTTCCGTGATTTCCGCTTCCACTATATTTTTTTATGAATAATGGATGCTGCGATATCACAGGGCGTCAAGGTTCCCGTATTCATTACAGAAGGATTACTTTCCGCCTTATCCAAAAAGGCAGAGTATCTCTCCCTGTCATTTCTGAGAAAAGCCAGTCTATACTTATACAAGGCTTTAGAAGGCTGCTTCTCATAGGAAAAGGAGTAATCCTTCTCCCGAAGATAATTATCCATCAACTTTATTTCTGCCCGCAGTGAAACAAGGACTTTACGATACTCTGCATCGCTAAAAGCCTAAAAGCTTTTTGCAAGTTTCTTAGCTCTTTTAACGGTATCCTTTATTGCTGGTATTCACGGAAGGAAGCCATTTGGCCAGTAAAGAAACGCTCTCTCCGATTTTTCAGGGCAGCAAAGATCCTTATCCAACTGTTCTTTTATGAAGCTAAGCATATCCTTTTCGCAAGGTCCGTCCAGAAGGGAAAGAAGGTCATCAAATCTTCCCATACTCGGGAACATTTGCAATATTCTTCCGAAGGGAATCCGCCTCATGAAGAGATAGCCACTTTAGTATAGACCGAAACACTCTTCTCTCCCCAAGTCCTCCTCGGATATCCCTTGCGAAGAAAAGAATCTTCATCGCCATATTTCTGTCTTCCGTATAGGCCTTGATAAATCGGGAAATGATTTCATTGTCTTCTGCATTTCGTAGAGCCTCAATGGTAGCAAAAAGATCCAAACAATAAGAGTTCGTACTCCTGTTGGTAAGAGCGCCATTCTCCGTATATGTCAGATTCTCTTCTTTTCTTAATTCCTCTAAAAACATTGCTCCTACCTCCTTCTAAAAAGAAACAGCCACAAGATACTTTATAAGGTAAGGGGCAGTTGCCTCTTCCAGCAGGGGGAGTGTTGCATCCCGGAAGCGCCGGGACATTAGCCTCGCGCCGACTATCTCAGCCAGGTATCACATATTTTTTGCTGTTAGTATCTTTCCGACTGTTTTAAGTTATACTTAGTGGAAATCCACTAAGACATACAAGACACAGGATGAACCATCCGTATTTAATCCAAATTCAAATACACTTGTTTTGCTGTATGTGTCTTTTCGTGCCTTTATGATATACCGTTTTTCAGGAGATAAAAAGCTGAGGAATATAAATATTTTTTTCAACCCCAAATTCATTGTATAAGCACTGTAATTTCGTTATTATTATGATATTAAGCAATCCCATTATGGGGATTATACAGGAAAAATTCAGATGGAGAAATTTTGATAGGGGTTTTAAAAAATAGAAAATAGAGATATGCAAAAAGTAGGTCAAGCGTATATCCCTCTGAAAATCAAGATTTTTCAAAAAGGAGGAAATCATGACAGAGAAGTACAAAATATATATTCCGGAAGAGATGCGATTACGCCTTTTTTGAATGATGCGGAGCTCTTTGATTTTTATAAGAAGGACGGCTCGGTGAATCTGAATGGATTTTTAAAGGAGCTTTTACTCCAATATTTTGATGAATATCGTGAAACAAAGGAAAGGCTCCTCGATACTATTTTGTCCGACCTTAGTGCATTTTCCTCGATTTCCCGGGAGGACGCCGATGCCATCGCGGATAAAATCATGAACAGCTATATGCGAAATACGGAATTCAAGAGTGAGCGAAACGCTGCCATCACCTTAACGGTCAGCGGACGCTCTTTGGACATCATGCATTCTATTGAAAATAATATGCTCTCTCGGGTTTCTCTCTCCCAGTATCTTAATGACTTTTTCAGCTCCTACCTATCTATTTCCAGAAAAGACCGTGAGAGAATTCTCTTTCAGGATATCTTTGAGGAGTTAAACACTGCCATTCGAAAAAATAGTATTATCCGTTTTACTTCCACTTCCGCTCCAAAAGTAATTTTTACGGTTCAACCTTATTGTATTGCCGCATCCAAAGAGGAGCAGTGTAATTATCTTCTTTGCTTAGACAACGAAACCGGCATACCCAGATCCTTCCGTATCTCAAGAATTCGTGCCTTATATAGCTCTTCCGATAAATTCATTCCGAATGAAAGCCGAAAACTGGAGCTCCAGGAAATTGCCAGAAGAAGTCCTCAATCCACATCCAAAGGAATTGAAGCCGAAGTCCGCTTAACGGAAAAGGGCCTGCAAAAGTTTCATTTCATTACTAAAAACAGGCCGGATGTATTAAAAAGAAGGAAATACTCTTTATTTTAACTGGCCAAAAACACAGTTGGAAGAATATTTCCATCGCTTCGGAAAAGAGGCAGTGATTCTTTCTCCGGATGATTGTCGGGAATCCATGCGGATCTTTTACAAAAAAGCATGGGAAGCATATAGGAAGAAGGAGGAGAAGGGGGAATAAAAATCAATAGGCTTTTCTATGCAGGACAGGTCTAAATATAGGGCGAGTTTAGATCCCCCATTTTCAGACCAATCCTACATAAAGACTCTTCCTTTTTGGATTTTATTCTCTCTACTCTATCCCTTCTATCTTGCAAAGCCCGATTTCTTTCAGTCCTCTATCATACAGAGCGGTGAGACAAAGCTCTCCGCAAATATTGTGTAAGCTATGCTTTGTCATGCCTCTTGGCATAGTAATATCCAGATACTCTCTTTTACTAAGGGAAAAGAGTTTCTGCTTTCCCTTCCAATCGTCATTGTTAAAAAGCGGTGTGAGAATTAGATAGTCCGAATGCGTGAAAGTTCCATTTACCCCGGACTTTTTTCCTCCCGTTTTCAACTGTTCCGACTCCAAAAGCTTTTCTTTTACCTTGCCCTCGGAGGAGATTTTTGCCAAAGCATAATAGTCCATTCCCCATTTATTCACTGAACCTGTGCTTTCTCCCGAAGTATAGGCATAAAGTGCATCATTTAGCATTTTTAAACTGTCGATTTTCGGAGCATCCTTCGTCCTGTCATCATGGTGCGTAAAGGCATTTTTCTCTATTTCTGAAAAGCATTTCCACTTGGCTTCTTTTTTTCCAGGGTCAAAGTCTAAAAGGGCAAAACAGCGGGACAGACCGTAATACACTTCCTTTTCAAAGCAGACGGGAATCAGCCTTCCCTCTGAAACAGTCTGAAAATACCGCTCTCTTGCATTGTCCGGCAGCACTTTGCTAAAAGGGGCAAAAATCCATTCTTAATCAGGGATGATTTCCGGCGAAGAAAAATCTCCGGTAAAATAAACAATTTCTTTCTTTGCTTTGATTACCCCGAAGTCGTTTCCAAATGAAAAAAGCAGCGAATCATTTTCCCGGTCCAGAAAGTCCTCTCCAAGCTCTATTTCCTGTATGCCGGTTTCGGACAGGACAAGAACAAAGTAGGCTCTGAGAACTTCTTCCTTCCTTGTTAAGAGGAGAGCGCTCGCACTCTGCTCCGGACACGCAGGAGAAAGAAAACCTGTGCTGTAAACATAGGTATATACTTTTTCCGGCTTGTATTTTTGTATAAGACTTAGCTTTAAAGCGGACATATCATTCCTCACTATTTTCGTTATCTGCCTCTGTGTTTTGGGTAGGCTTTCAAAAATCAAACCCTTCATGTTTAAATCATTGATTAAATTTTTCCGACCCTAATCCAATCTGTTCGCCCTTAGTATTTGGCTTTTTTTCATTCGAGCATTTAGCTTTTTATCATCCTGCTATTGCGCATTATTTTAATCGGGCATATAGCTACTAGTCAATCTGCTTCAAGCAAACAAACTCGAAAAATTCCGGTAGAATTCCTCCTTTATTTTTCGAGTTTAATACCATAAAAAAGTATCGTGGGCTTTACACACGATACTCTTCATGAATTAAATCAGCAAGCTATTCCCATCCAATAAAAATTCCTTAACTCCCATCATCAGATATCCGTTTTCGTCATAGCGAGGCTTCATACGTTTTTCTACGATAATGATTTTCTTAAAGGAATCCATGGTGCGCTCAAAGGATTTGCATTCCTGCTCATACTTTTCCTTATCCGGAATGGCATAGGCAGACTGAATATAATACTTCTTACTTCCTAATGTAGCAATGAAATCGATTTCCCTCTGCACCCGAATCTCTTTCCCATTTGCATCCCTCTCCCTGGATTCCACGGTTCCCACATCTACCTGATAGCCCCTGTATCGCAATTCATTGTAAATGATATTCTCCATGATATGGGTTTCTTCAATCTGCCGAAATGACAGTCGGGCATTGCGAAGGCCCAGGTCTTCAAAATAGATTTTATAAGGGGTTCCGATATACTTTCGCCCTTTCACATTATATCTTTTTACCCGAGTAAGCATAAACGCTTCTTCCCCATAGGTAATGTACTTATCCACTGTTGCATCACTGATGTTTGTCCCATGAACAGAATTCATCGTTGCGGCAATTTTCCTTGGATTAGTAGGGGTGGAAATGCCGGAGGCAATGACGTCAATTACTTCTCCCAAGGCGTTTTCATCCTGTACCGAATATCTGGCCACGATATCCCGAAGATAAACGTTCTTCATTTGGGATATCAAATAATTGCTTTTCTGCTCTTCCGTACTCATCAGGGCAACCGCCGGAAGCCCTCCGTAAACGGAGTAATCATCATAAACTTCGCTTTTTATCTCCCTCTTTGAATGCATAGTATTCGGAAAAAGATAAAGGCAGCACATGCACTTCATCCCCTCTTCCTCAAATTCAGTTATAATATCTTTTGACAGAAACTTGGAATTACTGCCTGTTACGTAAACATCAACATTTTGCTTCCGAAGGAATCCGTTCAGCACTGACTCAAAGGCTCCCAGCTTCTGCACCTCGTCCAGCAAAAGGTAGTACATCCCTTCACCACGAGATCTGTGGCATCAGCCAGGTAATAAATCGGAGGGATCACCTTGCGCTCTTCTTTTTCATTATCCAGTACGATGGGATCTTCTCCAATCTTTAATAAATCTTCTGCTGTATCAAAGGCGAATCGGATAATATGACTCTCTTCTACGCCTTCCGAAAGTAAATGCTTATAAAATAAAGTATTCAACAAATACGACTTCCCGCAGCGTCTGATTCCGGTAATCACTTTAATGAAGCCATTGTGTTTTCTGACAATAAGTCGATTAAGATACACCTCTCTATTGATTTCTCCATTGATTTCCATCTTGATCTCCATTTTATATTTTTGCCGCAAACGGCACTTTTATGAAATATTGTACTCATTATTCGGAAAATTCGCAAGAGATTCATTTCATATTTTTGCCGTAAACGGCATTTTTATGGCATAGACAGAAAATCAAAATGAGATAATAACTTTTAGTAGAAGAATTACTGCGCTGTTAACAGCATTTTCTATAAACCACATGATTTTTATTCTTCTCCCAATACCTTTTTTTGCCAGCTTCGTTTTTCCGCATACAGGGCATTTCATATATCTTGCCCGACCCTTGTGCATGGATAGAATGACCTTACTGTAGGAGGGCACATAGCGATGATGACAACACCCGCATTCATAGTACCCGGCTTTCTGTTCAATACCAACTGCGATAAAGCTTACCAGTAAAAATCATCATAAGGGCAAAGGCGGAAGTACCATTCTCAGCCAGAAAGGCATCACCAGGAAGGATGCCAAAAGGATTAAGACCGATCAGGAGAGCACTGTCGAGAATCCCAGCCAGTATTCCAGCTAAGGGCTCTCCTGTCCCTTTCCTCCACTTCTCGTCTCATTGCGAGAAGGTTCTCTTCTAATTGTTTATTATAGAATTCTGCCATGATTCTTTCGCCCGACAGGAGTTCGTTTACGTTGATTTTCAGAAATCCGCAAAGCTCAGCATAATCCCAGAATCCGGCATAGACTTTCCGGTTTCCCATTTGGATACCGCCCGATCACTGATACCAAGCTTTCTCCGCAAGCTCCGCCTGTGTCATGCCCTCTTCCTTTCTGCAGCTGCTATAAATTTTCCGATTTTGATTTGATGCATATCGGACACCTCCTTTCACGACACAAGCTTACCGGAAACCGTCGAAAATGACGGGAACCGGCGGTTGAGTTCTACCCTATTCCACCGGCGGTTGAATCTAAATTCTTCTCTATATTCAGCTTCTTCTCTATTAAGACTAATTCCACCGAAATGGCAGTAATAAAAACCGGCAAACTTCCTAAAGAAGTCGCCGGCTTTTCATATTCATTACATGGGATTACAAAGCAGTAAGAAAAAGTTAATCCTCCTAAAATCACTCCCGCTGAATTAGGAATAATAAGAATCCAGTCTTTTTCGGTTCCTTAGTCCATCCGTAAATAACCCAAATCAGGCAAGAAATTGCTGCAAATAGCGGCTGAAAAAGGTTGAGCTTTGTCTCCTGCAAGTTTGCGAAAAATCTGGGGAATGTAAGCAATAAAAACAAAAATACCGATAAATGCTCCAATAGAACCTACAAAAAGATTGATTTTTGCTTGGACATCTGCTGACTCCTTTCCAAAGGTACTTGTCGTAAAGTTACTAAAAAAATGTCAATTAGTTCCTTTTTGTAACTGACACCGTGCCAATTATAAAGGGAGTTTTTGCTTTTTGTCAAATATTTTTTATAGATTCTCTGCATCCAATACAAAAAATCTCCTTTATTCAGGTAATCTCCCAACTTACTCCATCTTTTCCCCTAACCCCTTGATATAGCATGCCTTTTTCTTTACAAAGGGCTTAATCCCCAGATGGAAAATGAAAAATGAACTATGCTCTGAATAGGATAGTATTGCTTCCCCTTCATTGCCATGATAAGGTTTTGCGACACTTGATCGATCTGTCCTTTCCTCTTCCTTATCATTCCCTCAAGTTCGTTAAAGCCGGCTTGAATCCGAAGCTGTCCGCTCAATCTTCCTCCGGAAAATAACACAAGATTCTTCAGAACTTTCAAAGTCTCTTGACTTCCGTAATTTTCCCCCTTGCCACCTGCAATACAGTACTTTTTATGAAACAGTTGTTCCATCACAAAATGTCCTCGATCATAAAATCTTTCATTAATCCGGATACATTACTTGCGTAAGTTGGAGAACCCAAAACGATTCCGTCCACCTCTTCAATTCTTTTTTGGAGTAGCTCTGCATCATCCTCCATACAGCAATGTCCTGTTCTATAGCAATAGTTACAGCCGGTACAATGGGACATTTTTCATTTCCCCCAGATTGTAAAATACACTTCTATACCTGCTCCCCGAAGATTTTCTTCAATCCTATGAAGCACTGCTGCCGTCACTCCATTTTTTCTCGGACTCCCATTGATGATTAAAACCTGCATTTTCTCCTCCAAAAACTACTCACTTGTGTATCTTGCAAGAGCATGGTACTTTAGCATCGAAGGAAAAGTAAATCATTTCAATAAAGATACAATCTTTGCTTTCTGTGTATTTTAGGGAGGTATGCTATGAAGAAAAAGCCAAAATCCATCCGCTGTACGGTCAAGAAAGGAGATTTCCACTGCTTTACTCAAGCTAATGCAAGTATCCCTATGCAGAAATCTCCGTAAAGCAGATTATTATGGAAACAAGCCTTGCAAGAAAAAAACCTTTTCACCTGAACTTTCGTTCCAAGGACGATGTACTGAGTCCATTCTGAACAAATTAATCGTGGAGATATACCGAGGCACTTTCAAGGAAAATGTTGATCGCTCACTGTTATTTTCTCCTTCTGCGATAAAAATAAAGCCTTTCTTTCCTTACTGCACAAAAAATAAAATGCTGTATTTCCTCCTGATTCGCCTAAATGAATTTCTTCCGGAGTACAGTAAAAACAGAGATATGAGTAACAATCCCTTTTGCAAAGCTTATAGGAGAACTGGGCCGGACTACCTCATTGCCTTCAATGTGGGGGCTATCTGGAATGTGCTTTTTAAATGGATTGACCGGGGAATGGTGGATTCTCTGGACAGCATTCAAGAGACATTGAAAAAATATTTGAAGCGGATAAGTGCTTAGGGGTTCTCCAAATAGTAGAAGCCAACACCAATGTTGAAAACAAATGTTAAAAGCCAATCCCTAAAGTCAATCAAAAATCATGCCAAGATTTTATCCATAGTAGAGTAAAATATCGGCAGCTCGAGATGCTTTAACTTCCCGGTCTTATAAACACATTTGCACCCATATAGCATATCCCCTACATCACTATGTAAAGTCATGATTCTTCGGGTAAGTTCATTCGTTTTGAACATTCGTTTCATAAAAATTCCGGCAAAGGCAGCCGGAATCCTATACGGGAGAAGTTCATTTTTATAGAAGCCTAAGTCTACGCCTCTTCCCTTGACCACCTGAATGGTTTCTCTTATTGCCTTTACTGTAATAGATAAGGCATGGGCATCCTTCATCAGGTTAAGAGCAAGCTGCGCCGGATGCTCAATTTTCCCTTCCCGGGCAGCAGAAGAGGTGACACCTGCATTGATGGCCATATGAAGCCATATCCATTCCACCATGTCGTGAGGAATCTCCGTTTTCAAATTTGCAGAAGCGAGAAGAGCTGTTAAAGCTTTGTAATTGGAAATCCCTGCTTTTCCCTCACTTTCCAGCATGATGTGATCAAAGAGAACACAATCAAGCTCATTCTCCATAAGCTTTCCGCCGGCAGTAGGGAAGCCGATAATATAAGGATAAGCACCCACTATTTCATCAATCTCTTCCCGACTATTCCAAAAGTTACAAAACAAAATCAAGCTTCCTGTAATATGGTTTTGGGAAAGCGTCGTTATAGCATCCTTTATTTTTCCGCTTGCCACACTCAAAATAATAAAATCATACTCTGCATTCGACTCAGCAAAGATTCACCTTGTATTGATCACTTTTTCTTCTCCTTTTTGTTATAGCGTCCATCTAATAAACTGATATTTAGACTTTCCGGTGCCTTCGATTTTTCTCTTCTCTCAGTAAATGTTCGACTTGATGCCGGCTTTTTGGAACACATAGCCGTAGTTGTGCCTATAACGCCAAGGCCTACTACGCATATTTTCATAAATCCTGCCTCCTTTCTTCTATTTTCCATCCGATTATCCAGGCAGAACCAGAAGATAATTTTCCACAGCACAATCAAATTTACCATTTTGATGCATCCTAAGATAATGGACAAAATGATTGCTTCCGATACCGATTCCGCCGAGAATGAGAGCCAGCAAAATGGATTTTAGATAGGTCAATTGTAGTGCCTGTACGCCGTAATCAATATGACTAAAACGGCAATATTCCAAAAGCCGATTTCTCTCTGCCATCCTATAGAAATGCCATACGCAGAGTTTTCTTCCCATATATTCCGGTGCGAAAATCTGTAGTATTGCCGCACCAGATATCGCTATGATGAGAATGATAAACAGCACGCGCAAGAAAAGATTCATTTTTTTCTGATGCATTGACTAAAGCCTCCTTAAACTCACAGATTGCCTTAGACTACGAAATTACCTATTACGATTCCTCTACTCCCGTTCTCTTTTCCAGTTCTCTGATAGACGGAAAACGAAGAAATGTAACTGCCACAAGGAAAGAAAGACACCGAAATACCAATCATCATTGCTGCTCCCCGTCCGACACCCATTCCGCTCAGACTCCCAATACCATCCGCGGCTAAGCCGGAAACTGCATAGACAGTAACATAGCCTAGCTGCGAGAAAAAGCCTATAAATCCCTCAAGCTCTACCCTGTAAAGCATCCGGTATATTTGTCCTGCAAAGATAATCCATGCAGTTGTTGCAAAAAGGCAAGTAGCAAAGAAAAAGCCAAATATACTGATGCTGACCAGATTTTTCAAATATTGACATGCCAATCATAAAGATTCCCGCCATAAAAAATGAGATTTGAAGAACTTTTCCATATTCTTTCTTAATGCCGAAACCTCCAGAAGTATTCCCGATACAAGCATTCCACTTGCACATAGGGTTTCTACAATGCCCAGCACCTTGGAGTCTGCAAAAGAAAGAATCATCAGCTCAACAAAATTTTGCAAAGTCCCAGAAACAGGGTAATCAGAAAGAACACAGGACAAGCACAAAAACGCCTTTCTCTGTGGATTGCCCTCCAGCCTTCTTTCATGCTTTCCAAAAAGGACTGCTTTCTCTGTAGGGCTGTTTTCCTTTTATTCCTCGCCTTACAATAAAGGTCGTTGTAATCGTAACAAAGAAGGTAGATACATCAATGAGCAGCAACAGGGAAATGTCATGATATGCCAGCAATAGGCCTGCTATAACGGGCGAGAACAGATATCTGGCACTTCCTGCCAAAGACACTAATCCTGAGGCTTTAGAAAACTCCTCCTTGGATAATAAATCCGTGATCGTTGCTCTGTAGAAGGATCAAGGGAGGAAAATATGGCACTAACGAACACGCCTATACATATCTGAAAGAGGTTTGCTTCTCCATGTAGCATGCAGAGGAAAATGTAAAGGATGCCAAGTCCTGAACAACCGTCTCCAATCATCATCAGAACTCTTCTATCATAACGGTCAGCTAACCTCCTGCCGGAACAGTGAAAAGAAGGGTGAGCAGAAATCCAAAGTAAAAAGTCACCAAGGCCATTCCTGCCGCACTGCCTGTTTTTTGAAAGACATAAACCCCAAGACCAAAAGAGTGAGTCCGCCACCTATAGACGATATGAGCTCCCCATCCACAGAAGGAGGAACTTTTCATTCGGAACTCATCTTAATTTCCCTCCCCAAATCGTGTTTTCAAGAGTCTTCCAACGTGCTCCGTTCCAAAAAACATTTTCTTATTCAGCAGTACAATAATCGCCGTTACAATGAAAATCACAATGGTTTCCACACACTTTGTCTCCGCCGTCATCGCGATTTTTCCTGCATAAAGTTTACAAACAGATGGAAAACCATGCAGGCCAGAATGGAGCGGTCGCTGACCAGATACACCCATGTGATGATATATCCCATAAGTATGGCGCCCACGAAGAAATTAATGACAAACAAGGGATTAACCATAAGTCCTGCCTGATATGTCCCCTTAATAAATAGTAGGAAAATGCCAAAGTGACCATAAGATTCCAAAAATCAGGGGATTCAATAAACCAGTCCATATATTGCCCTATGGGTCTTCGCAATATCCTTCAGCCTACTTCTTCAATAATCGAAGCCAGTGTAATGGTCACAAAAGCAGATCCTATTCCACTCGGTAAAGGAAAAAATCTTCCGTAAAGGAAAACTGCTTTAGGGATTGTCCAAATAAAAAGGGATAAAAAGTATAGAAAAACAATAATCAGCATAAATAACCACTGCCCAAACACATTCATCCACTTTACTTTATAAAAAGCCTATAATCTTTTCCTTTAAGATCTCTCTTCAAGTCCTCACAGCCGGATACAAGCACAAATACAGTGGAGACCACAGCCGGGTGCAAGGAGCCCCAGCAGCATCAATAACGCTCCCTTATTTTTCAGAAACAAAGATTGCCGGTATCCAGAAGATCCATGTGAAAAATATGCACAGAGAAAGAATAACCACGGTCTATATCGATATTCATCTTTTATCCTGCATGAACTGTTCTTTATTCAGTCCCTTCATTCTGTTCTTTGTTCTGCACTTTATTCTGCCTCTTCATTCTGTTCTTTACTCATTCCCTTGCTCATTCCTTTTGCCCCTCTACTAAGACCTTACTGATAAAATGCATGGTTCCGGGATTTTGCCCCCAGAGACTTCTCCAGCATATCGATATACACCTCTACATCTTTTTCACCAAAATCTCCGTAATCGAACATATGCTGACTCGTAACAAGGGAGCATCTTCACTCGCTCTTCAATATGCGTACACGAAAAGATTCCCTGTGCTATTCCTTCTTTGAACAATCTCTGCCAGAATCAGCACTCGCCACCTCTACAATTTTCTTGCAGATTTTATCGTGCATGACGATATTTTCTTTTTCTTTCCAGAACATCCGTAATCACCGCTTCCTCTTTCTCCGGACGAAAGGGCATTTACAACCGAAACCAATTTTTCCGGGTATGCAAAGCGGTGTCTGAAAAAGCTCTTTAGCTGGCACTCTCCTTCTCTATCATCATTTCGATGACTGCTTCCAGCGTTTCCTCTTTGCTTGCAAAATAATAATAGTAAGTGCCTTTTTGCGATACCGGCCTTAGCTACAATCTCGATCAATGCTGGTATTCTCATAGCCTTTTTCTATGAACATGCGATAGGCAAGCTTTTAACAGTTCCTGTTTTCTTTGTTCCCCTTTTTCATATCCACCTCCATTTTCTATATCCGACCCTGTTTTTCCTATCTGCTCCAGGCTCCATATTTGAGCTTTTGTCTCTATTTGATATTTTTCGACCATTAGTCGGTTTTTATGATAAAACAGGAAAAATCAGTTGTCAAGTTTTTCGACTATTGGTCAGTAAGTTGTTCGAAAACGCTTTTTTAAAACTTAATTCTTTGGAAATTTGAAAATCAAAAAGCACCCGCAAAAATGCAAGTGCCTGCCTTGTCAAATACTCTTTTGCTTTATATTTCTTTAGAAGCCTTTCTTTAAACCTGCTTTACAAAACTTATGAAAAGGCTGAGACTTCTTCACTAGACTGCGTTACCGCCACACAATACTTCGCTCCCCTATTGATTCCGGGCGAATAAGTAATCGGCTCAAGCTGATACATTTTTCCTTCCTTCGCCACCGAACAAAATCCTGTCCAGGAAGCGGCAACTTGTCCGCCATTTTCCTTGTTGAAGACCTCTGCTTCTCCGTACTCCGTCAAAGTCCGGACTGACCTGAATCACAACAACTTCTCCGGGTTTATAGCCTACAATGAAATTGCTGTGAATCGTGACGCTAGCCACAACTACATCGTTGTAGTTCTCCAAGTGACAATAAATTAATTTGTAGTCGTCTCCGCCTTCTACCAGCGAATTAAAGATTTCCCGCATCCTTGCTTTGTTTTTCCGATTGTCCTCATCGGAAGCTCCTGTAGCTAATTTCTTCACAATGTCTAAGAGTCCCATTTTATTCCTCCTAAAATCCCCCTCATTTTTAACGGCAAGGCCGGGAAGCTAAAAGAGGGAAGTTTTTCTTTAATAAACCTAAAATTCATTATAATTTCACTATGCCGAATGTCAATATGGCTATCAAAGATGCAAAAGCTACAGATTTCAAGATTGCAAAACAACTACGTAGGGATATTTATGTTCAAAATTCTCTAATGTCCTTGGCTAGGCTAAATGGAATCATTTCTCCCGCCTTCGTTTTCGTATATGCCGTTTCCCCATGCATATACTCTATAATATCCTTCGCCTTATAATCTTTGAACTTCTTTATCACATCGTCCAGGATGCTCCTATCCTCATCTGTAAGAACAGCATAATCCATTCCTTTACTCGGATAAATATGAAGCATCAAATCGTAGTATTACTTTCTTCCTCTCGAATGTTTAAATTCTCCAAATTCATCAGGCTATAATGGCCAACAGGCAATGCTCCATTGGTTCATGACGGTATACCATACCCGTCATGGCAATACCGCGTCGTTTAAAGGACAATGCATCTCCATACCAAAGCATTTTCATTAGTTTAACTTTGAATAGATTGGATACACTTTCAGCAATATACGAAATCATCGCCTCAATTTTATCAATATTCAGCAAGGTGAAACCATTAAAATCTGTTGCTGCATCAAACTTCGCATACTCCGCTTCCAAAGCCTGCCTTGTCAAATACTCTTTTCCATAGGAATCGAGTTTCCCACAATTTTAGAACGCACGAGTCTTCTTTTGGTCTCAGAAAACTTATCTGCATTCTTCTTTAGAAGTTCTAGTGCAACAAGAGGATTATCTTTTATCATACGCAACACTAGTGTCATAAGCCTCATCTTGAATAGCCTTACTTTCATATCGTGAAATCGTTGCTTCCCCCATCCAAGTAGACGAGCTAAATCCACCTGTGAAAGACCATAACTTTTTGCGAATTCCCACAATTTCTTCAGAAGTCAATAAGCCGTGTAAAAACGCGATAAAGCATTCCTTGCATTAAGTAGGGTTCTCATTTGCCATCGCTCCGGTCTCAAATTCCTCTCTTCTTCATCAGCGTTTATGCAGTAAAAAGTGCTCTTCATAATCTACCTTATCCCCTTTTATCGTAATACTTGCCAGGCGCTTTCTTTCCTCTACATCATGCTTCTTATCGCATAACGGACAATCCATATGCACTTTTCTAATAACTTTACTTTGCCCATCGTTCACCTCCGCTTTTTCCATCCACTATGCATAAGGAAATTTCATCTTCTCTTTTGCATGAGTGGAATGCACACATAAAATGTGTTTCCTCAGATTTTCTTTCTTCTATCTTTAACTTCATATATACAAGCCTTCTGTTAATATCTTTCCCAAAAACGAATAGTAACGGAGGGTTTAAATCATCCTTATCAATCTTGGTTTCTGAATATTCTGCCACGGTCAACTCTTTAGCTCGATTCACAACATCCTCGGAATTGTAATCTAAATCAAGCAATGTGTAGGTGTTGAATACTCTTCGTCATCTACCTTCTTTTTCTTAATTAGTATTAAGTCATGGTCTATATCAAAATCATTTCCCTTTAAAAATGCTTTCAGTTCCTCAAGGAAAGCAAGCACTTCCTGTCTTTTCGATATTCTACTGAGAAAAAAATAAAGATCACCTCCCTTAAAGGTTTTGCTATCAATTGATAGTGTATATCTTATTGAGTTGCATGTCAAGAAAACTATTCCTAATTAAGTGTCCATCTTCTGTCCTAGTTCTTCTTATAGCTTACGGAATAAATCATAATTTGCGCTACAATACAGAGTAGTATTACTCCCAAAAATATATCCCAGCATTTTATTCATATCCAAATACCCTTAAACAGTTTGGCTTGAAAGGTAAAAGTATTCTTTCAGACTAAGAACAAAACATTCCCTGATCCATTCCTGCAAGGCTTGTATTGACATGCTCAAGAGTCCGTTAAGCAGTATATTTCTCAACATAATCGTTATTTGACTCGCAGGAAACAGGTTACATACGGTTTGTACTTCATTTGAAAAATTGAGAAATAGGAATATAGGCTCCAATCACAAAGTCCGAAGCTGCTGATAGTAGTCAAAAAAGCTTCGCAAGCACTAACGGTTTGAAAAATAAAAACCACAATCATAAAAATTGCGCTTGCGAGATAGATCCAGTGCAACGACAGCAAAAGTTTTACAAGCTGAATTGCATTAAGATGAGCATCTCCTTGCAAGCTAATCCCAACAAGACCGATAGCCAGAATGAATCCGGTCAAAAGTGTAGAAGAAAGTACAGCTGACATAAAAATAAGCAAAGATAATCTGTCCTCTTTTTAGTGGTGTTGCCAGAATATCATAATCCACTTTATTCGCTCTATCTTTTACGAGTACAGTAATACAACTAAAAGGAACTGAAATCATTGCGGAGCCTAAAATGCCACTCAGTAAAAAAATATTTGCAAACATAGCGATATCCTTTTGGGGAACCATAGAAGCCAGTCCCGGATACTGCTCCATTGCTCTTTGTATCGCACTAACAAAGGTGCCTTTCAGGAATAATAAATACAGTACAAGCACAATAATGGATGTCAGTAGAGAGAATAGAATGCTCTGCCAATCCTTGAAAAACAGCAATACGTTTCTCTTGATAAATCCCAAAATCCCCCTCATCTTATACCTCCAACTTTCTTCCTGTTAAATGTAGAATACGTCATCCATACTGCCTTTTTACAATTTCATAATCTCTGATTTTATTTCGATTTGTATAGAGAACTCACTGAGATGGAGCCCTCTTTTTGATTCCAATGGCACAATGTAGTGATCCACTTCATAAGAATGCTCTATGCCTTTCAGCACAGCTTCATTGTCACTACATTTCTCTACATACCAAATCAGTTTTGTATTCGTGTATTTACTTTTTAAAGCCGCCGGTGTGTCCTCCGCTACAATTCTACCCTTATCCAAGATCGCACCTGATCGCATCTCTTACTTCTTCCATATAATGTGTTGTAGAAATATTGTCATTTGTTTTTCTTTCGAAGATAATCGATATACTCCCACACCAACTTTCTGGACATGGGGTCCAGCCCGGTTGTGGGCTCATCCAAAAAGAGAATCTTCGGATTATGTAAAAGCGCTCTGATAATATCCACTCTTCTTCGCTGTCCTCCGGATAATTTCTCATATTTTCTATTCCAGATGCTTTCCAATTCGAAGGCCTGCATTAAAGGATGTAAGCGCTCCAAAATTTCTTCTTTGTGTATTCCGTAATAGGAAGCTCTCGTTAGAAGATTTTCTTTTACAGTCAATACGCGTCCAGAACTGAGTTCTGAAAAACAATGCCTATTTTCTCTCGAATCTTATCATCTTCTTCTCCAAGCTTGTGGGAAAAGACTTCTACCTCTCCCTCTGTCTTTTCAAAAATGGTACAGAGGATATTGATGGTCGTTGATTTCCCCGCACCATTCTCCCCGAGAAATGCAAAAAACTCCCCCTCTTTCACGGAAAAGGAAATATGATCCACCGCAGTCGTTTTACCATAGTTTTTACTTAAGTTCTTTACTGTGATTGCATTCATCCGATTCGCTCCTTCTTGGCGCCACTATAGTTCTTTCTGTAAGTCTATCCTATAGTTCGTCTTATCATTCAGTCCTATAGCCTCCTCGGTTCCAATTTGTCCTATGGTTCCTGTGGTTCCATCTTGTGATTTTGCCTGTAATTTTTCCTCAATTCTGCCCTGTTGTCTTAACGTTATTTTGCCTCACCGGTTTTGACATAAAATCAGCTTATCAACTGTAAGCATAAAAAGTGCCACCCTACCAAGCTGCATTTACAGCCTACTGAGTTGCACTTTTTCCATGAAAAGCTTTATTTCATAAAACGCTTTATTTCTTATTCCGAATCTTGCATATCTTTAATAGCTCCATTGATTTTAATCTCATCTACCTTTGCCATCCATGCTGTTGCACACCAGACAAAAGAGATAAATGAGGGCTGTACATAAGACAAATGATGCGTAAGTTGATGATTTGTCCGAACCAATGAAAAAGGCTTGCACACAAAACCACGATTCCGAGAACCGAGACAAAGTGAATCCCCATTCTGATCCATACTTCGCTTTTCTTCAAACTATCCATATCCAAAAAGAAAATATGTTGGTAAGGAGGATAAAAATCCTGTGAGACAAATAGAAAGAGGTCACTCCATTGAAAACTTAGGGTCTGTACTCCTGATGAAAAAGTGCTGAATAAAGCATCAGAATTCCAATTCCAAAAAGAATGGCTGTTGAAATCATTAAAAGTCTGACTAAAAATAGTTTTACTTTTTGCATATCATAGTCCCAACCTTTCTTTTCAGTTCTTTCACATACGTTCTTGCAATGATGACACGCTCTCCATTCAAAAAGTTCTGCCGTCATTCTTCCGTTAAGTTCTGCTCGCACTGACTTTATTTTCCTCATATTGATAATCATTGCCTTTTGCTGCTCTGAAGAAATTCCGACTAGCGTATTTTTCCAGTTCATATAATCTATATTGGACTTCAAACAATTATCCTTTGTATAAACAAAGGTTCGTTTATCCACGGATTCTATATAATAGATTTTATCAATGGGACAGAGAAAGCGTTTCCCCATTAGAGCGGGCCGTGATAGCAGGGGTCACTGTTTTCAAGAGCATTTGATGGCAGTTTGACATCTCCGTCACTTTGACAACACGGAGCAGCGCTTGCTCTTCTTCATAGGAATTTACTTTTTGAATATCTACCTTCACTATGTCACCACCTAATAATTCTACTTTCTCCCATTTTAGATTTTTAGGGTACTTGTACCACTTTTCTAAAATGGAACATATTCTTTTCCTTTACGGTCCAATCATTTCTTTTCTGATTTCTTTCGGAAAACGTCGTATTACGAAAAGATACAAAGAGTACGGTTTCCAAAAACAATCGTCAGGGTACAAAGGACTGTAATCACCGGAACATTGGACTGAATATGAAGGAACTGCCAAGGCCTAATAGATAAACAAGTACAAAAGGAATCATCAGCTTTTTTTATCCAATTTGTGGCTCTTTTTATTTAAATGCGCATTGTTAAACACACCAAGATAAAAGAGGAATAATCCTAAAAACATCATAATCACTCGGGCAATGCCCATGGCATCATTAGCATAATCCAGGTCAATCGTACAAAGATTTAAACCGAACCACACAAAATAATGATTGTAAATCAGTCCTGCCCCCACTTTGACAAGAAGATTCTCCTCAATGGCATGGTCAAATTCCGTGATGTAGAACAAAAATAAAGCTACTACCTGAAGCATTATAATAACGGAGTAAAACGAAAATTTCTCTATTTCGAAGAAATCCGCTGCGGCTATCAGCATTTCCCCAAGGGTAATAATAGTAAGGAGTGTTAATCTTTCTATAAGGTGTGCATATTAATGGGTACTCTAGCCATATCTTTTCGAAAGAAAATAGCACCCAGTATGATTACAATAAAGCCAAAAACCGGTTAATAAGATGCGTCCGATTCCTGACAAAAACAAGCTGACTATAATACTAATCATGCCCACAAAAAGAAGCTGAAAAATCCCGAATCAGTTTTCGATCCTTTTCACTATTCTTGCTTTTGCTATATAAGCGTAGATATATTGCAGAAATTGTATGACAACAATCCATAGAAGCGCCAGTGTAAAAGGCTGTCCAGCTTTCCTCCATATCGGAACTGACATTGTCGCCATAAAGACTAAAGCCGGCATTTGGAAAACCGTCATAATGATGATATGCAAAAGATTATGTTTTTCCATAGCGGTTCATATACCGGTCTGCACATTCCATACGCTGATGAAACAAACAAAAACAACAGTATAAATGATAAATCTCTTTTTAAACTAAAGATTCCTCATTCAGACTTTCTAAGATATGGGTAATCCTGGAAATTCCCAAAGACAAAAAAACCAAATCATAAAAACAGCTCGGTAAGATTAACCTCTTCGCTTCTTCTATTATTTTCTCTCATACCACCCTCACGTTTCCTTACTTTTGCTTTCTTTTTATAAACAGCTTTTTCTCGTAGAAACTTACATTTCGGAAAAAGCAGATGTATTATAGCATACTTTATTTTCCTTTTTCATCCTTTTTATTCATCAGATGAAGCATCTATCAAGGTTCAAAAAATGCTATAATAAAAGCAAAAGCGGGGGAGGTTTCTAAATATGCACGAATTAAGCACACTAATCAAAAAAGATATGGTGCCGGCACTGGGCGTAACAGAACCCGGGGCCATTTCCTTCTGTGTCGCAAAAGCAAAGTCCTACGCAAAGGGCGAGCTGCTTCACTTAAATGTCGCTATGAATAGCGGCATGTATAAAAATGCCTTCACCTGCGGTATTCCCAATTCCAAAGAAGTGGGAAATGTTTTTGCCGCTGCCCTTGGATATGTTGCCGGGAATCCTGATAAGGGCCTGGAGTCTCTGGCAAATGTTACGCCTGCCGACAATGTCATTGCGCAGAGGCTTATTGATGAGGGGAAAATCACCGTGGCACTTAGCGGAATTTCCAGCCGTATTTTTATGGAAGCAACTTTGGAAACAACAGAAAGCAAGGTTCTTCTTACGATTCGTGACACACATACCAATATCACGAAGATTGTAGTCAATGGGGAGACAGTGCTGGAGGCTGAGAGAAAGATGAGGCGATAGATAGGCCGGAGGCCGGCATTACAGAATCGGACAAGACAGAAGAAGGATGCGGCATTACAGAATCGAACAAGGTAGCAGAAGGAACCGGCATCACAAAAATTCATTCCATCCATAGATATACTTTTGGCAGAGCTCGTGGACTATGTGAAATACGGTTCCCTTGAAAAAGAAATCGAATTTCGTAAAGGATGCTTATAAAGTGAATCTGGAGCTTTTGAAGAGGCTCTAAAGAATCCCACACCACTTTTGCAAGACAGCTGCTGGCTATGAACGGAGGGCAGGTCATCTCTTCAGACGAGCAAATGACTGCCTCCTTCTTTGCAACGCCACAATCGAAGCCCGTGTCATCGGTTTGAGACAAGCCCGCCATGAGCATCACCGGCTCCGGCGCCCACGGGATCGTTGCCACCATGCCCCTATACGGCGTTTATAAGATTCATGGCTTAAGTGAAGAAATGCTCTACCGGGCAACCATGCTGAGCTATCTCATCTGCACCTATATCAAAGAATACTCCGAAGGCTCTCCGCCTTCTGCGGATGCGCCATTGCCGCCGGGCTACCGGCATAGCCTGCGGTTTAGATATACTTAAAGGGTGGCACTGTGGAGCAAAATGGAATACACCCTCAACAACATGGCATCTTCTATCACCGGGAATGATGCGCGACGGGGAAACCAGGGTTGTACCATGAAGGGTGTAGCTGCCTGTGATGCGGCATTCCGTTCCGTGGCATTTTGCCATGAAGGGCGTCCATGTGACAAAGTGCATGGTATCAATGGAAATACCGGAAGACACCATGCGGAATATGGGCTTAATTGCATCCCCGGTATGGTGGGAACGGAAAACAATTGTAGAAATCTTTGAAGAGAAGTTAAGATAATTTGTTCTTCTGAATCAAAAGCTGTATTTTCACATTCGGAAAACAGAGCAGCTTTTTCCTTCAGGATGATGTATGATGATGGTGAAAGCATGAGAGATGACGTGAAAGCATGAGAAATAATGGTGAAAAGTATGAGAATCGAGTAAAACAATACGGCTCGAGACTGTGCGCCTTGCGTAGCAATCAGACGCAAGCTCGAGGAATGGCAGCAGGGCGCATCCTACGGTGAATTATAGTTATCTCCCGATTGAAGTCGTCAGGAGGCGGCTCAGAAAGGGATTTTATCGGTTCCAACAGTCATAGCCGAGATTGATGGTACGGAAGTCGCACGAGAATCGGGCTACTTTAGCTGGACAAAATGCTTGCTCGACTGGAGCGATACATGAAAAATGGCGGGAGAGACAGAATTATGATCGGGAGAGAACTTTGCGATGACAGGGTTCAATGAAGAGGGTGGGCGGATAAGCCTGTATCGAACGCCCCTCGATTCTCTCCATCTCAAAACTACACTGTATAACAACGATTTCAAAAATTCTTCGAATTATTACAATATATCAAATATATTTTATGTATAATCACACAGCGCTATATTGGCATATTCCACTTTAGAATCCTGAGCAATGATGCCAATCTCATACTCAGAGCTTCTATAAACCCTATAAGTGAAAGCAATTTCTTTTCCTATAAATACCTCAATCATATCATGATCCACAAAAATCTTTACATCAATGACCGCCCCTGTCTTGATAGAAAAAGTTTTTCCGATACACGAAACCCATCCGGTCCGGGAGATGATGCCTCCGGGTACAGCTGAGCATGACTGCTCCCAGAATGGATCGACGCCCATCGGTAAAGACAAAGAGATACTCTTTTGCATTGCTACATCAAACTCAAGAAAAAGACATTCACTGGCCTCTTTATCCGACTTTAAAAGAATTCCAAAACTATCATTTACTTCTTTAGGAATAATAGATGCATGGAAATAAAATCGTTTTTTGTCATGCATTAAAAAGCCATAACCGGTTGTTTCTAAGGCATCTAGCACTATGCTTTCTGCACCATATCTTTTGTACTCCCCTAAGACAGGAAGATAATTCCAAGGAATTGTTTTGTGAATACTTTCTGTAAACTCCTGTGGAATATCAACAAGTAGATCTCCGGTCTCGGAGAGTTTCACTTCATGAGGTATGCAGAATCGGCCACCCCAATACCATTCTCCTTTATCACTACACTGTCCCCGATCATGTGCCCATGCAAAATATATTCGTCTTCCGTTTTTATCCGTTAAAGATTTTGCTGCATAAAAACGTCTTCCTCCTATACCATCTTTTTTCATTTTTTTCCATGGACCATAAGGAGACTTAGCTGCACGATAAATTGTATTTCCAAATTCAGAAAAACGTGAATAAGATAAAATCCAAGTATCCTTCATTTTGTAAATTTCACTACATTCAGGACAATTGGTATGACCGGGTGAATATAAATTTCCATAGTACTCCCAAGATTCCAAATCTGTAGAGCGATACAATACAATGCAGCCTCGTCTGGTTACCGGCATATCCAGTCTTCTAGCAGAAACCAGCATCCAATATTTTTCGTCTTCATTAAAAAACACATATGGATCTCTAAAATCTTGTTGCTCATATATGGTCTATCAGTGGTTTTAATAACCGGATTTCTGTATCCTTTTATCCAGTTTATCCCATCCTCACTATATGCATGGCAAATGGTCTGCTGATATTCAGCCTGGATACTATAGCCTGTATAAAAACGCATGGTATTTGCCTTCTCCATACAGAACTGAACCTGTCCAAACTCCTGAAGCGTCCGGTTCCTTCCCTCTCCTGGATAGATAGCTGTAGGCAGCTCTTCCCAGTGAATTAAATCTTTGAAACAGCGTGTGCTCCAGTAGTACGCAGTCTTTCCGGATATACGGTTGTCCCACCGGAGGTGTTATGAAAAAATATGATATATCCCCATCGTGGTAGAATGGAATAGCATCTCCTGTCGAATCTGCGAATGACATTTTTCTAAATATCTCCATTTTACTCCTAGTATAAAATGATACGTGCATATTATTTTCTGATGATACGTTTCTCTTAAACTTCTCTTTCTGAGAATCCAAAATTACAGCAGTGGCAATGATTATTCCTTTTTACTATCAATTGCCAATAGGAACTCACTCCAATTAAATTTAGTCCATTGATATTGGTGCCGACCATTGCTCCAAGTACAGTTCCATAATACTTCCTTTGCCTCCACGCTGGATGTTCCTCCCGAGTACATGCAGCGATGGCATCCATTTCATACCCGCTTCCAACAGAAGGCTGTCCTGAGTACATTCTTGAAGCATGTACCAGACCTGCAAATGCAGCAGTAAACCGATAATGTGAAAACAATAATTTCAATTTTTCTGATGGGAATACCGGATAATCTTGCCGCTTCTCTATTTCCACCAATGGCATAGACATAACCCAAATCTGGTTTTACCAGAAGAAAACTAATAACAATACGAGCAAAATCATGTAAAGAACAGGTAGCGGAATCAAGGAAAATAGGTATCCTGTTCCAATGGATATAAAAATCCATCTGTGATACGGGTGGACTGACCACCTGAATATACATAGCAATTCCATTTGCAACATTCATCATTGCCATTGTGATAATGAACGACGGCACTTTAAATGTAGAAATACAATTACGCCGTTTATAAATCCAAATAAACGCTCTAGCAAAACGCCTCCCTATAATAGCAAGCTCCGCGGTGAGTCCTCGATTTTACAATAAACCCTACTCGTTAATGTGTCCCACATTGTTACTACGGCTCCTACTCAAAATGCGATATGCCCTAAAATAATTATCAAGGTCATTCCCAGGGCAATATAGGTATTAATTGAAATTTGTCTTAAAAACAGAAATAATATTTCCGGAAGTCAAGAATTTGCAGTAGCAAGCGAAACTATAATACATAAAATAAGAAGCACCACCATAGATTCCGATATTATCGAAATAATATGGGAACTTTACTCTTTTCTATTCTATTTCTCATGCCGATTCCTCCCGCAGCAAAGCGCATGTATTCTCCTGTTCTAACTCATGACTATCTAAAACTCCGGTCATAATTCTTCTTTCAAAAACACAAAACCCCTGTCACAAAAGTTGTATGATTTTCAGGCCGTCACTGGATACTAACAAGTGACGCCTGCCTTCTGCCCAGCTCATTAGTGAGGTGCCATCCATCTCGGCGCGAATATCATTGCCTCTCGTAGATTTCATCCTAAAATAAGAATGGATGGCGTTATGGCGAGGCTCCATTTTCGTAAACTGGCATCGTTGATTTCCTCCCGAAAGATTGGATGCCTGAGTTGACTTTCGTCTAATGCTGCTAGACTTAATATTTGGTCTATCGAGTATGTATTAGACAGATTCATCCATCTTATCTCCAGAAATACTGTCCCTGTGATGTTTATCTATGCGAAGCCAATGATATAGATCAAACACAGAAACAGTATTTCCCAAAGCTAGTCGGTTTTCAGTGATCATTCTGTATACAGTCAATCACTTGTAATCGCTTGCATCGGATTGATGCGCCTGTCTCTAAAATACTTCTCCTTTAGTAAAATGACGATACGCCATGAGGTCCCGGCTCCGTGGCTCAGCTGGCTGGCGCCTACCAGACCGGCGAGGTCAATATCTCCGCCATGAAGTTGGCGTCAATATCCGAATAATACGGTCTGCAGCTCAAGTTTTTCCCGGCTTCCAGGATTAGCCCTACATCTGATTTGCCGAGTTTGTTTTTAGGAACACTAGAATTCTTTTAATTCTCTTCCAACCATCATAGAGTATAAAGCTCATCTACATCGGTTTCACTCATTTTTCTTCGTGCCAATATAACATCCGTCTCTGATAACTGTAATGCGATCACCGCGATTTTAAAGATTTCTTCCATCCTATGGGATATATAGATAATGTACTAATTTCTTTTCTTTTCAGTCTTGCAATAATCTGAAATAACTGCTCAACTTCACTCAACAGATAAAGCGAACTTGGCTCATCCAGTACCAATGATTTTTGCCTGAAAACTGGCTTTGACAATTTCAATCATTTTGTTGTTTGTGCAATGAGCGAAGTGTGAAGAAACCAGGTGAGTGGGAGAAATAGAAACTCCCCAGGTTTCGAAGCATTTCTTCCACGGACATTCATTTCTTTCCACTACGCATGAAAAGGATCCCATCAATTCTCTTCCCAGAAAAATGTTTTGTGCCACGGTTGGTGGCAGCACTAAAACCAACTCTCCTGATAGACTAATTCCGATTCCTTTCATCTCAGCATCTCTCACTCCGTGAATTCTACCTCTTCACCTTTTATTTTAATTGTTCCCGAATCCGGTCTACTTGCCATATTTCCTCAAGAATATGATCACGTAGATTTACCGCTCCATTTTCTCCTAATAGAGCATGAACCTCTCTGCTTCCAGAGAAAGGTTAATTCCCGGATAATGCCATATGTTCCGGAAAACTTTTAATAATATATCCATTTCGAAAATAGAGTATCCATCTTTTATGAACCTTTCAAAACGCAATCTTTAGGAACAAAAGATTAGTTTGCCAATCTTTTAATGTTTTCAAACTACACATATCCACTAAATGAGAATCCAAATAAACTTTTTCTCCTGAACTCTTACCTTCTCCATTCATTTGCCTCAGTAAACGCGTGACTCAGCAATTTTGCACAAAGGAACTTCGCGCTGCTACCGCTGTAAAATCACCATCTAATAATGCCTGCTTTCAGGAGAGCCATCAGTAACGTCAACCTCTACTTTGCCTTTTGTACGCACTTTGGCACGATCGCCACTGGCAGCTCCTAATGCCTGACTCGATCGCTGATACGCAGATGCATCCAAATCAGCAAGTAGCGGTCACAAATGTCTTCAACTAAACCTAAGGTTTGTCCAATGCAGCTCCACCATCCTGTTGTGCTTTACAATGAGTAGACTTATCCTCCAGTTTCTCGACCTAACACCATAAATCATTCACTGATACGCAGCTCTCAGTTTGAAGGAAAATCCAAGATAACAGTTTTGGCTCCATCGGGATGTTTGCCTATTAATTGCTGTCAATAACTCTCCGGCCATAAAAGCATTCGTTCCTACAAACAGAGTAACATATTTATTCATGTCTTCAGCTTCTATTACCTTCGGTATCCACGTATAAATTGAGTCTTAGCATCAGAATATCTCTACTGCCAAACCTGCTGTGATTCCGGAAGATCTACAGGAATCACAAATGCAGCATCATATCCGCTAATGCTGAAATCGATGGCTGACTAAAACTGCTTATTTAAGTCATAATCAGGGATCCAAAAACAAATCATAGGCGATACCGTTTTATCACATAATTCCTTGAATTTTGAGTCCATTGAGCTTTTGAGCTATTGTTTAATGTGTTAGTACAGAATACAAAGAAAGATTTCTTAGCTGTATTTTATCAGGGTCTGCACTTTTTCAGAAACTTTCAGATGACGATTCATTATTTGAATCTTGTTTTGATGAACATCCACAATACTCTAATGCCATCCCAGATACAGAGACTCATAACATCATTCTTGTTCTTTCATTTGTCGTTCCTCATAGTACTTAGCAATTTACGTAAATTTAATCTTGATTAAGTTTACGTCTCAGATATGTAAATAGTACTAATCTATATAAGTCATTGCAATATAATTATTTCATATTGCATAATTTTCGTCACTAACCAACACTAATTATATGCATATCGCCTATGAATAGTTTTCGAAATTATTTTTTACGTAAACTTCAGTGATGAGGTTACAATAAATATAGCACTACGACAGATAAGAAAAGAACAATATATACTATAATAGATTGGAGATTAGAAAATGAATTTAGGAAATTGCTAAGAAAGCGGGGTCTCTATAGCCACCGTTTCTCATGTTCTCAACCATACTCGTTATGCTTCAAGTTTACAGCAAAAGTAGAAGCAATTATAAGGAATGCCTACCAAAGAAAATCCAAAGATCATAACTTAATTCCGGATCCAATTCCCAATTTTGCTTCTTGTCCCTAATCTCAAGAATACATTTTATATCTTATTTTTACTGAACTACATGCAATTCTTGTGAAAAGGATATCATTGCTTTCCATCTCTAATAATGATACTGAACTTGAAAACAAATGATATTGAACGCCTTATCCAGCAAAAACATTAGGGCTCATCATTGCTCCTGTTCCATGGATGATAATAATTTTATTCCTTTGATAAAAGCAATACTCCCTTTGTATTGATTGAAAACAATTGCAGCAGTAATTTTGCTATATTCCCGATTATTCCAGCGCAATCCTCGCCACTTCAGCACTATTGGAAAAAGGACATAGAAACATTTTGTGACTTGTCAATCAAAACACCTTCGGTACCACGACACTGTAATGCGCTATTATCAAAAGAGCTGGAATGACTTTGATACAGCTTTGCGATACATACACAGAAGATTTTCATTGATGGAATCTGGAGGAGTCAATTTTTCGCAAATACTGGAAAAGAAATTTACCTCGCTCTTGTTACAGCCTATTATGGCCAGCGACAATCCCGCAACCTCATTGTTATGAAGGCATTTGCATGGAGATAGACCGCCCAAAGGATGATGTTTCGTAATCGGTTGGGATGACCCAGAATTCCTCCGATGCGTCCTCAGATTTATCCCACATCAGACGGAATACCTGCTCAGCTGGCAAAACTTCTTTCGAAACGCTTCTCTGTTTACATGAAGGAAAGAAAGTTGAAAATATCCAATATGTTAATGTCGATTGTCCCAATAACTCCATACGTATTTTCAGGGTCCAAGAGGAGAAGATCCACATCATTAGATCGAATTAGAATTTCAACGTGAAAAGTACAATTAGTTACCGGAAAGTACAGAGTAGCATCTTTCCACTACACCGGAACTGCAGGCAAAATTACACCAGAAAGGAATACGAGACGAATTAGAAAAGTATGGCATCGAAATCATCTCCATTATGGACGCATATTTGATCCCATGCTACAAAGATTCAATTAGAGAGCATCCAACATCAAACCGGATGCGGTAATTGCAATACCTGTAGACGATATAGAAACCAGTTCGGCCTTTGAAGAATTATCCAAACACACAAGAGTAATTTCTTGTAATATCCCTAAAGGATTTGATAAAATAATTATGTTTTTGTATTTCCGTGGATGAACATGAAAATGGTTATAATATTGGGAAAATGATAGGCGATTATCTGAAAATAAGACCATTAAGAATACTGCCCTTATTACCCACGGCGCAAATTTTTATGACCTCTGAAAGAGATAGCATGGTTCTTAAAACACTTCTTACACACTATCCTTCTGTAAATGTAGTAGCACAAAAAAATTTTACCGATAGAAAACACTTATTCCATCTGTTCAGACTTAGTTCATGCGTATCCTGAAATTTCCAGCTTATACGTGAGCTGATCAGCCCGCCTTGTTAGCTATTAAAGCCTTAGACAAATTAAATCGAAAAGATATTGCTGTTTTCACAACGGACCTGGATGAATTGCCGAAAAATGAAAGAAGGAATTGTTAAAGGAATCAGTACACAGCGTCCCTATGAACAAGGCCAAGCAGCAGGAAGAGTTTTAAATCTTTAGTTAGTGAAGATATCCTGAAATACATTGCCGTTCAGCTTACCTCATTCGGGAAAATCAATTAAAGCAAGCTGCAAAACATATTTTTGAAAAGTTGCCATGGAA
>BNJU01004266.1_pt1 | contig 161788 bp, 173 predicted proteins | sample 8539281 | NCBI WGS metagenome assembly BNJU01 (sample SAMD00202456, study PRJDB9452) | human saliva metagenome | isolation source: human saliva | place: Japan | reverse complement strand
CAGACGGCACGCCCCCCCGTTCACCCACCCACCCGCGTTCACCCACCACCCACCCACCCACCCGTTCGTTCGTTCGAACTTAGTCTTCTGAGTTCAACCATTAATAGATGACACCCCATCATAACCACTTCCTAACAAGAACGTCGATACTGGATGGCTTGAACGGGTAGTCTCTTGTCATTCAAAATACAAAACTAACTATGAGACAGACCTCTTTGTGCCAACAATTATTGCCATTGAAAAGTCTCTGGTGTAGACTTTGCTTCAGTCAGACAAACAAGTCAGTTTAAGGTCATTGTTGACCATCGCGCGGTTTCCTTCGCGATTAGTGATGGGGCATGCCTCCAATGAAGTGCTATATCCTGTACGTCGTCTCATTCGCTGCAGTGTCATGCATGGCTGAAAAATTGGGACAGCCGTAGCTTCTAAGTGAATTAGTCCCTGTTATTGCGGACATTATGGGGCTTATTATCAAGAATTGACGGAACACCAGCTTTCGTTCAAAAGGTCATCTAAATGAAGAAGAGCGATTCCACGAGACCATTGAAGGTGGGGAAGCTCACTTGAATGACTTGATGGCTAACTCAAGGCTGAGGGCAAAACCGTGGTTCCGGGCGCCTGCTTCCTTTCCAACTCTATGATACCTTTGGTTTCCTAATAGAGTTAACGGTCAGAATTGGTCATTGATAGCTGGCTTCTCAGTTGATCGGGTTAGTTGGTTTTGAGACGAAATGTAGTCTCCAACGTCGAACGGGCTCGTGCAATTTCGTTCTAAGGAAGAGAGCATGCAAGTCCAAAGGACCTCTACAAAACATTACTTGATGCCTTTGATTTTGTGGGTCATGAAACGCTTGAGCCAAACGCGACCATCAAGGCCATTGTGCCAGATGAAGCTGCAGATCAGTTACCGTACCATCAAGAGGGTTGGGTCTTCTTCAACTGCAGTCCTTTCTATGCAGAAATGGGGGGGCAGCGACTTGGGATCATCCTAGATGGCGATCAAGTAGGCTAAGTCTTAGATGTTAAGAGAAAGCACCTCAAGGTCAGTTTATGCACCGTATCAAACGGGGATATGCTGTTGACTGGTCGGTCAATCCTATGTACCTTAGGAAGTGGATCGGGCGACGTCTCTAAGACCAACCAAAATCATACCGCAACCCACCCTCTTACACCGTGCCTTGAAGGTTGTTTTGCAGTCATGCCAACCAAGCGGGTTCTACGTTACCAGATCGCTTACGCTTTGACTTCTCACACTTTGCAAAGTGACACCTGAGGAACTCCACAGACTGAAGCCTGTCAACCACACAGTGGATTGCTAATTCTCGCTAATGTTGATATCGCCGAAAATGTCCATTGAAGACGCCAAAGCAACGGGTGCTATGGCTCTCTTTGGGAAAAATATGGTGATGTTGTACTGGGCTGTGAATATTGCATGAATCTATCGAGTTGTGTGGTGGGACCCATGTCATCAACAACACCAACGAGATTGGCACCTTCAAGCTCCTAGCTGAGTCTGATTGGGGCCGATCTGTCGGATTGAAGCCTGGACTGGTCAAGTCGCTGTTGGTCGGATTATCAGGCTCAAGCCGACCTCCACAAGTGCAAAATCATCTCAGTGGCTCAAGCCAGCCACTCCTTACCAGCTGCTTCTAGAGCACTGCAAGAAGAACCTCCGTCAAGCCCAAGCTCAAGCAGTGGAGTCGCTGCTCAACGCAAAATTACTGCAAGCTGAAGCAGGACAAGTCTTCCAAAGATGTTCAAAGTGTTGATGTGACTTATGTAGCTACTAACTCTAGGCAATCAATCTGTTGATGGGATGCGTCAAATGGCTGACATCTCGAAAGAAAGAAGCACCATCTAACATCTTGCGTCTTTAGTTGCCAGCCAAGAGGAGTTAGCCTTATGGTCCAAGTGGACGAGCAAGGCTTAGCATCTGGTCTTAGCGCGTAACCCTCACCGGGCCATTATGCGGCAATTGTTTACGGTGGCGGTGGCGGTAAGCCACAAATGGCCCAAGCCGGTAGGCAGAAACCAGAAGCGATTCCAGAATTATGGCTGGCGCAAGTCAGCGCAGTAATTAACCAGTGAACAATTATAGGCTGCCGGAATTGTTGCAAGGTTCCAATCTTTGCACAGAGTCATGTACAATAAGATTAAAACGAGAGATTGCGGATAGTATGCAATCATTAGATGAAACCATCTTATCTAGCTTAGATGATCTCAATAAACAGACCATCTCGCGACGTACTAGAGACTGTATTTAGCGGCCTCAGAAGAAACAGTGCAAGATGCAACCAACCAGATTGTGGGTTATCTCTTGTCAGGAGATCCAGCCTCTACATTCCACGCCATCGTGACGCCAGAAACTTAATTCGTCGTTGCGAGCGCGATGGAGATTGTAGCTTCTTGTAGTCCGCTACTATGTTAAAAGGAAATCGCCAGACCATGTATAACAAAACGTATTATGCTTCTGGACGTAGGATCCAAGACAGTAGGAGTGGGCTGTTAGCGACCTAATGGGCTCGACTGCTCAAGGTCTTGAGACCATCTGCATGGACGAAGCAGCGGGGGACTTAGGTTACGACCGCCTGCCGAAACTGGCCGTATCAGCACCAGAGTTAAGGAGCTTGTTATTGGTCGCTCAAGAATAAGAACATCAGTTCGGGGACGAGAGCAGAAGCCTCTAATGGCTCATGGAGAGGGAATTAGTCAGTTAAGACCTGAATTCGACTATCCACTATCAGGATGAGCGCTAACCACTCTGCAAGCAGAACGTATGCTTGTGCTACAGAAGGTGGAACAAGTTAATGCAAGAAACGCAAGTGTTATTGATAAGCTAGCTGCATGGTCATTATCCCACAGAATTATTTAGACCGAATTAATCATATGAAGCATAGCTATGCCACACGAACACGACCACATCACGATCATGATCATGGATCATCATCATGACCACGACCACCACGAACATATTACCATTGTGGATGAGAACGGAAATGAGGTTTTATACGAGATTCTTTTACCTTCGAATCAGAAGATTATGGTAAGAACCACGTCATTCTCTACCAACAGTTATTGACGATGAGAGGACGTAGAACTGCTTACTCATTTACGAAAGGCGAAGACGGACAGTCCGGTGAATTATTGCCAATCGAAGATGAGAAAGAATGGGATATGGTTGAGGAAGTCCTCAATACCTTCAGGACGAAGAAGGCAATTTCTGTTATAAAAACCTGGGAGTTTCTGAATATGACTCCCAGGTTTTATTTTGTTTTTTTATCTAGGAGGCTGAAGATGAATAGAAATAGTTTTAGTTTTATATAGTGCGAGTCTTAACGACTTGTAAAGGAAAATAATGGCTATTTAACAGAAAAATTGATATAATGCATAGGATATATTGAATCTATCACATAGCGAAGGAGGTTCCTAGTGAAAGTAGATTGGGACAAAGTCAAACAAGATGCGGAACTAAGGAAGATCATCAGGTAAAGAAGAATTGATGACCCAACGCATCGTCAAATACATTATCTTAGGATTAGTTGCTCTGGCCTTTAGTTGTGGTTTAGGTCGTTTTGGTACTATAACGATTCCCTTAAAGGCAGTTAACAACTAAAAGACAGAGACCGTGCAAGTGACCATTCCAATTGGCTCTAGCAGGCGACATCGCGCTGTTTCCATTTCTTAAGTCTCAAGGTTTGATTAAGAATGCCGATATCTTGGCTTCTATATGAAGGCCAAAAGTGTCAATGGTCTCCAAGTCGTCACTATGACTTAAGTCCTTCCATGGATGCCGATACCATCATTGCCAATACCCTTCAAAAGGGTGGTAAACTGATCGAAGTCGTGATGTGGGATACCAAGCTAACCGTTGTTGAAGGTATGCAACTGGGAACAAATTGCCCAAATGGTGGAAGAAAACAATTCCCGATTAAGGTCGCTGATTTCTTAGCAACCGTTAATGATGCTAGTTTGATCGAAGAATTAAAATCTCAATATCTGAGCTTAATTTCTGGTTTGGATGGGGTAGAAGGGCTCAAATATAAGCTAGAAGGTTACCTCTATCCGGCAACCTCATGACCATATTCGCTGGCACCAATGTTAAAGACCTGATTAAACACAATGGTGGGCAAGATGAACCTTTGAATACCGTGCTTTAAGGAAGATAAGTAATACCAACTTGACCTTTCCATCACCCCTGACTCCAGCTTCTAATATAGAGAAGGAAGGGTTAACACGGATGAAGACCGTAAGCTCATTTCGGGCGTCTTCTTATAACCGTATGAACAACGAGATGCCACTGCAACTGGATACTACCGTCCTCTATGCCTCAGGTGAACACAAGGAACTGCGACCATTAGGATACTGAAGTGGACCTCACCATACAACCTGTATACAGATCACGGGCTTAGGACCAGGGCCCTACAATAGCTCAGTCTCAGTGCCATCCAGGTCACGCCATCTCATCCAACAGCCTCAGACTCACTTCTACTTTGTAGCGGATATCGAGACCGGGAAATGTCTACTATGCGACAACCTTGGAAGAACATGAAGCCCTAGTTGCTGGCAGGCGTCAATAAGAATATAGTCAAGACTCAAGCCTCATCATCAAGCGAAACAGAATAAGAATAGAATGAGGGGAAAATAGTATGTCAAACCGTCCGATTGTAATTGAGCGCACCGTTCCGGGAGTGGAAAGTCCAGTGTCAGCATGAAGCTCTGGGTGAGATTTTCGCCGATTTATCTGCTTCATGATGCTCCAAAGATGACTTCTAACAATATGGGCGACCAATCTCACCCACCTTTGAAGAAAGACTTAAAAACCAACTACGATCATCCATTGGCTTTTGACACGGATTTACCCGTGGTCGATCTCGACCGTCTCTTAGAGGGAGCCATCGATAAAGCCAGTTTCACACCTTTTGCCAACCACACGCGTAGCAGTGAAGTCATTCATCAAGAATCTAAGGACGTCATTATCGTGAAGGAACTCTCATCTGAAGATCCAGCTTACGCGACTTAATGGGATATTAAGGTCTATGTTGATACCGATGACGATATTCGTTTGGCTCGCCGGACTTCTCCTGCGATATTAAAGAGCGTGGCGTTCAGTGGAGTCTGCTCATTAACTAATGTAGGACGTAGTTAAGCCAATGCACCACCAATTTATTGAGCCAATCCGAGGTTACGCTGATATTATTGTCCCAGAAGGCTATAACCAAGTGGCGACGCTGACCTCTTAGCTACTAAGATTCATTCTCCCATCCTGGCTGCTGAAAAGGCTCTCGCCAAACAAGAAGCCTAAGCAAAGATGCTCTATAAATTTTGGCGTCAACCCGTCAAATTATGATTGCTAAATGACCAAGATAGTGTTATATTATTTCTGTTCTGACAGAGGCAAGACCGAGTGAGTTGGCGTAAGCAACAATTCGCTCGTGTTCTTTTGTTTCCTCATGGGGGACGAGAAGCATCTATCCATTAAAAATAAGGAGTTAAGTCGTATATGAAGAAAAAGTACCTAATGACCCTAGAAGGGAGAAAGCCAAATTAGAGGCTGAATTGAAGATTTAAAAGTTAATAAACGTAAGCGGAGATATTGAGCGCATTAAGATTGCCCGTTCATACGGTGACTTATCTTGAAACCTCCGAGTACGATGCAAAAGAAAGGACGAACAAGCTCGTTGAAGGACGTATTCCTGTCATTGAGAAAATGATTCGTTTGCGCAAACTATTGATGAGATCGCGATGTAGCAGAGATGTGGTGACCTGGGTCGTACGGTAAGCTTCATTGAATACCGTAGTGACGAAGAGTCGGATACCATTGTGGGTTCTGCTGAAGAGATCCATTAGAAGCCAAAATCTCAACGATTCACCAATTGCTACAAGTACTATTGGTAAAAATTAGGGGATGTCGTAACGGTGGAAACACCAAAGTGGATCTTTGACTTGAAGATTACCAAAAATTGAGAAAATTAATCTTCTGCTTAGAGGCTAGTATGAGATGCTAGCCTCTTTTCTTTGTCAGAATTGAGGAGCAATTTTTCCTAGGTGATTGGGGTTATGGGTTTTCCATGGCTTAAAAATTGTTTATACAAGAAGCGTAAGCTAAGAAAGGGGATGGACAGATGATTGCTTTTTAAAGCGCCATATTTTCCAGATTTTGGCTTTGGCCGGGACAGCCTTGGTCTTTTGAACTCATGTAAGGCGTCACCTTCTTGTTTTAGGTAGCCTAGTCTCATAGTTGCCAGTGTTCACATACCCATCGGGATTTTTAGGCATGACCTTGGTTTTGGCTTTCCTGACGAGTTTCTTCGTAGCCATTTTTATGACCTGGGGTCTATCTGGCTAGTGCCTGGTCTTGGTGCTCTTTATTGGCTCTTCCGGGGACCCAACGGGCAATGAGTTCCTAGTTTGGGAGAGTCAATACCCATTCCTTCGGTGGTGCCAAGGAAGCCTATCATGGGGTTAAGTTAATTCCAACCAGAGGGCTACGGACCCTAATCAAGCGAATCCCTGATTGCTCTAAGCGGAATCTAAAACCAATTATTATGAATGGGATGATATCAATATTGTTTTCCTAGGGGGGGAGCCCATTGTCGACTTGGGCAATACCTCCTGCCGCTTGAGCAATCGACCATTGTCATTCGTAAATTATTGGTCAAGAAGTACTGATTATTCCGCGTGACGTAGGTTTGACCAATATCTCGAGCTGGCATCAGGGCGCGGTGGTGTCTTCGAGAACCGAAGCTATTCTCAGTAGGGGAAACTCCGTTGGGAGATTGCAGATATGCCGCAACGCCAATGTCGGCTAAATATCGCGATTTCTGTTGGCTTTGGTGAAGTGGAGGTGATTGTGCTATGAACTCACATTTATGGCGCCAGTCTCTTCCTCTATCAGCTCTTGGTTAATTTGGCCATTACAACCATTATGGTGGGTCTTCAAGTCTACGTTCCTCCAGACCTTGAGTTTGGCTAGTCTCTGGGAGTTGACCTGGTTCCAAATTCATTTTATCTGGTCTTAGTAGGGCCATCAGTATTGCCCTGGTAGTATTGTGGCTTCCTGACTTTCTTCCTCAGTGGCCCTTATGAAGAGCTTTCAATAAGATTAATTGGCTTTTGTTAGGAAACAGCATCCTATTTTTATGACTTGGCAAGGGCCGCACGTCTGGTATGATTATAGTGGTGCGGTTTCATCAGATCTCAACCGTACTGTGACAAGCCTTCTCGTCCAAATTCGTTCAGGAGACCGCAGGATTTGCCGCCCCCAACCTTCGTAGGGGAAGAAACCAAGGAAGAAATTATCGAGACTGAACGCCAATGGATTGCACGGGAGTCATGATCTGAAAATAGTCAGCGCCTGCGCCCACCTAAGTGATGCTTTCTTCAGCCATCAAAACATCAAGAGCAGGTTGAGATTGCAGAACCCATCCGCCAACAAATTATTCGGGTCGATAAGTGTTATTTTCGACGGCTCAAATTGAGACAGTGAGTCTCTCTTATTACATTTGAGACCGATTGATTAGAAGACCGGTCCTCAAGGTGATTGAACAGTTATTACTTGAGCTCCGGATCAAGATTCCGACGACGATTACTGTCTGGGACTTCACGATGCGCTTGGAACTGTATTGAGGACCATCTCTTCCGTATTGTACAAGAAGCTATTTCCAATACCTTAAGACACGCTAGGATAACCGTCTGGAGAAGGTCTACTCAGGTGATGAGAGCTCGCTCAGCTCAAAAATCGTGATGACGGCTCAGGGCTTTGACATGACAAGGGCTGACAAGGTCGGATCCTATGGTTTGGTGTAATATTCGGAGAACGGGTGACCAATCTTGATAAGGAATGATTCTCAGCATGATGGCAGGACTGTTCTGGATATCTCTATTAGATTTTAAGGAGGTAAGTAGATGATTACAGACATTAGTGGATTTAATCATGAAATGGTCCGACTAGAGTCTCATCATATTTAATGATTCAGTCTGACATGGAAGTAGTGGGGAAGCCAGTAACGGCTTAGAAGTTATTAATAATAAGGCCCTTTGAATTACGACCAGACATTATCCTCATGGATTTAGTCACAGATGCCATGGATGGGATTGAGGTTACCCAGAGTTGATTGGCGGCAGATTGGCCTCCTGCCAAGATTATCATCAGTACCCTCCTTCCTGATGATGAGAAGGTCTATCCGGCCATGGAGGCAGCTAGTTCCTATCTACTTTAAGACCTCTGTCTGCCGCCGAAATTGCTCAGCCATCCGTTCGACCAATCAAGGCATCAGGTGATTGAACCCGCCGACAGGAAGATTATCGAGCACCGATCAGATCAAGCACGGCCTCCAAGCCCTATGATGAGTTAATCCAATCGGGAGTTGATGTATTACGTCTCAATAGGTCAAGGCTACTCCAATCAAGCCATTAAGCCGAGGAACTGGTCATTACGCTCCTCAAGACGGTTAACACCCATGTCTCCAATATCTTCGTTTGCACTAAGTTGGAAGTGGAGGACCGTACCTCAGGCGGCTATGGCTTACGCGGTTCACCACTCGTTTGGACGGTCAGTGAGTCACTCAGTTAGGTCCTGTCTCAAGCGACCATGCCATAATAAAACAGCAAGTCAAGAGAAGGGAGTGTGGGCGGATGGAATTGACAGTAGATCCGAAAGTATCAGCCGTTTGGTACGACGAAGTTAGGCGGTGGACGTTTCCATAGGCTGGCGTGTACGTAATACGTCAAGGTTTATGGTTGTAGCCCTATTAACAGCGGCATTTCTTCCCTCAAGCTATGGAAACCAATCAACTACCTGGAGTGAACCACAGGTGTCACTGGTGAAGCGGCAGACGGCGGTGCTCTTCTTATATTGAGAGTCGTGACGAATGGTTCTTCGATGGACACAGGATTTGTCGGTTGAGTTTGGATGAGGGTCATGGTGAGCCGGCCTATATCTTTGTGCCAAAGATGGCATGGGCTGTCACTCCCCAGTGAAGCGAGGCCAGCACATGACTCAAAATCAACGCGGTGGTTCGCCGTAAAATAAACCAACCAACTAGCTACAAAGCTAAGTGTCTTTTAGTGCCTCTGATTATTATCCAATCATGGTGCTCTATGTTGGGCAACATTCCGACACAGTCTTATCCATTACTTACATCCATGTTACCGTCATTTTAGCAACTCTGGCTAGGTTGGAAAGAGGGCGTCTTGGTTGGGACGCATTTGGGGATTAAATTCATGATTCGTGCTAACTGCACCTGTGTCACCCATTAACGCCCAGCCGGCTTAAGTGATGTCATGGTCATGTCTTGGCCACGTGCATGCTCAAGTGCCATTGATCTTTGGCTCGGCTTGATTGTAGTATTCAAGTCTTGGGAGGTAACTCATCGTCTAGTGAGCCTTGGCTGTGTTTTAGTGGTAGTTTTCTACTGCTTCTTCTGGTTTTAGGAGCTATTGTTTTATTCAAGCAAAGAAGCTTTATGACCATTGAGCGGTAGACCAGGACCGCTCTTGGCAATTGTAGTATCATTGCGACCAACGGATCTGGAAGCTTTTTGTCGGTCGCTTATTTCTAACCCCCAATTTTCTATCAAGTACCTTACAACTCGCAAGTTGTCAGGGACAACATAGTGTATACAAGAAGCGAACTTAGAAGGTTCGCTATGCTTTGTGGCTTTAGACCGCCTTTGCTTTTTAAGCAAGTATTTACTCTGACTTTTCGGCTATCTAGCGCACAGCGACATTTTCATGAAAATATATACGGAACGATTGAGTATGCGAGTTTTAGTAAACATCAATCAATTTCTTGCCAAGGATTGGACCTTAATAATGATACAATGTCAGGGAATTCAGAGCGAGTTCACGAGTAAGAAATATTCAGGAGATGTTTTCACGAAGAAAAGCTTTTGATTAGCAGCCGCCAGCCTTGACAGTAGCAAGTTTGGTAGCACCTGTTGCCGTAAATGCATGGATTTTCTGTGATTGTCACAGACGTAGGTGGTAGACGACAAGTCCTTCAACCAAAGCGCCTGGAAGGTCTTGAGCAATTCGGTAAAGAAAACAAGTTAGAAAAAAAGGGGTAGGTGGCTATGACTACTTACAATCCAGCGACTCTGACTATGTGGACTAACCTTAACTCAGCAGTCCAAGCAAACTTCTCCAATCTTCGGGATTGGTTATATAAATTAGAAGCTTCTAGTCAAAGAAGCTACCCACTAATACCCAGATAAGCACTTTGCTATTGTGGACTCTGTAGTTGACTTCACCAAACGTTGCTTCCTTGGACCTTAAGGACAATGAAGGCGTTCTTCTTAGCAGGTAGCTACCGCTAAGACCACTCAAGACCAAACAAGTTGGTTTTATCGGTGGGTCGAAGGTTTCGTTATTGACCGCCTTGAAGTCGGGTTTCGTTGAAGGCGTAAAAGAAGTTGATCCTTCTATCAAAAGCGAAGTTCAATACGCAGGTTCGAGTTTGCTGACGCAGCCAGCGAAACAATTATCGCTATGTACCTAGGTGGTGCAGATGTTATCTTCCACGCTTCTCTGGTGGTGGTACTGGAACGGTGTCTCTCTGAAGCTATGATATCGTAAATCAACGATCCTAAACGTGAAGTATACAAAGTTATCGTGCTGACTTAGGACCAAGATGCAGAAGGTCTAGTCACTGTAGATGGTAAAGAACGTCACTTAACCTTAGCTTCAACACCAAAGGGTAGGCTCTTGCGGTTAAGAAGTTCGCACAAGAGACCAAAGAAGGTAACTAAATCTGGTAACACTATTTACGGCTTGAAAGACGGCGGTTGATCTCTAACGACTGCCCAATTATCACCTGAAGCTAAAAGCTGTTGAAGAATACAGTTAAAATCGTCAAAGGTGAAATCACTGTACCCGAAAACCAAATCGTTAATAAAGGTTTAGGTAATACCAGAGTCAGCAACCTGGCTCCTTTTGAAAGTAAATGCACTTATAAAATAAGGTGTTATTAATTAAGAAGGAGGGACTTATGGAAAACAGTGACGCATCCAGTGATTGAAATGGTGGTATTTCCAAACAAAGCGTTTGGGACATTTTTTTTTGCTAATAAAATATTAACTCGAGCTCAAGAAGGAGAAATTCATGCCTTGCTTGGTGAGTAGTGGGGCGGGTAAATCCACCTGATGAACATTTTGTCCGGTCTCTACAAACTGGACTGATGGGCAGATTTATATGAATGGCTGGCGGTTAACATTGCCAATCCAACGGTCGCTAATAACCTACATATCGGGATGGTTCACCGCCGACTTTATGTTGGTAAATGACCTTACGGTCGTTGAGAATATCATGTTAGGGGAATGAAATGGTTCAAGGCTTGTGTTTGACTATAAGAAGCCGCCAAGGCTCATATTATGAACTTATCTAAGCACATGGTTTAGCCATTGATCCAGTAGACGCTAAGGTTGCCAACATCACGGTGGGGATGCAAACAGCGGGTGGAAATCCTCAAAGACCCCATCGTGGCGCGCCGATATTCTGATTTTCGACGAACCAACGGCAGTTTTAACACCACAAGAAATCGATGAATCCATGGTTACGCCTAAGTCCTTAGCGAGTGAGGGTAAGTCCATTATTATCATTACCCATGTTAGCAGAAATTACAGGTAGCCGACCGTTGTACCATTATCCGGCGCGGAGAGTCCATTGATACGGTTGATGAAGCCACTACTTCAAGTAAGGAATTAGCTGATAAGGATGGTGGGGTTCCGTCTCCTCCAAGACCGAGGAAGAAGGTCAGTTAGTCCTGGCGAGGTCTTTGAATGTGGAAGACCCAGGTTGGCGTGATGAACGGGGCATTGTTGCTACCAAGAACTTGAGTTTCCAAGTAAGACGGCGAAGTAGTGGGGGATTGCCGGGATTGACGGAACGGTCAGCTGAGCTAATCTAATAATTGGTGGGCCCTCCTCATTCCAATTGAACTGTGGTAAGATCGAATTGCTACCAGGATATTGTAGGTAAATCACCACGTGAAATTACGGAGTTAGGCTTTCACATAGCTCCTGAAGACCGCCACACAAATATGGCTTAGTTTTGCCTATGAAGGTTGAGGAAAACTTAGTGCTCAAACCTACCATCATACGCCATACTCTGAAAAGCCGCCGTTTCCAAGTTGTTGAGAAGAAGGCCATGTCTGACTGAGCAGTATGATGTGCGGACTGTCTCGAAAAAATAGTTAAGTCACCTCGGCGGGAACCAACAGCATATTATTGCTCGTGAAAGTTGCTTTCTTGAACTGATTTCGATTGCGCTAACCCAATCATTTAGATGTAGCTATTGAATTTATCCATGGCCTTGATTAAGGAACGATGATCAGAAGGCTGTCCTTCTGATGAGTTTCGAATTAGACGAAATTTCAATCGTCTCTGATCGCATTATTGTCAGCGCACGACGGCCATATCATGGCAGACATTCCGGCATCGAAAACCAATGAACAAGAAATCGGCTTGATGATGGCGGGGACCTCTTATGAAGAAAGTTATTGCATCGTCAAACAGGAGGTGACGCCATCATCGCGAAGGATCAAACCACGTGCCGTGTTCCAATTGCATCTGTTGTGATTGGGATTATCGTAGGAGCCTTTGGATTATGCGTCTCTTCCGGTTATGATGCGATTAAAGGCTATGAGGCCCTTCTTCACGCATTTCGGTAAAGTCATTCATCGTTGGCTCAGACGCTACGGGCTGCTACGCTTTATGTTAACAGGCTTTAGGTCTTTGCGGCATCTACACGGCTCGTTTCTTCAATATCGGCTGGCGGGTCAGCCCTCTGCGGTTGCTAGTCTCCGCTTTGCGCTGACTTAGGTGACGTACCATCCTTTATCGTCGTGCCAATCGCCACTGTAGCTCGGATGGTGGCAGAAAAGTGCCTCTGGCAGCCTATCGCTCGGTTTCTTTAAGGTCTACTTTGATACTAGTGAAGTCATCGTGACCATCATGCTCAACTACACGAAAGCGATTTATTTTACTCAGACTATCTCTCTTGCGCAATGTCATTACCAACCGCTTTGGATGCGACGCTCTATCTTGAAAGACAAATGCAACCTTTAAAATGCAGTGGTTGGCAGACTCGGACCAATGGGCTCTAACTCACATGCCGGTATCGTCATTGCAGTCTTGATGACTCAGTCGTCTTCATATTTTAATGACGCGTACGACCCTTGGGTTTGAAACCTCAAAGAAAGCCGTAGGGATGAACAAGTTCTGCCTGCTCAGCATGCGGGCATGAACAGCCGCAACATTATCCCATCTCATGGTCCCATCTGCGCTCTTTGCAGGTCTGTGCTACACCCATGGCAGGGTGAGTTCCGCAACATTCTCTTCGATGAACGGTAAAGCACCAGGATATTGGCTTTCGATGGTATGGCTGTGGCTCCTTTTAGGGATGTAGAACAATCCAATCGGAATTTTCTTCTCAAGTATTCTCTTTGGTGGTCTCAAGACCGGTGGAACTTGATGCCTTTATCGCCAAGATTCCGAGCGAAATCGTCGTCAACGTCGTCATTGGCTCGTATTATTTTCTTCGTCGGATGTAGCTATGTCTTCCGCCTCATTATGGAGAAGGTTCGCAGAATCAAAGTCAGGCAGCAAAGGGAGGGAGACATAATGCAAAACATACCTGCTTTTAGGTTGTATCCACGCGCCTTGTACGCAACACTCGCTGATTTTACTGCCCTTGGTAGCGCTCTCGAGTAGAAGCGGGATTGTTAACGTAGGTTTGGAAGCGAATCATGGTCATCGCCTTCTTCATCGGTTGTCTCTAACCTGACTCTCGCCGGTCAGGTGTGACTTAACGCATGGCTAGCAGGCACTAAGGCAGGCCTTTGTGGCTTGCCTTTGCCTTGCTCAATTCATGCGGTAGCGACCGTTAACCCAGCGCTGACCACTCCACATTATTTCAGGGACCGTGCTCAACTTGATTGACATCATCTTTGGCCTATTATCTTCTTAACCAAGGTCCTCTTCCGCGGTAAGCGGTCAAACATGACTCCATCAAAGACCAAGTTTGGTAAATCTGACTTCCCAGTCTTACTCAGTACATTCCAGTCATCGGCCTATCTTCTTCGCCAAAGACTTCTATCTTGGCTTATGTAGGATCGTCCTAGCCTTTGTAGTTTCGAATACTGGTCTTCAAGACGCGTTTTGGTTTGCGCTTGCGGTCAGTCGGGAGAACTTCTCACGGCCGCGATACCTTTAGGGATAAAGTCGTCTCACCCCATGCGTCATGCTGGCGTCTGCTTCTCTGGCTGCTAGGTGGGATTGCGCAGCCCACACCCATACTATTTCAGAGAATCTTCGCGCATCGACCATTGCCGGTCAGAGCAGTTTTAGCGGCCATGGCTCGCGATGATTTTCGCAAATGGAACCCACCATTGCTCATGTTAGCAGCCACTATCTTCTTCGGTTTAGCCTCCAGTCCTTGGCACGTTGGTCGGGGCTTCCATTCCATGCTATTAGGATAATCCCGTCAGTCTATATCTCTGCAAATTGCACCTTAGCGATTAGCAATTATTGCTGATTGCTCCTGGTTGTCAGCCATTGCCCATAGGCGCCACGAAGCCGTTGGGACAACCTGTCATCAAATCAAAAATAAGAGGAGAAAGACCTCCGTGTTGGCTCCATTCAGGGGGCTCGGTGCACGGGCTCCTAATGAAGGAGAGAAAGCTATGCAAGAACGGCAAGCTCAGCATCCACTATCAGGCGGGTTGCCTCCACCAAATATAAAACCAACCAAGTCATTATAAAGGCTATCTTACCTTATCAAGCTGAGCGGGCGGGCTCGCCTGGTCCTTTGCCGGCTCAGTATGATGGAAGACGGAGTGATCGTATCCAAGTAAGGCAGCACTCTAGAAGGAATTTCTGGCCCAACTCTACGTGCCTCTCTGTCAGTAGGGGTCCAAACGTAAGGCATTTTCTAGAATTTGTTATGGTCGAAAGCTAAAGCTGTTCGGCCAAGTCTGGTCCAGATGCCTGCCTGACTTAATGCCGGCTTGGCTACAGACTTACGCAGTTGTTGTTTGAACAGGAGTCGCTAGCTCCAGCGCACTTGCCGTCAAGCTCAGGCCTCGGTTTTGAACGGGAGCAGGCCTTTCAGCTACAAACGCACAAGCTGGATGAGCGATGACAAACGACGTCTGGTGGTTCAAAAACTCTTTACCAGGAGTCTTTTACTCGTGAGACTCCTGACAATGCCTTGGCCAATCTAGGAGATGTGGCCAGAGTCCAAGCCCCTGACCCTAGCTGACCCATGGCTAAGGCTCATAGCGCGAAATCGGCCAGAGGCCCACTCCTATCTCTCGTCAGCAATGGTGATTTGATCTGATAGCGACTCTGATTAAGTGGCTAGAGAGCCGGGTCACCAGCGGGCTCGCCAGGCTGACTGGGATTATGGGTGATAACCATCTGGCCTTTTAGATACGCTTCCTTTCGTCAACGGACATCGAGAGACCGATTTTGATTGAGGACAAAGGTTCAGGGCCAAGAAGCTTAATGGCATATGCGGTTTTGCCTCTTCCACCGGCGAAGAACCTTAAGGACCGCATTATACCACAAGCGCCAATGGATTTTTGGCCACCTGGCATGGTTTCATGTCTTTCTTTACAGAAATTCGGGAGAAAGCAGAGTTGGCATCTATGCCATTCATTCTGGCCCAGACTTTTCAATCGCTCTTTGCCTTAGAACGGGCGTGCATTAGTCCCGATAAGGTGGGGCATGTCTCGAGGAAGTCCAAGCTTCCAGTTGGCTGACCTAATGGTCAGCCTGGCGGAAGGAGACCACTTTAGATAGGAAGTGAACTGACTCTCTTTGAGCGCGACGTACTGGTCGCGAGACTATCAACATTTGGAGACGGATAAGATGATTGCAGGATTTGTATCCTGATTTCGAGTTTGTCGACAGACTACTTTTGAATCAGTGGTGAGAGCCCCTCAAGTGCGGAAGAGTCATTGCTTGCTTTAGGCAAATGGCGTTTGTGAGGGCCTATGCCCTAGTAGGGAGGTAAAAGATGAAAGAACACTATCATAAAGTTTTGATGAAACCTTCTTTGAAAAAGGTGTTAGCTAATGGTTTTAACCGTTCGCTTGGTACCCAAAACCAGGTTACCACCGCAGTTACGCGGAATTCTGACGACACTATGGTTCGGTGGATCAAGTGGTGCGACACAAGCAAACGGGAGAAGAAAAGACCATTCCTGCGGGAGCTGCCCATTTCTTAGAACACAAGATGTTTGAAGGCCAAGGAGGACTAGACGCCTTTGCGCTCTTTATGAAGCAGGGGGCTATGGCCAATGCTTTCACCCACTACTTTCAGACTTCCTATCTATTCTCTGCTTCCTATTATATTGAACGCAATGTCGAAACCTTGCTTGATTTTGTGCAGACGCCTTATTTCACAGCAGAAGGCATCGAAAAGGAAAAAGGTATTATCACGCAAGAGCTTTATATGTATCAGGATGATCCACTTGGGGTTTCCTATCAAGCCTTGCATCAAGCCCTCTATCCCGACCATCCCTTAGGAGTGGATATTTTAGGTACGGAAGAAAGCATTAAGGCCACCACTTATGAAGACTTACGCTTGGCTTATGATACCTTCTACCATCCAAGCAATATGAATTTGATTGTGGTAGGAAACTTTGACCCACAAGCTTTACTCGCTGTCATTGAGGCTAATCAAGCCCGCAAAACATTTGAGCCACCTCGCTATCAAAGGGTAGTAGAAGAGGTGACAGCTCCCGTTCTGCCTAAAACCCAGCTTGAGCGAGATATCAGCCAGCCAATTATCGAGTTAGCCTGGCGCTTTGTCACCACAAAATTATCGGGCCTAGAAACTGATTCGCCAACGCATTATTGGGGAAGTCTTCTTCGAATTACTAATGGGACCTATGTCGTCAGCCTATGCTAGCTGGTACCAGCAACAGTGGGTAGATACCAATTTCTACCAGTCTTATCATTTAGACCACAAGATGCACCATTTGGCTATTCATGCCCAGAGTCATCATACATCAGACTTGATTGTCTGCAATCAAGGAGCTCTTGGCTAACTGGCAACATAACCCTGGATTTGACTGAGGAGCGAGTTGAAACAAGTGGTGACAGGGCGCATTGGTGATTTCTTACAACACCTAAATTCTTGGGAGTTCATTGCTTATGAATTGACTCGAAGCTGTGATGGATAGTTACGAATTAGCTGATATCCTGACTTGCCTTCAGGAAATCAAACTATCAGACCTCCAGGAATTTGGTCATCAAGTGCTCTCAGGAGCCTCAGAGGCAGTTGAGATCCTAGTTAATCCCGTAAGTGAATAGGCCAAGAGGTCAAGTCCATAGTGGACTTGGCCTCTTGATTTTTAGAAGAAGTTTTGAAACTTTAAGCGAAAAATCATTAACCCTCATGTCAGAATATGATATAATACTTTTTGAATGCAGAAAGAAAAGGATGAACGGCGATGAGTGAATTAGGAACTAAATTGCGCGATGCCCGCATTGAAAAAGGATATACCTTAAATACTTTACAACAAATGACAAAAATTCAGAAAAAATACTTGGTGGCGATTGAGGAAGGACGCTTCGAAGAAATTCCTGGTAACTTCTATACTAGAGCTTTTCGATTAAACAATATGCTGACATGGTTGGCCTCAGATGGGGATATGCTTACTCTTAGATTATCATAATGAGTTAGAAGCGGTAGAACATGGCTTATCCTCAATATGATGACCAGAAGCAGAAGCGATGCCTAGCCGTTTGAACAGAAACCAAGCCCAGTCAGAACAATCGCTCTTGAGATCGCTATGCTAAGCACTCTGCCAGTTCTCATGCTAGCTGGGGTATTTGTCTTGGTTATGGCCTTTATTACCTGGACCATCTACTCTGTGTCTCCAACGAGAGCTGGCACAGCAGGCTAATAATTCTAGTTCTACTAGTCTTGTATCGTCAGTAGAACCAAGTTCGGCAACTCAACATGCAGCTAGCGCAGTAGCGAGACTTCTTCTCAAGCTAAGATTGACGGCGCAGAGTTCTTTGAGATGTCCAAGGAAAGCGCGTATCTGGTAGAAGGCGAAGAAACAACCCTACGAACTCTATGCGCCGATGAATAAATTTAAGTTCACTGTTAAAGGCAAGAATTATGTCTGGGGTAGGTGTCTATGAGGATGAAGAAATCACTATGCGATACAACGGTGACTGAAGGTGAAACCTTAGAGATTAAAAAGTTAAAGGTCAAACCCGAAGCGTCCGCATTCGCCTAGGTTACCCTGAGGGTGGCGAGATTCAGGTGAATGGTAAGACAGTTAAAATCGCTAACGACTATATCACAGATTCTATTGTCTTCCGTCTTCATGCAGATCAGCCGACAGGCTCAAGCACTCAATGAAGCTAATCAAGCGTAGAAAATCAACAAGGTCAAGACCAAAACCAAAAATCAAAATCAAAAATCAAAAACCAAGGCCAAAGGTTCTATCAAGGACCAGCTCGTTCTGGATCCTAATCGCCAACAGAACAACGGTAACAATGTACAGTAAGGTCTAGCCATCAGGAGGATAGTCATGAATATCGCCAATAAGTTAACGCTCTTTGCGGATGCTGATGATTCCAGCTCCTTTATCTTCTTGCTATTAAACCATTCGGCTGACCAAGTTGTGCGGGTTAGGGACCGCCATTCCTGTCAATCAAGTCTGGGCCGCTGTGGTTTTGTGGCTCTAGCGAGCTTTTACGGACTACTTAGATGGCTACCTGGCGCAAATACCAATTAGTGACCTCTTTTGAGGGCTTTCTTCGATCCCATGGCTGATAAATTGCTAGTCATGGCTGCGCTGATTTTACTAGTCCAATTAGGCTCTGTACCGGGATGGGTGGTTTTTCATCATTCTAGCCAGAGAATTGATGGTGACGAGCTCAGAGTATTGATTGCCCAATCCAATGGTAAGGGTGATGGCGTACCATAGCTTGGGGCAGAAATTAAGACGACGACATAGATGCTAGCTATTATCTGCTTCTTATTGCAAGATATGGGGCGGCTCGGTCTGGGGCTTCTCCCTGGCTAATCTCTTTGCTTTATGTCTGTCTATTCTTCACCATTTACTCGGGTTTAGAATATTTTATCATGCCACTTCTGTCTTTTCTGACAGGCTTAAATAAGATAAAACACCAAAATTAAAAGTCTGAATCTATGGTTCGGGCTCTGCCTTTTGGGCCTGGAAATATAGGACTTAGGGAAGCAAAAGAGAAAGTGCACTATAATCGCACTCAATTAGTTTATTAGAAAGAGAACTTCGCTAATTTTGGTTGATTACAACAAGCCTGTAACATATTTGTTATCCGGCACCCCTTGTAACTTGCGGATACTTTGATACAATAGGAATGAAGTAACTATCGAAAGGAAGGTGTCATATGCAACTCTGGATTTTAGTTTGTATTTTGATTAGTTGTAGCCATCGTCTTATTTGCCTTTATCCATTTTATGTCAAAACGATGACAACGTTCAAGACCAATTGGACGAATTTACGGCTCAACAATCACAAGAATTCTGCACATGAAAACTCGTTTAGCTGAGCTTGAAAAGGCAGCCCGTGAACAAGAAGCTGTGGCGGTTGAAGCACCTGCTCAAGTAGGCAATCACTACGTGGAAGCTGGAAGCAGAACCAGACCTTTGGAATTAGGACTGGATGATGTATCAGATTTGACCCGTGAAGAAGTGATTCGTCTCTACTCGCAAAGCTACACCATGCATGAGATTTCACCATGTGGCTTTATCACAAGAAATTATCCAAACTATCGTTGACGATTATATTGAAAAATCGCTAACAAAGGACAAGGAGGACTAGATGAAATTATCGCGTAACACATTACGCTCGCTAGCTGTTGGTTTCTAGCATCAGCAGGTAATAGCACTTTTTGCCTCTGTCACAAGGACAATTACCTGTCCAAAGGTGTCACTGGGACCAACCTTTTTAAACGGAGGGTCGACGACTGCTAATGCGGATCAACAAGCTCAATTGATGCTTTATCAAGCGAAAAATCAGCCTTAGAATCAACTCAAAATGTCTTAAATGCTTTAATCTCTTTAAAAAGAACAAGCATCACGTCAAAGTAGTGAATTAGAAGCTTTGAAGAGTCATTCGGCTTCAAGTGCTAGCAATGAGTCATCTTCTTCTAGCAGTGAAGGCTCAAGTTCAAGTGAAAGTGACCAAGCTAACAACCAAGCAGAGACAGGTCAAGAGCAGAACAATGGCACAAGTACTGGAAGGAACATCAGCACCTAGAAACGGTCAATGGACCACTGAAGGTGGTAACTTCACTGTTAATCCTGAGGACACATCCGAAGATGTTGCTCAAAAACTTGTATAATGTCGGGATTATCAGCTCACCAGATGTCTTCTTGAAGTGGTAGAACAATGGGATCTATCAACCCTTCTAATTGCAGGTACTTACGAGCTGAACTCAGGTATGAATGTTAATACAATCGCAGAAATTTTAACCAATGGGGCCTACTACTGGCAACCATAGTAATAAAGAGGTGGGGTTGAATACTCCACCTCTTTTTTTGTGCAAATAATAGGAATAAGCAGATAAATTTAAAAGTGGCAAAAATCATGAGAATAATCAGCTTCTAGACTAGAATTTTTCTCATAATTGTGTAAAATAAGGAAGAGAGTATCTAAATTGCATTAGGAGGCGATTAAATGGAAGATACAAAGAAACACCGCGTATTAATTATTGAGGATGAGAAAAACCTAGCGCGCTTTTGTTGACTTAGAACTTCAGCATGAAGGCTATGAAACGAGCCATCTGTCATGACGGACGAAAGGGCTTGAGACTGCCCTTAATCAGGAAATGGGATGTTATCCTATTAGATTTAATGTTACCTGAATTCAAATGGTCTAGAAGTCTGCCGTCGAATTCGTCCCATTAAGGACACCCCTATTATCATCATGACGGCGCGTGATTCCGTTATTGACCGCGTATCTGGTCTAGACCAAGGAGCAGATGACTACATTGTTAAGCCATTTGCCATTGAGGAATTATTGGCGCGCTTTGCGGGCGACTCTTCCGTCGCATTGACCATAACAAGGAAGAGAAGAATCAATCCCAGCAGTCATCCGTTAAATACCGCAATTTGGTCATCGAGAAGAAAGGCCGCATTGTTAAACGTGATGATCAAGTCATTGATTTGACCAAGCGTGAGTACGAACTCTTACTCTACTTGATGGAAAATCTCAATACCGTTATGTCTCGTGAAGTCCTGCTAGACAAGGTCTGGGGTTACAAAACGGAAGTCGAAACCAATGTGGTGGATGTCTACATTCGCTATCTCCGCAACAAAATTGATGTTCCTGGTAAGGATTCTTATATCCAGACCGTTCAGTGGACAGGCTATGTCATGAGAACCTAGTCATGAGATTACCGAGTTTCCAGCTTAAACAGCCACTTTCGCTTAAATGGAAGTGGAGTATCTTATTATTTTTAGTCTTTAATCTTATTGGGGTTGCCAGTTTAATGGGATACCGGCACTTGAGTCAAGAACAAGCCCTCGCCGCCATCAAGGCTAATGGCCAGATGCGCTTGGATCAAACACAATCTGTTCTTAAGGCAGCCAAATTAGATATTGATCGACTGGGGACCAATGCAGAAAATGCAAAGGGCAGATGACTTGTCTCTTTTAGCGGCTTTGGAAAATCCTGAAACTAGTTTGCGTCTCTATAATAGTGCCAATCAATTAGTTTACGAGACACGTCGTCTGGATGTGCCGACTGTGGCAGCATCGCCGCAAGTGGATATCTATCCGTATAAGAAACAACTTTTTGGTCATAGGAACGGTTAGTCTGCCGAGGAAGGGATGGGGCGAATGGGGAACCTACAATATATCTACCGTCCTCTTCATATATCAGGACTGGTTAGCTAAGCAACAGCACAAGTAGTTGGGTCTTGGTCGCCATATTAATATTTTCCCTTGTGTTTGCCTATGGTTTAGCGCGTTATCTTTTACTTCCTTTGGAGTATCTTAATAATACCTGGACTTGGTGGAAGAAGAGAGTTTGTCGACCATCCGGATTCGCAAACCACGCAGTAATGACGAGTGGAGTGATTTGAACATTCATATCAATCGCCTCCTGGACAAAATTGATGGCTATGTTCAAAATCAAAAGCAATTTGTGGAAGACGTCTCTCACGAATTGCGGACGCCAGTCGCCATTGTAGAAGGGCATTTGCAGATGCTTAATCGTTGGGGCAAGGACGATCCTGAGATTTTGGCTGAGTCCATTGACGCCTCTTTGCAAGAGATAACCCGCATGAAAGACCTAGTCCAAATGATGTTAGACTTGTCGCGGGCAGATCATGCTGAAGTTGACTACAAGGATGAAATGACCGAAATTTATGCCACTACGCGCCAGGTCTTCAATAACTTCGTTATGCTCTATCCTAATTTCCGATTTTATCTGGACTCGGAAGGGGAGGACAAGGAACTTTATGTCAAAATCTATCGAAATCACTTTGAGCAGATTTTGATTATTCTCCTGGATAACGCGGTCAAGTATAGTACCGATCGCCAAGAAATCCATATCGCGGTTAGTGCTTCCTTCACGACGGTCGAAATCGCTATTCAAGATTTCGGTGAGGGTATGAGCCAGGAAGACAAGCAAAAGGTCTTCGGACGCTTCTACCGTGTGGATAAGGCACGTTCCGCCAGAAAGTGGAATGGCTTAGGCCTCAGCATCGCCAAAGCAATTGGTGGATAGTTATAAGGACGGATCTATGTGGAGAGTGTGCTCCACCATGGTTCTATCTTCTATGTAGAATTCTAATCTTTAGCTCGGACAAGGCAGAAATTGAGAAGAACAAGAAGAAGGTTTGGCCAAAAATTTATAAGTTTTAGAGAGGATGGGAAGCTTCCCATCCTTTTATTTATGATTGAATTAAGACGCGTCATCCCTCAGGCTAGAGGATGATTTTTACCTAGATGAGACGAAAAATACTTGAAAAAGAGAGCGTATTTTTATATAGTTAGAAGGTGAAAAACTTTCGGAAATGAGTGAAGTAATTTTGAAAAACAACGTAACTGGCAATTGATGGCCCTCTTGGTCGTCGTTGTATTGATTGCATCAGGCTGTGTGTCCTATGATGCTAATGGTCAACCTTGTGGGGCGGTCTATGAATACTGGGTAAACCAGTCGCGCCTTCCTAGACTTCTTAGCGGGCTTTATTCAATAGCTATGGTTTAGCTATTATCATTGTGACCTTGCTAACACGGGTCTTCATGTTGCCATCCTCCCTGAAGATGACGCGTGATACCATGATTAGCCAGGCGCGTATGAAGGTGGTCCCAACCAGAAATCAACGAGATTCAAGAAGAAATCAATGCAAGTAAGGACCCGACAGAGCGTGCTCGCTTTGCAACAAGAGTTGATGGGTGTCTACAAGAAATACAACATCAACATGCTAGGTGGTTTATCTGGTCGCTTGCCACTGCTCTTACAAATGCCAGTCATCTCGGCCGTTTATGCCGCGATTCGGACTCGACAGCTATTCAAAACTCTACCTTCTTAGGTATTCAGTTAGGGCAACGTTCAACCCTCATTGTGATTCTGGTGGTTGCTGTGTCGATTCTTCAAAAGTCGGCTCATGCAAAAACAAATGCCAAGCACCAGGTAATGAGAAGGTCGTCAAACAAGTCAGTTATGTTCTGATGAACCCAATCCTCTTTGGTTGGATGACTTGGACAACAGATGCCGGTTTAGGTCTCTACTCTGGCGGGGGCAGTCTTCATGATTGGGCAACAGCTCTATACTAACCATGGTCAAACCAAAGATCCAAGAAATCATTGACCAAGACATGGCCAACGTACAGGTAACGCCACGTCGTCCGCGTAAGGATGTAACGGCTCAAGCAACCAAGGAAGCTAACCGTAACCGTCTTGTGCCAACTAAGGAAAGCGTTAGTACACGAGGCTCAAAAACGCCGAAATGCCGGTAAACAACAAGGTCGCTAAAATTTCAGATGAGAGGCTGAGAAATCTCAGCCTCTTTTACTTTTGCCAGAAGGTAGGGTGGCCTAGAAAAAGTCTTGATCAATATGAGAGCAAGTAGCCAAAAGTCCCTAAAAATAGGGCTTGAAACTTTTCTATTGGGGGCTTTTGTGGTAGAATAAAACTATTGATTTACTGCAAGTAATGGAAGGTATGGAGGTTCGAAATGTCAGCAAGTCGTGGGTTACTCATTGTCTTATCTGGCCCGTCCGGAGTAGGGAAAAGGGACAGTGCGGGCGGCAGTCTTTGCCAATAATCAGTTTCAGTATGTATACTCAGTGTCAGCCACTACACGCGCTCAGCGCCCAGGGGAAGTTGATGGTAAGGATTATTATTTTGTAAGTCGCGAAGAGTTCGAGACCATGATTCAAAATGAGGACCTACTAGAATATGCTGAATATGTGGGCAACTATTACGGTACACCAATTCAGAAAATTGAAGAGAACCTGGCTGCCGGTCACGATGTCTTCTTGGAAATTGAAGTTCAAGGTGCCATGAAGGTTAAGGAACGTATGCCAGAAGGAATCTTCATCTTCTTAGCACCACCTAACTTGGAAGAGTTAGAGTCCCGAATTACAGGGCGGGGCACAGATGCCGCTCATGTCATCCAAGAGCGCATGGCGACAGCCAAGGAAGAAATCGAATTGATGCAGCATTATGACTATGTCGTAGTTAACGACCAAGTCCAACATGCAGTCGACAAGATTAATGCCATTATTCAATCAGAACATCTCAAGGTCGAACGTGTAGTGGATCAAATCCGACACGACATGGAAACTTATTACGAAAAGGAGCGGATTTAGCCATGATGTTATACCCATCAATTGATAAATTATTAGAGAAAGTACCTTCCAAATACAGCTTGATTATTTTAGCTAGCAAACGATCACACGATTTTGCAAGTCTACCCAGAACCCACAACTAGACAGAGTATGAGTCAGTTAAGGCCGTAGGTAAAGTCACTGAAGAAGTCATTGACGGCAAATTATATATCAAAGAAGACTAGTCAAGAAACTACTATGAGGACGTGTGTATGCAGTTCATATCATAGTAGTTTTTTCTACAAATTCCCCTGAATTTATTCGGAGAAAGGAGCCTGCCCATGTTTGTCAAGGTGATTGTCGATATCCCGGCCGCCCAAGTCAATCGACCCTTTGATTACCAAGTCCCTGAGGCCTATCAGGATAGTCTACAACTCGGTATGCGGGTACAAGTTCCTTTCGGCAATCGCCAATTGCTTGGCTTTGTGGTGGGCATTCACCATACCAGTGACTTCAAGGGGACACTCAAGCCCATTACAGCAGTCCTAGACTATGAATCCTTTATTAACGAGGAGCTACTAGACTTGAGTGAGCATTTGGCCCAGACCTTACATGCCTTCCGCATTAATGTCTTGCAAGCCATGTTGCCTGCCATGCTCAAAGTCAAATATCAGAATATCTTTTTAATTCATCAACCCCAAGCTCTCAGTGACTATCAGGTACCAAGTGACTGGCTCAATCAGAGCCAACTTGACAAGGACCAGGTAGAGACGCAGTTAAGTCGCAAGCAAATCAAGCAACTATTAGACCAGGGCGTACTGGAGTTAGTCTATCAGGTCCAAGACCAGACCACCTCTAAGACCCAGACCATGATTGAGTTGGCTATGCCGGCTGAGTCAATCAAGCAAATTATCCAAGACTTACCCGCTAGAAGCCAAGTAGCCCAACTCCTGACCTATCTCTTAGCATCAGGTCAGCCTCAGTTGGAGCAACAAGCCCTCTTGGCAGCCAGCCAAGTCAGTGCCAGTAGCCTTAAGACTGCCCTCAAACATGGCTATATCAAGTCCCAAAAGGTCAGCGTCTATCGGGATCCTTTGGCTCATCTGGAGGTTGAGCAGAGTCATAGTCGGACCTTGACGGTGGCTCAGGAGGCGGTCTATGAGCAGATTGCCCAGGCACTAGAAGAACATCAGGACCAGACCTTCCTGCTAGAAGGCGTCACCGGTAGTGGCAAGACCGAAGTCTATCTGCAACTGATGGCCAAGGCCAGCCAAATGGGGCGGGGCGCCATTCTACTAGTTCCTGAAATTGCCTTAACCCCGCAAATGGTACGTCAGGTTAAGAGTCGTTTTCAAACTGGGGTAGCGGTCTTGCACTCAGGCTTGACAAACTCTCAGAAATACGATGAGTGGCGCCGCATTATTCGGGGCCAAGCCACCATTGTGGTAGGGGCCCGGTCTTCCATTTTTGCGCCTATTCGTGATCTAGGTCTAGTCATCATTGACGAAGAACATGAGACGACCTACAAGCAATCGGATACGCCACGCTATCATGCCAGAGAAGTGGCCATCTGGCGCTGTCACTATCACCAGGCACCGCTGCTTCTGGGGTCGGCGACCCCTTCACTTGAGTCTCGCTCGCGCGCTCAGGTAGGTCGTTACCAACATCTGCGTCTGCCTGAACGTGTGAACGGACGGCCTTTGCCGCCAGTTACCCTGGTGGATATGACCAAGGAAATGGTCCAACAAACCACGGACGAATTATCTTCTGTCCTCAAGGACAAGATTGCTGACCGGCTAGCCAAAGGGCAACAGATTGTACTCTTACTCAATCGGCGAGGCTATGCCTCTTATATGCTCTGTCGGGAATGTGGTCAAGTCATTCAATGCCCGCGTTGCGATATTTCCTTAACCTATCACAAGCATGAGCATCGGCTCAAATGCCATTACTGTGACTACCAAAGCCCAGTACCTGACCACTGTCCTAACTGCTATAGTGACTATCTCAGAACTTTTGGCTTAGGAACGCAGAAGATTGAGGAATTACTCAATCAGCATTTTCCTGACGCGCGTGTAATCCGCATGGATATGGATACCACACGCAAGAAGGGCCAACACGAAGCCCTCTTGGATCGCTTCCGTCGCCATGAAGCGGATATTCTCCTAGGAACTCAAATGATTGCCAAGGGTCTGGACTTTGAGAACGTGACCCTAGTCGGCGTAATCAATGCCGATACGGCTCTCAACCTACCGGATTTCCGAGCAGGGGAGAAGACCTTCCAACTCTTGACCCAAGTAGCTGGTCGAACAGGCCGGGGACGTTTCGAAGGTGAGGTCCTGATTCAAACCTATAATCCAGACCACTATGTTATGCAATTGGCCCAGCAACATGATTATGAGTCCTTCTTCTACTATGAGATGAAGCGACGTCATCTAGGCCATTATCCGCCTTATTTCTATACCACTTTAATTACAATTTCTAGCAAATACCAAGCCAAGGCCCAAGCTATGAGTCATCAAGTTAAGCAAGCCCTCTTAGCAAGCGGGGCAGCCATTGAGATGCTTGGTCCCAGCCAGGGCGCGATTGCTCGGATTAATGAACGCTATTATTTCCAACTCTTACTCAAGTACAAGGATGGTCAAGTCATCAAGGAAAGCCTCGGGACAATCTTGGACCAATCTCAGCTTGAAGCCAAGCAGGGGATTTATATCACCATTGACCACGAGCCACTCTTTTTCAACTAGTGAGGTGTATCGAACATGAAAAAATTATCTTTGATGGAACGCCGCAGTTTGCGTCAGAAATTCTCCAAGGCTTACTCGAGCATGCCTCCTACCAGGTCATTGCGGTAGTGACCCAGCCTGACCGTCCGGTCGGACGCAAGCGGGTCTTGACCCAGTCACCCGTTAAGCAATTGGCCTTGGCCCATGATATTCCCCTCTACCAGCCTGAACGCATTAGTCGTTCTGAGGAGTTAGAAGAACTGATAAATTTAGACGCCGACATTATTGTGACGGCAGCTTATGGCCAGTTCATTCCCACTCGTCTCATTAAGTCAACACCCCATACGGCCATTAATGTCCATGCTTCGCTACTACCTAAGTATCGAGGCGCGCGCCTATTCATTACGCTATCTGGAAGGGCGATCATGAGACCGGTATTTCCATTATCTACATGACTAAAGAAATGGATGCAGGGGATATTCTAGCCCAACGTTCTTGTGTCATCGAATCAGATGAGACCGTGGGTGCCCTTTTTGGTAAGTTGGCTATTATCGGACGGGAACTGCTCCTCGATACTCTCTTCAAACTTTTTGCCAATGAGATTACAGCGGTGGAGCAAGATGTCAGCCAAGTGGTCTTTTCACCTTCAATTACCAAGGAACAAGAACAGCTTAACTGGTATGAGTCTGCTCACCAAGTGGACTGTCATGTTCGGGCCTTTCAATCCTTTCCCTTCGACTTATACGGTCTTAGGGAGACTTGCGGATTAAGGTTTGGGCAGGAGCGCCAATGGATTATGAGCCAAGCCCAGAAGATCTAGTAGCAGAGCCAGGGACCATTCTGGCCTATAAAACGTAAACACCTGATTGTTAAGTGTGGTCATCATTCCTATTATGGCATCCGTGAGTGGCAGGAGTCTGGCAAGAAGCGCCTAAGCCTAGAAGATTATTTCAAGGGCAATGACTTAGCTCAATTAGCGGGCCAAGTTTTCGCTTCAGTACAAGTAGAAGATGAGGCAACTCATGAAAGTTAAGTCATTAGCCGCTAAGCGCCTCAAGCATAATGTTCGCTTTCAGGCTTTACAGCTACTGGTAGAGATTGACTGGCATGACCAGTATTCCAATGTCCTTCTCAATCGGGCGCTGAGTCAGACAGAGCTCAAGCCAGTCGACCAAGGGCTTTTAGTCAACTTAGTCTATGGCAGCATTCAGCATCGTTTGACCCTGGACTTCTACTTGGAACCTTTCATCAAAGGCAAGAAGTTAGAGTCATGGATTCGTACGCTCTTAAGAATGACCGTCTATCAGATGCTTTACCTGGAGCGAATCCCGGATCATGCAGCCATTAACGAAGCGGTTAACATTGCCAAGCTCAATGGCCATGCAGGTCTAGCCGGCCTAGTCAACGGCGTCTTGCGCAATTTCCGTCGTCAGGAACTGCGCTCCTTGGATACAGTGACAGACCCTGTTGAAGCCCTCAGCATTCAATACAGTATCGCCCCTTGGATTGTGTCCCTCTTACAAGAACAGTATGATCAGGCAAGCTGACTGAGTTACTGGCTAGTCTCAATCAACGGCCACGTCTAACCGCCAGAATTCAAGCCCATCCCAATGAACGCGACCAAATCCTGGCCCAGCTCAGGGCAGCCGGCTATCAGGTTGAGGCCGGCAACCTATCACCTTATGCTATTGAAAGCCTAGATGGTCGTATTCTGGAGTCACCTGCCTTTCAAGCGGGGCGCTTGACTATTCAGGATGAATCTTCTATGTTGGTAGCGCCAATCGGCCGGCCAGTGGTAGGCCAACGACTCTTGGATGCCTGTAGTGCCCCTGGAGGCAAGGCGACGCATATGGCCTTTCTACTGCAAAACGGTCACTTGGATGCCCTAGATATTTCTCAAGCCAAGCTAGACTTGGTGGCGGGACACATGGAACGCCTAGGCTTAAGCCAACAAGAGGGCTTGAACATTTCGCTTCATGCTACAAATGCCTTAGACTTTATGCCCCCAAGCGGGACACTCTATGATATAATCTATTTGGATGCACCATGTTCAGGTCTCGGCCTCATGCGTCGCAAACCTGAAATTAAATACACTAAGCAAGCAAGCGATATTGAAGCACTTAGCAAGCTTCAGAGTCAGCTCTTAGACCATGTTGCCAGTCTGCTCAAACCAGGCGGAACCTTAGTCTATTCAACTTGTACCTTAGCACAAGCTGAAAACCAAGCCCAGGTCAAGGCCTTCTTGGCAAGACAGGCTGACTTCCAACTCAGTTCGATAGGGCCAGAAGAAGTTCAAGGAGCGTCAGTTCTGACTGCAGATGGCATGATTGAAGTCTTGCCACAAGACTACTTGACCGATGGCTTCTTCATTGCACGTATGACTAAGTCAGCCTAGCTTGCACTAAAAATCAACATATGAAGGAAACAGAGGTGACTACATGAAACTTGCACTATGTTCCAATATCGGTAAACGTCGAACAACCAACCAGGATTATGCGGATTATTTTCTTAATGATTTTGGCCAACTCCTGCTCATCCTCTGTGACGGGGTAGGGGGCCATTTGGGTGGCGACGTGTCCAGTCAACGTACTACCCAATATATTGGGCAGTATTTCCAAGATTTGAACTAGGCTCTTAGCACCTGACCGGTGTCAGCGTGGATTGAAGGAACTTTTAAAGCTAGTCAACCAACAAATTTATCAAGAAGCCCAAGTTGATAAGAACTTGAACGGCATGGGGACTACCATTGTCTTGGCCTTGATTGTCGATGGCACCATCTATTTAGGCCATGTAGGGGATAGTCGCGCTTTATATCTACAAGGAAGGTAAGCTCCAGCAATATACGGAGGATCATTCCTTGGTTAATGAATTGATTCGGGCCGGGGAAATTACCTTGGAAGAATCTTATTTGCATCCCCATCGCAATGCTGTCACCCAATCCATTGGTTTGACTCCATCCACTTGAGGTAGCCATTCAGACCGTGCTCACCAGGAGGCTGAGATGTTGCTCCTTTGCTCAGATGGGTTGACTAATATGGTGACGCCTGAGGCCTTGGAAGAGCTCTTCCGGTCCTCACGCCAAGAGGCTAATTTTGCCCAACAATTAATTGCAGCAGCTAACGAAGCCGGAGGCATGGATAACATTTCCGTTATCATTGCTTCAGACTTAAGCACAGAAAACTTAGAGGAGGTATCTGAATGGAAATAGGCGATAAATTATCAGGCAGATACCTGCTGACAGACTTTATCGGTCAGGGCGGGATGGCCAATGTTTTCCTAGCCCAAGACTTAATCTTAGAAAGACAAGTAGCCGTTAAAGTCCTATGCGTTTTGACTTCCAAGACAACCAGGATGCCATCCGTCGCTTCCAGCGTGAAGCGATGTCGGCTAGCCAATTGCTGCACCGCAACATTGTCGAAATCTATGATGTCGAGGAGAAAGAAGACCAGCAATACATCGTCATGGAGTATGTGGATGGGACAGATCTTAAGACTTATATTCGCCAAAATGCACCCCTATCTTTAGAACTAGTGGTACTCATTATGAGTCAGATCCTGTCGGCTATTGAAGTGGCTCATAAGAACCAAATTATTCACCGGGATATTAAGCCTCAGAATATTTTGATTACCAAGACGGGCGCTATTAAGATTACCGACTTTGGGATTGCCATTGCCCTGTCGGATACTTCCATCACGCAGACTAATACCCTCTTGGGTTCGGTTCATTACCCATCGCCTGAGCAAGCGCGTGCAGTAATGCGACTGTTAAGTCGGATATCTCCACGCCCTTGGGGTCGTCCTCTGCGAATCTGATTACTGGCTCTGTGCCATTTGATGGCGAATCGGCTGTTTCGTGGCCCTCAAGCACTTCCAAGAAGAATTCCCACGTATCCGTGACAAGATGGACTATGTGCCGCAAAGCTTGGAAAACGTAGTCCTCAAGGCTACTGCTAAGGACCCAGCCAACCGTTACGATTCTGTTCACAGCATGTTAGCGGACCTATCGACGGCACTCAATGCGAGTCGTATGAATGAGCCGGTCTTTGTTCCGAATGCTAGTGGTCAGGCGCGAGTTCAAATGAAACCTATTAAGCCAGTCAAAACACCGGTTGCTACTCCAATTGAAGCGCCAGAACCCATCGATTATGATGCCTATCAACGCATTGATGATGTGGCACCTTTGGATAAGCCGCGACGTAAACGGCGGATTGCAGCCTGGTTCTTGGCCATCATCAGTCTCTTAGTCATTTGCGGTGGTGTCTATATCGCCTATACGCGCTTGACCGAGTATACTTCTGTACCAGAAGTAGCCAAGCTCAGCAAGGATGAGGCGGTACAGAAAATTCAAGCGACCAATCTGCAAGTGGGAGCCATTAAGCAGACTTGGAGTGACAGTATTCTCAAGGTCAGGTGATTAAATCAACACCAGGCTCAGGCGCGCGGATTCGTAAGGCTTCAACGGTCGACTTAGAAATCAGTAACGGGAAAGAACAGGTTGAAATCGGCAACTATGTCGGTCAAGACTATGAGTCAGTTCGCTCCCAACTGACCGCGGCTAACTTTATTGTAGAGCGCCGTGACTTTGCTTCTACGCCCTGAAAAATAATGGGAAGATTTTTAGCCCAAAGCGTGGAACCAGGTTCCAAGTGGTGCCAAGCACTACTTCCCTAGTCTTTACCGTAGGGAAGGTGGCAGACTCCACCACCATGCAGGACTTCAATAACCTACCGTTGGAAATGGTGCAAAACTTCGCGGAAGCTAACGGACTGACTGTTGACGTCATCGAAGACTATGACAATGACATTCCTAAAGGGCGTGTCATCAGCCAAAGTCCTAAATATGGCGTGGCCTTAAGCCAAGGCGATACCATCAAGGTTACCGTTTCCAAAGGCCGTAAAGAAGAGAAGGTGCTGACGGCAGTTCAACGGGTAAATATTGAGTACGTGCCAAAATATGCTAGCACGGACGTCAACCAACGCAACCCATTGCCGAATAAGATTCAGGTCTTCATTGGCGATAGTCGCAACAATATTAATACGCTGGCCCAAGAATTTGAAATCTCTGAATCACGTAGCATCGAGATTCTGCTCTATATTATGGAAGGCGGCGTCGGTCAATACCGCGTCATGCGGGATGGCGAAGTCATTGCTGAAAGTAATGAAGTCTATCCAAATGATAATTAACCCTAAGAGGCTAGAAATTTCTAGCCTCTTTTTGATGGGAAAATATGAGTCCTGATTAGTCTAAGCTGTCCTGTCAGCCAGAACTGACAAGGCGCTTAAAATATGGTACCATTAAGTCAGTATCAAGCAGAGGGTGACAGTATGGCAGAAGACAAAGTAATCATCAAAGAAGGCATTATTTCCCAATCTCTTAGTGGCTTTTATTCAGTGCGGTCTGAGGGCCAAACCTATGTGACCAAGCCTAGGGGGAATTTTCGCCACCAACAGCTCAAGCCTTTGGTGGGAGACCATGTCACCTTTGAATGGGAGGAGGGCTTAGACCCCAAGGCCGACCAAGCCTTAGGTCGCTTGATTGAGGTCCTGCCTCGTCGTAATCAATTCGTTAGACCAAGTGTGGTCAATGTCGATGATGCGCTTGTGGTCATGTCCTTGGTGGAGCCGGACTTCCCATTCCCTAGTCGACCAATTTTTGGCTTCTGTGACCTCGCATGGCATTGAGCCCCATCTGATTCTGACCAAATACGACTTGTCGCTGGCTCCGGAAGGGGCCGACCAAGCCCAAAGCCGTGTCGCCCAGATTCAGGCCGTTTATGAGGCCGCCGGTTACACGGTAACCGTCATGGATCCAGAATCGGGTGCGCTGGCTAATCTGAGTCAACTCTTGCATCAAGGTCTTTACGTGGTGATGGGCCAGTCTGGGGTTGGCAAGTCCACCTTGCTTAACCAACTCCTACCTCAAGCTGACATTGAAACCGGTGAAATTAGTCACTATCTGGGGCGTGGGCGCCATACCACACGGGAAGTGACCCTCTATCCCTTGAATCAGGCTTTGATTGCTGATACGCCTGGTTTTTTTCTGCCCTAGATTTCGAACAGATTGAGAAGGAGCAAGTGACCCAACTCTTCCCGGAAATTCAAGAACTCAGCCAAGAATGCCGGTTCCGTTCCTGTCTCCATTTAGAAGAACCGGGTTGTGCGGTCAAGCAAGCATTAGAAGCGGGGAGCTTGGCTGCTAGTCGCTATCAATCCTATTGTCAATTAGTCCAAAAAATTGATCAGCGTAAACCCCAATACCATCTCAAAAAACGTCGTTAAGGAGGAAACTTTATGTATATTGCACCTTCCATGTTGAGTGCCGATTTTAATAAGCTAGCCCAATCCATCCGAATGGTTTGAAGAGGTCGGGCTGACTACCTGCACATTGATATTATGGATGGGGACTTTGTACCCAACATTTCCTTTGGCCCTATGCTCTATCAAGGCTTGCGCGCTCAATCTAAGCTAGTCTTTGATGTTCACATGATGGTGACCAATCCCGAACGCTATGTGGACCAAGTGGTCAAAGCAGGCGCAGATGTGGTGACCGTTCATGTGGAGGCGACGCCTCATATTTATCGTGCCTTGCAGTTAATCAAGGCAGCAGGGGCCAAGGCGGGGGTTGTCATTAATCCAGGTACGTCAGTTTCGGCCATTGAAGCAGTCCTGGGTCAAGTTGACCAGGTCTTGGTCATGACGGTTAACCCAGGTTTTGGTGGCCAGGCCTTTATCCCTGAGACCTTGGACAAAGTCCGCCAATTAGCTGATTTTGCGTCAAAACAAGGCATATAGCTATCTAATTGAAGTTGACGGTGGGGTCAATGATAAGACGGCTGCTGACTGTTTAGCTGCGGGCGCAGATATCCTAGTAGCAGGTTCTTACGTCTTCGGGCATTCAGATCCAGCCCAAGCCATTCAGACGCTCAAAGACTTAGCTTAGGCAGAATAGGGAAGTAGGGGGCAGTGTAAGTGGCGACAGTATGTGTCATTATCTGTGGGGTGGGCCTAATCCATTTCTTTGATCAGATTGAAAATTTAATCCAAGCCTATGATCAAGTCTATTTTGTAGGGGCTGATCGTGGAGCCTTAAGATTAGTCAGAGCAGGTTATGTGTCGGATATGGCCTTGGGCGACTTTGATTCGGTGTCAGATGAAGAGCGCAAGTCATTAAGGCACATAGTCAGGAATTTCAAGCCTTTCCTAGCGAGAAGGACGATACCGATGGTCATTTGGCCTTGGACATGGCCATGGCCCGCTGGCCGGAGGCAGATTATGTGGCGCTTGGTTTTCTAGGGTGAAAGGGGCGGGCAGCTAGACCATTTATTGGCCAATATTTGGCTGGCCCATCAGCCACGCTTCCAAGCAGGTTTGTCTCGTCTTACCTTGCTGGAGGCTCACCACAAGGTGCGCTTCTTAGAGCCTGGCCACCATGTCTTGGCCTACGAGCCCTGTCTCTACCTGTCGGTGATTAGCCTGACACCAGTTCAAGGTCTGACCATTCAAGGGGCCAAGTACACCTTACAAACGAACTGATTATGCTAGTCCCCAATCCCTGATTTAGCAATGAATACAAAGCCAGTCAGGAGCCTGTGAAATTGCCTTTGAGTCGAGTCGGGTCATGATTTTCTGGGTCAATCAAGTGTAAAAACTGAAAAATCACCCTCAAAGACTTGTCAAATGAGGGAAAATATGATAAATTAGTTCAGTATGATAAAGCAGAGACATTAAGCTCCTGCAGCGAAAAGGAGGAAACAAGAATGGCTAAAGAATGTTATTTCACTGGGCGTAAAGCTCGTTCAGGTAACACTCGTTCAAAAGCGATGAACAAAACAAAACGTCGTTTCGGCGCTAACTTACAAAAAGTACGCATCTTAGTGGATGGCGAACCTAAGAAAGTTTGGGTTTCTGCTCGTGCTTTAAAATCAGGTAAAGTAGAACGCGTTTAATAGCGATGATCCCAGTCCCATGGATTGGGGCTTTTTTTTGAGTAAGACCTCCTCTGTCTAGACAAGTATAGAAGACAGACCCCCAGTTTGGAATGGTCTTTATCTTAATGAGTGCACAATCAAGCATCTTATGCTAAAATAGATATGATATATTAGATGTGAGGAGGAAATCGCATGACAATCAAAATCCAAACACCCAATGGACAAGTGTCCCTAACTCAAGATGTGATTTCAACAGTTGTCGGCACTGCCGTTACAGATAACTACGGTGTGGTCGGAATGGTAAGTAAGAACTCTTCCGTGATAACTTAATTGAGATTCTAGGACAAGAGAATTACTCCAAAGGGGTTGTCATCACCCAACGTGGGGATGATGTTCTCGTGGATGTCTACATCTTAGTGTCTTACGGGACTAAAATCTCAGTTATCTGCCAAAACATTCAACAAGCCGTGAAATACAGTGTTGAACAATTGCTGGGCTTCGAAGTCAGCTATGTCAATGTTCACGTACAAGGCGTAAAAATTGATTAAGTCAACCGTATAAAACGGTAGGGAGGATAAAAATTGAATTGAAAACAATTAACGGCAAAAAGAGTTTGTGCCTATGGTTGTAGCCGGAGCGGAACGCTTAACATCCAATGTCGAATTAATTAACTCACTCAACGTATTCCCTGTGCCAGATGGCGATACCGGGACTAACATGAACATGACCTTCGTATCTGGGGCGGAAAACCTCAAATCCAGTCAAGCTAGTCACGTCGGTGAATTAGCGGGCGCCTTAGCCAAAGGCCTTTTTGATGGGGGCGCGTGTAACTCTGGGGTTATCTTATCTCAGATTTTCCGTGGTTTCTCACAACGTATTAAGGAAGAAGAAGTCTTAGACGCTAAGCATTTTGCCCAAGCCTTTTTAGGTGGGGTAGAATCAGCCTATAAGGCAGTTATGAAACCTGTTGAAGGGACTATTTTGACGGTTGCGCGTGAATCTGCTTTACGCGGTGAGAAGGCTGCTGAGAAGACCGAGAACATTGTTGAAGTTATGAAAGCTATTGTCGAAGGCGCTCAATTGGCCTTAGACAAGACACCTGAATTATTGCCAGTCTTGAAACAAGTTGGCGTAGTCGACTCTGGTGGTAAAGGCTTGCTCTGCGTCTATGAAGGTTTCTTGTCATCCTTGACAGGCGAGACCGTAGTAGAAGTTAAGGCAGCTCCTCCAGCTCCTGGCCACTCTCATGCTATGTTCGAAGATGGCAATGAGCCACCAATGGCCTTAGAAGATATTACCTTTGGCTACTGTACAGAAATTATGGTTCGCATTGGCCAAGGCCCAACTGTTGAGAAGGCCTTTGACTATGAAGCCTTCCGTAGCACCCTCAACACCAAAGGGGATTCCTCTTGGTCGTAGCCGACGATGAAATCGTCAAGGTTCACATCCATACTGAAAACCCAGGCGAAATCATGCAATTGGGTCAAGAATTTGGGGAACTGATCAAAATCAAAGTCGACAACATGTGTGAACAAGTCCGTGGCTTAGAAGCGAAGAACATGCTATGAAGGAAGCTGACAGAGAGAGTCGCCCAAAAGTTCCTTATGCTATTATTGCAGTAGCAGCAGGTGAAGGTGTGGGTCAACTCTTTACTGACCTAGGGGTTGCCAAAGTCTTGGCCGGTGGTCAAACCATGAACCCTTCAACAGAAGACTTCGTCAAAGCCATTGAAGCAGCTAATGCAGAACAAATCATCCTCTCTGCCTAACAACAAGAACATTATCATGATACTGAACAAGCGACCTCAAGTAGCGGAAGTACCAACCGTTGTGGTACCAACCACTACGATTCCTCAAGGGATTACAGCTATGATGGCCTTCGATGCTAGCTTAGATTTAGAAGCCAATGGGGCTCAAATGAATGAATCACGTGATTTCGTCCAATCTGGCCAAATTACTTACTCCATTCGTGATACTGAGATTGATGGCGTGTCCATCAAGAAGGATGACTACCTGGGCTTAGTTAACAACAAGATTGTCTTGTCCTTGCCTGATTTGAAGGATGCCCTCTTGGCAACCTTAGAAGCCATGGTGGATGAAGACTCTGAGTTGGCAACTATTATTGTCGGGGAAGAAGGAACTACTGAATTAGCCGATGAGGTAGCAGAACTCTTAACTGACAAATTCAATGACTTAGAAGTCGAAATCGTCCAAGGTGACCAACCTGTTTACCACTACATGATGTCAGTGGAATAATCAAATCAGTTAAAAGACTAAGGCTCATGCCTTGGTCTTTTCTTTTGCTCAGATGAACTTGGGTACTAGCTTGAATAGTCGCTATCTGGCTATAAAAATGTTATAATAATGAGACAGACAAGCAGAAAGGAGGGGGGCTTATGGGACTTAATTGGTTAGATAGCATTGATCATCTCAAAGGAGTAGGACCCGCGCGCGTCAAGCTCTTCCAACAGGTAGGCGTCTCAACTGTCCGCGACCTCATGTTTCATTTTCCCTTCCGCTTTGAGTCGGTAGCCGTGCGACCTTTGGCGACCATCCTAGATCAGGAGAAGGTCACCCTTAAAGGTAAGGTCGTGACGCCACCTGTGGTAGCCTACTTTGGTGGCAAAAAGAGCCGGGTTTCTTTCAAGTTGGCGGTCAATGACCACGAAATTATCAACGTGTCTTTCTTCAACCAACCCTATCTTAAGCAAGCCATTCAGTTGGGGCAGGAGCGGGCCATTTACGGCAAATGGCAGTCTAATCGTCAGACCCTCTTAGGTATGAAGCTGATTCAAGTAGCACAGGAAGGCCAGGACTTTGCGCCAGTCTACCATGCGACTAAGGGCCTTAAGCAGAGCGCCATTGTGGCTAGTATTGCAGCCTTCCTTCAATCAGTATCAGGAGGCCATTCCAGAGGTCTTGCCTCAACATCTCAACGACCAGTATCGGCTTTTTAGATTTGCCTTTTGGCCCTCTATGCCATGCATTTTTCCGGCTGATCAAGAACAGCATCATCAGGCCACGCGGAAAAATTATCTATCAGGAGTTTTTCCTCTACCAATGGCGCCTGCGCAAAGTACCTTGACAAAGATGAAACAGAGCCAGCATCCAGATTCATTATGACAATGACCAGCTTTAAGACCTGGATTAGCTACTCTACCTTATGAGCTAACTCAAGCCTCAGAAGCAGGTAGTCAATGAAATCTGTCGTGACTCATGGCCCAAAGACCCTATGCGACGCATGGTGCAGGGGGATGTGGGAAGCGGGAAAACGCTAGTAGCCTTTCTGGCTATTCTTGCTAGCTTAAGCGGTGGCTTCCAGTCAGCCCTTATGGCACCGACTGAGATTCTAGCCAAACAGCATGCCCAGTCCTTCAACCAAATCTCTTGCCCTCTATGGGGATGGAGTCGCGCTCTGACCAGTGCTATGACAGCTAAGGCCAAGCAAGCAGTCTTAGACGGCTTGGCTAATGGACAGATTCAGGTGGTCATCGGGACTCATGCCTTGATTCAAGAAACGGTCCAATTCAAGCAGCTGGGCTTGGTCATCATTGACGAACAACACCGCTTTGGGGTAGGCCAACGGCAAGCCCTAGTTGATAAAAATGACAAAATAGCCGTCAACCTACTTCAAATGACGGCGACGCCTATTCCACGTTCCCTAGCTATGACCCTCTATGGCGAGATGCACGTTTCCACCATCGATCAGTTGCCTAAGGGCCGTCAGCCTATTACGACCCGTTGGCTCAAGGAAGATCAATTAGAGGAACTAGAAGACCATGTGGCTCAAGAATTAGAGGCCGGACACCAGGTCTACTATGTGCTCCCTCTGATTGAGAGTTCCGAACATTTGGAGCAGATAGAGAACGTGCTAGAGGTGGCAGACCGCTTTGGCAGACCGCTTCCCAAACTTTAAGGTCGATGTCTTACACGGCCAACCTCAATGAGGAAGAGCAAGAAGTCGTCATGGACCGCTTCAAGCAAAATCAGGTCCAGATTCTCGTGGCGACCACCATGGTGGAAGTCGGGGTTGACGTGCCCAATGCCACCATTATGGTCATTCAGTCAGCCGAGCGCTTTGGCTTGGCCCAGCTCCACCAGTTGCGTGGGCGAGTAGGGCGGAGCCAGCATGCCAGTTATTGTTACCTGATTGGCAGTCCTACAACTGAACAGGGTAAGGAGCGGCTTAAGATTATGGTGGACCACCAAGATGGTTTCCTGATTAGCCGTGAAGATTTGAAGATTCGCGGTATGGGGGACTTAATGGGCTCACAGACCAAAGTGGTTTGCCGGAATTCCCACTATGCTAATTTGATTGAAGACGAAAAATCTCAACAGTTGCCCGCAAGGATGTTCAGGACTTACTCAAGCATCCAGAACGCCTATCGGAAGCCGAATGGCAGGCGCTTAATCAATGGAGTCAGACGCAGGCGATTGAGGTCTAGCCAAACTGCCAGATTCCGATCTAGGTTGACGGCTTGGCAGGGACTTGTTATGATGAAAGCACGAGAATTGGTATAGGATTGCCAAATATTGATAGATATGATTAGTTTATAAGGAGGAAGACAAGGAATGATTAGAATTGCAGTAGATGCCATGGGCGGGGATTTCGCGCCTGAATCAGCCGTAAAAGGGGTAAACCTCGCCATCGCAACCTTTGATAACATTGAAGTGCTCTTATTTGGCGATCAAGACAAAAGATTGCCCATATTTAGAAGCGACAGAGCGGGTCGAAATCATCCATACCCCAGAAAAAATCAATGGGGATGATGAGCCAGTGCGTGCTATTCGCAAGAAGAAGAATGCCTCCATGGTATTAGCGGCGCAAGCAGTCAAGGAAGGCCAAGCTGATGCCTTGCTGTCAGCAGGTAACACCGGTGCCCTCTTAGCCAGTGGCTTACTGATTGTGGGACGGATTAAGAATATTGATCGTCCAGGCCTTTGCGCCAGTCTTTACCAACTGCTTCTAGTCAGCATCCTTACTTGGTCTTGATGGATGCCGGTGCTAACGCTGACTGCAAGCCAGTCAACTTACTGCAATTTGCGGTTCTGGCCAACTTCTATGCCCAACGAGTTCTGGGGATTGCCCAGCCTAAGATTGGCCTACTTAACAATGGGACTGAAGCTACCAAGGGCAATGAATTATCTAAAGTACTCTATGAACTCTTGGGTCACTGAGACTAGCCTAGATTTCTATGGTAATGTGGAGACTAAGACTTTGCTAGATGGCCCAGTTGATATTGTGGTCACCGATGGCTTTACCGGTAATGCCGTATTGAAGACCCTGGAAGGGACGTCTAAGACCCTCTTTAGTCTCATTAAATCCCAATTATTGGGTGGTGGGCTGAAGGCTAAATTAGGAGCGCTCTTAGTCAAAGACGCCTTATCAGGCCTCCGCGACAACTTTGATGACACCAAACAGGGTGGGGCAGTTCTCTTAGGGGTTAAGGCGCCAGTCATTAAAGCCCATGGCTCTTCTAACGAACAAGCCATCTTCAATGCTATTCGTCAGGCTCGCACGATTGTGGAATCTGGCATTATCCAGGAAGCAACTGACTACTTCGGTCAGGAAAAACCAGCTCAAACAGAAGAATAAGATTATTCGACCAGGCCTTGTTAGCCTGGTCTTTTTGCATGGGCAAAAGATGTTTAGGACCCATCAAAGGCTTGAAAAATTATTGATGGGCAAAGAAATTTAAAAGAAAAGATATTGGGCAGTTTCGGTTAAATAGAGAATCCTATATTGCACCATCACCATCTTGTTTTTCAATATGCATAGCCTATTTCTGGTTAACCCATAATAGGCTATTTATCTTGAAAAACACGATTATTATAATGGCCTCTTGATGACAGATTGATGGCGGATAAAAAGGGAATTTCAAGCTTTATTAGGAATGATTTTGAAGATATCGCTTACTTACTCGCAATCATGAGGGCAAAGTCTAAGCAAGTTTTTGAGGGATAAATGAGAAGAATGAGAGATTTCATAATTTTCTATAAAACCATGGACAATTGGCTTAAAACTTAGTAAAATAAGGAAGTGTAGATTTTATGTCATATTGAACGGAGGTGTAAGGATGCCCCAGACCCAGGAAGTTTTCCAAACAGTCCGGCCGATTGATTGTTGAACGATTTGGTTTTAACTGAAGACAAGGTCACCAATGAGATGACCTTTGAAGATCTCGGTGCAGACTCAATTGACGTCTTCGAACTGATTATGGAGCTCGAGGACACTTCTAGTGTTCAATTTGAGGATAACTCGTATTGAAGCCTTTCAAGAATGTAGGCGACGTGGTCACTTATATCGACTACCTCTAAGAACTGAAAAAGACGATGAAGTCAGCACGCTCTATCTATGCAGTGCTACTTTTTTTACTTAGATGAAGACATAAAACATGATCACGAATGGAGGAACTAGAATGGATAACGAAAAAGTTATTCTAGATGTAAAGGACTTACACGTTGGATTCCGCGTTAAGGATACCTTCTACAATGCGGTAGACGGCGTTAGCTTTACCTTATCAAAGAATGAAAAATTAGCCATTGTTGGGGAGTCAGGCTGTGGGAAGTCAACTCTTGCCACTTCAATCTATTGGTTTGCATAATCCTCGCAATACCAAGATTGAAGGCCAAATTAACTACCGTGGCGATAACTTAGTAGAATATACTGAGAATCAATATAACAAAATCCGTGGGAACGATATTGGGATGATTTTCCAAGACCCATTGGCATCGCTCAACCCATTAATGACTATCGCAGCACAAATTGATGAAGCACTCTACTACCACACCAAACTCAACAAGGAAGAACGGCAAAAACGTGTCTTAGAGCTCTTGGATCAAGTAGGGATTATAACCCAGAGCGGACTGCTCGTCAGTACCCACACGAATTATCTGGGATGCGTCAGCGTTATCATCGCCATTGCCTGGCATGCTAAGCCACCCATTATTATTGCCGATGAACCGACTACCGCTTTGGACGTAACTATTCAAGCTCAAATCTTGGACTTGATGAACGACATCCAGAAGGAGACCGAAGCAGGGATTATCCTCATTACTCACGACTTAGGGGTCGTAGCTGAGACAGCTGACCGCGTAGCCGCGTGATGTATGCCGGTCAATTCGTTGAGATTGCACCTGTTGAAGAAACTCTTCAACAATCCGCAACATCCATATACACGTTCACTCTGCGTTCAATTCGCAAACCAGTGAACTAGAAGGTGGCTCAGATAAGCTTCACGTTATTCAAGGGCAGTACCACCATTAACCAGATGATCCGGACAGGCTGTCGTTTCTGCACCACGTATTCCTTTTGGATTGCGGAAGATGCCCACGAAGAAAAACCCAGGGTTACACGAAGTATCACCGGTCACTTTGTCCGGTTGTACTTGTTACAAACATTTCCATTTTTGAAGGGAGGAGAACTAATGGCTGAATTTATGCGCATTGAGGACCCAAAAGTCCACTATCCTATTCGGTCTGGTTTCCCGAACCGCGTGACCGATTATGTCTATGCTGTAGACGGCGTCAACTTGACCTTAGAAGAAGGGAAGACCTATGGCTGGTTGCAGAATCAGGTTCTGGTAAGTCTACCATCGGGAAGGCCATCATTGGTTTAGAGAAGATTACCTCAGGGAAAATCTACTACGAGGGTGAAGGTCTCTAAAGCAGCATGTCATCGCTGTTCTAACTCACTGTCACAACGTGCAAATGATCTTCCAAGATTCCCTCTCTAGCTTCAACCCTAAACGTCGGATTACCGACATCTTAGGAGAGCTAATGCGGAACTTCCTCAGCTTAACGCCTGATGAAGAGAAGAAACGTAGTTGGAGCTCTTAGATATCGTAGGGTTATCGGAAGAAGCACTTTTCAAGTACCCACATGAGTTTTCTGGTGGTCAACGCCAACGGATTGGGGTAGCACGTGCTGTGGCTCTCAACCCTAAATTAGTGATCGCCGATGAGCCTGTTTCGGCCTTGGACTTATCTGTTCAAGCTCAAGTTCTTAACTTCATGAAGCAGATTCAGAAGAATATAATGTAAGTTATCTCTTCGTTTGCACGACTTAGGTGTCGTTAAGCATATGTGTGATGAGATTGCCATTATGTACCGTGGTCGCTTCACTGAGTATGGGACACGTGATGATATCTATAATGACGCACGTCACATTTATACCCGTCGCCTCTTGTCGGCTATTCCAGAAATGAACCCTAATAATCGTGAGCAAAACAAGCTTAATCGTTTACGGGTCGAAAAAGGAATACAGTGAAAATGCGTCGCTTTATTATGACGAAAAACGGTCGAGTGTATGACCTTAAACCAGTTTCTGAGACCCACTTAACGGCTCTTCGAACTGTAGACACTAATAAAGGAGGCGAGCTCTAAAATGTGGAAAGTGATATTTAGACGTTTGTTACTGATGATTCCGCAACTTTTGGCGCTCAGTGTTCTGATTTTCGTTATGGCTGAGTTAATGCCAGGGGATCCTTTGACTGGTTTGGTTGATCCAAAAATATCCGCTGAACAAATTGAAGCTATGCGGGTAAAATTAGGTTTGAACCAACCGCTTTGGAAACGATACATCGACTGGATGGTTGGTATGTTCCATGGTGATTTTGGGCGTTCCTTTGCCCACAAACAGCCTGTAACGGCTATTATTGCCCAACGCATTTGGCCAACGGTATGGTTGTCTCTATTCACAACAATTATCACCTACATGATTGCCTTACCATTAGGGATCTTGTCAGGGCGTTATAGTGGTGGTTGGTTTGATAAAGTTGTTAACTTTTACAACTTTTTAACCTTCTCTATCCCTAGTTTTGTTTTAGGCCTATTCTTCCTTTGGTTATTTGGCTATACTTTAGGTTGGTTCCCAACACGTGGTACAGTTGGAGCTGGCTTGCAACCTGGTACTTTGGACTATGTATTGTCTCGTATCTACCATATGATTCTACCTGCCTTTACTTTGGCCGTTTTAAGTACAACTTCGACTATCCAATGGTTACGCTCTGGGATTGTAGATGCTAAAGCAGATGACTATGTTCGGACTGCTCGTGCAAAAGGTGTGCCAGAACGTGTTGTATATAACAAACACATCCTTCGAAACGCGTTATTACCAATTGCAGCATTCTTTGGTTACGAGCTTACTGGGCTCTTTGGCGGGGCAATGATTACTGAGCAAATCTTTACTTATCAAGGGATGGGGCAGTTATTCATTACTTCAGTTTCTGGACGCGACTATAGTGTTATGATTACCCTAGTATTGTTCTATGGCTTCTTGACACTACTTGGTGGTCTCTTGTCCGATATTATCATGGTATTCGTAGATCCACGAGTACGGTTAGATTAGGAGGTGAGAGAGTATGACAAAAGATAAAAGCGCAAAATTAGCTAAAACAAAAAATAAAGATCCAGAATCTCTCCCACCAATGGGCTTTGAGGTCATTCGTCGTGAATTCATGAAGGATAAGCTAGCCTTGTTTTCATTATTGGTATTGATTGCAATCTTCTTGTTCCTTTATGTCGCTCCATATTTCTTGAATTTGGAGTCTGCAACCAAAGTTCAGATTTTTAACCGTTACACAACGCCTGGTTCAGTAGTAGATGGACATACATATGTTCTTGGCGCGGATGAAGGTGGTCGTGATGTCCTAGGACAGTTAATTTTGGGTGGTCGTAACTCTGTCTCGATTGCCTTAATTGTTACTGGCTTGCAAATGGTTATTGGGGTAATCTTAGGTTTAATATCAGGTTACTATGGCGGTCGTGTTGACAATGTCATTATGCGAGTGGTTGACTTCTTCTTAATCATTCCAACGATAGTTCTGATAATTGCAATTGGGACAATTTATAAGAGTAATGATATCTATGGCCTATCCTTGACTATTGGTTTCTTAGGATGGATGGGGGTTGCTCGATTAATTAGAACGAGAACCTTAAGTGAAGCATCCAAAGATTACATTAGTGCGTCTAAGACTATGGGAACCTATGACTGGAAGATTATGTTGTTTGAACTTCTCCCAAATATTTCTTCTATCGTTATTACGCGTTTAGTATTAGCTTTGGCAGGTAATATTGGGTTAGAAACAGGGCTATCTTTCTTAGGGTTTGGTTTGCCAATCGGTACGCCATCACTAGGGACCTTGATTGGGGCTGCTAAGACTGCGGATATTATCGAGAATAAACAATGGGTATGGCTACCTGCTGCACTCTTCATTCTTGTTATGATGCTCTGTATTAACTATGTAGGTCAAGCTTTACAGCGTACAACTGACGCTCGTCAACGTTTAGGTTAATAGAAAAACTGAGCCTTAGGGCTCAGTTTTTTTGTGCTTAATTTTAAGTCTATGCTCCAAGGCTAAGGGGATGACATGATAATGTCATATAGCCATTCGCTATAGTAGCTTATAGTAAAAGTATCTTTGACTATCACTAATAAAAGTCTTAAACTAGTCCCTAACATATCTTTTAGCCCTAAGGAGGTTGACTTATGACTAGAATCAAGACTATTTTTCGTTCCTTACTCGCGCTAGGACTCACGACTAGCACGCTCCTTACAGCTCAGCAGGCCACTATATCAGCGCAAGAAGTAAGCCTTAATCCTGCCATTGAACAGAAACTAAGTATTCCTGCTCCGTCTGAGTTGGCCACCTTGGATTCAGGCCTCTATTCAGAATATCGCCGCATGGATGTCATTGGGCAAGTTTTTGAAGGTCTCTATCGAATTAAGAATGCGCAAGAAGTGGAACTGGGGCAGGCAGCCTCGTTAAGGTCGAGTGAGGATGGCTTAACCCACACCTTCACCTCTACGCGATGACATTTATTGGTCCAATGGTGATCCAGTCAAGGCACAAGACTTTGAGTTGGCCTTCCGTCGTTCTAGCGGATCGTCAAGTCGGTACTGAGCGTGACTTCGATTGAAAATTCTTAAGAATGGGGCGGCTATCCGCAATGGTGACAAGCCTGTCGAAGAATTAGGGGTCAAGGCTATTGATGACAAAACTCTGGAACTAACCTTGGAATACCCAGTGCCGGCTTTGGCTAAGATTCTAACTGGTTCGCGTTACATGCCGATTAATAAAACCTTCTTCCAAGAAAAGAGGATAGTTATGGGACCACAGCAGATAATGTGGTGACTAATGGGCCCTTCACAGATTCAAGGATGGAATGGGACCAACCTCGAGTGGGACTTAGTTAAGAATCCTCAATACTGGGATGCCAGTCATGTTTATCTGACTCAGGTGCACCAACAAGTCATTAAGGAGAATTCGACTGGGGGCAGATTTATTTGATAGTAATCAGTTGGACTTCACAACCTTGTCCGACCAATTTGTCCAAGAATACTCAGGTGCGCCAGACTTTCACAGTATTCCCAAAGCGACAATCGGTTATCTGAGTTTCAACACGACTCGTCCGACAACAGGCAATGTCGCTCTCCGTCGGCTATTGCCCAGGCATTTGATAAGCAAGTTTACGCTGATTCCGTTATTCAGGATGGTTCTCAGTCACCAACAACTTAGTGCCTAAAGCCTTCTGACGTCAATGAGGTCGGTGAAGATTACCAAGAGCAGAGTGGACCCATGTTGACTCTACGATGTCCAAGCAGACAAGCTGATTGGGCTAAGGCTAAGGAAGAACTAGGCCAAGAGACCATTGAGTTACAACTCTAACGTCAGATGTAGGCCTCTCCAAACGAACAGCTGAATTCCTCAAGGAAGAGCTGGAGAAAAATTTACCAGGTCTCAAGTTAAGCGTCCTTTCGGTGCCACTTAAGAACCGTCTAGAAATTCAACGCAAGCTAGACTACGATATTTTCTATGGAACTTGGACGCCTGAATATCAGGATGCGGTTAACTTTATTGAACAGTACAAGACAGGTGGCGGGACTAACTTCGCCAAATATGCTAATCCTGAATTTGATAAATTAGTCGAATTAGCACGCAATGACTATGCTAAAGATCCTGCTAAGCGTCGCGAGACCTTAATTGAGGCAGAGAAAATCTTAGTTAAAGAAGATGGCGTGGTCGCCCCTATCTATCAAGCCAGTGCAGCCTACTTACTCAAGCCAAAGGTTAAGCAATTTGAAGTATTGCCGTTTGGCCGCTCCAATAACTTACGTCCAGTTTATATTGATGAGTAGGGACAAGAAGACTAAGAGCCTTGCATGTATTTAAGGATGATTTGTCTACCAAAATCCACTTTCTCAGGCCAAATATAGTCAGATTTGACCTAAATAAATTTTTCCCTACAAAAACATGAATATAAAGTGAGAAATTTATAATAAAACGCTTGCTATTGCCTAGCAAAAAGGGTAGAATAGGAGCATATAAAATAATATCCATTAGTACAATATGAAGAAGTCTATGAAGAAGAGCTTAGCTTTAGTAGCTGCTGCTTTTACTTTAGCTGGTGCTTTTGCGCCAACCTTAGCTCACGCTGAAGGTGCTAATTTACCGATTACGGTAGATAACGAAGGCACTCCAATTTCTGGTGGGACCTTAAAAGTTGCCTTAGTAGGGGACCCATTTGCTGGTGTATTCAACCAAGTTTACTATTCTACTGGTCCAGATTCAGATGTTATTGATAACTTTATGGCTGGTCTATATGGTTACGATGAGAACTTCGTTATTAACGATAGTGGTTTTGCTAAGTTGACTTTTGACAAGGACAACAAGAAAGTAACCATCAAAATTCCTGAAAACACTAAGTGGGATGATGGTGAGCCATTAACTATCGATGACGTTATCTATCCATACTATGTCATCGGTCACAAAAGACTATGCCGGTATTCGTTATGGTGATGACTTTGAGAACGTTGTAGGGATGGCGGGAATACCACGAAGGTAAATCTGAAGAAATCTCAGGTCTTAAGCGGGTTGACGACTGGACCTTAGAAGTTAGCTAAAGAATTCCCGTACGGTATGTTACAAGCGAGGGGCGGTGTCTCTCAATTTATGATGCCCAAGCATGTCTTCGAATTCCTATGGCAGAACAGTTAGATTCAGATGCAGTTCGTAAGAACCCAGTAGGGAACGACCTTTCCGTATTAAATCCATTACACCGGGAATCTGTTACTTTCGAAGCCAACGAATACTACTACAAAGGCAAGCCAAAAGTTGACGGCATGCAATTGGATGTAGTCAACCCTTCAACTGCTGTTTCAGAAATGAAGGCAGGTAACTACGACATCGCTAAGTTGTCTTCAGATGAATACCCAACTTATGCAGATGCGACTAACTTTAAGACCCTTGGACGTTTACAAAATGCCGCATGAGCTACATCGGCTTCAAGATGGGTAAATGGAACGCTGACAAGAAGGAAGTTGAATACGATCCAAGTCGCGTTGTCTCTAACAGGCCCTCCGTCAAGCCATGGGTTACGCGATTGACAATGTCGCTATCGGTGAGAAATTCTACAACGGCTTACGTACACGTGCCAACACCACTATTCCGACCCTCTTCAAGGACTACAATGATAGCTCAATTGAAGGTTATACCTAGCAACCTGAGAAATCTAAGCAAATTCTTGCCGATCTGGGTTCGTCGACAAAGACGGTGATGGATTTGTAGAAGATCCAAACAGGGGAACAGCTTTACCCTTAAATTTGCTTCTATGCAAGGCGCAACCGCTGAACCAATCGCGCAACTACATCGACTCTTGAAACAAGTAGGGATTAACGTAGAATTAGTAGACGGTCGCCTCATGGAATTCAACGCCTTCTATGACTTACTCAAGAAAGATGGTGACGTTGATGTTTACCAAGAAGCCTTCGGGGTAGGTGGGGATCCAAACCCAATCAACTTGTTTGGCCGTAAAGCAGCCTTCAACTACACTCGTTGGGCAACTGAAGAGAACGACAAGCTCTTGGATGCTTTAGGTTCTACTGAATCCTTCGACGAAGCCTTCCGTAAGAAAGCCTTCAGCGACTGGCAAAATACTTCACTGAAGAAGCACCAGTTATCCCAACTCTCTTCCGACACGAATTGATTTCTGTTAACAATCGTGTAAAACATTATGATTTCAAGATTGGCTCACCTTTTGACCTCTCTGAAATCGAATTAACTGCTGATCAACCAGTAAAATAATTCAGATTAATGAAAAGAGACTAGGACATGTCCCTGGTCTCTTTTGCATCTTAGCATGTAAGAGGGATCCTAATATGAAAAATACGACAAGAATTGATTGATTCCAGAAATCGTTACCAGATCCTTTATAAAGGATTTAGTTAAGGTTTAATATGAGTATATGATAAGTCGAAGATGAGAAAACAATGAAGAAACCTCTTGCTATTTTCTCATTTATCAGTTATAGTATCCTTAATCGTATTGACTAAGCCAATATGAAGGAGGAAATCTTATGAAAAGTTGTATTAGCAAGTACTCTGACTGCATTGGTAGCAGGGATTATCTCGTGGTCGGCATCTTTGGACCCTTGGGCAAGTGCTCAAGCTCAAGATGCTAATTTATCTACAGTAATCGATAATGAAGGGACACCGATTTCAGGTGGGACCCTCAAAGTATGCCATGGTTGGGGATCCATTCTCGATGTTCTATCTCCACTCTACTCTGATAACGGCAAGGACTATGAAATTGTTGCGATGTTTTCTCCTAACTTGTTTGGGAATGACGCCAACTATAAGTTAGATGACTCTGGCTTTGGTAAAATCAAGTTCGACAAGGATAACAAGAAGGTAACCATCACCATTCCGCAAAGAACCTAAATGGGATGATGGTGAGCCAATCACTATTGAGGATGTTATCTATCCTTACTACGTCATCGGTCATAAGGACTATACGGGTGTCCGTTATGGTTCTGACTTCCAAAATGTCGTGGGGATGGAAGAATATCACGCAGGTACAACCGATACTATTTCAGGTTTGAAGAAGGTTGATGATTATACCTTAGAAGTGACTTATAAGAAATTCTCCAACTCTATGCTGCAAGCTTGGGGTGGGGTAAGTAACTATCTGATTCCTAAACATGCCTATGAGAATATTCCAATTAAGGAACAAGCAGACAGTGACCTTATGCGTAAGAATCCGGTTGGTTTTGGACCTTTCAAGGTTAAGTCCATTACGCCAGGTGAATCTGTCATCTTAGAAGCCAATGAATACTACTACAAGGGTAAACCTAAGATTGACAAAGTGCAAATGGATGTAGTCAACTCTTCAACCGCTGTCTCCGAGATGAAGGACGGCAACTATGACATAGCTAGTCTACCTGCTGATTCTTACAGTACCTATAAGGATGCTACAACTTCAAAACGATTGGACAAGTAGAGAATAGAGTTCAATATCTTGGTTTCCACTTGGGTAAATGGAATGCTGATAAGCAAGAAGTTGAAGTAGATGAAAGTAAGATTGTCAATAACAAGAGTCTGCGACAAGCCATAGGGCTATGCTGTGAGACAATGGCGCAATCTGGTCAGCGTTTCTATGAAGGATTACGTTGGCAAGCCAACTCGCCAATTCCGCCAACTTTTAGGATATTGCGGATAGCAGTCGTGAAAGGCTATACTACCAACCAGAAAAAGCTAAGCAAATCTTAGCCGATGCTCTGGTTTTGTGGACTGAAGGATGGCGACGGCTTCGTTGAAGATCCTAAGGGTAATCAATTTAGCTCAAGTACTTGGCCAGCGTCGAGGGACTGATGTAGCTGAGCCAATCGCCCAATATTATGTAGATTCTTGGAAGCAAGTCGGCGTGTGTCGAACTCTATGAAGGTCGCTTGCATGAGTTTAACTCCCTTCTGCATGATCTCTTAGGGACGGATGCGGACATTGATGTCTTCTCAGCCTCTATGGGCTTTGGGTGGGGATCCAAACCCTGCCTTTTATGTTTGGCCGTAACGCCCAATTCAACTTTATGCGTTACGCTAGTGAACAGAATGATAGCTTGCTCAAGGACATCCGCTTCTGATGCTTCCTTTGATGCGGATTACCGTAAGGAAGCCTTCAAGAAATGGCAAGATTTCATCATGGATGAAGTGCCAATGGTGCCAACGCTCTACGAGTTACCAGTTAACGACATTCAACAACCCGGATTAGCACTATGATGCAACTCAGGGGCTGACTTCGACTGGAACCAAGTAGAATTAACAGCAGATGAACCAATCAAAGAATAAGTGACGAAAAGGTACGGAATATCCCGACCTTTTCTTGTTTTGTCTAGCTAAGGAGAGACGACTCTCACCACAAAAATAGAAGAACATTTAGTCTCTTTTGGAAAATCGTTACCATATCTTTTATGAAGGATTCATCAGAGGTTTAATATGAGGATATGATAAGTTGAAGATGAGAAAACAATGAAGAAACCTCTTGCTATTTTCTTATTTATCGGGTATAGTATCCTTAATCGTAATGACTAAGCCAATATGAAGGAGGAAATCTTATGAAAAGTCGTATTAGCAAATCCTTGACTGCATTGGTAGCGGGATTGTCTGTAGTTGGCGTGTTGGCCCCTTGGGCTAGTGCTCAGGCCCAAGATGCTAATTTATCTACAGTAATCGATAATGAAGGGACGCCAATCTCAGGTGGGGCCCTCAAGTATGCCATGGTTGGGGATCCATTCTCAGGTGTCTTATCTCCGCTCTACTCCGATAACGGCAAGGACTATGAAATTGTCGGCATGTTCTCACCCAACTTGTTCGGGAACGACGCCAACTATAAGTTAGACGACTCTGGCTTTGGTAAGATTAAGTTCGACAAAGATAACAAGAAGGTAACCATCACCATTCCACAAGGAACCAAATGGGATGATGGCGAGCCAGTAACCATTGAGGATGTCATCTATCCTTACTATGTCATCGGTCATAAGGACTATACCGGTGTCCGTTACGGTTCTGACTTCCAAAATGTCGTAGGTATGGAAGAGTACCACGCGGGTACCACTGATACCATCTCTGGTTTGAAGAAGGTGGATGACTATACCTTGGAAGTAACCTATAAGGAATTCTCTAACTCCATGTTGCAAGCTTGGGGCGGGGTAAGTAACTATATGGTTCCTAAGCATGCCTATGAGAATATTCCAATTAAGGATCAGGTGGACAGTGATGTGGTGCGTAAGAAACCAGTTGGTTTTGGGCCTTTCAAAGTTAAGTCCATTACGCCTGGCGAATCGGTTATTTTAGAAGCCAATGAATACTACTACAAGGGCAAACCTAAGATTGACACAGTTCAAATGGATGTGGTCAACTCATCAACCGCTGTATCTGAGATGAAGGCTGGTAACTATGATATAGCTAGTCTACCTGCTGATTCTTACAGCACCTATAAGGATGCCACTAACTTTAAGACTATTGGACAAGTAGAGAATACGGTCCAATACTTGCGTTTCCACTTAGGTAAATGGAATGCTGATAAGCAAGAAGTTGAAGTAGATGAAAGTAAGGTTATTAATAATAAGAGCCTTCGTCAAGCCATGGGGTATGCTGTGGACAATGGCGCTATCGGTCAGCGTTTCTATGAAGGGTTACGTTGGCAAGCAAACTCACCAATTCCACCAACCTTCAAGGATATTGCGGACAGCAGTCGTGAAGGCTATACCTACCAACCAGAAAAAGCTAAACAAATCTTGGCTGATGCAGGTTTTGTGGACAAGGATGGCGATGGTTTCGTAGAAGATCCTAAGGGTAATCAATTTAGTCTCAAGTACTTGGCTATGTCAGGGACTGATGTGGCTGAGCCAATTGCCCAATATTATGTAGATGCTTGGAAGCAAGTCGGCATTAACGTCGAACTCTATGAAGGTCGTTTGCATGAGTTTAACTCCTTCTACGATCTCTTAGGGACAGATGCAGACATTGATGTCTTCTCAGCAGCTATGGGCTTCGGTGGGGATCCAAACCCGCCTTTATGTTTGGTCGCAACGCCCAATTCAACTACATGCGCTATGCTAGCGATCAAAATGATAGCTCACTCAAAGACATCCGCTCTGATGCTTCCTTTGACGCGATTACCGTAAGGAAGCCTTCAAGAAATGGCAAGACTTCATTATGGATGAAGTCCCAATGGTGCCAACTCTCTATCGTTACCAGTTAACATCCTTTAACAACCGGATTAAGCACTATGATGCAACCCCAGGGGTGGACTTCGACTGGAACCAAGTAGAGTTAACAGCAGATTCACCAATAAAAGAATAAGTAAACGAAAAGGCTGGGATCTTCCCAGCTCTTTCTTCTTTGACAGGGTAAAAACAGTAATGAAAATGGCCATTTGATGGCTTTCAAAAAGAAAAAGATGATACAAAAATTAAAAAAATGGTGAAAAACTATTGCTTTTTCATAGGAATAGGAGTATAGTAAACTCAATCATAAAATGATACCTATGTTTGGAGGAGAAAAACATGAACAAAACCTTTAGAAAAAATCTTGCCCTCATGGCCACGGCCTTATCAGTCAGCGCCATTATGTGGCCTTCAGCTATTGCGGTGGCTGAAGGCGCCAATCTCCCATTATCAGTGACTAACGAAGGAACTGCGATTGATGGTGGAGTATTCAAATATGCCTTAGTTGGGGATCCCTTCTCTGGTGCACTCAGCAGCCTCTATGCTGAGAAGTCTAATGACATGAGAATTACTGAATTCTTCAACCCAGGCCTCTACGGTTCTGATGGCGACTATAAGATTGACGATTCTGGTTTGGCTAAGTTGACCTTTGACCAAGCTAACAAGAAAGTCACCATCAAGATTCCGGAAGGCGTGACCTGACTGATGGCCACCCCTCACGATTGAAGATGTCATCTACCCTTACTACGTAGTAGGGCACAAGGACTATACCGGTATCCGTTATGGTTCTGACTTCAAGAATGTGGTAGGTATGGAAGACTACCATGAAGGCAAGTCTGATACCATCTCAGGTCTTAAGAAGGTAGATGATTATACCTTAGAGATTACCTACAAGGAATTCTCAGCTTCCATGCTTCAAGCGGGTGGTGGGGTATCCTCCCACGTAGAACTCTAAACATATCTTGAGAAAAACTCCAATCGAGGATCTTGAAGATAGCAACAGTTCGGACTAATCCAGTCGGCTTTCGGTCCTTCTCAAAGTTAAATCCATTACCCCTGTGAGTCTGTTGTCTTCGAACGTAATGACAACTACTACAAAGGCAAGCCAAAAGTAGCAGGCTTACAAGTCGATGTAGTTAACGCCTCAACTGCTGTATCAGAAATGAAGGCAGGGAACTATGACTATGCGTCATTACCAGAGGATGCCTACAACACCTATAAGGATGCAAGCAACTTCAAGACCTTAGGCCGTCTGACAAACGTCTACAGCTACATTGGTTTCCACGTTGGGACTTGGAATAAGGAAAAAGAGCAAGTACAACCAGATGACAGCAAGCCAGTATCCAATAAAGCGCTCCGTCAAGCCATGGGTTACGCCATTGATAATGATGCCATTGGCAAACGTTTCTACGAAGGCTTACGGGTGCGGGCAAACTCTCCAATTCCATCCATGTTCGCAAGCTACAACGATGGTAGCATCGAAGGCTACACCTACCAACCAGAGAAGGCTAAACAGATCTTGGCTGATGCCGGCTTTGTCGACAAAGATGGCGATGGCTTCGTGGAAGATCCTAAGGGTAATAGCTTCAAGCTGACCTTCGCTTCTATGTCAGGTTCTGATGTAGCTGAACCAATTGCACAATACTATGTTGATGCTTGGAAACAAATTGGGGTGAACGTTGAACTCTATGAAGGTCGTTTGCTTGAGTTCAACACTTTCTATGATCTCCTAGATAAGGACGCAGATATTGATGTCTTCCAAGTCGCCATGGGGGTAGAGGGCGATCCAAACCCATCTACTCAATTTGGTCGCGACAACCAGTTCAACACTATGCGTTGGGCAACTGACGAAAATGATAAGCTCTTAGCAGCTATTAACTCTGATGCAGCCTTCGAAGATGCAACCCGTAAGAAAGCCTACGATGATTGGCAAAAATACGTCATCGACGAAGCTCCTGTTATCCCAACGCTTTACCGTCATACCATTGTTTCAATTAACAACCGGGTTAAGCACTATGATATTACCCTAGGTTCTGGGACTGAATGGGAAGAAGTAGAATTGACTGCTGATCAACCTGTCAAAGAATAGAACACAAAGATGCAGGACTTTCCAGTCTTGCATCTTTTTGTTTACATAGAAAATAGGCTAGGATTATGAGTGATAATCCTAGCCTAGGGCAGTAGCCTAATTATTTAATTGGTTCGTCAGCTGTTAATTCTAACTGCTCGATCCCAAAGCTTGTTCCGTTAGCAACATCATAATGTTTAACACGGTTGTTGACAGAACGGATACCGTAACGGTAGAGGTAAGAACAGCAGTGAAGCTCTTCGTTGGTGTAAGCTTGCATGCATGGAAGGCTTCCTTACGGTAAGCTTCATCGAAGGCCTTGTCAGAAGAGAGGGCCAGCAATTCTTCGTTCTTGTCGTCAGCCCAACGTTCGTAGTTAAATGGCGCTTTCTTACTATAGAAACCAGTTGGATTTGGGTCACCACCGGTACCCCAAGCCCCTTCGAAGACATCAAAGGATTGATCGTCGCTACGGAGCATATCAGCATAGAGTTAAAGTCATAGAGACGACCGTCTAACAATTCGACATTAATCCCTTACTTGCTTCCAAGAGTCAACCAAGTAGGACCAGAGTGGTTCAGCAATATCACTTGAGCTACGAGCTAAGAATTTGAGGGTGAATGGCTTACCGTTAGGATCCTCTACGAAGCTGTCCCTCGTCCTTGTCCACAAAGCCGACGATCAGCTAAGACTTTGTTTAGATTTTTCTGGGTTATAAGTGAAGCCAGGAAGATCTGAAGCGTGTACACTCTTGAAGAGGAAGGAATCAAGGTTAGCATCGGAAGCGGAGGCCGCTGAAGAAGCGTTGACCGACAGCATCTGCATCGAAGGCGTAAGCCATGGCTTGACGTAAAGCCTTATTTTGGATGACCTTGTCGTATCCATTTCAACTTCTTCCTTATCCTTGTTCCAGCCCTACCGAACTTGAAGCCGATGTAGGAATAGGTGTTTTCAACTGTCCCAATGGTCTTGAAGTTGGAGGCATCTTTAAAGGTATCGTATGCATCAGTTGGTAATTCAGCCAAGTCGTAGTTACCAGCCTTCATTTCAGCTACGGCAGTAGATGGGTTAACCACCTCAATGACAGCACCGTCAACTTTTGGTTTGCCCTTGAAGTAGTATTCGTTAGCTTCTAAAACAATGGCTTCACCTGGAGTGATGGATTTAACGCGAATGGCCCCATGCCGACTGGATTGACACGTACTTGGTCGCTATCAGCAATATCCTTAATGGCAATTTTGTCGTAAATGTGTTTAGGTTCTACGTATGGAGAAATCCCCCCCAACTTGCTTCATAGAAGCAGAGAAGGTCTTGTAGCTAATTTCAAGCGTATAGTCGTCAATCTTCTTGAGACCTGAGATAGTGTCAGAATTGCCGTCATGGTAGTCTTCAATTCCTACAACGTTCTTGAAGTCATCCCCATAGCGGATACCCGTGTAGTCCTTATTGGCGATAATGTAGTAAGGCGCGATGACGTCATCGATAGTAAGAGGTTGACCATCTGACCATTTTTGGTCTTTACGAAGAGTGATGGTAACTTTCTTGTTCTCAGGATCTAGTTTGGCACTTGCTAAACCAGTATCCTTAATTTGAAGGTTTTTCGTCATATTCGAAAAGCCCAGTGTTGATGTAGCCTACGACGCTTAAGTCAGTCGATTGGTCAGCCACAGAGAGCTGAAGGCACCAGAAAATGGCTCGCCGGCTACCTCCGCAATTTTCAAAGTCCCACCTTGAATAGGGGTTCCGTCGTTGTCGACGCTTGTTTCAAGAGCAACTTGTGCATTAACTGCAGGGCTGATGGCCCCTGCCAGGCAAAGGTAGCCAAGCTTTAAAATCGTCGCTTACGCAGTACGGAATGATCTCATTTATATCCCTCCACAAAAATAATTAACTGTAAGATACTGTAACAGTTTACTCCTATTTTCAAGCCTTTTCAAGATAATGTAAAGCGAATAGCCTATGTTAAATAACTATTAGACCTTATAGTTTTAGATTATAGCGCGACTTCCTTTGTCAAAAGGGGTCAAACGTGATAAAATAGATAGGATGAAAGAGAGGAGGTGAATGGCTATGAATCGGACCATTCGCGTAATAGAAAAGCAGTTGAATCTGACTTTAATAAGCCGGAATTAATTCAACAAGCCTTTCGCCATACATCCTATGCAAATGAACAAAGCCAGACGCCATTTGCCGATTATGAGCGCTTGAATTTTTGGGGAGATGCCGTCTTAGAACTGCTATCTAGTGAATTTCTATCACAGCTATCCAAACTTACCCGAAGGCAAATTAACTCGTATGAGAGCTCAAATCGTTCAAGAGAAGAGTTTGGCCTACCTAGCCCGACAACTTAAGTTCAACCACTTCCTCCACTAGGTAAGGGGGAAGAGTCAAGCGGTGGTCGGGGAGCGTGACTCCATTCTAGCTGACTGCTTCGAAGCGGTTCTCGGCGCAATCTATGAAGATCAAGGCTTAGAGGTCGCCAAAGACTATCTCAACCGCGTTATGTTCAGTCAACACCAACTCTTGCTTGGCAGAGTAACTCAAGACCACAAGACTCTCTTCCAAGAGCGAGTTCAAAAGCAAGGGACGGTTCAAATTGATTACCGCCTCAAAGATAAGCAGGGCCCTGCCCACGACCAAATTTTTACCGTAGAGCTCTATGTCAACGACCAACTCATTGCCACTGGCCAAGGATCTAGTAAGAAGCAAGCCGAAATGCAGCGACTGAGTTGGGTATGGCATCCGTAGATCCAAAAACCGGCGACCTCAAGTTGCCAAATTCAACACTTAAAAAGGGAGGTTAAGCCTTGTATTTAGCACGTATTGAAATGACAGGTTTTAAGTCTTTTGCCGACAAGACTGTCATTGAATTTGACCGTGGGATGACGGCGGTCGTCGGTCCTAACGGGTCGGGCAAGTCTAACCTCTCGGAAGCGATTCGTTGGGTCTTAGGGGAACAATCCGCTAAGAGCTTACGGGGCAATAAGATGGAGGACGTCATCTTTAACGGGACCCAAGCCCGTAAGGCGGTCAACCTAGCCAAAGTCACTCTGGTCCTCAATAACGAAGACCGTTACTTGGACTATGATTTTAGCGAAATTTCCATTACGCGTTCCTATAACCGTAATGGGGAATCCCAGTACTTCATTAATAATGAAGCGGTCCGACTCAAGGATATCGTCGATTTACTTCTAGACTCTGGTTTGGGTAAGAACAGCTTTGCCATGATTTCCCAAGGTAAGGTGGAGTCTATCTTCCTCAATAAGCCAGAAGAACGTCGCTCTATTTTTGAAGAGGCGGCAGGAGTCCAGAAGTATCAATTCGTAGCAGAAGCTGAGCGCAAACTCAGCAAATCCACGACCACCTTAGCTGGTGCGGGACATTATTCATGAGTTGGAGCTCCAACTTAAGCCACCAAGCAACAACAAGAAGTGACTTTGCTTTATTTGGGAACAGAAGGAAGCCCTCAGCAATTAGAGATTTCCTCTATGTCTATCAGGTTGAACAATATCGTGATGCCTGGCAAGAGGCCAAGGCTAAGAACCAGGCCGTTAGCCAAGAATTAGTTTCAATAACTGCCCAGTTAGAGGCCTTAACCGCCCAACTGGAGCAAGAACAAGCTAGCTTGGAAGATTATATCCAACAAATCGATCAAGCATCAGAACGCAACCAAGCCCAGGTTCAAATCATTGAGCAGACTAGGGCCAAACAACAAATGTTGGACCAACAAATCCAGTTCAACACCTCCAATTTACATGAGAAGCAACTGAGCTACCAACAACATCAGGCAGAGGCCCAAGCCTTAACTGAGCGCCTATCAGCCTTGAAGGAAGAAGAAGGCAAGGTTCAGTTGGAACTGGCAGAAATTAAGCAACATCTGGCCAAGCTGGAATCCGAGCGATCCAGCCTTGCGGGTCTGTCAGAAGACCAGGCCGAGCGCCTGCGGGCAGACTTAATTGATGCCTATCAGGCTGAAGCCAGTGCTAAGAACCAGTTGGCTCACCAAGAACAAATTAAGCAACAAGCCCAAGCACGTCTGGCTCATTACCAGGCTCAGGCTGCTCAAGCACAAGCGGATCAAGGAGACTTAGAGAGTCAATACTTGGAGGCGCAGGAACGCTACTGAGAGCAGTCTGAGACTCAAGCCAGTGCCCGTCAAGCCTTCCAGACCCTCAATGAACAGTTGCGTCAAGGAAATAGCCAACGTGAAGCCTTGCAGGCCAAACTCTTCCAATTTGAGCGCCAAAGCCAGATGCTAGATGCTAAGGTTCAATCCTTGGCCCAACTCCAAGCAGACTATGCGGGTTATTACGCAGGCGTCAAAGCCATTATGAAGCGTAAAAAGCAATTGCAGGGAATTGAAGGGACAGTGGCAGACCTGATTAAGGTGCCGGCTGACTATCAAGTAGCCATTGATACGGCCCTAGGTGCTAGTGTCCAACACGTAGTCGTAACAGATGATGCGGCTGCCAGGGCGGCCATTGCCTACCTCAAGCTAAGCCCAAGCAGGGGCGTGCTACCTTCCTGCCTCGTGCTAGCATGAAGGCCCGCCATCTAGGGGCTGGACAAATCCAAACAGCTAGTCAGACTGCTCGGTTTTTATTGGCTAGCTTCTGATTTAGTAGAGTATGATCCAGTGAACCAGATAATTGTGGCCAATTTGCTGGGGACTACCTTAGTCTGTGACCGTATCGAAGCAGCCCAAAGCCTTGCCAAAGCCCTTAAGCATCAGGTCAAGATTGTAACCCTGGATGGAGAAGTCCTCATGCCAGGTGGTTCCATCACTGGTGGACGCCAGAAGCAACAAACTAGCTCCATGTTAGCCCTGTAACTCAAGAGTATGAAGTGACCCAAGGCCGACCTAGCGCAAGTCATCAAGGACCGAGCTCAGGCGGAAGCTGAATGGCAAGCTTTTCCAAGTACAAATTCAAGACTTGCAGGGACAGGTGGAAGCCGCTCGACTGAACATGAGTCAAGCAGATTTAGCCTTCCAACAAGCCCAAGAAGGGCTAGGTCACTTGGCTAGCCAAGTCAAGCATCAATCTCAACATCAAATGATTGCCCAAGACGAAGTCAGCCAGCTTAGCCAGACTATTGCCAATGCGGAAGCCCACTATGAGCAAGCTCAGGAAGACTTAGTGGCAGCCCAAGCGGCTATTGCCCGTCTCAGTCAGGATTTACAACAATTGAACTTGAGCGAAGAGGATCGTCAACAGCAACTACAAGTTCTAGATGCCTCGCTATCCCATTACCGGACTCCAGAAGCCGTTAAGCAAGTAGAAGTGCGGCAGTTGCGACATGACCTGGCAACAGCTAAGAGTCAATTAGAGGAACGTCAGAATTTTCTTATGCAGTATGAGAATCTGGCAGACCAGAATACTGCCGATTTAGCTGAATTAGAGCGTCAATCGGCTGATTTGCTAGAGCAATTAGCGGACTTAGAGGCCTCGGCTCAGGAGCAACAGGCGGATCTGGCAAAGATTAAGAGAAGCGCATGGGTTCTCAACGAGACCTATCGGGCTCATGAACAAGAAGATCGCCAACTCCAAGGTCAGCTTCAACAACTTTATAAGGATGAAGCGCGAGCACAGGCTCAGATTGAGAAAAATGAATCCCTGATTGATTCTCACTTGGATTATTTAAGCCAAGAATATCAACTGACCTATGAAGCGCCCAAGACAGAAGCTAGCCAGTTAGATGATGCCAGTCAAGTCAGCCAGACAGTTAAGGAAATTAAGCGCCAGATAGACAATCTTGGTCCGATTAATCTGCATACTATTGACGATTATGTCGCCTCTAGATGAGCGTTACACTCATTTACGGGAGCAAGAAACCGATCTGCTGACTGCTATGGGACAATTACAGAAACCATGGATGAGATGGATGCGGAAGTAATCAAGCGATTCAGCGAGGCCTTCCATCAAATCAACCAACAATTCCAGAAAATCTTTAAGAAACTCTTTGCCGGTGGGGAAGCCGCCCTGCAATTGACTGATCCAAGTGATTTGTTGACAACAGGGATTGACATTATCGCCCAACCGCCGGTAAACGTAGGGCATGATTAGCCCTCCTATCCGGGGGAGCGGCCTTTACTGCCATTGCGCTCTTGTTTGCCATTCTGGAGACGCGTCCTGTTCCTTCTGTGTCTTGGACGAAGTGGAGGCTACCTTGGATGATGCCAACGTCTTCCGTTATGGCCAATATCTGCAGAACTTTACTGAAAATACGCAGTTCATCGTCATTACCCACCGTAAGGGGACTATGGAACATGCCGACGTGCTCTATGGGGTTACCATGGAGCAATCAGGTGTCTCCAAGTTGGCTTCGGTGCGCTTGAGTGAAGCCAACTACGACTAAGTATTAGATTCAAACCTATTTATAGAAGGAGGAAGGCTATGATTAAGCTAATTGCCATTGACCTCGATGGTACCTTACTCAATGCTCAAAAAGAAGTATCCCAGGCTAACCGCCAGGCACTAGCCTATGCTAAATCCAAGGGGGTCAAGGTGGTGCTCTGTACTGGCCGACCTTACTTTGCCATGAAACATTTTCTAGCTGATTTAGGCTTGGTCGACCCAGAAGATTACATTGTGACCTTCAACGGTGGTATGGTCCAAAAGGCTCAGGATGGTCAGGTATTAGTCTCTAATACTCTAGGGACATCAGATGTCTTGGCTTGGTATCAAGTGACACAAAATTTGGATTTACCAATTAATGTCATTGATGCCGATCGTCTCTATGAGCCGACTGCCTATCCTGCAGGCTATCCATCCCTGTATTTGGAAAATGTCACCAATGTACCTAATGTGGTGCAGGATTATACAACCTTTGAGCCGGATCATACCTTTAATAAATTCGTCATTGTCACCACTCAGGAGCATTTGGATGCCCAAATTCCTAAGTTGGATCCAGCCTTCAAGGATCAATACGCTGTCTTCAAGTCGCGTTCCTTCTTCCTTGAAGTCATGAAAAAAGGCGTCAGCAAGGGTGATACCTTAGCCAAACTAGGTCAGCTCTTAGATATTAGTCCGCAAGAAATGATGACCATGGGGGACCAAGAAAACGACCTGTCCATGATTGAATTAGCAGGTCTAGGCGTAGCCATGGGCAACGCGACAGATCAAGTCAAGGAAGCTGCCCAATATGTCTCCTTGACCAATGAGGAAGATGGCGTAGCTCACGCTATTCATAAATTTATCGTATAAAACAAAAGTCAGCTAAGACTTAGAAAGGGGTGAACCCATGGGGTTATTTGATCGTATACGGCGTGCCTTTACCGGGGAAGATGCTGTTGTCAAAGAAGAAGAAGTAAAAAGAAGACCAGATAGTCATTGACTCTACGACCAAGGGACAGCCAAGACTCGTCGCAACTTCACTGATATTATGACCAACCTCTTCACAAGTTTCCGTGAAGTGGATGAGGAGTTCTATGAGGACTTGGAAGAAGCCTTTATCGGGGCGGACGTTGGTTTTGCGATGACTATCGCTATTACTGATGCCATTCGTGATGAAATCGAACGGACAGGGGTCCACAAGCCAGAAGATGTCAAGCGCGTACTCCTTGAAAAAATGGTTCAAGTCTATGAGCGAGGCGGCCAAAATCTGGTTTCACTTAAGGAGAACCCAGATGGTCCGACGGTTATCCTCTTTGTCGGGGTTAATGGGGTAGGGAAAACAACATCGGTCGGTAAGATTGGTTATCAGCTCAAGCAAGAAGGTCACAAGGTCCTCATGGCAGCTGCCGATACCTTCCGGGCTGGTGCTGTCGAGCAACTGAATGTCTGGGGCGAGCGTCTGGATATTCCAGTGGTAACGGGCAAGCCCAAGGTGACCCTGCTGCGGTTGTCTATGATGCGGTTAAGAAAGCCAACGCTGAAGGTTATGACTATCTCTTAGTCGATACGGCCGGTCGTTTACAGACCAAGGCCAATCTCATGGAAGAATTGGCTAAGATTAGCGGATTATTGAGCGTGAGAACCCAAATGGGGTCCAAGAAGTCCTATTGGCTTTGGACGCGACAACCGGGCAAAATGCGCTCATCCAGGCCAAACAATTCAATGAAGCAACTGAAATTACCGGCTTGGTGCTGACTAAGTTAGATGGAACAGCCAAAGGGGGCGTAGTCCTCTCCATTCGCTATGAATTGGATATTCCAGTTAAGTACATTGGTCTCGGTGAGAAGGCGACTGACTTGAAGAAGTTTGATGCCGAAGCCTATATGTACAGCTTGGTCAAGGATGTCCTTGAAGTAAAGCATTAAGATAGGGAGAGGTTGGGTCAGCACCTCTTTTGTAATGGAGATGAAGTCGTCATATTTGGATTATCGCAATCTTAAGGAAAAACTTTACTTGCGTGTGGGATTTTTTAGGTAGGATAGGGTGTTAACAATCTATCTGTTTGAGGAGGCCCTATGGAAAAACAATCTTCCTTTAAGTTTGTCATTCAATATAATCTACTTTTATCCATCTTTGCTAGTACGGCCATTTCAGCCGCTATTTTAATAAAATATAGTCAGTTTTCTTGGGGGCAGTTGGCCGTGGATACGACACAAGCCATTATTATCAGTGTCTTGGTCGGCGTGGGCTTTCCTTTTGACTTGATCACCAAGCCACTTAAGTCAACTCTGTCATTAAGCGGCTGGCCTTTGCGTTTGGCAACGAACGCCATGATTTGTGCGATAGTCGCGGCGGTTGTGACCATCTATTTCAAGCTGCTGATCTTTGGCTTTGGGCCGGCAACTGGTCCTGCCTTCTTAGCCGATTATCCCTTGTCCTGGGCAGTTGGGGTAAGTGTGGCTTTTATTCTAGAACCTTATCTCTTATCATTTTTGCAAGCAGATAGCTAAAATAACCTAGTGCTCTTTGGGCACTAGGTTGTTTTTATACCAATAAGACTTAGGCAGGCCTAATCCAGTTTGTCTTGACTCTAGAAACATGGTAGAATAAGACAAGAAGGATTAGGAGACGAGGTGTCGCAATGAAAAAAAGCCAAAGTCAAGAAGACTACCTTAAGTTCATTCACGAGGCAGGTCATGGCCAATATGTTTCTAACAAGGAAATTGCCACTGGTCTCAATGTAGCCCCTCCTTCGGTGAGTGAGATGATTACTAAATTGGCCCAAGAAGGCTTGGTAGCCTACAAGCCCTATAGTGGGGCCATGCTGACGCCTCAAGGCAAGAAATTAGCCATTGAATTAGTGCGTAAGCATGAAATCTGGGAATATTTCTTAGAGCACAAACTAGGCTATACTAAGACGGAAGTCCATGAATTGGCGGAGCTCTTAGAACATGCAACTTCAACGGATTTGGCCAATCGCCTGGCAGCCTATATCCAATATCCTGAAGGGTAGGCGGCTCTAATGGATTTAGCAAAAGTAATGCGGGTCAACCAGCTGCTTGGTTTTTACGGCGGGCTCTTAACTGATAAGCAACAAGCTATGCTTGGCCTCTATTATGAGGAAGATTTTTCCCTGGCCGAAATTGCCGACCACTATGACATTAGTCGCCAGGCTGTCCGGGATAATTTGAAGCGGGCTGAGCAGACATTAGAGCACTATGAAGATCAGCTCCATCTCTTAGCACGTCGAGAGGCAAGACTAGCCTTGCTAGACCAGCTAGCCAGTCATGCGGATGAGGTGGGTCAGACTTTCCTAGCAGAAATTCGGGCAATGGATCAGTAGCTTGATCCTGTACTTATGAACAAGATAAAATCAAAACATGGGGCTAGTTGAGTGCTAGCCAAGAAGGAGGAAAACAATGGCGTTTGAAGGATTATCCGAACGCTTGCAGAATGCCATTAGCAGCATTGGTGCCGGAGGTACCATTAGCGAAGCAGACTTAAGACAGATGATGCGGGAGATTCGTCTCAGCCCTCTTAGAGGCCGACGTTAACTTCCAAGTGGTGAAGAGTTTTGTTAAGACAGTCAATGAACGGGCCTTAGGCTCAGATGTCTTGGCTTCATTATCACCCGCTCAACAAGTAGTCAAGATTGTTGACGAAGAATTAACCGCCCTCATGGGTGGCGAACAGGTGCCACTTAACTTTGCGACCCAACCGCCAACTATTATCATGATGGTCGTCTCCAAGGGGCCGAAGACGACAACCGTGGGTAAACTAGCACAACACGTCCAAGCCCAAGGCAAGAAGCGTCCTTTACTGGTAGCGGGGTGATATTTACTGTCCGGGCTACCATTGCCCAGACTTTCAAACTATCGGCCAGCAACTAGGGTTTGATGTCTTTAGCTTAGGTTCTGATGTTAGCCCAGTTGAAATTGCCCGTCAAGCGGTGGTTCAAGCCCGCATACAAGGCAATGATGTGGTCTTAATCGATACGGCAGGTCGTCTGCACGTCGATGAGACCCTGATGGAAGAGTTACGTCAGATTAAGGCAGCGGTTAACCCACACGAAATTCTTCTGACAGTGGATGCCATGACCGGTCAAGACGCGGTCAACGTGGCTAAAAGCCTTCAACGATTCTCTGGATATCACTGGTGTGATTATCACCAAATTAGATGGGGATACCCGGGGCGGGGCGGCTTTATCGATTCGCTCGATTATCGACCGACCAATTAAGTTTACCGGGCAAGGTGAGAAACTAGACGCCCTAGAGCCATTCTACCCAGACCGCATGTCCAGCCGGATTCTGGGTATGGGGGACATGATGACCCTGATTGAGAAAGCTCAACAGGAGTTTGATGAAGCCCGCGCCCAAGAGATGGCAGATAAGATTAAGGCCAATAGCTTTGACTTTAATGACTTTATCGAACAAATGGACCAAGTCAACAAGATGGGCCCACTCAAGGACTTGATTAAGTTAATCCCTGGGATTAATAAGATTCCTGGCTGGATGAACTAGATGTCAACCAGAAGGATATGGCGCGTGTTAAGGCCATTGTCCTCTCCATGACACCAGCTGAACGTGAGAATCCAGATATTATTTCTCAGAGCCGTCGTAAACGGATTGCAGCTGGTTGTGGTCAGTCGCTAGCCGATGTTAACCGCATGATTAAACAGTTCAATCAGTCACGCGATATGATGAGCCAAATGTCTAATGGTAAGATGGGCGGTATGAAGAAAAATGATGGCCCAACTCCAACAAGGTGGCGGTGGCTTCCCAGGTATGGGTAAGCGGCGTATGAGCGATACCGACTTCATGACACCAGAACAGTTAGCTAAAACGTAAGGCCGAAAAGGACTTACAACGCAAACTCAAAAATTGAAGAAACGTCGTTAAGACTAGCAAAAGAGGTCGGATATTCCAACCTCTTTTTCTAGCTATATAATAGAAGGTTTAAACTTTTTGAAGGTCTTATCGCCCTTATAATTCTGTTCCGACTTTGCGGAATTGGTCATGGTGTCTTGTAGGTGGCTTGGCCGATATCCATCATGCGGACAATGTCCTTGAAGGCTACTTTGGGGAATAGCCAAGTCTGCTAAGTCTTCAGGACTAATCTGCAGATTAATCGGATTAGGATCTCCTGCAAAGAAACTTATTGACAAAGTCTGGATCCGCCACAAAGGGGTAGAAATTCCACTAATTCAGCATGTTCTAAAAGCTTCTGGGCCTTTGGCATAGAATTAATGCCACCCGTTACCATGAGAGGAAGCCGACCGGCTAGGTGCTCGTGGACTACTTGGTTGATTAGACGGCCTTGATGGGGGCCCGCAGCTCTCACGCGGTTACGGAAGACATCCCGTCCCCAACTCGCCGTGCAGAGATAATCCAGAGGACACGCTCCAAAATCCAATCCGTCACTTGATTGAATTCTTCTACTATATAGCCGACTTCTTGGCCACGTGTTTCCTCAGGCGTACAGCGATAGCCTAGGATAAAGCCAGGCGGTGCCAGTCGCTCGACGACCTCCATAATGGCCTCCCAAATTTCTAAAATAAAGCGAGCGCGATTTTTCTAGACTATCAGCCCCATAAGCATCCGTCCGCTGGTTTGAGAAGGTAGACAAGAAGGATTGAGGTAGCAAACGTTGGGCACTGGATAACTCGATGCCGGCAAAGCCCGCTTGAATGGCCCGTCGCGTTGCATCCGCATAGTAGCCAATAATAGCCTTTATCTGTGACTGATCTAAGGCTTTGACTTGATGCGAGATAGGGGAATTCAGGGTCATTGGGCTCGGTCCGTAAACATAGCCATGACGTCGCAGGTAAGGCTCTGCAAATCGCCCCGCGTGAGTCAATTGGATGAGCGCCTTGGCACCATCTTGCTGCATAGCCTGAGCTAGTTTTGTCAAACCAGGAACATAGGCATCCTCAGCCAGACTGGGTCCAAATTCGAAGAGTTGTCCTCAGGGATGAATGTAGCGATCTGGTGATTTGTAGAGGGGCTGATTGAGCCCGGCGGCGGGAGTAGGCCAAGTCTTCTTCGGTAATGTGACCTTGAGCGGTTGAGGAATTAGTGGTCATAGGTGAGAGAACGAAGCGATTGGCTAAGCTATGGGCACCTAGACTTAGTGGGCTAAGCAGGGGGGATGGCATGTGAGACACTCCTTCGGCAGCTGTTCAATCAGCTAGCATAATCAGATACTTACACGTTAGCACGAAAATTTTATCTGGTCAATCGCCATGAGTTGACAATCCCCTAGGTCTGATTGATAATAAAATTATTGATGAAAATGGAGGGGTCACATGTTATTAAGTGTTTTGGATTATGCCATGGTAGACAGTGGCCGAACAAGCCAAGAAGCCCTGAGGGAGACAGTGGCCCTAGCGCAATTAGCAGATAAATTGGGCTATCACCGATTCTGGGTGGCCGAGCACCATCAGGTGCCAGCCCTAGCCAGTGCTAGCCCGGAGCTCATGATTATGCATTTGTTGGGTAAAACGCAACGTATTATGATTGGTTCGGGTGGTATCATGTTGCCTCACTACCAGCCTTATAAGGTCGCAGAGTGGGTGACGACCCTCAGGTCTCTCTACCCAGGTCGTGTCAATGTGGGCTTAGGAAATAATCCAGGTACCAGCTCTGTCAGAGAATTGATGGGGACGGGCGAGCTTAAACGTTCAGATTATGCCCAACAAGTGACCGATTTGGTGCAGTATTTGGCGGATCCTGATGCAGTTGGTTTGCACTCGGCGGGGCCCAGCCAGGAAGCCCTCTGGTTGCTGTCGACTGGTCTTCAGTCAGCCCAATTAGCAGGAAGTTTGGGGCAGGCCTATGTCTATGGCTATTTCCTAGCACCAGGCAAGGACCCACTTGCCAGTGCCCAAGAAGCCTTAACTACCTATCGAGCTGCCTGCCAAGAAGCAGGCCACAGGCCGCAAGCTAGCCTAGCGGTCTTTGTAGTCTTAGGACAGGATGAGACTCAGTGTCAGCAACTCCTATCTGCCTTAGATGTCTGGCAACTGCGTAAGCAAGATTATGCTGAATTCAAGACCTTCCCAACAGTTCAGGAGGCGGCCGCTTATCCTCTTAGCCAGGAGGATCGAGCACAGATAGAAATCAACCGCCAGCGTGTGGTCGTAGGCACCCTTGATCAAGTCAAGCAGCCTAGATGACTTGGCAGCTAGCCTTGACCTTGAGGAACTTATGGTTATTCCCCTAGTGCCAGATATTAAAAATCGCCAAGCAACACTCCAGGCTTTAGCACAAGCCTATCAACTAAATCAAGATAAGAAATCGGAGGAATTATAATGAAGAAATTAGGAAACTATTTATGGGTTGAAAAGAAGGGATATCTACACCCTCAGCATGACGCCAGAATTACAAGATGATGTCGGGACGGTTGGCTATGTGGAATTTACCCACGAAAGCCAAGTCGAGGCTGGCGACTCCCTCTTAAGTTTGGAAGCCTCTAAGACGGTTTTAGATATTTTTTCACCTCTGTCTGGTCGCATTGTGGAGCTTAACTCAGCTGCTCAAGATCAGCCAACCTTGTTAACTCAGCCAATCCAAGAGAATCTTGGTCGGTGCGCTTGACTGATGTTGAGGAAGCGACCTTCTTGGCCTTACCAGATCCGCTAGACTAAGAGAGGTGGGGCTAACATGTTTGCGCAAGAATTGGACGCCCTGATTCGCCATCTTGGGGCTAGCCCTGAGCCGGGGACTGATGAAGAAAAGTTCCGGCAATATCGTGGCTTAGTCAATCAACGCTTGCCTTATCCAGTTAGTCAGGACTACCTCGATTTGGAAAGTCGCTTCGGCGACCCTGGCGCCGAGAGAAGCTATCTATCATTTGGCAGATTGCCAGAAGACAGCGCATCCCTCACTTTATCTCTGGCAGGGCGATATTACCCGTTTGGCGGTAGATGCTATTGTTAATGCAGCTAATTCGGCCATGCTAGGTTGCTTTGAACCTAACCATTATTGCATTGATAACCAAATTCATACCTTTGCCGGCGTTGCTTTGCGCTTGGCCTGTGCCGATTTGAAAAGGCCCGTGGTAAGTCACTTTCGTCGACAAGCCCCTCATGACGCCTGGCTTTAATTTACCAGCCAAACAGGTTATTCATACGGTAGGGCCACGCATTCATCATTTGCCGATATCGCCCATGATGCAGGACTTGCTCAAAAAGGCTTATCGGTCTTGCCTGGCTTGCGCCGACCAAGCGGGCTTGGAGACGATTGCTTTCTGTTGTATTTCGACTGGTGAATTTTCCTATCCTATTGAAGAGGCGACGCCGATTGCCATTGAGACAGTCTCTGCTTATCTAGCAGAGACAGGTTCCAAGCTCAAGGTCATCTTCAATGTCTGGACAGATAGCCAGTACCAACTCTATCATGACTTACTTGATCCCAAGGAGGCCTCCCATGTGGCAAGCACTAACTAAAACCTATCCCAATCAAGCCCAACAACTCTTGGCCTTGCTTAAGGAAGCAGAGGCCGTAGTCGTAGGGGTTGGGTCTGGCATGTCAGCCGCAGATGGTTTTACCTATATTGGTCCACGTTTCCAAGAGGCTTTTCCTGACTTTATTGAAAAGTATGGCTTCCTCGATATGTTGCAGGCCAGTCTCTTTGATTTCCCTAGTTGGTCGGAATATTGGGCCTTCCAAAGTCGCTTTTGTCTGCCTCAACTACCTGGATCAACCCGTGGGGCCCTCTTACTTGGCCCTCAAAGACTTGCTCAAGGACAAGGCCTATCATATCATTACGACCAATGCCGATAATGCCTTCTGGGTGGCTGATTACGATCCTAACAAGGTCTTCCATATCCAGGGTGAGTATGGCCTGATGCAGTGCAGTCGCCATTGCCACGCCCAGACCTATCGGGATGATGCGCTGATTCGCCATCTGGCTCAGCACCAAGTCCAAGGCCAGGTGGCCTATGAAGACATTCCCCTCTGTCCTAAGTGTGGGGCGCCACTAGAAATCAATAAGCGAAATGCTGAAAAAGGGATGGTGGAAGACGGGGACTTTATGGCCCAATTGGGTCGTTACAAGGATTTCTTAGCTAACCATGAAGGAGACAAGGTGCTCTATCTTGAAATCGGGGTAGGTTTTACCACACCACAATTTATTAAGCAACCTTTCCACCAAGCGGTGATGGCCAATCCCAATGCCCTCTTGGTGACCTTAAATCAAAAACAATATCGCATGCCACGCGCTATTCAAGACCGGACGGTCTGGCTGTCTCAAGACAGTAAAGACCTCTTGTTGGCCTGTGCGGCTGCAGCTAATCAAGCTTAGGAGGATGACATGTATCTAATTGAACCTATTCGCAATGGCCAATATCTGCCTGATGGAGCCTTAACGCTGGCTATGCAGGTCTATGTTCTTAATCATTTAGACTTAGACGAGACCATTCTTTTCCCATATTACTGTAAGCCTAAGGTGGAAATCGGTCGCTTCCAGAACGCAGAAGTGGAAGTCAATCACGACTACCTTAAGGAACACGATATTCAGCTAGTCCGTCGTGACACGGGCGGTGGGGCAGTCTACTGTGACCAGGGGGCCGTCAATGTCTGCTATATTATGCCAGGCGACACCAACATCTATGGTAACTATCAACGTTTTTACGCACCCGTTGTCAAACTCTTACATGATATGGGGGCAAGTGAGGTCGAGCAAAGTGGTCGTAACGACTTGACGGCGCTTGGCAAAAAGGTATCAGGTGCTGCCATGACCATGGTAGGTGCAAGATTTATGGTGGTCATTCCCTCCTATTAGATGTCGATTATGAAGCCATGGTGGAAGTGCTCAATCCTAACCGTAAGAAAATTGATTCTAAGGGCATCAAATCGGTGCGCAGCCGGGTTATGGGCTTGCGTCAACTCTTGGATGAGTCCTATCGTCATATGACCATTGATCAGTTTAAGGATGAGGTCATTTGTCGTCTAATGGGGATTGACTCCATTGAGCAAGCCAAGCGCTATCAGCTGACTGAAGAAGATTGGGAAGCTATTGAAGCCTTGGCGGATTCTAAGTATCGCAACTGGGAATGGAACTATGGCAATTCGCCACGCTATAGCTATAATCGCGACGCTCATCTGGGAATCGGGACTGTCGAGTTTAGCCTAGAAGTCGAGGTCATGGTCGCATTAGCAAATGCCGCATCTATGGTGATTTCTTCGGTAAAGGGGCCATCCAAGATATTGAAGAAGCCTTACTGGGCACACCTGTTACTAAGCAAGATTTATTAGCAGTCCTATCCAAACAAGACTTGGCTCATTATTTTGGGCCAGTCAGCGCCCAAGAACTGGTGGACTTAATCCTATCCTAACATTTCGGCTCCTGTCCTTTGAAAAGGGCAGGGCTATGATGTGGCTTTAAAAATTTTCGTCATCATTTCTGGATGTCTCAAATGCAGTGGCCAAAACTAATATCACTGCTAACAAGAAACCGATATAATTAGTTAGCCATGAAAAAGCGCCTATGACCATAGATAAACATAAGTTTGAAAGCTAAAAAGCCCCTAAACCTAAAAATCGCAAAAATTTTTGCAAACCTAAACATTTTAGGTTGACCTAATCTTTTCTCTGGTGTACAATATAATTAGCGGTAAGAGAGGAGATGATTCATGTGATTAAGACACAGGATCTAACGGTCAATTATGACAATCAAGTGGTCGCTTTGGAAGGGGTTAACCTAGAATTAGCAGGTCCGACCATTACCGGCATTATTGGGCCCAACGGTGTCGGGTAACCTACTTTTGTCAAAGCAATCTCAATATGGTAGACCATGACGCCAGATTTTTCTGGACGGGTGCCTGCCACGAAGATGCTGGAAGAAAGTAGTTTATGTCGGCCAAAAAGAGCGACATTGATTTCAACTTTCCACTCAAGGTCAAGAATGTGTCTCCTTAGGCACGTAGTAATCTCGGTATTTTTCCGCAAGGTAAGTAAGAAAGAATGGAATAAAGTTGAAAAAGCGCTCGCCCAAGTTGGCTTTTGAGTGACTTCGCCAACCGACAAATCTCAGCCCTTTCGGGTGGACAGTTCCATCGCGTTCTGATGGCGCGCTGTCTCGGTTCAAGAAGCAGATTACATCTTCTTGGACGAGCCCTTTCACTCGGGATTGATTCGGTCAGTGAAGAGATTATTATGAAAATCTTGAAGGACCTCAAGAACCAAGGCAAGACGGTCTTGATTGTCCATCATGATTTGCATAAGGTACGACGTCAGCTTCGATCAGTTGATTATCATCAATAAGCAACTGATTGCTGTAGGCCTACTGCGAGGTGTATTTAACGACCAGAATATGAAAGTCACGCCTATGGCGACAGTGTTTATTTTGCAAGGGAGGTGACCCAGTGACCTTGATTCATGAGTTTATTGAGAATGTGTCGACCCTGCATTATATGCAGAATGCGCTAGTCACCGCCATTGTCATTGGGATTGTCTCAGGGCTGTAGGGTGTTTTATCATCTTAAGAGGGATGTCCCTGATGGGGGATGCTATCTCTCACGCAGTACTACAAGTCGCCTTGTCTTCATCTTGGGGGATTAATTTCTTCGTTAGCCATTGTCTTTTGGGCTTTTTGCCTCCATGATTATTACCTTCATTCGAGGAAATTCAATTATCAAGGGGACACAGCGATTGGGATTACCTTCCTCCTTCTGGCCTTGGGGTCATCCGATTGGCTTGGCCCGGAGTTCAACAGACCTCTTTCATATTCTCTTCGGGAATATCTTAGCAGTTCAAGATTCCGACAAGTGGATTCACCATTTGCTCTGTAGGGTGCTGATCGTCATCATCCTCTTCTTCAAGGAGTTGTTGATTACGTCCTTTCGACCCGCAAAATGGCTGAAGCCATGGGTATGAAGGTCAATTTCTACCACTACCTCTAATGATTCTCTTGACCTTAGTGTCTGTAACGGCCATGCAAAAGTGTCGGGACCATCCTGATTGTGGCCATGCTTATTACACCTGCCGCCACCGCTCATCTCACGTCAATAGCCTGTAAGTCTATGATTCTCCTCCATCGACTTTTGGGGCCGTGACTTCAGTATTAGGTCTCTTCCTCGGACTAGATTTCAACGTGCTGACTCGGCTCCAGAGATTGTACCACCTCAGCCGTGATTTTCGCGATTAGCTTCTTCATCTCCAAAACAACAATTCTTTAGAAAGCGGGTTTTACGCAAATGAAACATGAGCTAATGAAATTAGTGGCACTCTTGACGGTATTGTTTTGTTTGGCACCCAGCGTGAGCGCCCAAGATACTCAAAGTTGTCGCAACTAACTCTGATTATCGCCGATATCACCAAGAACATGCGTGATAAACGATCTTCACTCCATCGTACCAGAGGCCAAGACCCTCATGAATATGAGCCACCACCTGACGATATTAAGAAGACTACCCAAGCTGATGATCTTCTACAACGGTATTAACTTGGAACTGGGGCAATGCTTGGTTCACTAAATTGGTTCAAAACGCCAAACGAGTGAAAATAAAGACTACTGCAGTCATGAGGGCGTGAGTCATTCACTTGGAAAGGTGAGGGCGAAACTGGTAAGGAAGACCCCTGCTTGGTTGAACTTAGAAAATGGGGTAATTTACGCTAAAAACATTGCCAACACCTGATTGAAAAAGATCCAAGCAACAAGGACTTTCTACCAAAAGAACTTGGATGACTATGTTGCCAAGTTAGAAGCTTTGGACAAGGAAGCTAAAAACTAAGTTTTGATGCTATTCCAGAAGAGAAGAAAATGATTGTTACCGCCGAAGGTCGCTCAAGTACTTCTCTAAAAGCCTACAATGTACCATCAGCTTACATCTGGGAAATTAACACCGAAGAAGAAGGCACACCCTGACCAAATTCTGTGATTTGGTTAAGAAGCTCAAAAGGCTCTAAGGTACCACTTTCGTAGAATCATGTGGATGACCGTCCAATGAAGACCATCTCTAGCGAGACCGGTATTCCAATTCTGCTAAAATCTTCACTGACTCTATTGCTGAAGAAGGCAAGAAGGCGACAGCTACTACTCTATGATGAAGTATAACTTAGATAAGATCTCAGAAGGTTTAGCTAAAGTAAACAAGTTTTCGCATCTGTAAAGTAAAAATACTTTACAGATGCTTTTTATATGTTAGACTAGTGTCTGTAATCAATTGAGGAGGTGAATTAACATGGCAGTTAAAAATTCGTTTGAAACGTATGGGTTCTAAGAAAGCACCTTTCTACCGTATCGTTGTTGCTGACTCACGTTCTCCACGTGATGGTCGTGTCATCGAGAAAAATCGGTCACTACAACCCATTAACTAACCCGACTACTTTAGAGTTGAAGAAGAACTCGCATTGAAATGGTTATCAAATGGTGCGCAACCATCTGACACCGTGCGTAACCTCTTGTCTTCAAAAAGGCATCATGAAGAAATTCCACGAAAGCAAATAGTCTCGAGCAGTGTTCTAGATAAAGGATGATGAGATATGGTAAATATTGAAGCATTAATTACTGCAATCGTGAAGCCGCTTCTGATCACCCAGAAGATTTTGGCGTGGAAACAAGTAGAGACCGATGACTTCATGGAGTATCATTTGCACTTGAATCCGCAAGATGTGGTCGTGATTGGTAAGAAGGGCCGTGAGCCCGTGCCATCCGGACTCATCGTCTACAGCGTTAAGACTCGTGGTCAGAAGCGGTCACGCATTGTCATTGCTGACCATGCGGAAGAAAGTTCAGCAGAATAATCAAGCGCCCTTAGGGGCGTTTTTCTATATTCATTAGGAGGAAATCGGTGAAGAAAGAAGAAAGAAAAAGCTTAAAGAAGTATTTGGTTGGCGGACATGGGCTGGTAGTGGCCTCTTTGTCTCTTATTACTTTTTACGTCCTTTGCTTATCTGGCCCTCCTTAGCGACCCAACCCCAAGCCCTTTTTGGCAGGCCAGGAACCTTCCCAGAAAGCTCGAGCAAGCGTAGTGCAGAGGCAGAGTCGATCTTTTCTTGGCCGAGGAGGATAATGTGGCCATCTACCTTGTCTCAGCCGCTAAGGTAAGAGATAGCTTTTCACCTAGTCTTGGTCGCCAGCAAAGATGATCCGGATGTCGCCACGCTCGACTCAAGACCTATGGCGCGCTGCTCAATGAGCCTGCAAAGCTAATTGGGGAAGTGGATAAGAGTGACGCGGCCAAGAAACTTTTAGATACGATGGCAGATAATAGTGAAACTGGTCTTCCATACCGTAATCAGCTATGGACGGAATATCTAGTTAACATGAAAGAATATCGTCAGTCACAAAGACCATCCATTGGCTAGCTATGGTTTTACAGCAGCCCAGTGTCTTGTGTTTTATGGGGCTTGTTCAATCGTTATCGTCGCCATCAGATCTATAACCGTCTCTATCAAGCTTTCCCTGAACTCAAGGGCCAGCTTGACCACTTGCAAGTAGCCAGTGACTATGCAGATGACTATCGTGGCCTTTATCTCTACAAAGACAGTCTAATCTGTTTGGGGTTGCGCATGGCCGTTCTGCCTATAAACGAACTAGCCTCTTTGACCTTGAATAAGATAGTTTCGCAAGGCCGTTACGGGGTCAAACAAGTCAACTACTTCTTCCGAGCGCGAGATGTGAAAGGGCAATTCCATACCTTTAGAGCCTATCATGGTCGTAAGAAACGCTGGCGGAAGACTTGGAGACCTTCCTAGTTGTCATAGGCCAACGTTATCCTGACTTGCAAATCGCTTCTAACTAAGCCTAAGACGCCTTTGAGGCGTCTTTTTTAGTAGGGGAGGATGTCTCAGAGCCTTTCTTTATTAAGCTCGGAGCTTTCATTAAGGGATATTCCTTAGGAATTCAAAAAAATTGAAAATAGCTGTACAAACGACTGAAAAGGGTTTATAATATAGCTATACTAAGGTAGTAAGGAAAAGAGTTATGATGATGAAATCAATGCCTTTACTACTTTTTGTAGATCAACACTACCCTAATATTCTAGTGGGTGCTGATCATGCACCAGAATACAAGCATTGAAAAATGCCGCAGGTTTTTAATAAGTCCCTCACCGGGAGAGTCAGCCTTAGGGCTCGCTCTGCCTATAATGGCTTCACACTGACTTCTAAAAAGGGTATAATGAATTTATCATTTAAGAAAGAAGGTGTTATGAAACGAATAATCTACGCAATGTTTGGCCTTATTTAATTTTTGCCATGATTTGCGCGTACTTTAGTGGCTTCCTCTTCTATAAGAGTCAGAATTCAAGTGCGGACCAGTTTGTAGAACAGGGTCTGGTCTATCCTAAGACGGAAGCTCTGACAGGGGCATACCGCAGTAACAATTAAAAGATATTATGTATGTTTTTGATATTACGATTGAACGCAAAAATGGCGTAGTGACTTCACGGACACTCAACACAGGCTTGGCGCTTTTTTAGTTTATGATGGAGAACACACTACCCAGTTGTACTCCATGAAAAATCTGATGCCGTGAATGCATTGAAAGAACGCCTTAAAGCTGGCCAACTAGAATCGAATCCTGTTAAAGTAGTGGCCTATGCTCAAAAAGGAAGAATGAATTAGAAATAGCTGGGAGAGGTAATTAAGGATGCTGAGGTGTCAGCTGATCTCAAATCAGTCTTTGATGATACTGCTTTCTTAAATGTGGCTGAAGCTGAAAACCGCCTCAAGATCATGTATTTCGTTAGCTACGCCTTGAGGCGCAGCGAGTGCTATTATTGCTACTACTGCTCTCTGGAAATATTGGCAAAACACCAAGTTCTACAATACCTTGTATGATTACTTCCCAGAATTAGCGCAAGACCTAGATAAATTAGTGACCGACAGTGATTTCATAGCCCTGAGTTAGGTCTCTATGTCTCACAAGAATCACTTGGTAGTGATTTGGGAGCTAATGATCGCATCATCGACTTGACCCAAATCATCTATACTTATGCAGTCCGTCAAACCAATAATTCAGTGGTTACCTTCCAAGTTCACCGCATAATAATCAATTCCGTCGCCTTAGGTCAAACCGTCGCTATCAAAGAGACTTCACAAGCCATGTTAGATCGTCTCATGCTCTACTTGCAAGAGGCTTATCCATCTCATGTTGTAGGGCGTTCAACATGCACCGATTATAAAGAATTAAACGTCAAGCACGTGGCTAAGCTTTATAGTGACTAAGCAAAGGACTCAGGTACCTGGTCCTTTTATAGTAGTGATAAGAATGATAATCTTGTATAATAGACATAGCAGACGATGGGAAGGAGACAACTATGAAAAATATAAGTTAATGAAGATTCTACCTTATTTGCTCAGTAGCGACTATCTGCCTCGTAATCGGAGTCGACTTGCTTTTATCAGCCAGGGACGAGCGCCAATAGTCTCCGTGCCCAAGGTTTGGTCTATCCCAATGTCTCTCAGAGTCAGCCGTCCGTCTGCCGTCCCAGTAACCAAAATTACTTATGTTTCTGCCGTTAGCAATGTGGTAAAGGAGCGAGGTAAGATTGTCTCATCGCGATGATAAGACCGGAATGAGTCTTTTCCTAGTTAGTGATGGGGGACTGGATATCCCAATTATGTTCCGAGATGACTCTTCACTTCTTCCTATGCTCACAGAAAAAGCGATCAGGGCAACTCATGAATGAACCCTATTATGTCATGGCTATGGTGGATGACAGTGACAAGAGCAAAGAATTTCACAATCAATCGAGAGCTATGTCACCAATAAGACGGGCCAACGCGTTCTATAAGTGGGACTTGCTTTAATCAGGACAAGGCGGAAACCTACATTCAATCCATGAAGTTAGTCACTATCTCTTCTTTGCTTTAGCGTCATGGTATTGGGCTCACAGCCTATCGCCATAGTGCCATGCGACGTTTTTGGAGCTAAGTTTACCAAGCCTTGCCAGAACTAGCAAAGGACCAGGACTTGCTGATGACTCAGAGCCAGTTCAAGTCATGCAACCGGGCTCTATCTTTACCGTGACTATCTCCTGTGTCTTAGGTGCTAAGGAGCGCTTGATTGACCTTAGCACGGTATTGGGCTTAAATCTGAACAATGAGAAGCAACAATGGCCGCTTTGAAGAGCTCGCTAATCCTCTATTATGACCGAGATCTGTTTGAAACAGTTAAACTCGTCCCTGTCCAGAGAAGGAGGCGCGTGCCTTCCTAGAAGGTCTGATGGCCTGTCTTGAAAAAACTATCCTCATATCCCTGCTAGCTGATGAGCGTTTAGCTATCTAGGAGTTGGCTAGACAAGGAAAAAGGCAGTTCGTTATAATAAAGTAACGAACATAACTAGAAAGAAGGAATTCTATGAAACCCAACTTTAAGCGTGGAGTGATTAGTCTCAGGATTTATGGTTTGTTACTCTTAAGTACTGGCTTCTTCCAATATGTGGCGACTCAATCGACACCTGACAAGTTAGCCAGTGAAGGTTATGTTTATCCTAAAACGCGTGCAACCACTAAGAGTAGCAAGACCACCTTTGCAGTAAAAGCTTTTTACAGAATTGAAGCTACCAAGCATGAGAAAGAACAAACCTTTGTTGTGGCGGATGATAAGAGCCTTCTAGTGACGGAGGCTAAACCTGATTTAGCCATTATCAAAAAGTTAGAAGAAGCGCAAAGAAAGGGCACCCTAGAGACTAACCCTACTACGATTATGGGGGAAGTTAAGGAGCTCAGTAGCCTTTCCCTCCAAAACATTAGACAATCACTCGAAAAGCAAGAGCCTGGAGTGGCGGACAACAAAGCGTTTGAAATTAAGAAACTCAACCTGACCAGTGTTGCTAATGTTGAAAGTACTGGTACCATTATGACTGCAGGGACTGCCTTAGTAGGCTTAGGTTTCCTAGCCTATGCTGTCTTCCGTTATCTAGATAATAAACGCTTCTACGAACAACTTTTAGTAACCTTCCCTGAGCTAGGTCAAGATGAACAAGCCTTACGTAAGGGTGCGACCTACTACGAGAAGCATTTGGGCGTCTATGTCTATAAGGATCAATTGATTGTCATGGGGCGTAAGAATGCCATTGTGGACTTGCGTGACATTATCTATAGCTATGTCTACAAGGAAACCAGACGTTTCAACTTCTACAAGTCCGTCAAGTTTGTGGTTTATCTCCATACCAAAGACTTCAAACGCTTAGCTGTCTTCCCACCAAACACACAGTTAAAGATACTGAGCCGTTAAACTCGACTGATGGAATATCTAGATGCCGACTACCCTCAAATGTTAGTCGGCTTCGACCATAAGGACGAATATATGCCCTCAAACAAGCGCTGGTCGTCCTTAAGACAACTAGAATCAGGCTCCCCTTCATGGTATACTGAGAGGGTAGGCCTGATTTTTATTAGGCATAAAAGGAGGACAAGTATGACTTATTATCGTGTAGCCCGTATTGTGAATACCTTTCGATTCGGGGCAATCAAATTAATTGCCGATACTGATTCTTCCGGAGGAGCGCTGTAAAGTGGCAAACTTCTATATTCTGAAGGATTTGAATTCCCAACCGCTAGCTAGTGTTCAAGTCGCTAAGGCTGCTATCCATAAGGGGACTTGGCTCATTAGTTTTGTTGGTTACGACAATATTAACCAGGTTGAAGGTTTCAAAGGCTGCTGGCTAGCCATCGATGAGAGTGAGCAAGATGAGTTAGAAGAGGATAGCTACTATCATCATCAACTCTTGGGCTTGGAGGTTGTCACCCCAGAAGGCAAGACCCTTGGCAAGATTAAAGAAATTCTTCAGCTAGGTTCTAATGATGTCTTTGTCGTGCAACGTAATATTCCCAAGGCCAAGGACGCCTTAATTCCTTTTATTGGCGATGTGGTTAAAACTGTGGATCTAGAGACTGGACAGGTTAAGATTGAACTAATGGAAGGGCTGATTGACGATGAAGCTTGATGTCTTGACCCTCTTTCCTGAGATGTTTGAGCCTATGCATCATTCCTTGATGGGGCAAGCCCAAGCCAAGGGATTGATTGACTTCCAGACCCATAACTTCCGGGACTTTGCGGTTAATAAGCATGGTCATGTGGATGATTATCCCTTTGGCGGTGGGGCAGGTATGTTGTTGCGGGTGGATCCCATTGTTCATATGTTAGAACATATCGCGCCCAGGAAAATGCCCGCATTATCCTGATGGATCCAAACCGGGGTGCCATTTAGTCAGAGTTTGGCCCAGGAATGGTCTCAGGCGGAGCAGTTGGTCTTTATTTGTGGCCACTACGAGGGCTTTGACGAGCGGGTGCGGTCTTTTGTAACCGATGAAGTTTCACTGGGGGATTATGTCTTAACCAATGGAGAACTGCCGGCCATGATTATGATAGATGCCACTGTTCGTTTGATTCCCTGAAGTCTTAGGTAATGCGGAATCCATTGTGGGCGAATCCCATCAACGTTCACTCTTCAGAGCATCCTCAGTACACCCGCCTCACGAGATTTTCGTGGCACTGAAGTGCCAGAGGTACTCATTCAGTGGCCATCATGATAAGATTCGCCAGTGGCAAGGTAAGGAAGCCATCCGGCGGACTTTGGAGCGCCGTCCAGACCTGCTAGAGCAGGCCGATTTGTCCAAAGAAGAACGCAAGTGGCTAACTGAAATTCAAGCCGAAAAAAATGTCAATTAGGGCTTTACAAATAGGCAGAGTTTGGTATAATACTAGAAGTGGTGAAAAACCGCAGATCATCAATATTCCGGCTACGCCCTAGGGCTAGTTATGAGTGTTAGTCGAGAGGAGAAAAACATGAGTAAAGTGATTGAAAAAATTACCTCAGCTCAATTACGTAGCGATATTCCTGAGTTCCGCCCTGGTGACACTGTACGTGTACACGCTAAGGTTGTCGAAGGTTCACGCGAACGTATCCAAATCTTCGAAGGGTTAGTAATCAAGCGTCGCGGTGCAGGCATCAGCGAAACTTACACAGTTCGTAAAATTTCGAACGGTGTAGGGGTTGAACGTGTCTTTCCAGTACACACTCCACGTGTTGCTAAAATCGAAGTTGTTCGTAAAGGTCGCGTACGTCGTGCTAAGCTCTACTACATCCGTGCCTTGTCTGGTAAGGCTGCACGTATCAAAGAGCGCGGGCGCTAACATACCGAAACATGAAAAGAACCATCAATCGTCTTTGGACGGTTGGGGGTTCTTTTTTTGCATGTAAGGGAAAGTTTGTGAATTTATAGTGTGTCATTATTGTTTTAGGGTGGGTGATTAAACAAACATTATCAGTATTATCAATGTATCTTCAAAATATTTGTGATTCTATCTTTTATCTGACTTCAAAAGTTCTTGTGAATACTTAGGATGGTTGATTGAAAATACTAGAAGAATTTGTCTTGATTTTAAGGTCATGAAGCCCTTGGATAGATAGCCTAGTATCTTGTAAAGGATAGTTTTAATTTAGAATTCTCACTTATTAAGAAGACAAAAGTAATATAAGTGCTTTATCAAGTTATTGTCTTATATAAGCGCGCTATAATTTTATCTAAATAGATCGAGTATTGGGAAATTTTTGTCTATTTATACTTCGACCAAAGTTTTTGTCAAAATATCCTAAATAGGATTTCTTTTTAATTTTTGGAGAGGGCCAGTCGGGTGTGAGGGAAAGACCAAAAACCATCAACTTATGTTACAGAATCATTACGATTTGGTAACAGCATTCTAGCAAAATGAGATAACCTTTGACCTAGATTTGTATGAGTGTTATAATAGTGCCAATCTCCGAGTAGTGGCAAAAAGAGGTTATATATACTAATTTGGAGTTTATTTTGAAATTTCTGGCAACTTCAGAAATTTCATTTCTATTTCTATCTTAAATTAGTGAACATTTTCTAGGGCATTAAAAATGAGGGCAAACTACTTTTTACTAGGCAAGAAATATAATTGGGGTAAAACAATAACTATGAATATACTTGTAACAGGGAACATGTTACCTGACGCGAGAATTTATCCAAGAAGCTTTTCCGGAAGGGCGTGTAATTATTCTTGGACCCTCGCGACTTGAAGACATCTTATCGGCAAGGTGTAACGGTCTTATCCATGGAGCAAAGAGATTGGGCCTTAGAAGAGGTTTTGAGAAATGTATGAGATTAACCAAGTGGTTTTCTTCTAATTTTCACCTTCGGTCACAGGAAGTTGGCGAAGGGGAGGCACTTCAGCAACTCCTTACGGCTTGTCAGAGCTATCGCATCAGTCGCTTTTGCTATTTGTCTGGACCGCAGTCAGGCTATCAAAATCAACAGCTAGAAACACAACTGGCACAAAGCTACGAGCAACTTTGCCTCTATGAAGGAAAAGAGCATGGCATGTCAATCAAGGTAATTCGCTCACCATATCTCTATTCAGATCAGACTTTTTACCGCCTTATATCGATCAGATATTTAGCTAGTGGTGCGTGAGAGGCGCTTCAAGGAGAATCGTGACAGTGACTTTTTCTTCTTACAGATGGATGATTTAGGTCGCTTACTTTATAAAGTCTTGGACGATTGGACTGATGAGTCAGAGCTATTGATTGTACCTAATACTTTCAAACTGACATATCAAGATTTGGCTCACCATGTATCAGTTTCAACCAGATGCTTCTATTAGTTTTACTAAAGGAAAGCTTCAACAAGTAGAGCAGACCGATTCTATGAGTGCTTCGCTCCGAACACGTTATGGATGGTTTCCTCAATTTAATCCTTTAGATGATTGGCAAACTATCTTAAAAGAGCGTTACCTGGGTCAAGGAAAGTCATCTTTGCTCGGATGGTGGCAAGACTTGAAGAGCTGGATGGGGTTACACCCAACCCTAGTTCGGATTATCGAAGTATTTCTTCTCTTCCTATTATCAGAACTTGTCTCCCTTATCTTAAGAAATCAGCAACAATTCCGAGCAGTTGACGTTCGCTTGCTCTATATTGTCATCATGGCTATGACTGGAGGAATTGGGATGGGGCTCTTATCGGCTAGTTTATCGATTTTGGCCCTGCTCTATATTTATGTGACCTCTGGGAACAACTGGATTACACTCTTTTATGACCCGCTTAACTGGGTTCCTTTTGTTGTCTACCTAGTAACTGGTGCAATGGTTGGGCGTTTACGGGCTGAAACCTTGCATGATAAAGCAGTTTTTATCGCGAGAGAACCAGATGCATACGCGATAAAAGTCATCTAATTCGGCAACTCTATCGTGATATGCTACTTGATAAGGCCATGTTGAAAAAGCAAATTATGGGCTGTCGTGATTCCTATGGACGCCTATACAATTGGGTAGAACGACTGAACCAATCAACTCCGGAAGGAGTTCTTAAAGTGGCTCAAGAGCTCTTGGTTGAATTAGTAGACCCATTGGCCTTGGTCTTCTATCAGGTATCAGGAACCAACCAACTAGCGCCTGTTCCTAATCTAAGTCAAGCACTGGCAAGTCCTCTGTTAGAAGGACCTTTAGGGCCATTAGCTGAGCCTTTGATGGCAGGTGAACTTTGGTTGAACCGGCAACTTGATCCTAGTTTGCCACATTACGTGGCGGGATTACGTTATCAGGACCAACTCGTTATTGTAATAGGTTTGTTAGAGCGTCAACTAGACCCCATGGATGTGGCGCAATATAATCAACTTCGTGTTATTTTTGGTTTAATTGAAATGTCACTCCAGAGATGCATTGGAAATCACTAATAACCAATAAAAATAAGGGGGATAAATCCATGCTACTGACTATGGTACTGCTTGTATTATTGTTAGGGCATATAATTTTTGCCTATATTCTCTATCGGCAGATGCTTGTCCGTAAAGTTTCAATTAATCCTATTTTGTGGATACCCATTCTCATACTTCCCTATTTGGGGCCTGTGGCGGTAACCATTTCCTATTGGTTGATGTCTAAGCAATCAAGAAGTCAGAAAATTGAAATAGGCCAAGAGGATTTTTAGAGCTAGAGGACCAAGTGTTAGAAGCAGAAGTCGAGGACGAAGACTCCGTTGATTTTCGAGCGTCTGAAGATGTCAGGCAGTGGGTACCGATTGAGGAGGCATTATTACTCAATGATTCGATTACTAAACGCGAATTGATGATGAGTATGCTTAAAGACCAACCAAGCAACGTAGTGGCTTTGTTACAAGAAGCACGAATGAATGAGGATGTTGAAGTGGTCCATTACGCAACGGTTATGTTAGCGGAATTACACAAAGACTATGACCTCAAAGTGCATCAACTTAAAGAAGAATTAGCTAAGCAACCTGATAATCTTGCCATTTTAGAAGAACTTTGTTTAGTTTTAGAGGATTATTTGATGTCTGGTTTAGTAGCTGGCAAATTTGCTGAGAGCTCTCGACATCAGTATATTGATTTATTACGACGAAAGGTGGCACTTAGTCACGAGCTTAACGACTATATCCGTTTAGGGAAGCAGTACTTAGCTTTAGGGGAAGAACAACGCGTGCGGCAAGTTCTAGAATACTGTCAGATTAATTGGCCAACAGATGAGTCTTACCGCATGTTTCAATTTCAAGCCTTAGTCGCTCAAGGCGATCGACTAGGCTTACAACAATTTTTTCAAGATATTGACACTTGTCGTGTGTATTTTTCACGCCATAATCGCCAGGTCATTCATTTTTGGCAGCAACAAGTGTAGTAGGGGGACACTATGAAAGAATGGAAACAATTTCGGTATTGGGGGATTTTCTTAGTATTTATTGGTTTTCTGGGATTATCTGTAGCCTTATTTATTGAGCTAAGGATAGCTATCAAATTCCAGAACAAGCCTATACCTATCTTACAGGAGCAGTAGTGACTGCTGATCAGGCTCAGTCACAAGTACCAGTCAATACCCTTGTAGTAACGGACAGTCGTGACCCATCGAGTATGCTGGCTAAAGAACAGTTTCAACAAATTTTTAAGGATATGAAAGCAGGCTATAACTTTAATTGATATAGCCACGGAATCTTTTCCTGATGTCAAGAGTTACGAGAAGGTTGTAATGCTTTGTTTCGCAAACTTGATGATTTAGACCAAGAATTAATTGCCCTACGTGATTGGGTTGAGTCGGGGGGCTATGTTCAATTTGCCCTAACACTTCAAAAATCCAGTCATCTGTCTCTAATCGAGCAAGCTTTGGGGATTAAACAATCACAAGCTGAGCATGGTCTTGTAGACAAGCTCTATATCGAACCGGACTTCATGATTGAAGGGGGACGTGAGTATATTATCGAAGAACCATTTGATTCTGCACTCAAAGTTGACTTGTCTGAAAAGGCCAAGGTTCACGTTAGTCGTAAGGAAGGTCCCTGGTGTCTTGCCTTTAATTTGGGGAACATGCCTATGGCAAGGGCAAGTTTGTCATCGATAACTTTGGTATCTATAACAAGGTAACTCGGGGACTCTATGCAGCTTCCTATAACCTTTTGGGTAAGGTGGCTAGTTATCCTGTTATTAATGGTTCGGTCTTCTACTTAGATGATTTCCCTGCGCCAGTTCCAAGTGGTGATGGCAAGTATGTTAAACGGGACTATAACCTAAATGTTGCTGATTTCTATACCAATATTTGGTGGGTAGATATGCTGAGTTTTGTCGATAAGTATGGGATTAAATATACCGGAGCAACCATTGAAAACTATGAAGATGACACATCAGGGAATGTTCACGGCCAAGATGATATTTCTCGTTTCGTTTATTTTGGTAATATGCTCCTAAGATCAGGTGGAGAAATTGCCTACCATGGTTATAATCACCAGCCTTTATCTCCTAAGTCTCTGGACTATAAAGGTGTATATTCTTATCATACCTGGGAAGAATCGGCTATGGTATCAGCAATGAAAGAGTTAGTGCGTTTTAACGAAGAACTTTTTCCTAATGTAGAGAAGTCAGTCTATGTACCACCTTCCAATGTTCTATCGGCGGAAGGGCGCAAGGTATTGGTGGAGGAAATTCCAGAAATTAAAACGATAGCTAGTAGCTATTTCCCTGGTGATTTCGCCTATGACCAAGAATTTGAATGGGCGTCAGATGGCATGGTCGAGCAGCCACGGATTATTTCGGGTGGGATACTAGACGATTTTATGCAGTTGGCTGCATTCTCTGAACTGAACATGCATTTTGTCAACAGTCACTTTATCCATCCGGATGATACCTTAGATGTGGACCGTGGGGCTGAGTTGGGTTGGGCTGTGCTTAAAAGCAACCTAGAGCACTACATTAGTTGGCTCAAGTCGTCTGCACCTGATTTAAGAGATTTGACAGGCTCCCAGCTATCAGGTGCTATACAACGCTATTCGGCCTTAGTTCCTAAGCAAGAACGTACAGTCACAGGAATAGAATGGACATTTGACCATTTCTATGATGAGGTTTACCTCTTTGTACGTATCAATGAAGGCCAAGTGGGAAGTCATGTAAATGGTGGTACTTTGACGCACTTAACAGGGAACCTCTATCTGCTGAAAGCAACGCAGGCCAAAGTAACCATGGACTGGAGTGAGGAATAAGGATGAGAATTTGTTTGATTTTAGAAGGAAGCTATCCTTATGTCCATGGTGGGGTCTCAACTTGGATGCATCAATACATCCAAAATATGCCTCAACACGAATTTGTACTCTGGGTGATTGGGGCTAAGGCTAAGGAAAAAGGCCAGTTCGTCTACCAAATGTTAGATAATGTGGTTGAAGTTCATGAAGTTTTCTTAGATGATGCCTTACAATTAGCGCCAAGTAAGCGACTCTTTGATTACCGCTTCAGCAAAGAAGAGTTAGACGCTCTCAGACAACTTATGGAAACTGGGCGTCCAGATTGGGAGGTTTTATGCCGCCTTTATCAAGATAAGCAGCTGAATCCAGTTGATTTCTTGCAAAGTGAGAGTTTTCTGGAGATGATGGTGGATATGTGTCAGGAGCAGTATGCCTATAATGCCTTTGCAGAAGTATTCCACACCATTCGGTCTATGCTCTTACCGGTTTTCTATCTCCTAGGTCAAGAAGTACCACAGGCAGATGTCTATCATGCTATTTCGACAGGTTACAGTGGTATTCTGGCGCTGTTAGGGCAATATCGTTACGATCGACCAATTTTATTAACAGAGCATGGTATCTATACCCGTGAGCGAGAAGAGGAGATTATTCGCTCTAACTGGGTCTTGCCAAGTATGAAGGACCATTGGATTAAGTTTTTCTATATGCTGTCGGACATTATTTATAGCCGGGCTCAAATTATATCTAGCCTTTTCACCAAGGCTCGCCTAACCCAAATTGAGATAGGTTGTGATCCAAGCCGTTGTCGGGTGGTAGAAAATGGGATTGATTTCCAACGCTTTTCTTCCGTACCGGCTAAAATTCCAGATGGACGAGTAGATATCGGAGCAGTCGTGCGTTTGGCTCCTATCAAGGACATTAAGACCATGCTTTATGCTTTCTACGAATTAAGTAATCGTCTTGATAATGTTCGTCTCCATATTATGGGGGGCGTGGACGATGAAGAATATGCTCAAGAATGCTATGACCTAGTTAAGCAAATGCAGTTGGATAATGTTATCTTCACTGGCCGGGTAGATATTGTAACTTATATGGAAAATCTCGATTTTACGATTCTGACCAGTATCTCGGAGGCCCAGCCTTTATCTGTCTTGGAGTCGTTAGCCTCAGGCCGTCCTTGTGTCACGACCGATGTGGGATGTTGCCGGGAATTATTGGAGGGTGGCCCAGGCGATGATTTGGGCTTAGCTGGTTATTGTGTTCCTCCTACTTATCAGAAAGGATTAGCTGATGCGATGGAACTCATGTGCCGGTCCCAAGAAGGACGATTAAAGATGGGGGCCATCGGTCGAGCACGCGTCGAGCGTTATTATCAATATGATCGGATGCTCAAGGGCTATCTAGCGATGTACGAGGAGGTGGAGGTCTAATGGCAGGGATTGGATTTGAATTAAGGAAAGTCTTTAACCAAAAGGGTCTCTTCTCTCGAGCTAAGGCATATGGCTATACTGGCGTAATCTATGCTGGTCCTATGATCCTAGGAGGGACTTTAATCTTTGGGATTTCCTATCTAGCAAATCGTGTGGGACTTAATCGTGCTGATAGTAATTATTTGACTAGTATGATCACCTATGCTATTTTGTCGTCTTTGACAGTGAATTCATTTTTCTCTTACGCGGTGACTCGCTTCGCTTCTGATATGTTATATGAGGAAAAGGAAGCCTATCTTTTACCTTCTTTTTTGGGATCATCTGCAACTATGATTGGCTTAGGCGTTTTATTATATGGGCCATTCTTAATCCTATCAGGTCTGACAATAGTGCAATTAGTTCTTAATCTCACCTTGTTTATGGAGTTGATTTTTGTCTGGAATGGGGTTCAATATTTGACTGCCTTGAAGGACTACAAGGCAATTTTACTAGCCTTTTTATCGGCTAGTCTTGTAACCTTTTTAGTAGGATGGTGCCTCCTATCATTTAATTTGCCAGTTTTGACCTCTCTATTATTTAGCGTCTGTGTAGGTTATGGCCTCATGTTTTTGGGGATTGTTTATCTCTTGGCACGATATTTTCCTTTAGATTTAGGAATGCTAGATGAGTCTTTTCTCTTCTTGAAGTGGATTGATAAGTTCTTTGATTTGGCCTTAATTGGCTTCTGTCTGCATATCGGAATTTTTGGACATATCCTTGTGGTCTGGTTAGGGCCATGGGGAAGTCCAGTAAGGGGACTTTTCTTTGCTTCTCAAGTCTATGATGTGCCGGTTCTGTTAGCCTTTTTGACCATACTGGTGACAACGATTAATTTTGCCTTGGCGACTGAGGTGCATTTTTATCCTAAGTATAAGCGTTACTATGGCTTATTTAACGAGAAGGGGACCTTGGCCGACATTAAAGAAGCAGAAGAAGAGATGTTGACAGTCATGATGCGTGAACTGATAGCACTGGCTTGGAAGCAGCTTTTTGTAACAATTCTAGCTATATCAGCAGGAAATGCACTCCTAGATGTCTTACCCTTGGGAATTAATGACCTCATGCGAGGTTATTTCCGTATTTTATGCGTAGGCTACGGGATTTATGCCATTGCCAACGTTATCTTGTCTATTTTTGTTATACTTTTACGGATTATAGGGTGCTTTGATTGCTGCAGCGAGCTTCGCAATTGCATCGCCACTTCTAACGTTTGTATCTCAATACTTTAATCGTGCCTTTCTTGGATTTGGTTTTTTGGTGGCTGCTGCAATTTTCTTCCTAATTGCCTTGTGGCGCCTAGATCGCTTCACCAAGAAATTAATGTACTATACACTGAGTGCACAACCTATGACACTTGTGGTGCACCATGGTTTCTTCAGCCGGCTTTACGACTATCTGAAAGGGGTGGGGTCTCGTGCCTCTCAAAAAACCTAAAGGAAGGTTACTGATTTTATGTTTGTAACCACATGCTTTATAGCAGCATGCGGGCAAGAGGAGACCAGTAACCAGTCGCTCTCTAATCAAGAAAAGACGGTTGAATTTGCCGAAAACAATTATCATTTGCGCGATAAAGAGTTGCTTTACCAAGAAGATCCTCAATCAGTCAAAACGCTCTATCTAACGATTAAATCGGGAGATACAGCGGAGAATACCAACCATACTTGGGAAGAGATTAATACCTACTCTGTTTATGATTATGAGAAATGGGGTGTTCCTCGCTACCAAGTGGTCGCCTCTTGCAAAAGCGTAGTGATGACTCGGTCCCTTGGTCAGGGGAATTGGGCTACAGTGAGACGGTGCCTAATGCCACTGTTCAGGTTCGGGGACAGACGTCTAGTCGTAATCAACAGAAAAACTATAAGATTAAGCTCAAAAGGAATAAGGGGAGCTGGCAGGGTCAGCGAACCATCAACCTCAATAAGCACCAGACAGATGGGCTACGTTTCCGTAACAAATTAGCCTATGACTTGATTCGGGGCATTCCTCAATTAATTGGCTTTACGTACACAATTTGTTCATCTCTATGTCAAGGATGAAAACGGCTCTGAGCCTGACAAATTCGTGGATTATGGTCTCTATACCCAAGTCGAACAGCTCAATGGTAGTGGCCTTAAGGCTCATGGTCTTGATAGCAATGCTCAGCTCTATAAGGTTAATTTCTTTGAATTCCTACTATATGAAGATACTATTAAGCTAGAAGACGATCCCGATTTTGATCGAGTTGCATTCGAGAAACTCTTAGAAATTAAGGGGGATCGTGACCATCATAAGCTAATTGAGATGCTTCAGGCAGTAAATGATTTAGATCGGCCCATTGATCAGACCTTAGATACTTATTTTGATCGAGAAAATTTGACCTACTGGTTGGCTTTTCAAATTCTCATTGGCAACACGGATACGCAGAGTCGAAATGTCTATCTCTACAGTCCGCAGAATAGCCAGCCCTGGTATTTCATTCCTTGGGACCATGACTCGGCCTTCTTCAAGAAAGAATATGAAATTGAGAAGTTTGCGGGTAAGACTTCCTGGGAGTCTGGCATCAGCAACTATTGGGGGAATCGTCTCTTCCAACGTGCGCTCAAGTCGGCCACTTTCCGTCAGGAGCTAGATGATGCCATTCAAGATTTGAAAGGCAAGCTAAATCCAGATTACCTTAGCGAGGAAGTGGCTAAGTACCAAGAAACCGTCAAACCCTATGTTACCAAAGAGCCGGATAGCACCCACTTGGGATTGACTCCTAGTCAATATGATGAAGTAGCGGCAGCCATTCCTAAGGAAATTGAGAGCAACTATCAGGACTATCTAGATAGCCTTAAGAGGCCTATGCCATTCTTTATCGGGATACCTGAGAAGGACGAGAATGGCAAACTCAAGGTTCGTTGGGATGCGGCTTATGATTTGAATGGGCAAAAGATTACCTATAAGGTTGAGGTTGCTAAGGATTTCGAATTTAAAGAAATCATCCACACTGAGGAAGGTATTACTTTGTCTGAAACGGTTTTGGATATGCCAGAAAAAGGACACTATTTTGCCCGTGTGACGGCTACTAATGAAGCTGGCGAGACACGCCATGCCTTCGACTACTATGTCACGGAAGTCGGTAAACACTTCGGCGTTAAGAGCTTCTTCATTCAGTCAAATGGGAAGATTAGTGAGGATGTTTATGAAGAATAAGCTATTAAGTCCCTTATGGGCCAAGTCTCAAAGCTTGACTTGGCAAGAAGACAGTCAAGCGCCAGGAGAGCCTTATCGGCATGAGAATAAGTATCTGATTTCCTATCATGATCAAGACAACTTGCGTCGCCGCCTGTCACCCGTTTTGGCCCTAGACAAGCATGTCAAGGGTGGTGGCTATACCATTCGGAGTCTCTATTTTGATGATTACTGGCAATCTGCCTACGAAGAAAAAGACGCAGGGGTTCTGATGCGGAAGAAGTATCGGATTCGTATTTACAATTATCAGGACCACTATATTCGGCTTGAACGCAAGAAGAAATTCGGCGCCTATATCTATAAGGAGAGTGCGCCTCTGACGCGGGCTCAGGTAGAGGATATCTTGCTGGGTAACTATGATTTTCTTAAGCACAGCCCGCATTCTCTAGCGCGTGAGTTCTATATCGAATGTGTGACCAATATGATGCGTCCGCGCGTCATTGTGGACTACGAACGAGAGCCTTGGATTCTGGATGCTGGAACGGTGCGGGTAACCTTCGATACAGACGTGCGTGCGGCGGTTGGTTCCTTTGATATTTTTGATGCTAAGTTGCCTAGCTTGCCAGTCTTACCACCTGACAAGTTGATTTTAGAAGTCAAATATACGGAACTTATGCCGCAAATCGTGCGTCAGTTGGTGCCGACTGGAGCCTTGGAATATACGGCAGTCTCTAAATATGTGCTCTGCTATGAAAAGACAGCCTATAAACATGGCTTCAATTATTGGTTCGACCATGAGCATTTTTAATTTGGTCGATGAAGGAGGGTTTGAATGAATACTAGCGTCCAAGACGTTATTAAACGTTCATTTATCGAAACGCGCTGTTTTGTCTGCTGAAAACTGCCTAGCTGATTGGCTCGCTCTTCGCGGGCCTTCGTTATGGGTCGCATTATCTACTTTGTCTATCGTCGCTTTTATACTGGCGTAGTTTTCTCGCGTAGCTTTGCGGTGACGCTGGTTGGGATGACGGTGCTGACTTGTATGGTGACTCTAGCTATTTCGACCAACGTGGTCATTTCCTTGGGGATGGTCGGGGCCCTGTCCATCGTGCGTTATCGGACGGCGGTTAAGGATCCCATGGACTTGCTCTATCTCTTTTGGGCGATTACCTCGGGGATTACGCTAGGGGCTGGTATGTTTGTGCTGTCGGTCTGTGCAGCCTTGATTGTGATTCTCATGATTGTGGTTTTCTATTTCCGTCAGGAAACGGGTAAGGTCTACATTGCAGTCATTCACTACAAAGGTCTGGAGACAGGGGATGCCATTGTACAAGCCTTTGGTAAGATGAAGTTCTTCATCAAGTCTCGCACCATGCGCAAAGATGGCAGTATCGAAGCTGCTATCGAGGTCTTCTGTAAGTCACAAAATGACTTCCTCTTTATGGAGAAAATTCAAGCCCTTGAGGATGTGGAAGATGTGACCTTGATTCAATACAATGGTGAGTACCATGGCTAGTCGCTTAAAAGTTGGCTAGCAAGCAAGGAGGGAGCATATGCGACAACATTTTCTAAGCTGGGTGGCCCTAGTGTCTTTGCTAGTGGTCAGTCTGGCCCAAACCAGTCGAGTGAATGCCCAAGACCAAGTTTTGCGTGAGGCTAGCTTTGACTGGCAGGATCCTGAATCAGGCAACCCACTTATGGGCTATGCCCTCCAGGCTGAAAAATCCCAAGTAGAGACTGATGTGCAGCTCCTCTATGTGGATGTGACCTGGAAGGAGCTGGAACCAGAGGAAGGTAAGTTTGATTTTGAGGCCATTGAGAAGGCTAACCAGTTTGACCGTTGGCGCAAAGAAGGCAAGCATTTGGTTTTGCGCTTTGTGCTAGATTTACCTGGCCAGGACCGGCATCAAGATATCCCGGATTGGCTCTACCAAGACATTAAAGTGCGGTGACTGGTATCACACCGATTATGGCCAAGGTTTTTCACCAGACTATAGTCAAGAAGCCCTGATTAAAGCCCATGACAAGGCGGTGGCTGCCATGGGCCAGCGTTGGGGGCAGGATGGCTTTGTCTCCTTCATTGAGTTGGGCAGTGTCGGCCACTGGGGCGAGTGGCATGTCAACTATGAGAAGGGACTCAAAAGGGTTACCGTCTGAAGACATTCTGGAACGTTACGTGGTGCCTTGGCACGGCCTTTCCTAAGACTCAGATTCTCATGCGCCGGCCTTTCAAAATGGGGTCAGACCTATCAATTAGGGACTCTATAACGACATGGTTGGCGAAGAAATCAATACTAGCCAGTGGTTGGAGTGGATTCAAGCTGGGTGGAGTTTACGACCAGACTCAAAACAAGAGCTTGCTTGCCATGCCACAGGCTTGGAAGACGGTTGCCATTGGCATGAAATGACAGACGCCCATTCCATGGAAGACCTGATGGGGTCACGACTCCAGGAAGTCTTGAAGCATGTTAAAGCCTCACATATGACCTTTATTGGGCCAAAAGGCGCCTAAAGCTGATTTAGGTCAGGCAGCCTATAAGCAAATTCTGAGTCAACTTGGTTATCAAATCTATGTCTCTCAGGCTCAGCTAGCGCAAAAAGGGCAAGAGCAGACTATGACCTTGACCTTTGAAAATAAAGGAGCAGCGCCTTTCTACTATGACTGGCCGCTATACCTCTATCTTCAAGATGGCCAGGGAAAAGAGCTTAAAAAGATTGAAGTGCCACTGACCTTGTCTCAGCTAGTGCCCGGGCGCCAAGAAACGGTGAGTGTGGCCTTAAATCTCTCGTCTCAAGAAAGTTCTCAGGCAGGGCATTATCAATACAGTCTCAGGCATTGTGGACCCTATGACCGGCAAGGATGCCCTACGTTTGGCCATGCCGGGCTACGATGATCAGACGGGTCGGACGATTCTTTTTCCTGCCCAATAGGATTAAGCAAGTCGCTTGGCTGCGACTGATGCCTGAGCTATAATAGAGGGGTATTTGCTAGACTATCAGGAGGAAACGTCATGTCAGCCAAGATTACCATGCCCTTGGATAAAGCCAGGGTGATTGTCAAGAGAATCCAAGCCCTATATCCGGATGCCCACTGCGAACTCATCCATGACAATGTCTTTCAATTATTGATTGCGGTCATGTTGAGTGCTCAAGCCACTGACGTCTCAGTCAATAAGGTGACGCCGGCCTTGTTTGAACGCTTTCCCACACCGGAAGCCTTCTTGCAGGCTTCGCCTAAGGAAATAGAACCCTATATCCAGACCATTGGCCTATACCGCAACAAGGCCAAGTTTATCTATCAATGCTGCGAGCAGTTGATGCAACGTTATGGTGGGGAAGTACCTAGAACCCGCAAGGAGCTCATGGACTTGGCAGGGGTTGGTCGTAAGACTGCCAATGTAGTCTTGGCCGTAGGTTTTGGCATTCCGGCCTTGGCGGTAGATACCCATGTGGATCGGGTAGCCAAACGCTTAGGTTTTGTGCCAGCCAATGCCACACCTTTGGAGGTAGAAGAAGCCTTGATGGAAATTATCCCCAAGGAAGATTGGGCTCAGGCTCACCATGCTATTCTCTTTTTCGGCCACTACTACAGTACCGCTAAGAATCCTAAGCCCATAGACTTTCTCTTTGAAGGCTTAGAATGATGAATGAAAAGTAAAGACCCTGGCAGTTGGAAGTCCCTCTAACTGTCAGGGTCTTTTGGGTAAAAAAACTCCCATTATATCATATATGATATAATGGGAGTGGATAGCTTTATTTTTGCGTGGTTGGTAGTGATAGTTAGGATCTAGTTGATGATCTAATTTGGCAAATTCTTCAGCCAATTGGGCATCAATTTGAGCTAACTTGTCCTTGTCGTACTTGACGCCTTCTTGATAAGGAATTGGGCGCCAAAGGCAATTTTTACAGCGACGACGCAAGAAGAATTGCTTGAAGCCGATAGGGTGGTTGGATGGCACAAGGCACGATGGCTTGCTTGCTGAGTTTTTGGATGAAGGCTGTCCCGCCCTTAATCTCAGTAGTATGACGAGAGCCTGAAGGGAAGATTCCTAGAATCTTGCCATCTTCATTCATAATCTTAACCGCATGTTTGATAGTGCTGGTTGAGGGTTTGTCGCGATTGACGGGAAGACGTTGACCTTACGGAAGAGCCAGTCCAGTGGCTTTGAACTTGAAGAGACTTTCCTGGCCATAAAGGCAATCTGATGAGGATAGGTCTCGAAGGCAACAAACAAGGGGTCAGTCAAAGATCGGTGGGTTGCAGCAATAATATAGGGTTGATCTTTAGGAAGATTTTCCAAGCCTTGCACGACTTCACGGCCATTGATTAGGCGGAAAATGAAGCGGATAAAAGTTAATAAGAAATTATATAGCATAAGTGGCTCCTTCACTCAATATATGATACTATCATCATATCAAGTCATGGAGCGAAACTCAAGTGAGGAAGTGAGTGAGATGAAAAAATACCCTCTAGTTTTGGGGCTCTTGGCCCTAATTTCTCTAGGTGCATCTAATCAGCTGGTGCAGGCAGCCCCCCAGGCTGACTATGAAGTACTAGCCCAATATGAGCGAGATGACCGTTGGTTTACACAAGGTTTGGAAGTAAGTCCTGAGGGCCAATTGCTTATGTCGACGGGCCAGTATGGAGATTCCGTTGTAGGTGTCTTGAATTTAGAAACTGGCCAGCTGGAAATTAAGGATCGGCTTGACCGACAAGTCTTTGGTGAGGGGCTGACCCAGACGCCGGATGCGGTCTGGCAGATTAGCTACAAGGAAGGACTAGCCTATAAACGGGACCCTAAGACCCTGGCCATTTTGGAGACCTTCCACTATGAGGGGGAAGGCTGGGGCTTGGCCTATGATGCTAGCCGCGACAGTCTCTGGATGACCAATGGCTCTACTAAGTTACAGGAACGGGATGCTAAAAACTTTGAGCTCAAGCGCGAGGTGACTGTGACGGACCAGGGTAAGCCCATTAAATGGCTCAATGAGTTAGAATTCGTCGATGGCAAGCTCTATGGCAATATTTGGCAGAGTCCTTTTATAGTGAAATTGGACCCTGAGACAGGCGTCATTGAGAGCCAGTACGACTTCACCACACTGATTAAGGAACATAAGCTGGAAGCTCAGTTGACACCAGGTGGTAAGCCTGATGTGCTCAATGGGATTGCCCATATTGAAGGGGACCGCTTCTATGTGACCGGCAAGTACTATCCCTATGTCTTTGAAGTGCGCTTAAAATAAGGAGGCTGCCTATGACCAACGTGATAGATTTAAAAAATAGCCTGCGGCAAGCTACCCTAGCCGCCCTTAAGTCTATGCCTGCTACTAGTCGCCAGCAATTAACGGATGATTTATGGCAACAGTTTTTGGCTGTATTGGCGGAAGAAGGCTATCAGCGAATTGGCCTTTATTATGGTGTAGGAGAAGAAGTGCCAACGGCCCAGTGGCTAGATCCTTTGGTAGACTTAGGCTATCAAGTTTTCCTGCCGCGCATGATGCCTAAGCGAGGTTTGGATTTCTGTCTATATCATGGGCAAGAGAGCTTGGAACAAGTTTTCCGTGGCATCTACCAACCCAGTCTGGCGGAGCCAGCAGTGGCTATGGCTAGCTTAGACCTCTTGGTTGTGCCGGGCCTAGCCTTCCGGGAGGATGGCCAGCGTATTGGCTTTGGTGGCGGTTATTATGATCGCCTCTTGGCTCAGATTGAGACGCCAACGTTGAGTCTGGTCTTGCCTTGTCAATATTATGACCAGACGGCTTGGCAGGCGGAGGACCATGACCAGGCAGTGGGGCGTTTATTGTTAGCGCGCTCATTGAATCAGCCCTAGGCGAAAAGCCAAAAATAAGGTATAATAATTGGGAACGATTTAGAGGACGGAGGGTATTATGGAAATCAAACGAACCTGGCGCCGAATTCAACGCGGTCCCTGGGTGACCTACCTCTTTTTATTGGTGTGTGTCGCCATGTTTATTGGCACCTTTGGGTTAACCCGAACTGGACTGAACTGGTACCAAGCCTTGATTCTACTGGGAGCCAAATATAATGTTAGGATTGTTCTGGGGAATGAATGGTGGCGGCTGATAACGGCTGTTTTCTTGCACGCTGACTTGCAACATATCGCCTTGAACAGTGTGTCTTTCTATTTCTTAGGTCAAGAATTAGAGCCTCTGATGGGCAAATGGCGCTTCCTGCTACTAAGTTTAGGGGCGGGGATTGGCGGTAACATCGTCTCCTTTACCTTTTCTAATTTTAACAGTGTCTCGATCGGGGCTAGTGGGGCTGTCTTTGGACTCTTTGCTAGTTATCTGGCCTTATCTTATCTCTATCCAGACTCTTACAGTCTGAGTGCAAGAGCCCAGAACTATGCGGCCTTAATCGTGATTAACTTAGTCTTTTCCTTCCTGTCACCGGGCATTGACTTTTTTGGCCACTTGGGTGGCGCCTTCTATGGGGTAGGCTTGACTATGTCTTGCAACTGCCACATTCTCCGTACATACTTGGTGGCATCGACCTCTTGGCTCTGCTAGTCATTCTGGCTATCAGCGCCGGCCTGATTTATTTTGGAATTGTTAGATTCAATAATAGCCTTATCTATCGCTAGGGTAGATTTATGTCAAAAGAAAAATTTTAGGTATTGATTTAGGCAGGGACATCCGTCAAGTTTGCGATTATTTCCTCAGAGGGGGAAAATTCAGGAAAAATGGACTATTGGGACCAACATCCTAGAGGATGGCAAGCACATCGTGCCTTCTATTATCCAGTCTATTCAAGAACATATGGAACGTTATGGCCTTACCAAAGATGATTTCTTAGGGGATTGGCATGGGCTCACCGGGTAAGGTAGATGCACAAGCAGGGGACGGTAATTGGGGCTTTCAACCCTTAACTGGCGGACCCTACAACGCTTGAAAAGATGCCTTTGAAGCGACTTGGAGATGCCTTTCTTCCTCGATAATGATGCCAACGTGGCGACCTTTAGGGGAACAGTGGAAAGGGCCGGTACTGGCGAAGCCAACGTGGTCATGTTTACCCTGGGAACAGGTGTTGGGGGCGGTATCGTCTCTGGTGGCCAAATGGTGCGCGGTGCTAACGGGCATTTGCGGGAAGTCAGCCATATCACCGTTGAAACGACAGACCCGATTCCATGTACCTGCGGTAAATCAGGTTGCTTGGAGACAGTCGCTCAGCCACTGGTGTATCAACCTAGCCCGTAAGTTTGCCGAAGAATACGCCGATGACTCACCAATTAAAGGCGACCGTTGATAATGGCGACGAACTTTCTTCTAAATTGATTTTCGACGCGACCAGGGATGGCGATTTCTTCGCTAACCATATTGTGGATATGTTCGCGCGCTATTTAGGGTTTGGCATGTTCTCATGTAGCTAGTACCCTTAACCCTTCTAAGATTGTGGTGGGTGGCGGGGTATCCCAGCGTACCGGGACCTTCCTTTTGGACAAAAATCCAGGTATTTTTCAATCAATATGTCTTCCACCAATTAAAGATACCACCGACTTGTCTTGGCAGAATTAGGGAATGATCTGGGGTCATCAGGCGACCCAATTAGTACGTCTTGCCCTAAATAAGGACTAGAGTAGAAGCATGCAAATTCTGAATTTTTATTACCGTTGTTTTATTAAGTATTATTGTGATTTACACCCTCTATTATGGGATCTTGTGGGGCATGGGGCAGTTGTCGCCAAAAGCCATTAACAAGAAGACCTGATTGCAGACGAGGGCGTAAAGGGACAATTAATCGATGTTCGTGAAGTACTGAGTTTGAGGCTCGTCATATCTTAGGGGCGCATATCTCAAGTTCTCAATTCAAGATGCGCTTCAAGAAATCCGTAAGGACCAAGCTATTTACCTAGTAGACGAGGCTTTCGGGACTGCCCAACGTGCGAGCTTTCCGTCTCAAACGCAATGGCTATAATGACATTTACATCCTTAGTGGTGCAGTGACTGAGTGGACAGGGTAGGTCAAGACTGCCAAAGGAAAGTAGGCGACTAGCATGCGGATTCTTTGTTTTTGGTGACAGCAATACCTGGGGCCTCAATCCCTAATGCCAGTCGCCATCCCAAGCGCTGGACCCGTGTCTTGGCGACTTTTGCAGCAGAGGATGAAGTTATCGAAGAAGGGCTCAATGGCCGAACGGTCAATAGCCCCGACCATAGAATCCTGAGCGACACGGCATGACGGCCTTGCCAATGGTCATGCAATCCCATGCTCCGCTGGATCAGGTAGTCATCATGTTGGGAACCAATGAGTTCAAGCGTCATTTTGGCAAATGCGCCAATCAGATTGCCTTAGGTATTGGGGAAATGATTAAGTACATTCAGAATCCTGCTAACTGGGCTCATCAGGCTCCACCCAAAATTTTGGTGGTATCGCCTATCGTGGTGGGGCGCGGCCTGATGAACCATCCCGAATTCCTCTACCAGGAAATTGATGAGTATGGCATATGCAATCAGAATACTAGCCAATATCTTGGAAAAGAATTTGTGACCAGTACGGCGTTGCCTTCTTAGATGCTAAAATCAGTGGCCCAACCTTCCAATATCGACTTTCGTTCACATGGACGAGGAAAATCATCAAGCTTTTTAGGACAAGCTATTGCAGCCAAATTGGCAACATTATAAAGAAGAGAGAAGCTTCTTCCCTAGATTTAGGGAAGGGGCTTTTTCTATTTCAAAGGGTGCAAGTCCATTGACAAAACGAACATACGTTCGTATACTTAGGATGAGGTGAATACAATGGCAATGAATACAAATTATCATGACCGCGGCATGAAGAAGTGGCAGCCTTTTTCTCCAGCCCTCATTTGAAAGCCATGTTTTGACTAATCGAGAGGAGGTTTTTGGCGACTTTACCGGGGCGCCAGAGGGTCATGACCGAGTCGGAGATTGATCTCGACTCAGCTGGGCTTTCCAGAAAGATTAAGGGTTAAGGTGACCCTCAATGTCCAGGTGGCAGAGCGCCATGCTTACTATATGGGACAGGTCACCGGACGGGCGGATCAGTTTGTCCTCATCGACAACTCGCCGGTTGAATATGAGACCATCCGCCACGTCCAAGTCTATGAGCCGACCAAGTGGTGGGACCATGCTTGAGCGTGACCCTGATATTTTCCCCAAACAGGATATTCTCTGCATTGACTGCAAAAGTCTTTCTTCGCCAGTATTGAATGTGTGAAAGGGACTGGACCCACTGACAGCCAAGCTTTGTGATGGTATCTCAGGCCCCATCTTAAAGAGGGCCTGGTCCTGGCTAGCAGTCCTCGTATGAAGGCAGAATACGGCATCGGCACTGGCAGTCGGGTCTATGATTTACCTAAGCGGGATTCGGATATCGTCTTGGCGCCGGCGCGAATGAATCTTTATGTTCAGCGTAACCATGATATCAACCGAATTTTCCTTCAGTATGTGGCTTGGGAGGATTTGCATGTTTATTCGATTGACGAGGCTTTTCTGGATGTGGGGCGCAGTCACGCGCTCTTTGGCTCTAGTTATCAAATTGCTTGGCAGATTCAGCATGAAATTTACAAGCGCTATGGCCTGCCGACCTGTGTGGGCATAGGGGATAATCTGCTACTAGCCAAGCTCTGTCTGGATAATGTGGCCAAGTACCGGCCGCCTTATCTGGCTTATTGGTCCTACGCTAGGATTCCAGAGACTGTCTGGAAGATTGAAAAAGCTCAGTGATTTTCTGGGGATTGCCGACGCACTCAGACGGCGCTAGAGGCCATGGGCATTTATACCGTAAAGGGATTTTGGCTCATGCTGATTTGGGCAAACTCAAGGCCCGCTTTGGGGTCAAGGGGCAGAACTCTATTATCACGCCAATGGGTTAGATGCCGTGTCATGACGTGAGGCCTATAGTCCTCAGAGCCAGGTCTATAGTGCTTCCCAGATTTTGAAAGGGAACTATCTGGACTATAGGCAAGTCGCCTTGGTGGTCCGAGAAATGGCTGATAACCCAGCTAGTCAGCCTGCGACGAGAAGGGGCGGATGACATCTTGTTTAGGGCTTGGGATAGGCTAGCGCAAGGACATCGTCCCAAGCGTTCGGGTGGTCAAATGACCTTTGAATTGACATCTAGCAGCAGCCTCATGGCCCACAGCCAAACCTTGCTCAAGCGCCACTATTTCCGTTCACCTAAGACCCTGCACCTGGACCGTCAGCCACCTACAGGCACAGGGCAACCAGCCTCTCACTCTTTCAAGATCCAGAGCAGTCTGCTCAAGAAGAAAGGGCAGAGCGCGTGGTGGATGCCGTCAGAGAACGTTATGGCTATCGTAGTTTAGTACGAGCCAGTGATCTTTGCCGGGGGCTACGGCGATCCAACGAGCGGATTTGATTGAGCCACTAGTTACCAAAAAGTACCTAATTGTTTTTTCTTGGCAAGGAGGCTAAACTAGGATTATAGCAAGAATGAAATGAGGGATTTACATGACACAACATTATCAAAATATCGTGATTGGCTTTGGTAAAGGGGGCAAAACCCTAGCGAAAACCTTGGCTGGTCGTCAAGAACAAGTACTCTTAATTGAAGCTTCTCCTAAAATGTACGGGGGGACCTGTATCAACATCGGCTGTATTCCATCTAAGACTTTGATTGAAGCAAGAGGACAGGGCTTGAGACTTCGAAGCGAGTGCTCGTGAGGCTAAGTTAATGTCGCTTTAAAACGACAAAAACTATCACATGATTGCAGATGAAGCGAGTGCCGAAGTTTGGACTGGTTGGGCTCGTTTTACTGGCAACCACAGCCTTGAAGTCACCTTGACTGACGGTCAAACTCGTCATGACAGGGGACCGCATCTTCATTAACACTGGGGCTAAGACCGCCTTACCTGCTATTCCAGGCTTGGAAGGCAATGACTTTTGTCTTAACCTCAACAGAAGCTTTGGATTTACAAAATTGCCAAAAACGTTTAGTTGTGGTAGGGGCAGGTTATATCGGTTTGGAAATGGCCGATATGTTCCGTACTTTCGGTTCTGAAGTGACCGTCTTGGATATCTTTGACCGCTTCATGCCACGTGAAGAACCAGAAATTGTCAGCTCAAATTAAGGCGGATATGGAAGCTCGGTTTGACCTTCTACCTGAGGCATTCAAGATTTGGCCTTTGACGGTGGGACTGCGACCTCATAACTATCAAGGGCAAAGTCAACGCTCAGAAGCTGATGCCATCTTGGTGGCGTAGTCGCCGATCCAAATACCGCGCAATTAGGCTTAGAAAATACGGATGTTAATTGGATGCTCAAGGGTGCAGTGGTAGTGAACGAGCACTTAGAAACAGCAGTTCTGGCGTTTACGCTCTGGGTGATGTCAAAGGTGGACCACAATTTACCTATGTATCCCTAGATGATTTCCGCATTGTTAAAGACCAACTCTGGGGCGACAAGTCTCGCAAGGTGTCTGACCGTAATCTGATTCCCTACACTGTCTTCCTCCAAACCCCATTATCACATGTGGGCTTGACAGAAGCGCAAGCGTTGGAAGCAGGCCACGAGGTCTTAGTCTTCGGCTTACCAATGGCGGCTGTACCTAGCGCTAAAGTCATCGGCAATGACCGCGGTAGCTTCAAGATTATTGTCAACAAGGCAGATCAAACCATTTTGGGTGCCACTCATTATGGAGTTATGTCACCAGAAGTCATTAACTTCTTGGCATTAGCTATCAAGACCAAGGTGCCTTACACTGAAATTCGCGACTTCCTCTTCACCCATCCAACCATTGCGGAAGCCTTGAACGATGTCTTAAAACAACCAAAATAAGTATGAGCGGTGAGGCTAGGGTCTCGTCGCTGTTTTCAATCCGACCGGCAAAAAGTGGTGGTTTTGACAGGCAAAATTTGCTATAATGGGAGAGCACTGAACAGATAAAGGAGTCGATGACATGACCAAACCAGCAGTCTGGTATGAACTCATCAAAGAAGAAAAACATACTGGCGCACGCCTGGGAATCTTACATACCCCGCATGGATCCTTCCCGGACCCCATGTATGTGCCGGTCGGTACCTTGGCAACCATCAAGGGCCTGTCGCCTGAAGAACTCAAGGGAGATGGGAGCAGACGTTGTCCTAGCCAACCTACCACCTCTGGTTACGACCAGGTGAAGACTTGGTAGCGGAAGCCGGTGGCCTACATAAATTTATGAACTGGGACAAGGGGATTCTAACTGACTCGGGCGGTTTCCAAGTCTTCTCCCTCAGCGACATGCGTAAAATCACGGAGGAAGGGGTCCACTTCCGCAACCATATTAATGGAGAGAAACTCTTCCTGTCGCCTGAAAAGGCCATTCACATTGAAAACCAATTAGGTGCCGACATTATCATGAGTTTTGACGAGTGTCCACCTTTTGACCAGTCTTATGACTATGTCAAACGCTCAATCGAACGGACGACGCGTTGGGCTGAGCGAGGCTTACGGGCTCACCAACGCCCACATGATCAAGCCCTCTTTGGTATCTTGCAAGGGGCAGGCTACAAAGATTTACGCCTAGCCCATGCTCAAGATATGATTGCCATGGACTTCCCAGGTTATTCGATTGGAGGCCTGTCAGTTGGGGAATCCAAGGAAGAGATGAATGAAGTCCTAGATTACTTGACACCCGTTATGCCTAAGCACAAGCCACGTTATCTGATGGGAGTTGGCTCACCTGACTCGCTGATTGATGGCGTCATTCGTGGGGTGGATATGTTTGACTGTGTCTTGGCCACACGGATTGCCCGCAATGGGACCTGTATGACTAGCCAAGGACGTCTAGTAGTCAAGAATGCTCAGTATGCCCGCGACTTCCGTCCAATCGACGAGAAGTGCGATTGCTACACCTGCAAGCACTACAGCCGTGCTTACATTCGCCATTTGATTAAGTGTGATGAGATTTTTGGCCTACGTCTGGCTTCCATTCATAACGTCCACTTCTTGCTCAATCTCATGAAGCAAGTCCGCTACCACATTGAAAATGACTCTCTCTTAGACTTCCGCCAAGCCTTCTTCGAAGAATACGGTTATAGCAAGGCCAATGCGCGTAATTTCTAGAAACTGCTAGCAATTTATAGCAGAGTCTGATAAAGTATAGATTATAGAACACAATAAGGAGTGACAAAAATGGATTTACTAGTTAGTGTATTACCCTTTGTCTTAATCATGGGGGTTATGTACTTCTTCATGATTCGCCCACAACAACGCCAAGCTCAAGAAAAGCAACAAATGTTGCAGGGCCCTCAAAAAGGGGATGCCATTGTAACAATCGGTGGCTTACACGGGGTTGTTGAAGAAGTCGACTTGGCTAACCGTCTGGTTGTCTTAGACTGCGAAGGCATTTACTTAACCTACGAATTAAGCGCTGTTGCCACTGTTAAACAAGGCGAACGCGTACGTCCTTCAGTAGCTGACTTAGAACCAAAAGAAGAAGTAAGCAATGAAGAAGCCTAAGTCCTAGGCTCAAGCTGAGACTCTGTCTCAGCTTTTTTAGTACCTATCATAAGAAAGGTAGGGGAGAAGTGACTAGAATGTTCGTCTTTTTGCTGACTTTATCAACAAGACAAGAAGCCTAGTAGAATAAGGATTTTGCTGCTCATTTTTGAGCCAAAGCATAACATTCAAATGGAATTTTGATTTTTTAGAGCAAGTGACTAGAGTCAAAGGGGGCAGATAGGCTATAATATAAGAGATACTAGACCCCTAAGACACCAAATCAAGGGGACAAAGGATGTGACCTATGAAAGCCTTTATTCGTTATATGGTCAAGCGCCTAGCCTACATGCTCTTGACGCTTTTTATTATTGTAACTGTCACTTTCTTCTTAATGAAACTCCTGCCAGGGACGCCATTTTCCAATGAAGATCAGTTGACTGCTGCCCAAATTCAAACCCTCAACGCTAAGTATGGCCTGGACCGCTAATTTGGGTTCAATATGGGCGTTACTTGCTCAATATTCTCAAGGGAGACCTAGGGGTGTCCTTCCAATTTAACAATACGCCAGTTTCACAGCTTATTATTGACCGGGCGGGTCCTTCTATGCAATTGGGCTTACAGGCTATGTTACTGGGGACTGTGCTGGGGACTTTCCTAGGTGTCATTTCGGCAGTCTACCAGAATACCTGGATTGACCGTTTTACTTCGGTCTTTGCCATTGCGGGCCGTTCAGTCCCAAGCTTTGTCTTCGCCGTTGTCTTGCAATTTCTCTTTGCCGTGGTCTTAGCTTGGTTCCCGATTGCCTTCTGGCGTGATGGCTTTGCCTCAACCGTTCTGCCAACCATTGCCTTATCCTTGTCACCGATGGCGGATGCGGCCCGTTTTGTCCGGACGGAGATGATTGAAGTCCTCAATGCGGATTATATTGAACTGGCTCGGGCCAAAGGCTTCAGCCGCTTCTATGTGGTGATGCGCCATGCCTTACGCAATGCTATCATCCCACTCCTGTCTATTATTGGGCCTATGACGGCTGGCTTGATGACAGGTTCCCTGGTAGTGGAAAATATCTTCTCCATTCCAGGTATCGGTGAACAATTCACCAAGTCGATTATGGTGAACGACTTCCCAACCATTATGGGGGTTACCATTCTCTATTCCACCTTGTTAGTGGTAATGATCTTAATTTCTGACATAGTCAATGGGTTAATTGATCCACGACTCCGTCTGACCGGAGGTGCCTAAGATGCAACATGAATTAGCTAAGTCTTCCTATAATGAGGCTTTACTAGCTCAAGCAGGGGACCTAACCGCGCAAAAACTGCAACTGGCTAAGCGTGACTGTGGTCGCCAAGATGCCATGAGTGATGTGCCAGCCTTGAGTTTCTGGCAGGATTCATGCGCCGTTTGCGACACAATAAAGCGACTATGGTTTCCTTAGTTATTATTCTGGTCTTTATGTCTTGGCCATTCTGGCTCCTTGGATTGCGCCTTACTCACCAAACGGCTCAGAATCCATCCTATGCCAATTTGCCACCTAAGATTCCAGGACTAGAAGGTTTATCCTGGTTTAATGGCTATGGGGCCAACCGAGTGGAAAATTGGTCGATCGTTACCTAGCCGCCAAAGTACCGGCAGGTACCTACTATTTTTAGGAACTGACGCTCTAGGCCGTCGACTTGCTGTCGCAGTATCCTCTACGGGACACGCATTTCCCTCTTGATTGCCTTTGTGGCGTGACCATTAACCTAGTATTTGGTGTCATTTATGGCCTGGTTTCTGGTTGGTTTGGGGGTAAAATCGATACCCTCATGCAACGGATTTTAGAAATCCTATCAGGGATTCCTAACGTAGTCATCGTCATCCTCATGCTCTTGGTGCTCCAACCAGGGATTGTGTCCATTATTATCACCATTGCCTTGACCGGTTTGGATTTCCATGTCTCGTGTGGTGCGGGCTCAAACTATTCGTATCAAGCGGCAGAATATGTCTTAGCGACTCGTGTCTTTCGAGGCAATCAACCTTAAAATTATGTTCCGTCACATTTTGCCTAATATGCTAGGCCTGATTATTGTCCAAGTTATGTTTGCCTTGCCAGCAGCTATCTTCTTCGAAGCCTTCCTAAGCTTTATTGGGATTGGGATTCCGGCGCCAGCAGCTAGTCTGGGGACCTTAATTAATGATGGTTACAAGACCTTCCGTTTCTTGCCACACTTAATGTGGTATCCGACGAGTGTCATTTCGATCCTGATGCTAGCCTTCAACCTTTTTGGCGGACGGCCTGCGTGACGCCTTCGACCTAAAATGAAAAGAGTAGGTGACTTTATGACAGAACGTGTCTTAAGCATCGAGAATTTACAGGTTCAATTCAAAACCTATGCAGGGAACTGTCCAAGCCATTCGAGGCGTGGACTTTCAACTCCACAAAGGTGAAACTTTAGCCATTGTAGGGGGAATCAGGTTCTGGTAAAACGGTGACTTCCCGTGCCATTATGCGCCTATTGAGCCAGAGTGCCACCATTAACGAGGCAAGATTGATTTTTATGGGTCAAGACTCTCCGCAACTTAGCGATAAGCAAATGGAAAAAAATCCGTGGCTCGCAGATTGCCATGATTTTCCAGGATCCCATGACTTCGCTTAACCCAACCCTAACCATTGGACGTCAATTGGTGGAAGTCATCATCAAACATCGCAAGTTTTCGCGTGCAGAAGCAGTCGCGGAAGCCTGCAACTTACTCAGTCTCTGCGGAATTAAGGATCCTGAGCAACGCCTTAAGGATTACCCAAGTCAATTCTCAGGTGGTCAACGTCAACGGATTGTCATTGCCATCGCCTTGGCAGGGGACCCAGAAATTTTGATTGCCGATGAACCAACGACCGCCTTAGACGTTACAGTTCAAGCACAAATTATTGAGCTCTTGCAAGATATTCAGCGTCAGAAGGGCATGGCTATTATCTTCATTACCCACGATTTAGGGGTGGTAGCCAATATCGCAGACCGCGTGGCGGTTATGTATGCGGGTCGACTAGTCGAAATTGGGCCGGTGGATGAAGTTTACTATAATCCACAACATCCTTACACCTGGGGACTTTTGTCAGCGACGCCGACCTTGACCTCGTCAGGTCCGCTATATGCCATTCCGGGAACCCCGCCTAACTTGCTCAATCCACCAAAAGGCGATGCCTTTGCCTGCCGTAATGAGTATGCCCTGGATATTGATTTTGAATTGCAGCCTCCAATGTTTGAGGTTAATCCGGGCCACTATGCCGCAACTTGGCTCTTGCATCCAGAGGCCCCTAAAAGTGACACCACCGGCTAGCATTCAAGAACGCTATGCCTACTATCAAGCTAAGAAGGAGGCTGAATCATGACACAAGCTCTAATTGAAGTGCGCAACCTCAAGCAGTATTATCATCAGGACCATACAGTCGTTAAGGCCGTAGACGATGTTAGCTTCACCGTTCAAGCGGGTGAGACCTTTGGTTTAGTAGGGGAATCAGGGAGTGGTAAATCAACCATTGGCCCGTGCCATTGTCAACCTCTATCAGCCAACTGATGGCCAGATTCTTTACCAGGGGAAGGCTTTAAGCGACTTATCAAAGGGAGAGCGACTGGATTATAACAAGGACGTTCAAATGATTTTCCAAGATCCTTATGCTTCCTTAAATCCTCGTATGAAGGTCCAAGATATTGTAGCTGAAGGTATGGAAGTCCATGGCTTGGTAGCCTCCAAGTCAGAGCGAGATGCCAAAGTGGCGGAGCTCCTGGCTTCAGTCGGTTTGTCACCCTGAACATGCCTTGCGCTATCCGCATGAATTTTCGGGCGGCCAACGCCAACGGATTGGGATTGCGCGTGCCTTGGCGGTTGAACCCAAGTTTATTGTCTGCGATGAACCTATCTCAGCCTTGGATGTCTCCATCCAAGCCCAAATCATTAACCTATTGCAAGGCTTGCAAGAAGAGCGAGAGCTGACCTATCTCTTTATCGCCCATAACTTGGCCATGGTTAAATACTTTTAGTGACCGTATTGGCATGATGTATCGAGGGTCGCATGGTGGAATTAGCAACTGCTGAAGCGCTCATGAGCACCGTTACATCCTTATACTCAGAGCCTACTGTCAGCTATTCCTTGCCAGACCCAGATCAGGACCGTCAGCGTCAACGGATTGTCTATCAGCCAAGTCAAGCTGAACTAGAGGCGCCTCATGATTGGGTGCAAGCGCAAGAACAGCATTGGGTTATGAAAGCCAAAGCCTAATAAACTAGCATAAACCTTCTTCCTGTATCAGGAGGAGGTCTTTTGTAACTTCAATTAGATTGTGAAGAGTAACCCTCAAAAGCGCGTGATTTTAATAAGTCCATGTGAAGTAAAAATTCACTAACTGAAAATATTAGTTGGAAAGATGCCCAGAAAACACATGCTGTTTCGCTATTATAAGGCAATTTTGAAACAGATATTTAAGTGTAGTATTACAGTTCAAACCTTAATGTATCCACTTTCTGACGAAAAGTAACCGTTTTTCTTGGATAAAAAGGCCCTATATATTGTATCATTCACAAAAAACGGACAATAGAGGTACTAAAGTGACTATTATCAAAGCCTTAGAGCTTGCATTTTGCTTGCCAAGAGTGGTAAATTTATAAGGTACAGTCTACTAGTAATACAGAAATTAAGTCTGTCTTGCTTGGTAGTAGTTAAAAAAAGAGAGGAAAGTGTACAAGTATGGCAAAAAAAGTTAAGATTGAAGACTTATTGCGTCCAGATAACTTTAACTTCGACATGGTCCAAGTCTTGAGCCCAGAAGGTAAAGTTGTCAACAAAGATTTATTACCAGATTTATCTGATGAAGAATTGGTTCAATTGATGGAAGATATGGTATGGTCCCGTATCTTACACGAACGTTCAACTGCTTTGAACCGTCAAGGACGTTTAGGCTTCTACGCTCCAACTTTTGGTCAAGAAGCATCACAATTAGGCTCTGTTGCAGCCCTCAAACCAGAAGACTACATCTTGCCTGGTTACCGTGATGTGCCTCAGCTCATCAAACACGGTTTACCACTTCACAAAAGGCTTTCTTATGGTCCCGTGGTCACGTAGAAGAGGAACAACTACCCAGTGACTTCAATGCTTATCACCACAAATCATCATCGGGGCACAATATGTGCAAGCCATGAGGGGAGTTGCTTTAGGGTCTTAAGAAGAACGGTAAAGAACGCAGTTCTTGCGACTTGGACTGGTGACGGTGGTTCTTCACAAGGGGACTTCTACGAAGGGATTAACTTCGCCGGCGCTTACAAGCACCCGGCCATCTTCTTCATCCAAAACAACGGTTGGGCGATTTCTACGCCACGTTCGCTCAATCTGCTGCGCCTACTTTGGCTCAAAAAAGCAGTTCTGCTGTGGGATCCAGGGATTCAAGTAGACAGGGATGGACATCTTAGCAGTTTATGCTGTAACCAAGGCTGCGCGTGACTACGCTGTAGCGAGGCAATGGTCAGTCCTCATCGAAACAATGTGCTACCGCTTCGGTCCACATACCTTATCAGGTGATGACCCAACCCGTTACCAACCAGACGGTGTTCAAGAAGAATGGCGTGCCAAAGATCCACTCATTCGTTTCCGTACTTACTTAGAATCAAAAGGTCTCTGGTCTCAAGAAAAAGAAGAAGCGGTTATCGAACGTACTAAGGAAGAAGTCAAGGAAGCCATCAAGTTAGCTGACCAAGCACCTAAACAAAAGATTTCTGACTTCTTGAAGAACATGTACGAAACACCAGACTTCATCACAGCAGAACAAATCAAGAAATTCGAAGCAAAGGAGAATAACTAATAATGGCTCAAAAAACGATGATTGAGGCTATCACAGAAGCGTTAGCCATTGAATTACGCAATGACGACCGTACCCTTATTTTTGGGGAAGACGTCGGCTTGAACGGGGGGGTATTCCGTGCCACTCAAGGTTTACAAGCAGAATTTGGTGAAGACCGCGTCTTCAACACTCCTTTAGCAGAATCTGGTATCGGTGGTATGGCCATCGGTTTGGCTTTGGAAGGTTTCCGTCCAATCCCTGAAATCCAATTCTTAGGCTTCGTATTCGAAGTAATGGACTCTGTTGTTGCTCAGCAGCTCGTACTCGTTACCGTCTTGGCGGTAGCCGCAACATGCCAATCACTTTCCGCGCACCATTCGGTGGTGGGGTTCACACGCCTGAATTGCACGCTGATAACTTGGAAGGTCTATTAGCTCAGTCTCCAGGTATCAAGGTCGTTATTCCTTCTGGTCCATACGATGCCAAAAGGCTTGCTCTTGTCATCTATGCGTGACAACGACCCAGTTATCTTCTTAGAGCACATGAAACTCTATCGTTCTTTCCGTGAGGAAGTGCTAGAAGCTGAATACACCATTCCTTTGAGGCAAAAGCTAATGTTGTGAAGGAAGGGAACCACGTTTCCATCATCACTTACGGGGCAATGGTTCGTGAAGCGGTTAAAGCGGCTGAAAAACTTGAAAAAGACGGGATCTCTGTTGAAATCCTTGACTTACGTACTGTGCAACCACTTGATATCGAAGCTATCGTTGCAACCACTGAGAAAACTGGTCGCGTCGTTGTGGTTCAAGAAGCACAACGTCAAGCAGGGGGTTGGCGCTCGCGTAATGGCTGAAATCACTGAACGTGCGGTGCTTTCGCTTAGAAGCACCAGTTGGTTTCGTTCGACACCTGACACCATCTTCCCATTCGGTCAAGCCGAACATGACTGGTTGCCAACCAACAGACATCGAAGAAAAAGTACGCAAGTATACAACTTCTAATATTCAGTTGAGGAAAGGAAGTAAATAACATGGCTTTTAAATTCAGATTGCCTGATATCGGTGAAGGGATTGCCGAAGGCAGAAATCGTAAAATGGGACGTCAAAGAGGCGACACCATTCAAAGAAGACGATACATTGGTGGAAATCAAAAACGACAAATCGGTTGAGGAAATTCCATCTCCAGTTACTGGTAAAATCTTAAAAATCTTGGTTCCAGAAGGAACTGTTGCGCGCGTAAGGGGACGTTTTAGTTGAAATCGACGCTCCTGGCCACGAAGACGATGGCGATGCGACACCGGTGCAGAAGCTGCACCAGCAGCTCCAGTGCGGAGGCTGCACCTGCGGCACCAGCAGAACCAGGTGCCCCAACAGGCGCTCCTGCAGGTGAAGGTAGCGTGTCTTAGCAATGCCATCAGTTCGTAAATTAGCTCGTGACAAGGGTGTTGACATTCGTTTAGTAACGCCTTCTGGTAAGAATTGGTCGCGTTGTGGACTGACGTCTTGGCCTTCAACGGCGAGCGGCACCAGTTATTGACGGCAAAGTAGCGACACCGGCTGAAGTAGCATAGCCAGTGGCGACCGTAACACCGAAAGCACAACCATATGTATCTGGTAAGGGTGAAGCTGAAACTCGTGAACCATTATCTCCAATGCGTAAAGCAATTTCTAAGGCAATGGTTAACTCTAAACACACTGCTCCTCACGTAACCCTCTTCGATGAAGTAGAAGTATCTGCTTTATGGGATCACCGTAAGAAGTTCAAAGACATTGCCGCTAACCGTGGTACTAAGTTAACCTTCTTGCCATACGTGGTAAAAAGCTTTAGTAGCAACTGTTAAGAGTTCCCAGTCCTCAATGCTTCTATTGACGACGCTAGCCAAGAAATTGTCTACAAGAACTACTACAACATCGGTATTGCAACTGACACTGAACGTGGCCTCTTCGTACCAAACGTCAAGGACGCTAACACTAAGTCAGTATTTGACATTGCAGATGAAATCAACGGCAAAAGGCGGCTTTAGCTCACGAAGGTAAGTTAACTGCTCAAGAGCATGAGCCAAGGGACTATACAATCTCTAACATTGGTTCTGCACGTGGTCAATGGTTCACACCAATCATTAACTACCCAGAAGTTGCTATCTTAGGGATGGGGACAATCAACGTTCAACCAGTGGTTAACGCTGAAGGCGAAATCGCTGTTGGCCGTATGTTGAAATTGTCCTGAGTTTCGACCACCGTATCGTCGATGGTGCCACTGCACAAAAATGCAATGAACGAATTGAAACGTTTATTGGCTGACCCAGAGTATTATTGATGGAAGGTTAAGGTGAAATAGATTATGGTAGTAGGAGATTTTCGCAATTGAACTCGACTACAGTCGTGATTGGTTCTAGCCCTGGTGGGTATGTAGCGACTATTCGTCTTTGCTCAACTCAGCCAAAAAGTTGCCATCATTGAAAAAAGACTACATCAGGGGACCTGCTTGAACGTAGGCTGTATCCTTCTAAGGCTTTTGATCAACGCAGCCACACCTACCACAATGCTAAACACGGTGACCACTTTGGGGTTATGCCAAAAGATATCACTGTGGACTCAAACGTGCCAAGAATGGAAAGACAAAAGAAGTTGTTGCTAAGTTAACCGGCAGGGATTCGCATGTTGCTTAAGAAGAACAAGGTAGAGATTATCGAAGGAAGCTTTCTTCGTAGATGACCATACTTTACGTGTTGTCAAAGAAGATTCAGCTCAAACTACAGCTTCAACAATGCCATCGTGGCAACTGGTAGTCGCCCTAATCAGAAATCAAAGCTTCAAGTACAGCGACCGCGTGATTGACTCTACTGGTGCTTTTGGCCCTAGACCACATTCCATCTTCTATGGTGGTAATCGGTGGGGAGTTACATCGGTTCAGAATTAGCAGGTGCTTTTCGCTAACTTCGGGACTAAGATTACAATCTTGGAAGGTTCTAACCAAATCATCCCAACTTTTGAAAAGACATGGTTAAATTAGTGGAAAATGAATTCGCTAAGAAGGGTGTAGACATCATCACCAACGCTATGGCTTTGAACTCAGAAGTAAAAGACAAGTCTGTTGTAGTTACTTATGAAGTAGGGGGCAAACAACACACCGTTGAAGCTGAATACTGCTTAGTAACAGTTGGTCGCCGTCCTAACACCGATAACTGCGGCTTGGAAGTTGCTGGGGTTATCGTGGGCGAACGTGGTTTGATCAACGTTGACAAACAAGGTCGCACTAACAAACCAAACATCTTCGCCATCGGTGACGCTGTTCCAGGTGCAGCTTTAGCCCACAAAGCAAGCTACGAAGCCAAGGTTGCTGCTGAAGCAATCGCTGGGCAAGCATCTGAAGTTGACTACGTGGCAATGCCGACAGTCTGCTTCACTGACCAGAATTATCTTCTGTAGGTTACACTGTAGACCAAGCCAAGGAAGCTGGTTTGAATGCTAAAGCTGTTAAATTCCCATTAGCTGGGAACGGTCGTGCCTTGTCCTTGAATGCAACTGAAGGTTTCGTACGTTTAGTTGTGGATAAGGAAGACAACACCATCTTAGGGGCACAAGTTGCAGGGGTTAACGCTTCTGACATCATCGCTGAATTGACCTTGGCGGTTGAAGGCGGCGTGAACGCTGAAGACATCGCTTTGACAATCCACTCACACCCATCCTTAGCTGAAACAGTTATGGATGCTGCTGAGTTGGCTTTAGGTCACCCAATTCACGTCTAATTAAGTTCCCAATATATCATATATGATATATTGGTCAGAGCCGGGGGAATCCTCGGCTCTTTTCTTAAATGGTTGTGAAAGGGCTTATCTGCTTGGAATAGCGCCTTTTTTATGCAAAAAAGTAGCGGATTCATAGCCTAAAAGCTTGTAATTGATTTGTAATAGATGTATAATGAGTGTAACGAGATTCGAGAATCCACTCAAGGGGGAAACGATGATGAGATCATTCAAAAAAATAATCGCGACCTTACTATTATTTGCGACTATTCTAGTGCCGTCTTTTACGGCTCATGCAGAGAGCTTGAACGCTATCTTAAAATACAGTATCTACGATTTATATAGTGGACAGTTTATTCAAGAAGTTAACTTCTTGACCCATTCATCTAAAGATGCTTCCATCATTCAAACGGTGGAGTGGTTTAATGAACGGGGCATTATGATGGACCCAAAACGCTTCAACCTCAAGGTATCCAGTTATTTAACAGAATACTCAACTTCTAAAGGTAACCTGTCAGCCTATACAGCAGATATTATGGTTTTACACAACAGAAGCTGAAGTTCTGAAGAACTTGGGGATTAAGGCTGAGACAGAACCTGGTATTCGCAATGTCATTGAATTGCCTCTTTATGAGCCAGAACGCCAAATACGTGAAGCCTGGGAGAATGCGAACAATTCTGTACCAACAGCTATTACTCCAAATGCTCCAGCTCTTGAAACAAGTAGTGAGAGTAGTGCAGCACCTAGTGCTAACACCACGACTCCTAGCCAAAATAGTGCCTCTAGCACTAGTCAAGCCGGCACTAATGAAATTAACAAGCCTGTAGCGGTTGATAAAGCAAGTAGCAACGAAACAAGTGCTAAGCCAAATGAAAATAGCCCAGACAATACGACAAGCCAAAATCCTACCTCAAGTGTTGCATCGACAGCAGCAAAACCTGATGAAAGCAACAAACCGATTAACAATCAGAATGCGACTGATAATAAAGTAGCGACTAATCAACAAAAATAATAATACCAATCAAAAGCGCTAACAAGTACGCTAATAATCAACAGAGTGACAGTTAATAAAAGCAACAAACAATAACGGCCAGTCTGAATCCGCTCTGAAGCTTCTCAAGCACCTGTTGTTCAGAAAAAGCCTTACCTAAGACAGGGGAAGAGTCCAGCTTTGGTTGGTTACTAGCTCTAGTCTTGGTAATTGCTGGTGTAGCTCTTCTGTTCGGTTATAAGAAAACACGAAAGCAATAGAAAGAAAGCTCCCTTTTTAGGGGGCTTTTTGACTGTTAATTGACACTGGTCGGCTTTAAGGGTATACTAGTAGCAATTTAGGGGCAAAATCCGAATTTTTAAGGAAATCCCGTGAGGTTTCCAAGGTGCTCAGGCAAGCTTAGACTTGGCCATGTCGACGATTTTGTCTAGATGGAGAAGTGACTATGAAACGACGTGTTTTATTCGATGCTAGCCAAATCAATCGCATAGCTGACCCGCATGGCTCATGAAATCAATGAGCGGACCGATATTCATCAAGTGGTCTTGGTTGGTATTAAGACTCGAGGGCCAATCTGGCTGATCTGCCTGCAAGAGAAACTAGCCACCATTACCCAGGTTCAAGTAGCCGTAGAACACATCGATATTCAATTCTATCAGGGATGATTTGGTTAAGAATCATGCTGATCCACAAATAAAACATCTTTCTTTTTACTCACAATTTAACTGACAAGACTGTGGTCATTGTGGATGATGTACTTTATACAGGCCGTACTGTGCGATGCCGTTATGGATGCCATCCTCGACGTTAGCCGATCCCCAGGTCATTCGTTTGGCCATTATGGTGGACCGCGGCCACCGCGAGCTTCCCATTCGGGCAGACTTTATTGGTAAGAACATTCCCACTGCGCAAGAGGAGAATGTCCATGTCTGTTTGCAAGAAGTGGATGGGACTGAAGAAATTCTACTCACTTAAGATTTGACTTTTTAAGCTAGTCCAGAGAGGCTATCAAGAGGAAAACTTAAGGGTCTTGTTAGGCGATAATAAGACGCTCATAAGTCAACCACCTGATAGCTCGGACTATTAGGTGGTTTTTTCTTATAGTTTGATAGCATGATAAGGAGGAGACGTATGCGAAACTTAGTAAAGATGTCAGATTTAAGCAATGAGGAGGTCTATGGCCTGATTGAGAGAGCCTTAGAGCTCAAGGCAGGAGCCAGTCCCATTCATCGGCCGGATTTAATTGCCGCCAATCTTTTCTTCGAAAACTCAACGCGGACCAAGCACAGTTTTGAGGTGGCTCAAATGAAGTTAGGCTTGCAGGTCCTGAATTTTGATGCGTCTACATCCTCTCTTAACAAGGGTGAGACCCTCTATGATACCTGTAAGACGCTTGAAGCGATTGGCTGCAACATCTTGGTCATTCGCCATAGCCAAGAAGCTTACTATCAGGAACTAGAAGACTTGGCCATTCCGGTCATCAGTGGCGGCGATGGCAGTGGGGAACATCCTAGCCAGTGCTTGCTGGATTTGATGACCCTCTATGAAGAATTTGGCCATATGAAGGGACTTGGAGCTAGTGATAGCAGGTGATATCAAGAATTCATGGGTGGCCCGAAGCAACTATCACATGCTGACCCGATTGGGGGGCCAAGGTTCAATTTGTGGGACCTCAAGTCTTTGCAGACCCGACTTTGGGACAAATGGTCGACTTCGACCAGGTCATTGGCCATGTTGATGCCATGCTATTACGCGTCCAATTTGAACGCCATCAGGAGCAAGTGGCCTTAAGCCAGGCCGACTATCATGCCCGTTATGGCCTAACGCCGACTCGCTACCGAGCCCTCAAGCCACAGGCCATTGTCATGCATCCGGCACCAGTCAACCGGGACATGGAGATTGCCTCTGAGTTGGTGGAAGCTCCTCAATCTCGCATTTTCACCCAGATGACCAATGGCCGTTATATGCGCAAGCCATTCTGGAGAAACTGATTGCCGATAACGCCCTCTAACAAGATAGAAAGGAAGTCACATCATGCTATTACTCAAAAACGGTCGTCGTCTGGTCAAGGGGCATTTAGAGCCTGTCGAAATTCTGATTGATGGAGACAAAATTTTAGCCATGGACAAGGAACTCAATGCCAGTTCGGATCAAACATTTGACCTTAAAAGTAAACTCCTAGCACCGGGTTTTATTGATGTCCATGTCCACTGGCGGGAACCAGGATTTGAATACAGGAAAACTATCTACCATGCTTCCAGAGCGGTTGCACGCGGTGGCTTCACCACAGCCATGCCCATGCCCAACCTCAATCCAGTTCTCGATTCCTATGAGCACCTCAAGCCTCAGCTAGACATTATTGCACGCGATTCGGTTATTAGGGCCATTCCTTACGGTGCCATTACCAAAGGGGAGCTAGGGGAGGACTATGCTCAGTTTGACGAGTTAGCTCAACATGTTTTTGCCTTCAGTGATGATGGGCGTGGGGTCCAAAATGCTAATATGATGTATGAATCCATGTGTGTGGCCGCCCGCCTTAACAAAGCCATTGTGGCCCATTGCGAGGACAATTCCCTAATTCGGGGTGGCTGCATGCACTGTGGCTGCCGCAGTCGGGAACTAGGTCTGCCAGGTATTCCATCTGTCTGCGAATCGGTTCAGATTGCCCGCGACATTCTCTTGGCTGAAGCGGCAGGCTGTCACTATCATGTCTGCCATGTGTCGACCAAGGAATCCGTTCGCCTTGTTCGTGAGGCAAAGGCCAACGGTATTAAGGTGACTTGCGAAGTCTGCCCCCATCATTTACTGAGTGACGAGGACGACATTCCTCACAACCATGGTTTCTGGAAAATGAATCCACCCCTGCGCGCAGCTGAGGATCGCCGAGCCCTAATTGCTGGCCTCTTAGATGGGACCATCGACATTATCGCTACTGACCATGCGCCACACGCTCTGTATGAGAAAGACTTGCCAATGCAGGAGGCGGCCTTTGGTATTGTAGGGTCTGAGACAGCCTTTAGCAAGCTCTATACCCACTTTGTCAAGCCGGGCATTATGTCCCTAGATTTTCTCTTGGACAAGATGTCGACTAATGTGGCTAAAATTTTTGACCTACCTTATGGAACCCTAGCCGTTGGGCAGCCTGCTGATTTAGTCGTTATCGATTTAGACAAGGTAGCAAGTATCCAACCTGAGAACTTCTTATCCAAAGGGCGTAACACGCCATACGCCGGTCAAGAAGTTTATGGTTGGCCTATCCTGACTATTAGCCAAGGACGCATCGCCTATCAAGATACCGCATTTTTTGCCTAAAAGCCTAGTAAAACAAGGAGCGAGCATATGTATAGATATGATAAACAGCTGATTCTAGAAGATGGAACCATCTACAAGGGCTATGGCTTTGGTGCTGACCGGGCTATGTTAGGGGAAGTCGTCTTCAATACCGCCATGACAGGCTACCAAGAAACACTATCAGACCCTTCCTATAACGGTCAAATTGTCACCTTTACCTATCCCTTAATTGGTAATTATGGCATTAACCGAGATGACTTTGAGACCATTAATCCCTCTATCAAGGGCCTAGTAGTCCGCGAAGTCTGCCAAAAGCCTTCCAACTTCCGTAGCCAAATGTCCTTAGATCAAGCGCTCAAAGAATTAGATATCCCAGGAATTTGGGGCATTGATACCCGCAGTCTGACTCGAAAAATTCGCCAATATGGGACGATTAAAGGTATCATTACTGACCTGTCTCAAGATCCAGAACAAGTATTAGAGCAGCTTAGAAAGACTGAACTGGCTAGGGACCAAATTGCCCAAGTGTCGACTTCTAAGGCCTTCCTGTCGTCAGGAACGGGCTATCGAGTGGTTCTGGTTGATTTAGGCATGAAGTCAGGTATTCTGCGTGAGCTTAATGAGCGTAACTGCGACATTGTCGTGGTGCCTCATAATATTAGCGCTCAGGAAGTTTTACGGCTTCAACCTGATGGCGTCATGCTCTCTAATGGACCTGGCGACCCTGAGGATGTGCCAGAGACTATTGCCATGATTGGCCAAATCATGGACAAGCTACCAATTTTTGGTATTTGCATGGGTCATCAACTGATTAGTTTGGCAGCAGGAGCCAAGACCTATAAGCTCAAATTTGGCCATCGTGGGGCCAACCATCCAGTCAAAAATCTATTGACAGGCAAGGTAGACTTGACTTCGCAAAACCATGGTTACAGTGTAGATATTGACTCATTGGCAGATACAGACCTAGAATTAACTCATTTGTCAGTCAATGACTCCACCTGCGAAGGCGTTCAACATAAATTCTATCCAGTTTTCTCAGTTCAATATCATCCCGAAGCATCGCCAGGACCTCATGATCCTAATTATCTCTTTGATCAGTTTATTGAGAATATGAAAGCCTTCCAAGCTCAGTCTCGTCACCACAAGTAAAGGAGTCGAATTATGCCAAAACGTCAAGATATTCAAACAATTCTGGTTATTGGGTCAGGTCCCATTACAATTGGACAGGCAGCAGAATTCGATTATGCCGGGACTCAGGCTTGCCTATCCTTGAAGGAAGAGGGCTACCAAGTTATCCTAGTTAACTCCAATCCGGCCACCATTATGACCGACCGTCAGATTGCCGACAAGGTTTATATGGAGCCACTCACATTAGAATTTGTCAGCAAAATCATCCGTAAGGAACGACCAGATGCCTTGCTGCCAACCCTCGGCGGCCAAGTTGGGCTTAACCTAGCCGTTCAATTGCATCGCCAGGGAGTCTTGGACCAATACGGTGTCGAATTACTAGGAACCAAACTAGCCTCCATCGAGCAAGCGGAAGACCGCCAGCTCTTCCGTCAGCTCATGCAGGAATTGGGGGAGCCGGTGCCTGAATCAGAAATTGTCACCAACTTAGATCAAGCTCGAGATTTTGTAGCGCAAATTGGCTATCCAGTTATTGTCCGTCCAGCCTTTACTATGGGGGGGACTGGTGGCGGTATTTGTTATAATGATCAGGATTTAGATGAAATAGTTTCTTCAGGTCTCCATTATTCGCCCGTAACCCAATGTTTGCTAGAAAAATCCATCGCAGGTTACAAGGAAATCGAGTATGAAGTCATGCGTGATGCCAATGATACTGCCATTGTCGTCTGCAACATGGAAAACATTGATCCTGTAGGTATTCATACCGGTGACTCGGTCGTGGTGGCCCCATCGCAAACGCTGACTGACCGCGAGTATCACATGTTGCGCGATGTGTCCCTTAAGATTATTCGCGCCCTCAAGATAGAAGGGGGCTGTAATGTCCAATTAGCCTTGGACCCAGATTCCTTTAACTACTATATCATTGAAGTGAACCCGCGCGTGTCCCGCTCTTCGGCCTTAGCGTCTAAGGCGACTGGTTACCCAATTGCTAAGATTGCCGCTAAAATTGCGGTCGGCTTAAGACTTGATGAAATCCTCAATCCCGTCACCCAGAATTCTTATGCCTGCTTCGAACCCAGCCTAGACTATGTGGTCAGCAAGATTCCACGTTTCCCTTTTGATAAATTCGAACGTGCCGACCGTAAGTTAGGCACTCAAATGAAGGCAACGGGTGAGGTTATGGCCATGGGGCGGACCTATGAGGAATCTTTACTGAAGGCCATCCGCTCACTTGAATACGGCGTCCACCATTTGGGCCTGCCTAATGGCGATAGCTTTAGTTTGGAAGAAATCATGGAAAAGGTCCAAGCGGGTAGTGATGAACGTCTCTTCTTTATTGGCGAAGCCCTGAGACGGGGCGTCAGCCTTGATCAGATTCATGACATGACCAAAATAGACCGCTTCTTCCTAGATAAGATGCAGCATATTATTGATTTGGAACATGAGCTAAAGGCCCATCCGCATGACCTCAATCTCTTAGCTTATGCCAAACGTTACGGTTTCTCTGACAAAATCATTGCCCACCGTTGGCAAACTACTGAGGCAGCAGTTTATCAGTTACGTCAAGAAGCGGGCATCACACCTGTCTTCAAGATGGTGGATACCTGTGCGGCAGAATTCGAGTCTTCAACTCCTTATTTCTATTCCAGCTATGAAGCAGAGAATGAATCTATCGTGACGGACAAACCTAAAATCGTGGTGCTAGGCTCTGGCCCAATCCGTATCGGTCAAGGGGTAGAATTTGACTACGCGACTGTCCATGCTGTTCTAGCTATTAAGGCAGCAGGTTACGAAGCCATTATTATCAACAACAACCCAGAGACCGTCTCAACCGACTTCACCATTTCTGACAAACTCTACTTTGAACCGCTAACTGAAGAAGATGTCATGGCGATCTTGAATCACGAGCGCCTTTCTGGGTGTGGTCGTGCAATTTGGCGGTCAGACGGCCATTAACCTAGCCGATAAACTACGAAGACATGGGGTCAAAATCCTTGGAACTAGCCTGGAAGAAATTGACAAGGCTGAAAACCGCGATAAGTTTGAGCAACTCTTGCATGAATTAGGTATTCCACAACCTTTAGGTAAGACAGCCTCAGATACGGAAACAGCCGTTGCTAATGCGGCGTCCATTGGCTATCCAGTCTTAGTACGACCTTCCTATGTCTTGGGCGGTCGCGCCATGGAAATCGTCTATGAAGAAGCTGATTTACGACGCTATATGGAAACAGCCGTGCGGGTGTCACCAGAACATCCTGTCCTAACAGACCGTTATCTCATCGGTCAAGAAATCGAAGTCGATGCCATTTGTGATGGTCAAACCGTGGTTATTCCAGGCATTATGGAACATATTGAGCGTGCAGGGGTCCATTCAGGTGACTCCATCGCCGTTTACCCACCTCAGACCTTAAGTCAGGCTCAGCAGGAGCAGCTAGTCGACTATACCATTCGTCTGGCTAAGAGCCTTAAGATCGTGGGCTTACTTAATATCCAGTATGTACTTAGCAAGGGCGAACTCTACGTCTTGGAAGTTAATCCGCGCAGTTCACGGACCGTCCCATTCCTCAGCAAGATTACAGGCGTCCCTATGGCACAATTAGCCATGCAAGCTATTTTAGGCCAATCCCTAGGTGATCTAGGCTACCAGACTGGCTTGCTGCCTGAACCGTCTGCTGTTTACACCAAGGTGCCAGTCTTTAGCTTCCAAAAACTCAAGGATGTTGATACTGCCTTAGGGCCAGAAATGAAGTCAACCGGGGAAGTTATGGGTAGCGACTTAACCTTGGAAAAATCCCTCTACAAAGGGCTAGTAGCCGCTGGCATCCAGGTCAAGGATCAAGGGACCATCCTCTTCACAGTGGCTAACGAAGACAAGGCCGAGGCCTTAGAGTTGGCACGTCGCTTTAGTGACTTGGGTTTCAATCTCTTGGCCACCCCAGGAACTGCTGATTACCTAAGTCAGGCAGGACTTAAAGTAGCTTCTGTGAGCAAAATCGGTAGATCAGGATCACAATGTCTTAGATGCCATCTATCAAGGTCAAGTAGACCTAGTCATTAACACCACTTCTAAGGATAAAGATGTCACCAAGGATGGCTTCAAGATTCGCCGGGTAGCCAGTGAGCAAGAAATTGTCTGCTTCACCTCTTTAGATACGAGTATGGCCCTCTTGAAGGTGCTAGAATCCACCTCTTTCCATATCACGCCTTTGGCCTAGTCGGACTTGATCCTTAAGGAGGAACTATGAATCAAAGATATTCTGGCGATGTCATCGTCGCACTAGACTTCAAAAATTTAGAAGAAAGCTTGGCATTTTTAGCGCCCTTTAGTGGCCACGACCAGCTCTATGTTAAGGTTGGGATGGAACTCTATCTACAAAATGGGCCACAAGTCTTATCTGCTCTCAAGGAAAGAGGGCATCGCATCTTCTTAGACCTTAAGCTACATGACATTCCCAATACAGTTTATGGAGCAAGCAAAGGTTTGGCTCAGTTCAAAGTGGACATGCTCAATTTTCATGCTGCGGGGGGCAAGGAAATGCTGGAGGCTGCCAAGCAAGGCTTAATTGATGGAGGCAGCCCTGAAACTTTAGCCATCGCTGTAACCCAGTTAACCTCTACCTCTCAAGAACAAATGCAGGCCGAACAATTGATTCCAGTAGACCTAGTGACCAGTGTCCGTCATTACGCGCAGTTGACCAAGGAAGCGGGTTTGGATGGAGTCGTAGCCTCAGTACATGAAGCACCCCATATTCGGGAGGTTTGTGGTCAGGACTTTGCCATTGTCACGCCAGGTATACGCTTGGTAGGTGGTCATAGTCAGGATCAAAAGCGAATTGCTACACCGGAAGTTGCCCGACAACTAGGCTCAAGCCATATTGTGGTTGGTCGGCCGATTACGCTGGCTAGTGACCCGGTCGCCGTATATGATGGCATTTGTCAGAGCTTTTGAAGTAAGAAATAGGAGGATTTTTCATGACCAGTGCAAAAGAAATTGCCCAAGAATTATTAGCTATTAAAGCGGTCATGCCTTACAGCCCCACCAGTACTTTACATGGACATCAGGTATTCAATCGCCAATCTATTGTGACAATCGCCTGACCATGTCCTATCCGTCAGTCCGTCGTAAGATTGCCCAGTCTTTAAGTCAGGTGATTAAGGAACATTATCCTCAGGTCCAAGTAGTGGCGGGGACAGCAACCTTCTGGTATTCCCCACGCGGCTTGGGTCAGCGATTTCTGCTGGACTTGCCCATGGTTTATGTACAGGGACTCCGCTAGAAGCACGGTAAGACCAACCAGATTGAAGGGCATCTGGACGCCGGGGAGCCAAGTGGTCATAGTGGAAGATTTGATCTCGACTGGCTTATCCTCGCTCAAGGTGGCTCAAGCCTTAAAGATGCAGGCTGTCAAGTTCTAGGGGTTGTTGCCATCTTCTCTATGAGTTGACAAAAGGCTCAGAGGCCTTTGCTGAAGCGAGATAAGCTACCATACCCTAACTAATTATGACGCCTTAATCGAGGCGTACGCTGGAACAGACTCAATATATCGAACAAAGAAAGACGTGGCTTCGCTCTTGAATGGCGCCACACCTTAGGGAAATTAAACTTACATAAAAAAGTAGGGTTGCAAATCAACTCTGCTTTTTACTATGATAGGAAAGCTATATAAAATTCAGTATATTAAGCCTTTAATAATCTAGTGACTAGACAAATTGATGATAAATTATAGTCTGTAAGCGTTGACGATGAAGTTTACCTTTTATTTTTTGGCCAAAATAGGGTATGATAATAGTTAGAGTGTTTTGAATGGAGGAACGTGTATGACACAGTTTGAATACCCTCTGAACCCTGATTGGACGACAGAGGAAATTATCACGGTCGTCGACTTTCTATCAGGGGTAGAGATCGGTCTACCAAAGGTGAGGTCAAACTCAATTCTCTGTGGCCACGTTATCAAGCATTCAAGCAAATAGTGACCAGTATTGGCGAAGAAAAGCGACTAGATCGAGCTTTCCAGTCAGCTAGTGGTTATTCTATCTACCAGGTCGTTCGGCAAATGAAGTCTCTCAAGGATTCCTCAGCGAACAACCCCGTAGTGCGTATCAACATAGGAGGTTCAAATGGAAGATTTTAAGACAGTTCATGCCCATGTCTTGGTCTGGCTAGAAGAAAGTAGCTGAGAATTTACGGCAATCCTCAAAACGATCCTTCAAGTGGATCAGAAAACAGGGGCTGCGACTTGGTTACGGAAATGGATAAGGCGACAGAGGGCTACTTTGTTGATAAAGATTACCAGTCATTTCCCAGACCATCGCATCATTGGTGAGAAGGCATGAGTCAGGGAACGGAAGATTTGGCCGGTATTGTATGGGTCATTGATCCAATCGATGGGCACCCTTAACTTCGTTAAGCAGAAAGAAATAACTTTGGGCATTTCTGATTGGGATTTTTCCAAGATGGTAAGCCATTAGTGGGTTATATTTACGATGTCATGAAACATGACCTTTATGCCGGGGATTGTAGGGCAAGGTGCTACCCTTCAACGGCCAACCCTGGTGCCACTTAAGATTGACCGCCTGCAAGATTCTCTAGCAGTAGGGAACGTGGCCATGTTTACCCAAAACCGTTGCAATAGCCAACGTCTCTTAGAAAATGTCTTGGGTGTTCGGGCGCACGGTTCTGCTGCGCTTGAAGTTATCGAAGTCATTCGTGGTGAAGCGGCAGTTTACTTGAGTTTCAATTTAAGTCCTTGGGACTTTGCAGCTGGATGGGCCATCTGTGAGGCTATGGGCTTCAAGGCAACTAAGCCTGACGGCTCTCAACTATCCATTTTATCAGCCAGTCCTATTATTTTCGCGCATGACACTGTCCATGAAGAAGTCATCCGCGTTTTAGCAGAAAAAAAAGATCAGTTAGGAGAAATTAATGAATACGCGTAAGGATATCCGAAATATTGCTATTATTGCCCACGTCGACCACGGTAAAACCACACTGGTTGACGAGTTGCTCAAACAGTCCAACACCCTCGATGAGCGTGCTAAATTAGATGAGCGTGCCATGGACTCTAACGACATTGAAAAAGAACGTGGGATTACCATCTTGGCCAAAAACACTGCCGTAGATCTATAAGGGGACCCGTATCAACATCTTGGACACTCCCAGGTCACGCGGACTTTGGTGGCGAAGTAGAACGTATCATGAAAATGGTTGATGGAGTTATTCTGGTGGTGGATGCCTATGAAGGAACCATGCCACAAACTCGCTTTGTCTTGAAGAAAGCCTTAGAACAACACTTAGTACCGATTGTCGTAGTCAACAAGATTGACAAGCCTTCTGCTCGTCCAGAAGAAGTAGTAGATGAAGTCTTAGAGCTCTTCATCGAATTAGGGGCAGACGATGATCAATTGGAATTTCCAGTGGTCTACGCTTCAGCCCTTAACGGGACATCTAGCTTGTCTGATAATCCAGCGGATCAAGAGCCATCCATGGATGCCATCTTTGATGCTGTTATTGAACATGTGCCAGCGCCAGTTGATAACTCTGACCAACCATTACAATTCCAAGTTTCCCTCTTAGACTATAACGAATATGTGGGTCGTATCAGGATTGGTCGTATCTTCCGCGGGAAGATGAAAGTCGGCGACAACGTGACCCTTATGAAGGTTGACGGTACTAGTAAGAACTTCCGTATTACCAAGATGTTTGGTTTCTTTGGTTTAGACCGCGTGGAAATCAACGAAGCTAAGGCAGGGGACTTAATTGCCTTATCAGGTATGGAAGATATCTTCGTTGGAGAAACGGTAGCAGATGCTGCAAATCCTGAAGCTCTACCTATTCTTCACATTGATGAGCCTACCTTACAAATGACCTTCTTAACCAACAACTCACCATTTGCTGGTAAAGAAGGCAAGTATGTGACTTCCCGTAACCTCAAGACCGTCTCATGCAAGAATTGCAAACAGACGTATCCTTGCGTGTTGAGCCAACAGACTCACCAGATGCTTTTATCGTGTCTGGTCGTGGGGAATTACACTTGGCTATCTTGATTGAGAACATGCGTCGTCAAGGTTATGAGTTCCAAGTTTCACGTCCTAAGGTGATTCTTAAGGAAATCGATGGCAAGACCTGTGAGCCATTCGAACGTGTACAAATTGATACACCAGAAGAATATATGGGGGCGATTATTGAAGCCTTAGGTCAACGTAAGGCTGAAATGGCGGATATGGTAACCACAGGTAATGGTCAAATCCGTATGGTCTTCTCTGTACCAGCACGTGGCTTAATTGGGTTCTCTACTGAGTTCTTATCCATGACACGTGGTTATGGGATTATGAACCATAGCTTTGATGACTATCAACCTGTTATTGATTCCAATATTGGGAACCGTCGTAACGGTGCCTTGGTTGCCCTTGAGGCAGGACAAGCCACCACTTATGGGATTATGAACTTAGAAGATCGTGGGACGATTTTTGTTAACCCAGGGACTGAAGTCTACGGTGGGATGATTATTGGGGAACATAACCGTGAGAACGACTTAACTGTCATATCACCAAGGCTAAACAATTAACTAACATTCGTTCAGCAACCAAGGACCAAACCGCAGTGATTAAACGTCCACGTATCCTAACGCTAGAAGAATCCTTAGAGTTCATGGATGATGATGAATACTGTGAAGTAACACCTGAGAGCGTTCGTCTACGTAAGCAAATCCTGGATAAGGGTGCGCGTGAACGTGAAACCAAGAAGGCTAAGAAAGGCCTAAGAGCTAAGTAGCTTTCAAAGGGCGACCTCCTAATCTGAGAAGCTGCCCTGTGCCAATCGAAAAACTAGACTGAGAAGGGGGAGCATCATGTATAATTGGTACCAAGAAGGCTTTGTAGTCTTGCTGCAGGTCTTACTCAGCCATTATCAAGACTTAGGCTTGAGTCCAGAAACCTTTCTCCTAGTGACCACGATATTAGGTCAGAAGGATGGGGATTTGAGTCCTATGGCTGTTGTGGAACTGTGCTCGCAACATTACGGTTGGCAGTCTCATCAAGCCATGTCTCAACTATCTCTCTTAGCAGATCAAGGCTATCTAGTCTTTGAAATGGATGCTTCGGGCCAAGACCGTTTGAGTCTGGCACCACTTTTTGAACGACTAGAGTCCTTTAATCCAGCAGCTGGGCAAAACAGACAGCTTCTAGTAATGAGACAGACCCAACAAGTGATCAGAAGCAGACTATGACGGCTAGTCAACTCATTCCTCTGATAGAAGGGGAGTTTGGCCGTTCCCTGTCTGCGCTCGAATATGAGACCTTGAATGGCTGGCTCAAGCAAGATGGCTATGCCCCTGATTTAATTCGTCTAGCAGTTAAAGGGAAGCCGTTTTGCGTCAAGCCTCAGTCTTAAGTATATTGATCGCATTCTGATTAATTGGCGCATATGGTCTGACCACTGCCACTCGGGTTCAAAGCCTATCTAGAAAAGCGCGATAAGGACCCAGTCCCTAACAATCAAGAGGCGGTTTATGATCAGATTGATATTCCACTACTCTAAAGCATTGTAGAAGGAGAGAAGTATGGTTGAATCATTGAATAGTCGAGCAGACTTTGTGACAACTGCCAACTGGATGTCTGGTGGCGTTATGGGCCGCCATGGCCGTATTCTAGTTGGTAACAAGGCATTTGAATTCTATAATGACCGCAATCCTGCTGATTTCGTTCAGATTCCTTGGGGCGAAATTCGTCAGGTTCGTGCCATCATGCTGATGAAACGGGGCTTCATTCGAGGGCTTCTTCATTGATACCAAGTCAGCAGGCACTTATCACTTTGTTGTCTCTAAGGCAGGGCAGACTCTTGAGGCCATGCGAAACTATCTGGCTGACGACCAACTGGTCAGAAATAAGCCTGTCTTCTCCTTGGCTAAGCTTTGGAAAGAATGGCGCAATAAAAAAGCAAAAAAACAATAGGACCTCTAGCCCTCAGCTAAATGCTGAGGGTTTTGTTCATTATTTGAACTTTTTAAACTAAAACCCTAGACATAAGGGAATAAGTAGTTTATACTAGACTAAAGTTCAAAAAATGAACGCAGAAAGAAGGGCTAAGATGAATGACTTAATGACCTTGCTGTATTACTTGAACCGAGAAAAAGCGGGCAGTCAACGTGATATGGCACAAGCGACTAACCTATCCCTAGGCAAAATTAATCTGATTCTCAAGCGACTTGATGAACAAGGCTACATTGAGATTGAGCGTCAGGGGACACGTAACCACTATCAAGTGACGGACAAGGGTTTGGCTTTGCTAGAGACTGGCTTGAAAGATGCAAATGCCCGTAAGATTCAGTTGGCTCAGGCCAAGGAGCAAATTCATCAGGCAGTCATTCTTGCTGCAGGCCAACCTCGTAATATGGATCAACCCGTGCCGCTCCTATCATTAGGGGACCATACCTTATTGGATCGGACCCTTCAAGTCTTACGAGACCAAGGAGTAGAGCGTTTTGTCTTGGTTGCTGGCTTCCAAGCTGACCTCTTGGCTCAACATGTTGCTGACATGCCTGATGTGGCTCTAGTAGTCAATGAGGCTTATGCCCACACAGGGACTATGGCTTCTCTTGCCACGGCAGCTCCTCATATTGATGGCGACTTCTTCCTGATTGAGGGGGATTTACTCTTTGAAATCCGTGGGATTAAGGGGCTGAATAAGGTCGCTAGTGACTCAGCGATGTTGATTACTAGTGTGCGTGAGCAACATGATGAGAGCCATGGTGGAATTGCGTGATGGCTATGTTTTATAAGATGGGGAAGGATATTCACCAATTCAACCGTATTGACGGTGAAATGATTGGTCTATCAAAATTATCTTATCCTTTCTACCTTAAGATGTTGGCCATTTATGCTGACAACCTCAATCCTTATGTTAACTATGAATATATTATGTTAGACGTTGCCCAAGACTATCGCTTGGGTTACCTTAAACTGGATGACTTCTTCTGGGGCGAAATTGATGATGCTAGTCAGGTTCATCATGTTCTTAAGCGCGTTTACCCACGTTTGGTTCGCAAGGAAGAACGGGCAGCTAAGCAAGAAGTGGAACAGTTCTTGGCCGATCAGATGGATGCCAGCCCTGAGGAAATTGCGACCTTAGAGAGTGCTGGTGGTATGACTAACAAGAACTAAGGTCACCCTCAAAGGCCGACCTTATATCATTCGGATTGCCGGCAACGGGACGGAGAAGTTCATTAACCGTCCAAATTGAGAAATCCAATAGCCTCTTAGCGCATATTCTGGGCTTAGATGCTGAGACCCTTTACTTTGACGAAGTGACAGGGACCAAGGTGTCAGCTTTCATTCCAGAGGCTGAGACCCTAAATGCTAATACGGCGACTTACCTTAACAATATGCGAATGACAACGGGACTCCTCAGACACCTGCATCAATCAGGATTAGACTTTGATAACCGTTTTGATGTCTTCGAGAGATTGCTAAAGTATGAGAGTTTTGTGGATGAAGTAGGGGCAGACTATTTTGACGGCTATCAGGCGACACGTCGGAAGTTTTCCAACTACAGGAAGATTTGGCTGACTTACCAGTTCAAATAGTGCTATAGTCACATTGACACAGTTCCAGAGAACTTTGTCAAAAGGTGGAGACGGCAAATCCTATCTCATTGACTGGGAATACTCAGGTATGAACGACTTGGCTTGGGATTTAGCGGCCCATAGTCTAGAATGTGGCTTCAGCCAAGAGCAGGAAGACCGCTTCTTAAGTCTCTACTGTCAAGATCAAGAGGTGCCAGTAAGCTTGAAGACTAAACTCTTAATCTATCAAATTTGCCAAAGACTTCTCTGGTCAGTTTGGACCATCTTCAAGGAAAGCCGAGGGCGATGATTTTCGGAGACTATGGGATTGAACGTTACCGTCGTGCACAAGCTAACCTAGCGCGCTACCATGCTCTAAAAAAGGAAGGATGAACTTAGATGAAAAATAAGGAAACAAGTGGCATTATTGCCGGTCTATTGTCAGGCCTTTTGTGGGGGGCAGATACCCATTATAATGGCGTTATTCTGATGATGTTACCCTTTACCTTGGTTGACCCTCGGCTAGCTGGCGCGGCCCTTTTATTGGCCCTCTTCCACGATGGCTTTTCTGCCTTAATGATGACGGGAGAGTTGGTTCGTCAAGGGCAACTCAAGCAAACTTTCAAACAATTGACCAGCAAGAGTTCCTTTGTGGTCATGTTAGCAACTGTTTTAGGTGGTCCTATGGGTATGCGGGCCTATCTCTATGCGGTAGATGCGATTGGGGCAGGCTTAACAGCAAGTATTTCCTCTATGTATCCAGTGGTTGCTGCTTTTTGAGTATGTTAATTCTTAAGGAAAAGATAACTAAGCCAGTTTGGATTGGCTTGGGCTTGGCCGTGTTAGCGGTCTTAGGCGTGAGTCTGTCTGGTGATATGATGCAATCTAATGCCCAACTTATTGGCTTCTTAGTGGCCTTTCTCAGCGTAGTCGGCTGGTCCTTGGAGAGTGTGATTTGTTCCATTGGGATGAAGGAAGATTTGAATCCTAAGCAAGCTCTTTGGATTCGTCAATGCGTCTCTACTTTAGTTTATTTGGGCTTTATTACCTTCGAATCTGACTTGGTCTTTAGCGTGACGGCTGTTATTAGTCAGCCAGTTCTTTGGTTAATCTTGGGTGTTGCTGTCTTAGGCACATTGTCTTATTTGAATTTTTATCGCGCAATTGATACAATTGGTCCTGTAAAGGCTACTGCACTCAATATCTCATGACGCTATTTGGGCCATTGTCTTCTCCATCTTGCTAGGAGGAGCTAAATTTAACCCAATTCTCTTGCTATCAGCGACTTTGATGATTGTAGCGGGCGTCTTAGTTTCACAACACGAAGGAGCCTAAGCTATGAAAGCAATAATTCTCGTCAGCGGTATGGGAACTCGCTTGCGACCAATCACCCTTACAACCCCTAAGTCCTTAATTGAGTCGCTGGTACGAAAAGCTATTGAGCGCCAGATTGAATTCTTGCGAGCTAAAGGTTCAAGATATTATTGTTGTGACAGGGTACTTGGCTGAAAAATTCGATTTTTCTGAAGGACCAGTATGGCGTGACCTTGATCCACAATGCCCAATATGAAAGCTACAATAATCTACACCATGTGCTTGGTCCCGTCACTACTTGAGTGATGCCTATGTTATTGATGCCGATAACTTCCTAGTTGATAATTTCTTGTTATCGGCACCAGAAAGCTCCCTTTACTTTGGGGTAGCGAAAGAGGCTTCAAGGATGAATGGGTCTTGCATTACCGACAAGATGACCTTCGCGTAACAGCCATTACGGTAGAAAGTGGTCAGGAGCGGATTCTGTCTGGCGTCTCTACTGGAGTGCCAAAGACGTCCAACATCTACAGCAACTGATTGAGGCGACTACCAAGAAGCAGATTATGCCAATCTCTACTGGGATGATGTGGTCAAGGATAACCTAGCTGATTTAGATGTTCATGTTTATCCAATTGAAGGTCACCAGACCTTTGAAATTGACAGTTTAGAGGACTTAGAGCTCTATGTTCGCAAATGGAAGCCTAAAAATAAGTAAGAAGCCAGACGCTTGTCTGGCTTTTTGCTTTGATATGTGTGATCATTTCTTAATAAAATGCTTAGCTAACGACTTTTCCATGCGTGTCGATATAAGATGTGCTATAATAATTAGGGATAGAAAAGACACTTTACGATAGTGAGAAGGAGAGAGGCATGATTTATGCGGGTATTCTAGCAGGGGCATTGGATCCAGAATGGGGATTCAAGATATGCTAAGCAATTCCTCATGTTAGGCAATAAGCCCATTATTATTCATACCATCGAAAAATTCTTAGTAGCACAGATATTGACCAAGTCTATGTAGCCGTTCATCCTAACTGGTTAGTCTACTTCAATGATTTAGTAAGCAAACACTTGCCAGCCATGAGTCTAAGATTAAAAGCTCGTTGATGGGGGCGGGGATCAGGATGACAGTATCCTCAATATCATCGCAGATATTAAGGCACCGGTCCTGTCTCCTGACCAGGCCATTTAATTACTCATGATGCGGTACGTCCTTTTGTTTCACTGTATGATTCAAGACAACATCAAGGTCATGGCTGACTATGATGCGACTGATACAGTGGTCGTAGCTAACGATACCATTGTGGAATCCCAAGACGGTAAGTCCATTAGTTCTATTCTAATCGGCTCACATGTTCCAAGGTCAGACCCTCAAACATTCCGCATCAATCAGTTTGATAGCCCTTCGCTAGCTCTAAGGCAAGACGAGGCGTGAGATATTAACCGATGCTTGCAAGGTCTTTTGTCCTCAAAGGGAAAAAGTGTTGGCCTAGTAAAAGGGAGTACTCTAGCGAAGATTACGACCGTGACCGATTTGAAGATTGCAGAAGCTATGTTGGGAGAGATCTAAAGTGATTAATCGCGTCTATCAGTTACTGCCCATACTTCTTCTCAGTTAAGTATGAAGATGTGTCGACAGACTTAGCTAAGCCAGTCGTGGTGCGTCCTAATTATATGGCCTCTGCCATGCCGATCAACGCTATTACCAAGCAAGCGTGCGACCAAAGTACTCAAAAGCAAAAACTGCACCAATGGCCTTGATTCATGAGTGTTGCGAGCATCGTCGTACGTGACGAAACTGGCACCTATCAAGTAGGGGATAAGGTCGTCATGATTCCCAATCAGCCTCGAGGTTTTTGACCATTCAGGTGAGTTCTATGAGAACTATGTGGAAGGAACTCACTTCCTATCCAGTGGTTACGATGGTTTCATGCAGGAATTTGTGCATTTACCATTAGACCGCGTCGTGGGTTATCAAAGCATTCCAGATGGTAGCGGCGATGACCGAGTTTGTCTCGATAAGGCACGGGGCCCGTCGTTTTGACTCATGGCCTTATCAAGCGTGACCGAATCGTGGTCTGGGATCGGGTTCGCTAGCTTTTGTCAAGCTACCGTCTTAAGAGCTAAGTTTCCAGATGCTACGATTATTGTAGTAGGTAAAAACCACGATAAATTAAGACTTTTCAGCTTTGTGGGATGAAGTCTGGTGAATTACCAAGATATCTCCGGAAGATTTCAGCTTCGACCATGCCTTTGAGTGTGTGGGTGGCGATGCCAGTCAAGAAGCCATTCGTGACATTATTAAGTATATTAAACCTCAAGGAACGCTGATTTTAATGGGAGTTTCCGAGACGGAAGTGCCAGTCAATACCCGTGATGTCTTAGAAAAAGGGCTGACCTTAGTTGGTTCTTTCTCGCTCGGGACGTGAGGACTTCCAATTGGCGGTGGCCTTAATGGAAAAACCCACAGTATCCTCAAGACTGCGGATGATTATCCACCAGTAGGTGATTTAGAGGATATCAAGGATATCTATCAATTCTTCGAAGAAGACCGTAAAACACCATTTTGAACGGTGGCTAAGTGGAATATCTAGTGATTAATTAAAAAGAAGGAGGGTTAGATGGAACCCATTCAAGCTAAAAGCCTCAGAAATGGCCCAATACTTTGTTGCCTTCTGCCAGAAGCATAATCTTTATGCTACTTATGGGTGGTGGCGCGATTGGGGCTTTAGCGTCATCAGGGGCTTTATTCCATGGGATGATGATTTAGACTTTTTATGCCATGAAGACTCATGAACGTTTGTGCGAACTCTGGCCCAAAGAGGCAGATTCGCGTTATTTTCTGTCGCGGTCTCATGAGAGCTATGTCGACTCGTAACCTCTTCATCACGATTCGTGACCGCCAGACTAACTTGCCTCAGCCTTATCAAGCTGACTTAGACTTGCCTCATGGCCTAGCCTTGATCGTACTGCCTTTGGACTATGCGACTCGGCTCTCAGCCTGAAACGTAAGACCCAGAAGGTCTGGGCTTTAATCTATTCGCTCTTCTGCGCTCAAACCGTGCCTGAAAAGCATGGGGGCCTTTTGGCCTGCAGATCGAGTGTTCATAGGCCTAGTCCCAAGTTCCTAAACTACGTTATAAGATCTGATCTAGCTCATAAAAGATGACTAAGACCACTCATAAAGGGCAGCTTACCGTATTGAGTTGTGTTCCGGTCCTTACTATATGAGTAAGCTCTATCCAATCGGAGGCCTTTTGATCAGTCTGTTTCAAGCCTTTGAAGGGACGGAAATGCCCATTCCAAAGAGGTTGATGATGCCTATTTGACTGAGGCGTTATGCTGACTATGGCCACCTCCTGGTCAGAATCAAAAGCCACATCACGTTATGCTTTTATTGATGGATTTGGAGCGTCCTTATACGGATTATGACCTCAAGACAGGTCAGCTGAAGTAGGGGAACTCTCTAACTTAGCTATAGATTACCAGTTTTTACTAAAATCAAGGTCTGGCCAGAGGGTCAGCCTTTTTATGAGAAAAGGATAATGGAGTGTTACGCGATGCCTATTATAAGCCTTATAAGAAGCTCTTCATGATTGACTTTGTGCGCATGTAATTTTCAGCTATGTTAGAGTTAACTCTTTCCATTTGTTGTAAACCGGGTCATTGACACCATCTTACCAACAGGCCATTATCAGACGGTTATTTTGGGTCTGTCTCTCTTGTTGCCTCTTTATCTCTTCAACATGGTGATGAGTACATTGTAGGTCTATCTCGAGGCATAAGTTGGGTATTACCATTGAGACCGATATGCGATCGTCAGCTTTTCCAATACTTCCAAAGATCAGTCCTTTGAGTATTTTTGATAATAAGCAGACGGGGAGCTCATGTCGCGACTAACCAGTGACTTGTTCGAAATCAGAGCTAGCCCATCATGGGCCTGAAGATTTATTCATTACCCTGATGAGTTTGGTGGGGGCTTTTTGGCTCATGCTGCAGGTCCATGAGCAATTAGCCATTGGGACAGTGATTCTGGTGCCAATCTTGGGAGTTGCGTGGCTATCTTTAATAAGAAGATGGGACGCTATTATAGCCAAGTCTATCGTCAATTGGGAGAATTTAATGCCGCTTATCCAACAGCCTCAGTGGCATCCGAGTTGTCAAGGCATTCGCCAATGAAGCGCATGAAGAAGAACGTTTTTGAAGGACTTATTCAAGACTATCGCGAGAATAAACTTAAATTCTATCGAACCATGGCATACTTTCTAGTGCCTCTTTAACTATGTCTTAATCGTATTATCACCTTAATTGCCTTGGTATCCGGGGCTTATTTCACCCTCAAAGGGAGCTAACGACAGAGCCAATTGGTAGGTTTTGTTCTTTTTAGCTAATACCTTTGTTAAGCCGATTGAAAGTATTAATATCATAGATTGAAACCTATCCCAAGGGTTTTGCCGGCTTCAAACGTTTCAGACAAGAGCTAGCTAAACCGGTGGCGGTTCAGGACTGCCTGATGCCCACCCCACACTTCCAAGGACAAATTGATTATCGTAATGTAGAACTTGCCTTCATGAAGAGGGGCGTCCGTTATTTCTCACTAAACCTGTCCATTGCGCAGGAGAGCGCGTGGCTTTAGTCGGTCCAAGTGGAGCAGGTGAAAAGCTCAGTATGGTCAATCTCCTGCCGCGTTTTTATGATGTCACGTCGGGTCAAGTCTTGATAGATGGCGGAGGACATTCGGAATACACCTTGTCATCGCTCAGACAGCAGATAGGGATTGTTCAACAGGATGTTTTCTTGTTCGATGGGACTATTCGGGAGAATGTCCTCTATGGTCGTTTAGATGCTAGTGAGGCTGAGGTGGAAGAGGCCATTCGTGCGCCTAAACTAGATCAAAGTCATCGAGCAATCTACCTGATGGCTTGGATACTGCCATTAGAACGAGGTGTTCTGCTTATCTGGTGAGCAAAACAACGTTTTTGTCGATTGCGAGAATCTTCCTCAGAACTTTCCATACTAATCTTTGAGATGAGGCAACTAGCGCCTTAGATGAAAACCGAGCAGTATATCCAACAGTCCTTTGATCACTAGCCAAAGGGTCGGACCAGTCTCGTGATTGCCCATCGCTTAGCTACCATTCAGCATGTAGATCGTATTGTGGTGGTGACTGAGGAGGGCGTGGTAGAATCCGGTAGCCACCAAGAACTATTGGCTTTAGATGGTCATTATGCCTTTATCGGGCCCAGTTCGCCTAAATAATAGGGCGGGACTTAGTCAGCCAAATCTGCTAAGTAACAAACAGAGTTACAATGAGGGAATGATGACATGAAGACCTTAGAGATCACAGGATTAGAGAAAAACCTATGACCAAAAACCTTGTTGGCAGGCATCGACTTTGCCATTCGACAGGGGATAGAATTGCTTTGATTGGACCTAACGGGACCGGTAAAAGTTCTTCTGAAGGTGCTAGCTGACCAAAACCGACTATGACCAAGGGACGATTGACAGCCAAAGGGCGTTATGCTTTGTTGGCAAAGCAGAATCCAGATTTAGATCCCAACCAGACTATTTTAGATACGGTCTTTTGCGAGATACGCCAGAATTGAAACTCTTGCATGACTATGAGGTGGGCTAATCTCAGCCTTGCTGTCAGATCCTCATAACAGCTACCAGGAAGCCTTTCAAACCATTACAGAAGTCTTTCGAACCAAGCAGATGCTTTTGGCAGATTGAAAGTCAAAGCCCAGACCGTCCTGACTCAATTAGGCCTTGTCAATCTCAATAAACGAGTGGGAGATTGTTCGCGTAGAGCAGAAAGAATTGATTGCCTGAGTCCTCATTGCTGAACCCGATTTGCTTATTCAGGATGAGCCGACTAACCATCTGGACATCAATCTTGCAGGTGGTTAGAAAAATACCTAGCTTCCTACAAAGGCGCACCACTTTAGTCACCCATGATCATTATTTCTTGGGAACGAACCGTTAATAAAAGATTGTCGAGTTAAGACACGTTTCCGAATATAGTGGCAACTACCAAGCTTATTTAGAGAAAAAGCAACAAACTCGCGCTTGAAGAAAAGAATGCAAGACAAGCAAGACAAGCTCTATCAAGCCGAACATGCTTGATGCGAAAGCGCAAGCTGGCTAGAACGACTAAACAGCAAGCCCGAATCGAGCGATTCGACCAATTAAAGGGGAGAAATTGCTTCCGCCAAGATAGCAAGAGACTCTGGCTTTGATTCGATCAACAACGAATTGGCACTCAGGTTATAGAGTTGGAAACAGGCGCGTCATTGCAAGTGCGTAGTTGTCGTTCAAGACTATACAAGCACTTCACCAAAAGGCGAACGTATTGGGCTGATTGGTGCTAATGGGTCGGCAAGACCACTTCCTAATACTTTGCGTAGCTATCATAACTAAGGCTGGGACTTTGAAGCTAGGCCGATGACGGTCTGGCTAGCTACTATCGCCAATTAGATCAAGATTTGCCGGGAGATATGCGGATTTTAGCCGCATCTGACACAAATGGCTCGATAACTTGTCAGTCCTGATGGACGCACTAAAAGTGCGGCACTCAGATGTTGAGAGCAATTCAATTTCCTCAGCTAGTCATGGCTCTAGCATTTCCAGCCTGTCAGGGGAGAAAAACGTCGGTTATATTTACACATCGCTTTTGATTCAGGAACCCAACGTCCTCTCTCAGACGAGCTGACTAACGACCTAGATATTGATACCCTAACTGTCTTTAGAGGATTACTTGGCTCATTGAAGGGCTTGTCGTCGTAGTCTCACGACCGTTATTTCTTAGATAAGACAGTAGACCAGTACCTGATTTTAGAGGGCAAGGGGCTATACCACCCATTGGGGCAGTTATTCTGACTACACTTTGTGCCAAGGAGCAGACAACCCCTGAAAAGGAAAAGCATCCGACCAAGCAATAAACCAAAACGTGAACAGAAAGTTAGCTATGAAGAGAAGAAGGAATGGCAGGTATTGAAGTGAATTGAAAGCACTGAGAATCGCCTCAATCAGATTCAAAGAAGACATGGAGGCCAACAGTCAAGATGCTAGCTAATTAATGAGTCTTCAGAAGAATTGGGCGACCGAAGCCCATCTCTATCATCTTTATGAGCGGTAGACTATTTATGAATTAGTGCCATAAGACGCCGTAAGAGAAAAGGCAATCAAAGGAGAAGCATATGCAAACTAATATCAAGAATTAGTCATCCTAGCAGAGGGTCGTCGTTAAAACTGACCGTACTGGGGTTGGACCAAAAAGTATTTTTGATATCGATGCGCTTGGATTTTGAGCCAAGGCTTTCCATGGTGGACGACCAAACGTCTCCTTTGGCTTGATTAAGAGCGAATTACTCTGTTTTTATTGCGGTAGATACCAATGTCCGCTACTACTAGAACACAATAATCATATTTGGGACGAGTGGGCCCTTCAAACGCTATGCTGGAGTCTCCTGACTATTATGGCCCTGATATGACTGATTTTGGTTTGCGCAGTCGCTGACCCAGACTTTAATGAAATCTACGGGAGGAATTAGCGCACTTTTAATGAGCGGTTTTGACTGATGATGACTTTGCTGAACGCTACGGTAATTTAGGGCAGTTCACGGTGCCCAATGGCGCTCTTGGCCTTCGAAATGGTGAGACTTTGAGACCAAATTAGCGCCTCATTGACATGATTAGCATTCTCCTGACTCTAGACGCCTAATTGTGTCAGCCTGGAACCCTGAGGATGCTTCTAGTATGGCTTTTGCCATGTCAACACTCTTCAGTTTTTATGCATGATGGCAAGTTATCCTGCCGCCTCTACCAACGTAGTGCTGATGTTTTCTTAGAGTGCCTTTTAACATTGCTTTCCCTATGCGCTCTTAACCCATTTGATTGCCAAAGAATGTGGTCTAGAGGTGAGGACTTTAGTGCATACCTTGGGGGATGCTCATCTCTATCTCAATCATTTGGAGAGCTATGGATACCTCTTGAGCCGAGAGCCTAAACTACTGCCACAATTGAAATTGACGATTTCGATAATTTGATCAAGTCTCTACTGACCATCTCGACTATAAGGCTATGAGCCTTGGCTAACCATATAGTGCTGATTGCCGTCTAAAACATCCTTTACAGAAAAGGAAGAGAAACACAATGCGACTTTGTATATGCCCAAGACCAAGCATGAGTTGGTTATCAAAAATCAACTGCCTGGCACTTGTTCCACGACCTCAAGTTTTTACAGTGACACTCGGTCATGCTATTTTGATGGGGCGCAAGACCTTGAATCTATGGGCGCTGTCTCTGCCTGAAAGCGGACTAGTTATGTATTGACTCGCCAAGAAGACTCATAAGTCCGAAATGAAGAGCTCTACACCGTGTTCATGACTTAGAAGAAATCAAAAGCTTAAAGGCAGAGATCACAGTCATGGTCATCAGCGCAGAAATTTTGCTCGCCATATTGCCTTTAGTAAAACCGAGTTATTCGTACGCATATTACAGGCCTTTCCGGCAGATACCTTCGTCGCTGACCCAGATCAAGACCAATGGCAGTGTGCAAAATTCAAGAAGGTCGGTTGATGATAAAAATCACCATCTCAGCATCAATTTGAATGGTGGGAGCGTCGCTCCAAGGAGGGAAATATGCTAGGTTATCTAAATACGCCGATCTTTGCCAGACCATCATATTCCAGCTGGTTCTGGCCACTGCTTTATGTGGAGCTAGCGGGAATCCACAGGGCTGTCCTGTGGTTTTCTTGCACGTGGACCAGGTGGTTGGGCGAGTTGTCCTGGCGTTTCTTCGATCCTGAATTTTATCGGATTGTGTGTTGATCAACGAGGTTGTGGCAAAAGTCAGCTTCCTATCCCTTGCAGGAATACAGTCTGGATAGTGTGGCGGACTGAGATTATTAGACAAAGGCTGGTATTGAGGACCGCATGTCTTTTGGTGGAAGTTATGGCTCAACCTTGGCCTTGACTTATGCCACTCCACCATCGCTGATAGGGTCAAGAGTTTGATACTGTGGTATCTTCCCGGACGACAGGAAGATTCTGATTGCTCTTCCAGTTTGGTGCTAGCGAGTTTTTATCCTGGAAGCCTATGTCTTGTTTAGAGATTTTATCCTCATGAAGAACAGAGATGATTAGTAACGCCTACTATCTGGCGAATGATTGGGAAGATCAGGCCCTAGCAGAGAAGTTATGAGAACGGTGGAGTACCGGGAAGGATCCGTTATTACGCTACGACCAAATTTTCCCAGACCCAGATGCAGAACAGCGCCTGTTGACTGTTCACTCGGCCTACGAAGTTCCATTATTTTGCTAACAAGATGTTCTGGGAGAGCAACCAGCATCCTCAATCGTGCCCATTACTCAAGGATATTCTCATGTCAATCTTCATGGCCGTTATGACGTCGATTGCCGTCCGAGTGGCGCCTAGTGCTCAGCCCAGCTTGTCCTCATGCTCAGTTCCAAATTGTCGAAGAAGCAGGCCATTGCTCAGGATGCGCCCTACTTCGAGGCCTTATTAGGCGCCTATGGGAAGCTATTAAAATTGTAAACTGTAGAATGTGTAAAACGACCTTATAACAGGTCGTGTATTAGTAAAAGCTTTATTCCTATTTTTATTTATTAAGTTCTTTTAGTAGAACTTATTCTCTTTTATTTAGAAAAGGTATCTTTCATGCCGTAATGAGGGTAGGATAGACTTATTAAATCTATCGATGAATGTGGAAAGTAAATGAAGAAGAATTGAAGAGTTATGTCTCACTCTATTAGAGCTCAATGGCCACTGTTTCGTTAACTAGCTATTCTGTATAGCTGAGGTCAAGCCTGCTCAATCAGTAGATTTAAGGTAAACTGAGGCTTCTAGTTTGTTAGTGCAGAGATTGACCATTTGCAAGATACTGAAAACTTTGCTGGTTTAATTCAAGAGGGTAAGTTGTGGTGGTTTTTGTTGTGGTTGGGGTGTTGGTTGTTTTTGGTTGTGTTTGTGTTGGTTGTGGTGTTGGGGTTGGTTGTTTTGTTGTGGGGTGGTGGTGTTTGGTGTGTGTTTTGGGTGTGTGTTGGGTTTGTGTTGGGGGGTGGTTTTGTGGTTGGTTGGGGGTTTTGTTTTGTTTTGTTGTTGGGGGTTTTAGCATCTTTGCGACTTTCTGCTTGATCCTGTGGATTAGCCAAGAACTGAACTGAAAAATTCAAGGCAGTCAATGATCTCTATGCCACAGTGGATGACGACCACTAAACCCCACACGACTTAAGTGAGAAAGAAATCCAAAGCCCTAGTTGAAGCAGTCACTGGGTTAGAGAACCCCTATCTCAATGGATACGTGTTATCTTGAGGCTGATGAGAGTGGGCAGATAACAGACGAAAATGGTATGACAAACCCATTTCTGTCAGAGCTTTATTATTAAAAGGCGCATGATGGGGCAGTGAGCCATGATGGCTCTGGAGCATCATGAATATTATTTGGTGGGACTTCACCCAAGTGATGCTTTAGCCTGGAAGAAGCAAACCACAGCATTTCCATTTATGGTGGCAGGTCAACAGGTATCACCTACACCTTATCTGAAAGCGTCAGGTCTATTTTTGCTGTCTTTGATTTAAGGACGGAAAGATTTGGAGACGATCTCAGTGCATTTTCGGAAAGTCTTGGACAACTTTATATTGCTCGCATGATGCAGGGTGAGCTCGGTCGAGGTCTTTATAACTAATACCATGCCACCTCCCACCGATACTGGTGTGAGAGTTGCTAGTTGGTAAGACTGAGCGCCTCACCATCACGGTTGTGGCAGTCCGACTCTCTAGACAAGGTTTCTCAAACCATCAAGCACTGCCTGGAGTTTGAGTGATTCACCCAAGTTTGCGCTCGGGACCACCTGCAGAAGAAGACTGCATGGTGGAGATATTTGCATCCAGGCTTGTGCTGAAGATGCCAGTGGTCTGTCATGCGGCTCGCAACCAGCTTCCTGCAAGGGCGCAACATTTAACTCTCAAATGGAGCCAGGACAGGCTACGCCGCATTACTGGCTTTGCCAGCTCCCACTCGTACTTCTTTTGGCTACTTTAAGGACGGGACCAAGCACCGTGACTCCAGCCAAGATGATTTTGTGGACTGTGATTTGCGTGACCAAGACAATTGGATGAAAATGGACCCATCAGCATTGTGCATGCAAATGCATCTTGAACTTGGGATCGGACCACTTTAAGTGAAACAAGAGAATACCTGGACGTCATCGCGACAGTGGGGCGCCTCTGCAGGTTGGATGAATTTGATCCGGTAGATCTGAACTCAAAGATGGCAAGGGCAACCTTGTGGATCCAGAAGATTGTCATGTCCGTCTCAGCCAGTAAGGCGGCGAGGAGAGGCACCGTAGAGCCTCTTATGCCAACGGTATTGATCCGCGCGTGGTAATCGATGCGTGGTTTGCTCTTTCATTTCCTTCCAAAAGGATCCCCAACAAATTTATTAAGGTTCAGAAGAATCTAGGGACTCAAAGACAAATTATTAAATGAACACATTACCCATGTAGGAGTGGCCTCTCGTTACCCTCCCGGGAGTAGAAGAGGGTATTATCTCTGTCAGCCTATACGGAATAAAAGCTACTGTCTCGTCTTAACCCCTGACTCTTGTCTTACTTTTTAGTCCTTTTGTTGGTGCTAAGCAAGACGGATTTACAGACCTCTTTTATTCAGGGAAGACAGAAGCGACTCAAGTGCCAGAAGAGGGTGACTCAGTCTGCTCCAGCAAAACCAGAGGCTTTTAGACAGTTTCTTTTGCCAAGGGAAAGTCAGGCGACCAGCCTCGCGGGTCAAGCAACTAAGTCAGGCCATTGAGGCCGCAAAGCAGATTTGGACTCATCAAAATTCCAGACCATTTCAGCAAGCGCTCTTGGCTTGGACACGAACAGAATCCAGTGGATGAGTCTCAAGCCGCTTAAGACTAAGCTGGAGAAAAGAGAATGACGCCCTCTGTTCAATTCAATTAGAGAGTGCTACTGCCAAGCAAGATGTTGAAGGTTAAACTGGCTTATAAGCAGGTCAATAGTGCTTGGACCGCCATAATTGAAAAGCATTGTTCGGTCAACTTCTAGCGCCCATTGCTAATCGAATTGGAACAGCCTTGGCCTCATACATGCCGCCATGATAGAGTTGGAGCCGGTCGATCACCAAGGTTATTGAGGTGAATAGTGGCAGCCTGAAGTGTCATTCAAGATTCTTTCTGACAGGCACTGAGGCTAGTAGCAGCTCTCAAACTGCACAACATGGGCTAGTTTGGGTTTTCAGGAGATGGTTTGCAACTTTTAGATAGAGCCAAAGACGCCTTTACTAAAAGGACAGACCAACCAAGCCAAGCACCATGCAATCCTTCTTCTGCTGAACTCTGCCTAGCATTGAAGGCGAGGTCTCGACTGCTGAAACTTATAAACTTATGCACGGAGTTGAGCAAGCAGACGCCCGTCATTATGGTTAAGGACAGGATCCGATCGCACTGCCGTAAGCTAGATGCCCTAATTGCGATCTCGCTAGAGCTAACAAGAGTAGCTGTGCATCTCCTACCGACGTTGTTGTTGATTGTCTTCTGTGAAGGTTTAGAGGCCATGTTGATTGTAGCTTGCTTTAGTTGCAAAGTCTGGTGGTCATCTTTGAAGGCCAAACGACCCTTTAGCTTATGTAGACGCCGGACAGGCACTGGACTCTTAGGCAAGCTTGGCTCTCGTATTAACAAGCACTTCCTGCCAACTTATTTCTCTCAGGGGTGTACGGAATTAATTGAAGCTGTCACGGGATTCTCTTGCAGTAGTGACCTTAACTCTAGTAGGGATTTCGCTACATTTCGAGCTCAAGCCTCTGCCTCTTGGCAAGCTTTCCATATTGATCGCCAACTGGCGCCTTTATCAAAGAACTGGTCGCCTGGACCTTATTTTGGAGTCATGTCTTAGTTGCGCTTCCATGCAAGGGCAGAGACGATTTCTTCCAGTGTGGCATACCGTCTAAGACTTTCCTTCTGGGAGATGCCTAGGATTAGCCCAGCTACGCTGATTTGAAGGCTTGGTCTCGTCGAAAATCATACCCAGCCAATCGGCTTATCACTTCCTTGGCCTTACAGATCACCGCTATTGGGACTTGTGTCTCTAGCCTTCAAGATTTTGGGAGCCAGCATCCATACAGCTTATTATTGTCACCCAGTATTTGCTCGCCAATCCAATCAGGTGGGCAACTGCAGTCCATCGAATGGCTAGGATTTACCAACTTGGTGGATTTCGGTGGCTAGCTAGGTACTTCATATACCTTTTGGGCTTGGTGCTCATCTTTCTTCCTAGTGTGTCGAAAGGGAGAAAGAGCAGGCTTATTGATAGCAAGCATCTCAGTCTAGTGGTGGCCATATGGCAGAATTTTCTAGGTCTCTGCTTGATTGCTTCTCTCATCTGGTTTATTCTCTGGTTTTGCCTAGCATTTTCTTGGTAGATCCTTTTATCATTTAGTGACGCACTCTGGACCAACCACTCTTGGCCCTTGGGACCCAATGAAATTCTCTGGCTCTATGTAAAGTAGCTAGTTTAGTAGCCTATGCGTTAGTCTGCCTTTTGTCACCTATCAGATTTGGGGCCTATGTCGGGCCGGTTTACTCAAACAAGAGGAGTTGGTGCGCCATGTGTATTGGTACTCGCAAGCTAGTCTTTCGTGCTTTATTATGGGATTAGCTTGGCTTTACTTGTGGCTCCTGCCTTGTTGCCAGGTGCCTGTAACCGAGCCGCGAGCTCTTCGAAACGCGACTCACAGTGGGAACCATTTGATTCTTCATCTCTTTGGCGTGACCTTGCCATTAGGTTTTCTATCTGAGATGCCAGTCTTAGTCGCTGACCTATATAGGCGCTAATGCACCTAGTGTGGTTGAGCGCCCATCGTCGCTAAGGCGCTCTACTTTTCGTGCCTTGTAATATGGCAGCTGTCTCCAACGCCGCCTGATTTTGGTCAGTGACTTGGCCATGTTAGCACCTCTAGTGGACTCTACAGAGATTAGTATTTTAATAATAGCCGCCGATTTTGCATCGGGAGAAGAGGAGGAAAGCAAGATGGGATTACTTGTGAGTTATCAAAGCGTGTTTAATTTGATTGTCTAGGCGCCTCTGATGGTCCTGCGATTACTAGAACTCTGGAGAGTCGATTGCAAAATGTTTGTGCTTTGTTCAATGTACCGCGTCCAAGGAACTGACGGATGACGGATAAAAAGCAAGACAGCAAAAATAGTTTAGAGAAAGAAGAGGAGCCAAGCCTCTTTGTTTTGGTGCACAGATAGTAAAACTGTTTTATCTTTATATGCGTAACATGCTTCGTTTTATCGATATTTGTTGAGTCAACAGTTGAAAGTAACTGTTCTAGGTAAGAAGAATGAAATCAAACTAAAACCCAGGGAGAAGTCATTATGTAGAAATGTGAAATGGAAAACGGGGTTCGCCGCCAGCCTGATTACTTTAGGAGCTTTATTGCGCCAGCACCGGGCAAGCGCGAAGGATGAGCCCGGGACGCATCCAAAAATCAGGCAAAACTGAGTTAGAAAATATCAGGGCCATTACCCATCAACTTTCCAATTTCAGCGAGAGGGTAAAGATGTGTTAACAGGTTATGATATTGAAATTCATAAGCGTTGCTGAAAATGAACTTCAACCCTGAATTTAAGGAATAACAGACAATGTTAACAGCCATTGGTCAGCTCATGGATATTGTAGCCAAGACTAGCGACATCACGCCTAAACGCAGTGAATTCTTCTGTCACCAATGCTATAGCTTGGTTCTATCGCCCGAGTCCGATGACCAAATAAACCTTTGATACTGGAAGCGTAAGAAGGCAGAGGTAACCAATAAATACATGCTGAAGCAAAAGTGGTACAACCATGGGACCTTGAACAATATACATTATGTACATTCATAATGTCACTCATCTCCATGATTACTATGTCTAAACCATTGCTAATAAGAAACAAGCTCTTCCCAGATTCTCAAGACTGGCAGGAATGTCTTCTATAACCCAAGAAAACAAATTTCGTACTTAACAAGGAATTCAGTAATTCAAGAGCAAAAATTCAACTATTAGAAAAGCTATGTAAAGATTTGTTCTCATGAACTTTTCTACATTCTATGAAGGTGTGATGCTCAACTGAGAAGGAAATTTGGCAAGAAACCAAAGATCACCTGTAGTGAAGTGATCGTTAAGACGAATTTTATTGGTTTCTTGGCTCCACCGCGAAATTATGTTCTTAATCCAGAATTGGAGTTTCAAAGGACTGCCACTGGTACCAAGGTCTTTGCAATATGTTGATTTTGTCTTTAGCTAGGCTTTTTTAGCTTGGCATACGCTTGAGTACTTACCAGTACTTTGCGTTTAGCACCTTTTGCGTGGCTTACGCGCCACGGTAATTGCCTATTTTTTCCGTGGGGTGCCAGCCTCCCCTAGTTACTTTGTTTTATCTATTATGGCTTACCACTGATGGGGAATTGTTGTGTCAGCCACGGTCGCCATTTTGGTTTGTCCATTACGCCCACACGGCTGGAAAATTATTCGTGCCAGGCTGAAGGCGTGAAAAGGTCATCGAAGCGCCTTTGCTGTCAGCTCCTGACATTGATAATCACTTGCCAAGTGTGGTGATAATTTTGGCCATACCACCGCCATTCCCTATCCAGTCGTTATGCTAGACGGGTTAAGTCCTCTTCACCTGTCAGCCATTATTAGTACCGAGATATCTAAGGCCAGCAGGAGTTTCAGAACATGACTCACACCATGTATGCCCCTGTAGCAGTCATCTACGTTAATTTGTACGGCATATTCCTTGTCTGCCAAGCAGAAACGTTGATTTGCCTGGGATATTTAACAATGGCAAAGAGTCTTTGGTTTTAAGGGGCTCTTTTCAGATGATGAGGGTTTCATTGAATTGAAAAGTCTGACGAAAAGTGACTTAAAGTAAAGAGGAAAGGGTGCAAGTACAATAGGCGCAGTAAGGTTTGGCTACTGGACTTGCAAAATTCTAATTCTAGAGAGAATGGATACAATGTTTTGGCTATCAATAGCCGATACCATTGCGCAAGTTGGGCTTATCTCAGTCGTTGGCCCGTTCCAGTCAGGCGCATTTCATTTTCCATGATGACAAACTGCTCAATGACTTAAAGATGCTTGATATTGTAATTTTCGTTATTCATTGACTATAGCGTCCTAATTAGCTTCTTTCATTTTTATATGGTGACATCCCATCTAACTTTACGTAGCCTTTGATAAGGCGGCGACAATTAAGGGAAAACGAAAGGAGGGCAAAGGCGCGGTAAAACGACCCAACTACAGAAAAAACAAACAGCATGAATTTGAATTCAGTCGCGAGCGACACTATCTGAGCTATGAAAAGTCTGTCTCCAAATCATCGCCTTATTGATTGTAATAGGCTTTATCGCTATCGTATATATGATGGATATTCTGATTGTGTCTTCGCTAGCCCCTGGACGAAATAGCCTTAGAAGAACCTTATCTTGGGAAAAGCACTGAAGTACTAATTAACTTTCAGATTTAGACTTGGTCTTTTGGTATTCAGGCTTTAATTGTGATCCCACATTTTCGCTTTTTTTTCGTGACGATTTGCAACTTCTGGGTTCAAGGGATCTGCATGAGTTACAATTCTTTTCTCCTTAGAGACCAAGGTCAGGAAGAGGTGGAGGCATGACCTTTACTTGTCACAGCAACGCATGGCTGACAAGAGTCGCTTTGTAAAGTGCGCCCGCAGTTGGCCCAACTATACGGTGGAATTGGACCGTGGTAAGGTACCATGAAGTTAAATTCCGTCACAGTGAGTTTTAGTCCCAATAAGAATGAGAGTTAATCTACTATGATGCGGGAGGGTCAGAAACTATTTTTCCATCCTATTACTGTTTGGCTCAGGCACTTAACGCACAAGACCTTTGTTGGAAGCCTCAGCTTGGTTCAACTGGCGCTAGTCCCGGATGCCACCATGATGGCCAGTGACAGCCCTGGTGATGCAGTATTTTGGCTACCGGTGTCACTGCCTTTTAGAGTATAATCCCTTGTGCATTTGATTGTTAGCGATGGATCGTCTCTGTTTTGTGCGGAAGATAGTCGTTTTACCCAGGTGCTTATGAGAGAATGGCATTGTCAGGATTATCAAACCTATCTTGCCTGGGCTAAAGATAAGAGTATGACTGTACCATTGGACCCTATGTTCAAGGTGGAATCGAAGAATCAAGAACTTAGATGGTATTCGCCTAGTTTAATCGGAAACCCTTGGACTGAAGAAACTGAACAGGGGCTAAGTGGTGGTGCAAGACACCGGTATCGTTGTTAAAGCTCACTATCAAGACCCTATTTTGGAAGATCGAGGTCTGACACGTATCAAACGACCTAATACCAAATCTATTATGGCTACCAATGTTATTAGGAGGAGATTTGCGAAACAATTATTTTAATTGTCATGGCGAAAGTGGAGTGGAACCGGCTTAACTCTTTGCATATATAAGCTGGACGGACAGAACTGACTGACAAAGGTTGGTAGAAGCATTATTGCTGTGGCGCTCAAAAAGAGGGCTTTGACTTTGATTTACGAGCATGAGTTATCTAAAACGGGCCATTCACACTTTGGATGCTGTTTTGACTGAGCTAGACCGATCTTGGATCCCCGTTCATATAACAGCAGCGTACGTTCACAAGGCTTGGAATAAGGTTGAGACGGCAGAAAATATGGCGAAGAGCGTGTTTAAAATCTGGCGTCGTTCAGGCGGATGTATTACCACTGCTTGAACCAGTGATGGTCGTAAACCTGCGTTTGGAAGATCAGTACCGACGTGTACTATTAAAGAGGAAAGTCTGCCGTTGGCAGAAACCTGTAAACTACCATCGAGCGGGTTGTACCTTACTTTGAAACAGTGGATTCACACAAATGGCAGTAGAAGGACAGCGCATCATTATTGTAAAGACATTTAAATTCACTTTGTGCGCTCGTTAAGTATTTTGATAAATTGAGTTCAGATCAGATTATGGAAGTGAATATTCCGACAGGTGCCAATTTGTTATGAACTTGATGATAACTTCTAGGCTATTAAACATTATTACCTAGGGTACCGCAGGCCTGGCAGCCTTAAAAGCTGCCTGCTAGCTAACCAAAGGGTGTTACCATTACGTGAAGGATTTCATTGACCTATGCTAACTTTGGCTTGCAATTCATTGAAAAGCGTAAACTTGTATTGTGAGAAGAGGGGATTCATTGTGAAACTTTATGTCCAGTTCAAGAGATTATTGTCTTATTAGCCTTATAGGGAGGATTTACTTATTTTCAATTACCAACTTCGGCCTTATTATAGGCTTAACTCCTATTTTTATCTCTGAATCAAGGTTTTCTCCTACGTTTGCGTCAATGTGCAGTAGGTAACTTTCTTGGCTACGTATACTATCTTTCTACCGGGTCATTGTCAGATTATGGACTACAGGCCACAGCCTTTTCTAGACCAATTGTGCTCATCGCTAGTAGTGTTATTGTACTTATTGATTGTGGTCATTGGCCTTTAGTGGTTAATTGTTAAGAAACCGCTAAAGGCAACTACGAGGATCGTTTTGTGGACGACTTACTGAGGAGGTAAACCAGGTGACTGCTAATTTTGGGGAAAATCCTCATTTGGTCTTGGGATCAATTCTAGCTAATACTATCTTGGTATGCGACTCAACGACGCTGGCTCACCCATTGACGACTACTTCTGGATTGCAACTATTCAATTATTGTAAAATTCTGGGTTAGCTGGTTATCTTCATCACGCTTATTACGTGGGAGGCAGTTATCTTAACACCTTGATAGTGCCTCTGACAGCAGTTTTGGGTATTCTGGCTTTATAAAACCTTCCACTTGATGGTGGTAGAAACACCATATACGCAGTATTCTCTTAGGACCTTCAATTGCGGTGTTAATTAATACGACATTTACCGCACCCTTTGCTGTTTTTGGCATGGATTTCTCCCGCAATTTCGCTTCTTTCCCTAACATAACCGCTATGCGGCGGTGGGATTATCGTAGGATGCAAGGTATGACAACTGGACTTAGGTGGTTGTGGTGGCTGTCGATTTGACAAGCGTTCTGGGGCCTGTTGGTTTAAAGTCTTGAAGATGAAGATCATGCATGGTTAGGCTGGCCTTAGGCCCAGACGGGACACGCAGTGACCCGGACAACCAACTTCGAAATATGAGCAGTTGCGGTTACCATGGCTGGTCTGGCAATTGGCAGTCGTGACGGGTTCTACTATATGTCTTTATTAGCCCATTGATTACGGCACTTATCTTGTCAAACTAATAGAGGATTTAAACGTCTAGTGCTACAAGTGCAGGATTTAATTGATATGAGAGGATTATGATTGACAAGCTAGATTTTCTAATATAGAATATGAATGAATACAATATATTCCGCTCCTGTAGCATAAAAGGCGGTCAGGATGCAGTGACAAAACAGTTCTAAAGCGCCGCATTTAAGTAACGATCTTTCTCAGGGCTACAGCGACAGGAATTTCAGAAATACGCGAGCCAGTATGGCAGTCGCTCTTTTTATAACTATTATGACAGTAAAGAAGCCATGGATATCTACATCGATGAGATTAATCGCCTCGTCAGGCTATGATTGAAGAAATTCGATTACAAATGGACATGGTTGAACTAGTTAGCCAAATTCTCTTGGCCGATCACGTTCCTTGTTTCTTCCAATAAAATCCTAAGGAGTGGTATAATCCCGCAATCGCAGATGAATTACATGCATATTATTCCTCACAAGAAGGCAGGCAAAGTCTTCGAATCCTTTCACACTTCAGTCGAAACTTTACCAGTCGAATGATAGTAGTAGAAGGTTACCTCAAGATAAAAATTCAGGATATTTTGATGTGCTCAACTTATTTTATTACATGGATATGCAAATTACAGAACAAGATGTGCCAGATTTAAGTAGAACGCTTGAAATATTGGCAACCACTTGTTAGCGCCTTGAAATAAAGAGTAGTTTTATTTGTTGACAAAATGTGAATGAATATAATATATATTCATTCTATGCGTTAGGAGGATAAAGTCATGAAAACAAGAATGAAAAGAGGTAAACGATGTTAACTACTATCCTAGTAGTTGGTCAAGTTTAAGCACACGCTTGGGGCATTATCGCTTTATCTTGGCGGACAAACGCTATTCGTCCTTTCATTGATAAACTAGAAGGGATTTAAGCTCATCCACTTGGCTAAATCCTGACAACATGCAATGGAAAGTGAGGTGTCACGCTAAGATCTCTTACCAAATAGTATAGATAATCATCAAAAACTGCTGAAGAGGTTGTAACGGGGCAAGTCAAGCTAAAGATGTGGTGCGGCTGTTGGCTAACGATTGCTTCGCTCAAATGAAGATGAAATTTTAATTTTGACTCATAACAGTGGCAGTCCATACAAAAAGCTCAACTAATTTGCCGCTGGAAGCAAAGTAGAGTTTGCTATTGACCGGACCTTATCCACTTGCGGACAGCAATGTTTTCTGTTTTGCCTCTGATGGTATTGCAAACATACGCCCAATTATCAAAGAAGAGCTAGGTAAACGCGAATTGTCTGAGTCACTTAAGTGAAGGGTGATGGTCTTTAACAATGAATCCTGGAAGATTCAGCTAAAACATGCAACGGCTTATGAGAGCAATTTCGAGTCTTTTCTCAAAGTCAGACTATCAAGGACGCAGCTGAGCGCTATGGTAATGATGCGATTTATTCATTAGCGGGACAGGTCAGATGATGAATGCTAAGACCAAATCTTTGAGGTGATATGGAACTGATAAGCACAGATAAAACCAGTCGACGTAGGGGCTTTAAATAGTCTGTAAAATTCAAAGACCAGACTTTACAGTTTCCTGAGAGTGTAGTGGGCAGGAAAAACTAATGGTTGCTCGACCCGCTGATTTCCGTTTTTTACAATATGGTATAGGATGCTATAAAACACAAAGACGGCGTCACTAATACGAAAAGGTGCCAAATAATGTGCATCCATTTGTTGTCTTTCATACGATAAAAATCGTTCCCAGTGAGCAGGTGACACTGCCCAAAGCTAAGAGCAACTCGGTCAAGGGAAACGATTGAGCCAAGGGATAGATTAGTGAAGACACGTTTCGCCTTTAACCAAGGTAGAGGAAGTGCTAGAGTTTGGCCATCGGCCGACAGTGCGCAGAGACTTCGAAGATAATGGCCTAAGTTGTTGGCGACCAAACAAGGCTAGGAAACCATAGCCCACAAGCTCCGTTGATTGAAACCATGAGGTAGGGGTGTAGGTCCCCGCAATTAAGAGATAGATAGAAGAATGGCTGACCTTTGGAAGACATCTTGCAGCGAGTCAGACTAAAAGAATGATAAAGAGTGGAATTTAAGAATAAGAAGAGGCTAATTCAGATCGCATAGGAGACAATCTCTGGCGTGAGCCATGTTGACGCCTTGAGTATGAGCTAACCAGGCAATAATGCTTAAGAGGGCGCCAATACTATGAGTTGCAGCATTGAGAACTTCAATGAGACCTGTTTAGTAGATAAGTTGGAGTGTTTTTTCATGTTTTCCTCCTTTCTATCATTGTACCCTAAATATACTGAGAAAGTTAAAGTTTTAGGGACTATGTTTTGCATTCAGGTTTTTTTTGGTAGAATGGGTATATACAGACATAGTTGAGGCCTAATGTGAGTTTTATTGATTATATTTCTCGTTCAGTGGACTATGGAGCCAAGGGATCCTATGAGTCGCTTTTCATATGAATGCTATCCACTAGATCAAGGGTTTTGCCAGTAAGGACGAATTTGGATGAAATCACGTTACATGGAAGACAGCCTCATTATTCATCGTCTATTGTCCATTTTGATGATGCTTTGGCAACAGTATCTTACCACAAATAGAAAAGGATTGAAATTCTATGTCGATTCATATTGCGTTCTCAAGAAGGCCAAATTGCTTAGCTAGTTTTATCTTTGGGATCCATTGTGGCCCAATATATTGTTGAAACTTCCTGAGAATGTATGTTGCTAACACGGTACGCAACATGTTCGGTTTTACTGGGACCTACAAGGTAAATTCTGCTTCGTTCAAGGTTCTGGTATGGGACCTTCAGTCATGATTTACGCTGAAGAACCTAACAAAGCTATGTAGGCAGACGATTATCCGCATTAACCGCCGGTGGGATGAAAGAATTCGTCAAAGTCTGGGATATCGTCTGGCCATAAGCACGACTGACTCTAGCCGCTTAACTAATATCTTTAATAAGGTGTCCTGTACCTTGGCTGATTTCGTTCTAGATACTGCTTATCTGAAGAAAAATTACCTATGAAAATATCCATGTCGGTAATATTTTATCTAGCGATCGTTTCATAATGAAGAGATGGACAAGGCAAACTAGCTCGTTATGGGGTTTTAGTTGTGGAATGGTGCTGTCATTTATGCCGTAGCAAATAAACACAACCGTCAAGCCTCATTATGTGTATGATTAGTGACCACTTAATTACAGTGTAGTAAAACAACGGCTGAAGAACGCCATCAACTTTCACAAATGATGAAGTTGTTTTAGGAAACAGAGCTTATGCGCTTCAAAGCAAATAAGCTCAATATTTATGGTGTTAGTACCTGAATACGTAGTTTAGCAGTGATTGAAATGGTTCTCTGCCTCACTAGTAACAACCAGTGTACTTTCAACGACTGTTCCAGACAGTCGCACCATTTAGCCCTTTAGTCAAAAGAACAGTTTTCAGATGAAGACATTCAGAACGGAAGTTCATCGTCTTCTATTCGTGAAGGGCTACTGAAGAAATTGACAAAGAGAAGATTTAGAAGGCCTCGTGTTGCATGGAATTGCCACAGAAGACCCTTTGTTCAGAGTATTTTAACAAGAAGAATCGACTGCCTCGATAATGCTACATGAGTGATCTTTGAAGGGATTGGGGTTCAATTCCAAGTCAGCAGTGGCGAGATGGTTGGTCATTAGTGCTCTGATGATACACTGCCTCTAAAGCATGGCAAACCAAATGACGTCATTGGTCAGTGTAGATGGACAGAGCTTAAGCGGACAAGACGATCCCAAGAAGTCATGAAACTTATCCGTATTCGCAAGGGTTTGAAGTTAACTAGTCATTCGTCGTGGTGGTTCAAACTTGATGTCAAGTTAACTCGCGACACTCATTCCAAATTATTCCGTTACTAGTAATTTGAGAGCAAGATAAGACTATTGCCTCACATTAAAATTATCCAATTTGGTGAAAATACTGCCATGAATTGAAAATGTTGTTAAGAAAGCCTGTGAAGATTGTGCTAAGAGCTTTATCTTTGGATTTGCGTAATGACCCAGGTGGTCTTTAAGTCAGTACGGTTATTAGAATATGTTCTTAAAGATGGCGATGTCATCCAAACCAAGAACGTGGCAGTGATCCGACCGCCTTTTCTGCTGATACCAAGCTTTATGGAGACTTTAAAATCACAGAACCTTTACGTCTTCTTGGTAGATGGTGGTTCAGCATCTGCTAGTGAAATTTTAATGGGTAATTAAGGAAAACACCAAACATGATTTAGTAGGCGAGAAGACTTTGGTAAGGGACGGTTCAATGTTTCAATCAATCAGATCTTGGCGAATTGGAAGTTAACGATTGCTAAATGGCCACGCCAGCAGTGATTGATCTACGCCGGATTGAGCTGACAGTTGCTGTCGTGAACAAGGAATCGTGCTGCGTAGTTAGTTCAGTTATGATGATACGTTTGCCAAAGGCCAATCTAATGACTTGGTTAAAAATCTGGTCTAATTCTTAAAGCTTTTAGGCTACAGTTCAGGAGTCTACTGAATACTTTTTTGATGACAAGACAGTCGCTGTCAAGGCCTTCCAGAAGGATAAGTGACTGACTGAAGTGGTCAAGCAACTGTAAGACGGCAGACGCCCTCATCGAGCAAACCCAGATTATCTCAAGGCTCACACGCAGTACGACAAGAAGTACTCAAGGAAACAAACTTCCAAGAATTCAAGCGAAAAATTAGGCTGCTTGACCTAGTCAATGTGGGGATTTTTCTAGTCTCATGATCAAGGCCTTTAATTTTAACAACAGGGCCTGGCAGTACATCTCATGCCCTTTCAGGCTGATGGCCATTCTATGGAGGCAACCTCCATCATGGAGAGCACATGGCCGCCTTTCCCAGTGCTAACACACCTGCTTGATGAGTGGGTATTTCCTGATCCAAAAGCGGCTCGTGGAAATTCCTAAGCGGGTTATTGCATACTCGGGTGATCATTTTGCAGGTGAAGCACGTACCAACTCTATCTCAATGACTTAAGTTGTAGTACCGAGCTATACACTGAACCAAATAAATCTCGTTGATAGCCACTCCATTTACCAAGATTTTCCTTGTGGTACTTTGGGGAATCGAGTCTATTCCTGAAGGATATTTTGTTATGGGGGATAAACTGACCAGGATCAGGGATAGTCAGCTGCTTGGTTCAGTCCCAATTGCTTTTGGTTCAGGGCAAAGCTGACCTAGTTTATTGGCTCACCAAAATGCGACGTATGCCGCAATATCAGCTACAAGCAGATGGCTCCTTTTGTCTATTAGCGCACCCAACCATGTCCTAGGAGGAAAGTTCGTGTCACAACCTTATTCACGGTTTCCTCCGCCATATGGGTCAAAGCTAAACGTAGCCAGAAAACTCAATTTAGTCGATATTGTTGGCTGGAACCAGCGATGCTCGTATCCTGAATCCGGGCTGTAATCCCTGATTGGTTTGTAAATTGTAGGTAATAAGCCCTCGTATTATGGTCCTCATCAAGGCTGACGAGCAGGATCCCGCTAAGACTCAGGCTTGGATTAATTACTATCAAACAAGATATTTTCATGCTTTATCTATCGATGCTCAGTATGGTAAAGGACTCAAACAACTTGAGCAATGTCAGCTACTTATGTCAGATTACTGCCAAACAAGTCGCTAAAGCAGTCGTGCTATTCGCCTGATGATTCTGGGGATCTTTGAATTTAGTAAATCTACCTTAAATCAATCGTTTTGTGGGTAAGAACCAGGCCAATACGGAATAAACCTGCTAAGGCGCAACGTTGCCAAAAGTAGAAGCACGGAATTACTGACATGACCTCTGTGGCTCAAATTTGACATCCTTCTTTGCGGGCAAAACAATTAACTGCGCCACATCAAATATCAACTGTCCATGGGATGATTTGCCTTTACCTATTAGAATTAGCATAGCAATAACGACGCCAAACAGCGTTACCGTCTGACTGAACAAGAGTGTCAACTGCTCCCAGTAGAGTTACTTTTAGTTATTACTAAGCGACTGGGCTTAAGGGAGGATTATGATCAGGCTTCTACAACATTATTGACTATCGTCAGCACTAATTAGTAGTTTTAATTGGAATTGTTTTAGAAGTCTTCTGTCAGTAGGTGAAAATTAATGTCTAAGTTAACTGTAAGTCAAATTATGAGGTTTTGTTAGAAGTAGAGGATGTCACATGAATTATTACGATATCAGTAAAAAGACGAGCGTAAAAGTGTCCAAAATTGTTTTGAATACTACAACGCCTAAGCAAAATCAACAAATCATGTTTCACGACTACCAAAAAGACTTATACATGAAATGGCAAATTATGATGCCGATATCAAGTGATTAAGCGATTAGAGGTAGGCGGGCCTTTAGCCGGCCCAGTGGTAGGCATTGTTGTTCTCCGTTTAAGACTGCCGAAGATTACTGGTTGGGGTGATAGACTTGGCAACTCTCATGATGCAAACGTCTGAGTTTGCTCGACAAATTCGTGAGGTCGCCCTTGATCTTGAATTGTTGCTATCTCCATTATTGACCGTGGGGAAAATATCTATCAGCTTACCAGCATGAAGGCCGCTTTTGTTGGTTTTAAATGTAAAAACCTGATTATTTGCTACGGATGCCATCAATATTGATGTTGATTTACACAAGAGTCCTTGGTCAGTTATGATCAACGTTCTCATCCATTATACAGTTTTCAATTATCGCCAAGGTATATCGAGATGAGTTAATGGTCCAATACAGCAAGACCATCCAGAGTTTGGTTTTGAACGGAATAGGCTATGGGACTATGAAACATTTAGAAGCTCGACAGAGTAGGTTACACTCCTATTCATCGTCGAGCTTTGGAACCGGTTAAGTCCATGTACAAACATAAGAATTTATAAAATTCAATCGGTTCCGCTATGTGAGCTGATTTTCATAGAGAAGCAAGATAAGCTTGACAAAACCTAGACATTTGTGTAGGAATTAAAGTGAGAAAGATTGACGGTTAAACGAAAGGATTCCTATGGTAGCAAAAATTGTTGCCCAGCGGATGGCGAATTACTCATTTGAAGGCCATCTGGCACCAAGCACAGCCTACCACTTGCTCAGATTATTGAATATCTAGGTGAAGACAATCATTGGAAGCCACAAACCTTGCTTTTCATATCTTGCCTGTCTTGCATTGAAAAAGGTTATTTGGTTGAAGGAGAGTAAGTGAATACCATATACAGCACTAGTTTCCCAGAAGCAGATTATCTCGAGGTTGAGGCCTCTGGACTCTTTGAATTGCCATGCGGTCACTCTCCTGCGGCTTTATTAATAACTTTCATTCCGTTCAAATTTTATCTGATTCTGATATGGATGAATTGCGTGACTTGCTGAATCAGCATAAGTCCTAGTGAGGAGGGGGGCTAAATGCAAGACATAGCCTAACTTTTTGACTAGCTTATCAAGTTTTGCTTTGAACCACTGTCAGTATTTGCTTTATGCTTCTTTCAAGAATCGACCGTCAGTCCGGAGTAAATACTATATCTGGATTGGGGTTACATTGAGCCTCTTGTTACCATTTTCTCCGACCCGCCCCTTAGTCTGGGCTGACTGAGGTGCAACCACCACCATTACCCTGACCTCAGCTCCGCTCATATGGGGGTCGACACCAATAGTTTAGGAGCAAGGTCCGGACTCTACATGGTCCTTTAACATTTTACATGCTATCTTGTTACACCACATGTCTTGATATATCTTGGACGTCAGCCCTATAGTTACATCGTTCCCAGACCATGTCATGACAAGGACCCTAAGGAAGATTTGTCATCTGGGGAAACCTTAGCTGAGATGTGTTTTGTGGGTGTAAAATGAAATTGCCTAATTTATTGCCCGCCGGTTCATAGTCCTCTTATTTGGCTTCAGAAACCAAACTATTGTACCCTGAGTTTGACTATACAGAGAAGAATTGGTTTAATATTCCATCATGAATTATCCACTATAAGCACGGAGATGTTTATAGTCTCAATGTTTATTAAGAGTCTCTCACTGGTACAACCCATTGGTTCGTTTTACAAGAAAGAGTTATTGGAAGCAGGGAACAAATGTGATGCTACCGTATTAGCTCAACAAGATGCTAGTTATCGTAATCTTCATGCAGGCTGGTCCTGACTACGACTGGGACCAGCGTGTTCGTAGTTTAACTACTTGTTTATTCCACCGTTTCAATTTCTTGAAGGACGCATACGTCATTATGGATAATCAAAACCAATTCCGGCTTCATCCGTTCTTGCTATCTCTAGGAGTGGGTTACTCTAGTCTTAATATCGCGTTCTGTCTTTGTTTATGGGCAATGTCCAATTCATAATCAGTGGCAGATAGTCAGATGGGCGAGTTTCGAGTCGGTAACCGCTTCAGGAGATGCCCAGGGCAGAGGCGGCCTGACATTGGATCAGTCCAGCTTCCGAAATAGAATTGTCTCAGGACCGCTATTTGTCGTTTTCCAATATCAAAAATACCATTTATCAGTACCAAATTATGTGATAGATGGGCAAATTTTACGAGTTCAGCAGAGACCACTGGTTTTAGTCTCGAATTTCAACCAAGTGAGAGCACAAGTTCTGAACATGTAGCTAGCCAAACTTCTAATGTGAGTCGTCAAGGGCACCGTCAGTATTTGGACCTTACTCAATGTGCAGTCCATCTTAAGATAGTACGACGATGAATCTGATGACAAGATGATACTTGATGATCTGGATGTAGATGATTAATAAACAAATATAGATTTGAGTTCAATGAGAGATCAAAATTTCCTCGTTAGGCTTTTTGTATGTGGTTTTGCAAATATAACTTACGATAAGTGGAATTGACTGAATGGCAAAAAACTACAAGTGTAGAATATAATTAAACGACAATGTAGTATTTATTAGCTCCTTAGAGAGCTTATCTTTATCATCCATAAACTACATATGTAGAATTAGGAGGAGTAAAAATGAAAGAGCATAAAGTTCAAAAGAATTTCCAAATATCGAGGAGAATATTAGTGGATGCCAAGACCATGGTGGCATTAGAGGCGAGTTAGAATAACACTGGAAATGTTAGTATTACCTCACCCTGTCTCGGACGATTAGTAACTTGTATTTGACACGTGACTATGATTTAGTGGAAACATCTATTACTAGATTGGCATGGACGGAAAAGTCCGGATGAGGACCTATGATGCTAAACCCAGTTAAGAGTTTCGCTTCTAGAGATTAAGAAGATTTGTGAAGCAGGTTAGCATCGTTTTGCAGCGGATATGTATAGATATTATTTGCTATGTTGCTCATCCTACCATGCTCATCCAGATGCTAACCCAGAGTTGTACCACCTTATTAGAGCCACAACGTCGCTACGTAGCACTTAAGCCAATGATGTTTATTGGTTATAATCGCCACTTATCGTGGAACTGAAGATCCTATGCCCGTGCAACCATTGACTGTGAGATTGTTTATCAACTATGACTTAGATTTAAGCGCTGGTCGTCATGGGATCCTTTTAATCAGATAAGGACTAAAGCGTCTCGAAATTAAGGTTAATGGTGATCAGCCCGATTGATGGTTGAAATCTTGAACCGTCACTGCTGAAGAAATTTCTTTTCTAATACGGCCAAGGTACCTAAAACTTTGTAGTTTCAGAAGTTCGCTTGGCTTTATAATAGGGAGGTAGGTTTATAAACCAAATTATCAATTCAGTTTATGGCAATGTAGCCAATGCTAAGCTCTTAAATAGAATGATGTCACCGCTAGTAGCTTTAAATACAGGCCTTGGTTGCTTTCTAGCCTAGTGCACAAGACGTCGCATACAAAGGATTTGCACATTTTATTTCTTTTGCCAACCATTAATAAGGTGATTATCTTTTTAGTGGAATGGTAATTTAAATTAGTGTGGCAGCATGTAATTTGCCCCAGCCTGCTCTGTTCGAAGCAGAAAGCTACAGATGGGTTATCTTTATGGCAACCGCTATTGTTTAGCCTGATGGGCTGATTCCCAGTCTTTGGCTTTTACCTCCTGTTTTGACCTGTCTCCTCTTGATTTTGGAGCATGTCAATTTTGCTAATACAAGCCAATCACGGCGCTATTCACCGTGAAAATTTCATTAAGATTTAGATTTGCCTTGAGATTAAAGCTTTGTCAGTCTGTAGAACTAGCCTCCATATTTTTGAAGATGGTATGACCTTGCTCAAAACTAGATTGCTTCCAGACCTTAAACGTGAAAGAAGGATCATGTTTTATTAATCAATTTCAGGCCCATAATACTTTAGCTAAAGTTAGCTTGAGGCAGCCAAGAAGAA